>Ga0213823_1000002_pt1 | contig 381552 bp, 434 predicted proteins | sample MC6MC0907MG_FD_179887 | JGI IMG/M metagenome (GOLD analysis project Ga0213823, IMG submission 179887) | Enriched soil aggregate microbial communities from Iowa State University, Ames, United States - MC6-MC0907-MG | ecosystem: Environmental > Terrestrial > Soil > Unclassified | place: USA... | reverse complement strand
TTCTACTTGCGATACAAATTTCCTCAAATACGTCCGAATTTTGAACACACTTGTGTACCACAACACTGGCAACTCCGCCAGCTCCGATAATCAATGCTTTACCCAATTGTCTACCCCCAAGTTCATATAAAGTATTGTCAAACAAGCTGATTATACAGAAAATTGATATACTACTCAATCATTGTTTTAAAATTTTCTACAAAAAATTTTATTTTTCTACAACAATTAGACGTATAAGGAGGGGAATGCCTCGGAAAAGAAGGGAATCATGAATAAATCTACAACGCCATTTTAGTAAAAATAGAGGAAAGTTGCTGTTGTATAGACCTAAATAATTGGTGAAGTTATATCACAATTCATCCAAGATACTACGACATCAAGTAAATATTTTTCTAAATGAATGTTTTGACATAGTATCTCTACCGATTGACGATTTGATACCAGCTACTAAATCATTTCTACTAACTTTACATAAAAAAATCCCTCTACATATAGAAAGGGAAGGAACCACATTAAACGTGCTACAGGTATCTGTGTACTGGAAAATGATGCATATTATTTCAGAAAACGATTGGATACTTGTTGTTTTTCTTCCCCCCATATATAGAAGAAAACCACAAGCAAAGTACTAAAAAAACCCATCACAAGAGCATACGTACTGAGGGCTACTCCCACTTGACTTTGCATGGCATAAATAAAAATGGCCCCTATTGTTAACAAGTTGCCTGTAATAATCGATACTAGATGAAAGCGTTTATTCATAGCAAGCCCTCCTATTAGATGAATTGGTAATGCTCAGGATTTAAGATAATTAACTTCAATTATCTCACAATTCAGAACTTTTTCCAATGTTTTTATCTTACTAGAATAATTAAAGATGCTTTTTTAATACATCTTTTTGTAGTATGATGAAACACAAAAGGAATATTCATAGATTATTACAAGAAAGGGGAGAGGATGGATCGTGAAATTACGCAATTCATTAACTTTTCAACTTGGGACGATTATCGCTGGTATTTTAGTGGTGATGCTAGGGATTACTTCGTTCGCTACATACATAACTGCTTACAATAAACTTTATGATGCTGCTGGTGTTGAGGCCTATGGCTGTGCCAATATTACGACAGGTTTGATCAATCCGCAACAATTGGACAAGGCCATTCAAGGCGACAAGGCTGTACAGGAAAACATTGGGAACGATTTGAACTGGACAACAGGTCATAAAGATATTTTCCAAACACAATATATTTTATCGTTGGATGGCACATTATTAGCGCTTGATGATCATTTGGCTGAAAAAGGTTATGCCCCTGGTGATCAATTTTATTTAGATAAAGAAGCTATTGATATGTTGCTTACACATAAGCATCCAACATACTCACAGCCTTATACCTATGCAGGGATGGACCGTTTATCTGGCTATGCCCCTATTTTTAAAGACCATGATTCCAGTAAAGAAATTATTGCCATTAGTGTCATCGACTTTGATGCCAATATCGTAAAGGAGCGAACATGGGATGTTGTACGAAATGGGATTTTAATTAGTATTTTCCCTATGCTAATTGCTTCCATCATTACAGGCTTTTTAATTCGTCGTAAAGTAAGACCGATTAGTGTGCTGATTCAGCAGGCGAAAGAAATTGCCAATGGTAATTTAGCTGTACCTGAAACAAAAATTAACAGTAAAGATGAAGTAGCGGATTTAGCGAATACATTAAATCGAATGACAGCTAATTTACAAAATATGATTATGACGATGCGTTCCACTTCTAACACTTTAACGAATAACGCAGATGAAACCGCTTCCACCTTGAACGATATGAGCAATACCATTCAAGGTGTCGCCAATAATATCGAAGAGGTGACAAGTGCCGTGACGGCAGGGATGCACCATGCTGAAAATGCGACAGATGTTCTTACTTCTTTAGCACAGGACCTTCAAATGATTCAAAGCAATGCCAATAACAGTGCTGATAACGCTCGACAAACGATGGAATTAGCAACAGAGGGTGAGCGACTAGCAAAAGATATAAGCAATGATATGGCACTAATTCACAGCGGATCAGGTGAGGTACGACAAACAGTAGAAAACTTAGTTACATCTGCAACCAAAATTCAAACGATTACAACGTCTATTGCAAACATCGCATCACAAACAAATTTGCTAGCACTGAATGCTTCCATTGAAGCGGCTAGAGCAGGGGAGCATGGCAAAGGCTTTGCTATTGTTGCTGAGGAAGTGCGGAAGCTTGCTGAGCAATCTAATCAAGAGGTATTGCAAGTTGAACAGCTTATTCAGGATATAATGAAGCATGTGCAGCAGGTCATGTCATCTACGAATGATAATACGCAATATATTGAAAAAGGAACAGAGACAGTGCGTCTAACAGCACAATCTTTAGGAAATATTTCTACAGCAGTGGCTGCAACAGTAGAAGAAATGATTACCATTTCTAATGCTATGACCGCTGAAAACGAAAAATCTACACGTATTGTGCAAATGATTCAACAATTAACAGAATCTATTCGTGATATAGAAGAAACGATGAATATGATTACTGTCGCAGCACAGCAAACAACTGCAAGCATTGATGAGGTGGCACATGGCTCTAATGAAACAAATCACATGGCACACACACTCGAACAGCATGTAAAGGCGTTTAAATTAAAAGAATAATAGAAAGATTAGGACATGTTGGCTTTTGCTTATACTACTTAAATGGTAAACTAGCAATAAGATTTTTCTTTTGCGAAGGTGAGGATTTTAATGGTGGTAAAACAAATGAACGAGCAAGTTCAACAAGTCAATGACTTATTTTTGAGTGGTCAAGTAAAGGAAAGTTATCAACTAGCTAAAGAAATATTGGGCAATGATACAGCGATCGCAGAAGAGGCCTATCAAGTCATTCAGCAGCATGTGACAATGCTAGAGGTAAATGGGTATGCAAATATGCCTCAGCCTACTGACGACAAAGTAAAGCAAAGTGTGGAACGTATAGATGGTTCGTATCCAGAACGAGATGTTCTCGCAGCTTATATAGGTAGTCGGGATGATGAGCAATTTGGTAAAGTGGTCGATGAATTATTAGCAGGACCTATAGAAGCGCAGGCGAACGCTTACTATACAATGGCAGAATATTATGTCCTTGCAAAGGAACAGGATAAGGCATCAGTACAGTATGCGGAGGCAATCAAATTGCAGCCTAATAAGGCATTGTATTGGGGAGCATTTGCACAGTTTTTAAATCGTCACGAAGGTAGCCCTTATTTGGCATTAAGACTGATTGAAGAAGCAATACTCCTAGATGGAATGAATCCTCGTTGGCACTATATTCAAGGTAATATATTTTTCCAGCTAGTAGCAGCGACAAAAAATTTAAGCTATTTACCTGCCTTGGAAGAAGCATGGGAGAAAGCTAAAAAACGTTGTACAGCTAAGCAGGTCACATTGAAATTGGATTTGGAGAAGTCAAAAGATTTGTTAGCACAATGGAAAAAGCAAATGCTCTAACAGGTATCTATTAATAATTATTTCCCTTCTAGTATAATTATGCTATAGTAAAACCATAAACGGACGTATGAAGCTTATCGATGACATGAAAGAAGTGTTTTTTTGAGTTTATATGTAGCGTATGTATTGGTAGGACTTGCCATTGCCATGCCTGTAGGAGCTATTACAGTAGAAATGACAAAGCAAGGACTCAAAAATGGTTTTATGCACGGCTGGGCAGTTGGGCTTGGTGGTATGACCATTGATATTGTATTGGTTTTTGCTTTGTATATGGGACTAGCTTCCATCTTGGCTATGCCTTTAATTCAACTACCTATGTGGATTATTGGAGCGGGCTTTTTATTCTTGTTAGGCTATGATTCTATCAAGAACGCTGACCATGATATTACATTAGCAGGAGAAAAAGTAACCAAATCGTTTTTTGCCTCTTATTTTAACGGCTTACTAGTGGCTATTTCGCCTGGTAATCTTGTTTTTTGGGTCAACGTATTTGGTGTGGTGCTAGCAAAATCTTATGGACAAGGGGAGTCAACGAGCTTTTTAATCATTGCTGCTGGTGTTTTAAGTGGAATTTTACTCCACGATATCGGTTTGCTGACCATTGTCTCGGTTACTCGTAAAGCTATGAATCGGAAGATGATTCGGACATTTACCATTGTCGCAGGATTCTTATTGATTGGTTTTGCTTGTTATTTTATCTATGAATTTATACAAGGAATTAAGATTTATATATGAAAAGTGCGATCTCTAAAGATCGCACTTTTTTTATTGCGCAATAGCCTCAGTATGCTCTTTTAAACAAGCTAAAATTTCTTCTGCTACTTCATGCGCTAATGCTAGTTCTGAAGTAAAGCCAACACAAGAACAATTCATCTCACCTAAAATATAGCAATCTTCTCCGACTTCATTGGTATCTAGCATAAAGTCGGCTGTCCAGATTAGCGGTAAATCATAATTGCCTAGTAGGTTTGTTACTTGAGGGAGCTGCTTTAAAAAGTTTTGTACCAGCTCTTGCCAGTCTTCAGGTTTGTCATAGCGATATTGAGCGCCAGAGAATAGAGTTGCACTAAAGGCATCCTCGGTAGCAGCTGGTTTTTTATGTACGACGTGTACAGGATGATCGCGCAACATGAATAAGCGGATTTCGCCTTCTGTAATCCTTGGAAGAAAGCGCATATCGATTAACATACCATTCGTCCCTGTAATATACTGCTCACAAAATGTCATAAAGTCGCCAAGCTGCCAATATTCTACATGATTGTCTTTTGCTTCAGTACATTTGATTTGTGCATCAAGTGGCACTTCAGTGATACCCTCTGCTAGCGGTTCCACCAATTTTACACGCCAAATACCTTCTCCAGTTGAACCACGATTTTGCTTCAAAACACGCTCTGTTAAGGCTAAGGAAGTAGGGAATTGTTTTTTGAATGCTTCGATTGTGTAGTAGGCAAATGTATCATCAGGTACTAAATTTGTTGTCGTCAGTTTTGATAATACGTCTTTTGAACCATAGCTAATCATGGCGTCTGGATGTGGCATCCCTATAACGCCAGCTTGGCATAGCTCTCGTAGCATAGCAAAGTACTCTTCCTCATGCTGTAAGTTGCCTGGGTTAATGCGAGATACATAGGCAATACCATGTTCCTTAACATAGTGAAAGATTTCCTGCTTTTTTGTGATATCAAAGAAGAGTACCTCTGCATCCTGTCCACGTTGCTGTAGCGCTTCCACCATTGGCATTGTATCTGGGCGATAGCCATCTGGGCCTTTATCTGTGCCGCCTTCCACCTCGAAAAAAATAACTTTTTTATCCATAAAATACCTCCTTATATCTGTTGTTATGTTCAGTATAGTAGACAAATAAGGAGAAAAGATAGATAAAATATGTAAATTTTATGTATAAATTCATATATTACTATCTCGGTAATAGGAGGTATTGACTATTAAAATTCATAACTCTCTTAATTTTCTGTTTTTAAGCTTGCTTTTTCTGAAATACTGTAAGGTATAAAATCATAAGAAGAATTAGCAATGTACCAATAAACTGATAGCCACCAAAAGCAATCTTTAACCACCAAACACTTGTGATGACAGCCATTAATGGTTCAAGACTACCTAGTAGGCTTGACTCCTTTGGTGAAAGATAGTGCAAGCTAGCAATATAAAACCAAAAAGCGAGCATTGTCCCAAAAATAACAATAAAGAGAAAATAGGCAATGGTTGAAAACGTCCAATCAGATAGATCGATAGCCCATGGTGGGTGAGCTATACTCATTACTATACCACCGATGATCATCGACCAGCCGACAACTAGTAATGAATGGAATTGCTGTAAAAGTGGGACGGCATAAATGGTATAAAATGCAACAGAAAGACCAGATAAGATACCCCATAACACAGCCATTAAAGGAACGGACAATGTTGAAAAAGAACCGTTTGTTAATAATAAAAAGGTCCCCACAAGTGTAAGTGACACAGCTATACCATCCTGCTTTGTCAATGGACTTTGCCTCGTTAGAAAGTAATAAGCCATGATAAACAGTGGTGCTAAATATTGTAATAATGTGGCTACAGCTGAATTACCAATAGCGATTGACATCATATAGGTGTATTGGACAGCAAGCATGCCAAGTAGGCTAAATAAAATTTGTCTAAAAGCATTTTGCTTTGTGCGCCATATGACGAAAATGGATTCATGCCGATGGGTCATTTTATAAATAGCTATTAGTAACAGACCTGCTAAAAGTAAACGACTAGAAACAAGCCAGCCGACCTCTAAATTGTCCTGCTGAAATAGTCGTTGGGCAACGGTCCCTCCGATTCCCCAGAAACTTGCTCCAAGAATAACTAGTAGAAAGCCCAGTGTACGTTTATTTTGGATAATTTGATTCATCTGTTTACATCTCCTAAACTATCAATATAAGATGATTATAAAGTGACTAAGTGGAAATAAATATCGATTTAATCCAATAAAATATCAATATATTGAGGTGTTAGAGATGCCGTTAACACATATTAAAATTGCCAAGGATTTACAAGAATTAACCTTGCATGGAACAAAAGAATTTCCAGTTGCCTTGTATGAAACGATTATGCGATTAGAAAGCATGGATTTTCTACCTCTCCATTGGCATAAAGAAATACAATTTGTTTTGATAAAAAAGGGATGTGCTCAGTATCGAGTGGGGACGGACGTTTTTGTTTTGAACCAAGGTGAGGGGCTCTTTATTAATGCCTCTGGATTACATGAAGCAAAGCCTTATCAAATTGAGCAAGCGATCGTTTATTGTGTAAATGTAGATCCAAAGTTAATGGGGGGGCATGAGGGCAGTATCTTTTTCTCAAAATATGTAGAACCGTATATTACAAGTAATCGAATACCTTATGTCAAACTAACAGGAGAGTTGGCACAGAAAGTAGCAACGATTGCGGAATTAATGCGAGAGCAAACCGCTTTTTTTGAGTTAAAGGTACGGAGAGAGCTTCTATTTATTTGGGAATCCATGCTAACCCAATCCTTATTGACAGAACAAATAATGGATTCTGCCACTATTGTGCAGCATGAACGAGCAAAAGCTATGCTTGATTTTTTACATGCACATTATCAGCAGAAAATAGCATTAGAAGATTTAGCTAGCCATGTGTATATAAGTCGCGCTGAATGTAGTCGTTTTTTTAAGAAAATAGTGGGCATGACACCGTTTACCTATTTATGCCAATATCGACTACGCAAAAGCATAGAATTATTGAAAGGTAATGAGCTATCGATAACAGAAATAGCTGTTAATACAGGCTTTAGTACCGTCAGTTATTATATTGAAAAGTTTAAAGAATACACTGGCTATCCGCCACATGTTTATCGTAAGAAGTTTTTAAGTGTGAAAAATAATTGAACGTGAATGGAAAAAGGTCCATCCTTTATTCTCAAATTCTATACAAGATGAACCATTTGGCATAAAGTAAAATTATTAGTAGAGAGGGGGCATTGTGAATGATGGTCTTAAAAAGTAAGCAAAATATTTGGCTAGCCTTATTATTAGTGGTATTAGCGAGTAACTATACACTCTATAATACAGGATTTGGCACATCCCTTTTACCTATCGAAACAAATGGTGTTGTCATGGGCTCATTAATTGACTGTATTGTGGTGGTGCCTGTGCTATTTATGCTTTATAAAGGTAAATTTTCATTAAAGCAAGCCATCCTATTAGCTGCAGCTGGCTGTATTGCTGCACGTTTTATTATTCCTATGGAACACCTTCAGCCTTATGTGGCAGTGACATGGGCTGGCTTTGCGATTGAAGGGTCTATTATTCTATTAGAAATTATCCTAGTGGCAACACTTGTACGATACCTGCCAAAAATCCTAGGGGAAGTGCGGAGAAGCTCTTTACCAGATCTCTTTTCATTTTCAAAAGCTGTAGAAAAACATGCACCCAAGCATCCAGTTATTCAGATGATCTGTGCTGATTTATTAGTGCTTTATTATGGTTTCGCGAGTTGGAAAAGACAAGAACGACAAGGTTTATCTTTGCATAAAAATTCTAGCTATATCGCTTTTCAGCTCATGATTATTCATGGGATTGCTATTGAAACGATTGGTATTCACTGGTGGCTACATGAAAAGTCAATGATACTTTCCATTGTGTTGCTTGTTTTTAATATTTATTCAGTAATCTTCTTTCTTGCGGATATGCAGGCTATTCGCCTAAACCCTGTTTATGTCACAAATGATACATTGTACTTATCTCTGGGATTAATGAAACGTACTGAAATTCGTTTTGATCATATTGCTGAAATCATCGAAGACAAGGAGCGGTTAGAGGGAAAATTATCAAAAGATACGATAGACTTTATAGCACGTGATTTTGGTGAGGCCTATCCGCATTTTATTTTGAAAATGAAAGAGCCTGTGGAAGTAACGTTTATGCTAGGGATCAAGAAGCACTATAGTCACATAGCCATTAAAGCAGACCAGGTTCAAGAATTTAGACAAATGCTTGTAGAAGGAATGGCAATGAGCCAACATCATTAAAATTACTTATAAAGTAGTAGTCAATGTTTTGTGATCAAAACATTGACTATTTTTTTATTGATTGATTTTAATACTATTTAAACTAATTTTAACCTTGGAATTTTATAGTTTTAATGTACTGAGAATGATTGATTTACAGGAGGGCTTTGTTTTAGCGAAAGATTGATAGGTTGAAAATTGTATGCCTGAGATAAAAGGGGAAGTGTATTAACAGCACGAATTAGTACATGATTAAAAAACCGCAATGTTCAACATGGCTATATGGAAGTACCAATAACGAATAGATCAATCAAATACAGTCTATGACAGAGTAACAGCCATCCTTTGGTATGTAGTGAACAGATTGAAAAGACAAAATTCCAGCCTGCACTAGCAGAATTAAGCACGAAAAGACGATATGAGCAGATTACATATTATGTAGAAACACCAGATCACTTGTTCCAAAATTTTCTTTAATAAAGGGCGAAGCGCATTTATTGGAGAAATATTATAATAAGCTTATTGAGAACATACCATTTCTGACAGCATTACAAAAATTTTTATTCCCGTACATCCAATCGATGTTCTTAAAGAACAAGTAATGTTAGAAAATGTAATAGTAACAAAAGATACGAAAACAAAAACCTCTGCATCTTTCTAGTCGATCAAAATCTACGAGCAAGTATTCCTTTACTGGTGTTTTTTATGTAAAGGATATCTGTCCTATTATGATCGACACTACAACAAGTAAAGAGGAGTTATTGAGAAGCGCTACTATCTGTTCATTCGAAGAGTAGCATGGCAAAAATATAAAGCGGTTACAAAGATGATAAATAACTAGCATAGAAGAGGAGGGATTGTGTATGAACGATTGCATTCTTTTACAGTCTAGTCAAGATTGGCATCTACAGAGAATGTATATGAAGAAGTTTAACAAACTGGTACTGGTAAAAAGTGTTCATCATAATTCAGCAGAGACAAGAGCCAAACTACAATATGAATTTTCCTTGTTTTCGAATGAGCAAAATCCTTGGTTATTAAAGCCAATAGCTATTGATTATATAGATGATCAATATGCGATCATCTATGAAAATTTTAATGGAGTCCCCTTAAAGCAATTCAGTAATAACTTGATTTCTTTGCATCAATTTCTACAGATTGCCATTGACCTTGTCAATATTTGTATGAAAATGCAACAAAGTGGTTTACTTTACCTACACCTACATCCTAATCAAATCTTAATCAATCCTAATTCTTTAAAAATAAAACTATTAAGCTCTGAATTTAGTACAAAATATGATGTAGAATCTCCAGTTGTGATTGAAAATCCCTATGAACGACTAGAACAGCTACCCTATTATGCACCTGAGCAAACTGGCAGACTACATTTAGAGGTAGACTATCGGACAGATTTATATGCACTGGGGACCATTTTTTACGAAATACTGGGCGGTCAATTGCCTTTTCAAGCAAAGGATGCCGTTGATTTGATTTATGAAATCATCACAAAAAAACCAGAACCATTGGTAAGTATAGACAGTCATTATCATTCATTGCTTTGGGAAATGATTGAAAAGCTATTAGCTAAAAACCCAGCTGATCGTTATCAAAGTGCCATTGGTTTGAGAGAGGATTTGCTACAAATCCAACAGAAACTTTTAGTAAACGAACCGCTTGAAAATTTCCTGCTTGGTGAACAGGATTTGCATCTGAATACGGGACTGTCTACTAAGCTTTATGGGAGAGAATCGCAATTCGCAGAGCTTTCCTCTGTTTTTCGTCAGGTTGCAAAAGGTGACAAAAAAATGGTTACGATATCAGGACAAGCAGGGTATGGAAAGTCCAAGTTAGTTCAAGAATTAAAGGGTGAAATAGCGGCCGCAAAAGGCTATTTTATTACAACTAAGTATGAGCAATTGCAATTAGAAAATGACTATTCCATTGTTATCCATCCTTTAAGGAGTTTATTGAAATTTATTTATATGGAAGGTGAAAGGTCTGTCCATTTATGGAAAAAATTATTTCAAGAGGTTAAATTAGTTGTGACAGATGAACTTATCCATCTATTACCTGAACTTAAATGGTTTGTGAAGGAGGAAGTACATTTCCAAAAAGAAGTTAGCCAAAATACAAAACAGCTCCATTCCTATACGTTTATATCGATTCAAAAAATTTTATTAACATTTGCCATGCAGAAGAAACCAGTTATATGGTTTGTAGATGATTTGCATTGGGCCAATCAAAGTACAGTTGAAATTATGACCCAAATTTTTGAGCAACACCGAGCAGGATACTTTATGATGATTGGTACATTCCGAGTGAATAAGGACAGCGCAGAGGAGGAAAATCAGCAAAGAACTTCTAGTTTTTCGAGCGGTCATCATATCCATTTACCCTTGCTTCAGGAACAACATGTTCAACAATGGTTGGAGGCGTCTTTCCATGCAAAGCCTCATACCATACAGATAATTGCCAAGCAATTATTTAATTTGACCAACGGGAATCCGTTATTTGTGAAAGAGGCGTTTCGATCACTCCAGCAAGATAACACAATTTATTTTAATGCAACAACAAAAGAATGGGAGTTTAATCGTAAGAAATTTAATTTATCCCGATTGAACAACGAGCTACTTGTCTTTATTGAAACTAGAATGGCTAATTTAACAACAGAAGCCCATGAGATTTTACGCATAGTTGCATGTTTTGGTCAGCGCTTTGAATTTACAGATGTCTTAAAGCTAGTGTCCTTATCAGCTCAAGCGTTATTAAAACACCTGGAAACACTTGTTGAGAATGGCTTTATTATTCCGTTAGATGCCCATTATAAATGGGCAAGTACGTTAGAGCATGAAGGAATTTTACATACATTTTCTACCAAATTCCAATTTGTTCACGATCGTATTCAACAAGTAGCTTATCAGGACTTATCAGGGCAATTGCGTGCTAAATACCATTATCAAATTGGCCAGCTTTTAACAGATGACTCTCAAATGGCTGCAGATCATGATCGATTAAGCGAAATCGTCATGCATTTCAATTACAGTCGCCACTTATTGACTGGGGAAGAAAAGCAAAAGCTGGCTATCTGGAATTATCAACTCGGTATTGAGGCTAAAAGAATAGGGCTCTTTGATAATGCGCTAAAATTTTTTACAACTAGTAAAGAACTATTGGCGCCTGATCATTGGGAGACTAGGAGAGAACAGTCGGTTAAATTATATGCGAATTTAGGTGAATGTGAATATTTAACAGGTCACTACGAACAATCGGAAATGCATTTAACAGAAGCTTTGCAGCACGCAGAGACAAAATTAGAAAAACTGATGATTAACAATTTGAAAACGGTATTATACATTGAGTCCGATAACCCTACTATTGGTCTAGAAGCAGGCTTGGCAGGTTTTCAAGTTGCGAATCTTAAAATTTCAGCATATCCTAAAAAGTCACAGCTTCTAAAAGAGTATCTATTGTTGAAATGGGCATTGCGACATATGTCTGACCAAGACTTGTTGCAGCATCCGCCAACGAATAGTAAAGAAATTGATATTTTGATTCATTTAATTATTAATATGACGGCAAGTGCTTTCCTATTAAATCCTAACTTAACAGGCATTCTTTTAATGAAAGGGCTGCGTTTACAGTTGAAGTATGGCGCTACATCGAAAAGCGGCATGGTATTGATTAACTATGCTATGCTTTTAAATGCAGGTTTTGCCAATATAAAAGAAGCCACTCGCTTTGGCAAACTTGCCATCATTGTTGCGGATAACCAAGAAAGCATATATATCAAGGGCCATACTTATTATGTGTATGGCGTGTTTATCAGTCATTGGACAGAGCCCTATGAAACCAGTATTCAATATATTAATGAGGCTCAAGCAAAAAGCCAAGAGCTTGGCTTATATCATTTAGTATCCTCAGCATCATGTTTTATTGTCGCTATACGCCTTATTCAGGGTGTTAACCTAGAGGATTTACAACAAGAAATTAGACGACAACAAGATGAATTTTCTATTCATGCAAGTACCCTTTCGATTGACTTTTTAGCCGAAATGGGGAGATGGATGAATATCCTCCGCTCTCCACATCATCCTGTACATTGGGCTTGTCCCATCACAATACAGGATCAGCCTGCTATTAAAATCATGCATTATACAGTGCGTTTACAAATGTCCTTTTTATTAGCGGATGAAATACAAGGGAAAGCGATTCTGGTTGAATTAAAGAAGCTAAGTAAGGACACTTATACATTACCAATCACCACGGTCTATTATTTTTATCGGGCCATGTGGCAATTTCACTTTCTGCATAGTCAAAATTGTCAGGTACAGGAGAAGAGGTTATTTTTAACGGATATACGTCAAAGCCTCAAGAAATTTAAGAAATGGGCTGTTTATTCTTCAGAAAATTATGAGCATCTCTATGCTTTATTAATGGCAGAGAATTACCGTTTACACAACAACGACAGTGAGGCAGAACTCTATTATGACCGAGCAATACGATTAGCAAGTATGAATGGTTTTGTCCAGGATACAGCATTAGCATATGAACGAGCTGCAAACTATTATCTCGCAAAACAGCAAAAGAAAACGGCAAGGCATTATATATTGAATGGTATTCAAAGTATTGAAACGTGGGGAGCAGAAACAGTTGCTAGAAGATGGGCAAGAGAATATCAAGTGCATCGCAAACTGGAGAATCACAGTAGAGAATCACTCACGTTTGATATGATGACGGTTTTTGAGACGACTCAATCATTTGCAACAGCTATTCGTATGGAAGATTTACTGCATAAAATATTGTTTTCACTGTTAAAGCATGTGGGGGCAGATAGTGGCTATTTCATTCATAAACAGCAGCAGGAATTATTGGTGTTAGCAAAGGCGGAAGCTGCGGAAAAAACATTTACGATGTATGATCAACAAAGTATGGAGAATTTTAATGCGAATATGCAATCGATTATACGCTATGTTCTTAATAGTAAAGAGCATGTGATTATCGACAATACACAAATAACACAGCATCATCTTTTCTCCTATTCGACGGCTAAATCTATTCTTTGCCTACCGATTATCCATCAAAATGAAATTATTTCGATATTGTATTTTGAGAATACTTTAATGACGAATGCCTTCCATCCATCTCATGTTCAGCTATTGAAAGTAATTGCGGCTCAAATTGCTGTTTCTTTTGAAAATGCGAAAATATATGGAGATTTAGAAAAACGTGTTCAGTTGCGTACTAGGGAGCTAGATGAGACGAATCGGCATTTGATAAAAATGAATGAACGTTTAGAAAAAAATGAACTGGAACGTAAAAAACTCTTGCATAGTATTTCCCATGAATTACGCTCCCCGTTAACCTCTACATTAGGGTATATAGAACTTATGATAGAGGGCGTGATTGATGACGCAGTAGCCAGAAAGAAATATTTAATACGAAGTAAAGAAAGGCTATTATCATTAAATAACTTAATTCAAGATTTGTTTGATTTAGCAAATCTAGAAGCTGGTAGAGCAGAATTTTCTTTTACAGAGGTAAAGGCAAAGGAATTATTTTTACAAATGGCAACCCGTTATGAGGATGAAGTAAAACAATCAGGATTAACATTCAGTGCTCACTTTTACGGTCATGAAGAAGCTCAGCTACTGATTGATAAAACGCGAATCAATCAAGTGATTGAAAATATCATGACCAATGCAATGAAATATACATCAAATGGTGGTATTCAATTGTCCTTCCATGTAGAGGACAAGCACTTGATTTGTTCGATAGCAGATAGTGGCATTGGTATTGCTGAGAGTGATCTTCCCTTTATTTTTGATAGCTATTATCGAGCAACTAACATCCATGAAGCACATTCGCATGGCATTGGCTTAGCTATCTGTAAACAAATTGTTCGCCAGCATAATGGGGAGATTTTTGTTGAAAGTCTTGAAAATGAAGGAAGCATATTTAGCTTTACATTACCACTAGTTAAGGTATTGGTAAAAAATTAAAAAGGGGTGGTGAGTGTTTTCTTACTTCTCACCACTCTCTTTTTTATAAACGAATTGGTAGCCAAAACCTCTCACTGTTTGAATCCATTTCGGCTTTGAGGGGATATCTTCAATTTTACGACGAAGCGTACTAATATGGACAGATACGGTTTTCAAATCAGTGACACCGTCATAGCCCCACACATGATCAATGAGTTGATCGACACTAATCACTTGATTCGCATGCTCAATTAGAAAAAAGAGGAGTAGCTTCTCCTTCGTAAATAAATTTAAAAGCTGTCCATCCTTATAAACATTTTTCTCATCTAAATGTATGGACAAATTATCTATATGTACAATATTACTTTTCTTTGTTGGGTTTCTTCTTTTTAAATTTGCTTGGATACGGGCCAATAATTCTTTTGGAATAAATGGCTTTGTCATATAATCATCTGCCCCCACCTCAAAGCCCTCAAGTTTCTGTTCAATTAGGTGATTGACGGTCACAAAAATGATAATGACATCCGACACATCACGGATTCTTTTGGCTAACTCGAAGCCTGTACCATCTGGTAAATTAACATCTAACAAGATTAAATCTGGTTGTTGCGTGACAGCGAGATGCCAGCCACTGGATAGAGATGATGCCTTTAATACACTATAGTTAGCATTAGCTAGCGTGAGCGATAAAACCTCCATAATATCTATATCATCTTCCACTATTAAAATCTTCTCGTTCGACATATCTATTAATCACCTTCCTATTTCAAATATACCAACTTTTGTCTAGGTTGGGAATTAGAAGACTTAGGACTCGAATGATTTTAGAATCCCTCATAACCTTAGTCAAAATAATCATGCGAGTTTACTAAAAATAAATAAAGACTTCTATTTCCCATTAGAAATGAAGTCTCTAAAAAATTAATCTAGGTGTGCGATAGCTCGGAGTAGATCATCACGGATGGCCTCCCAAAATTGCTGTTGAACACTATCACTGTACGTATAAAGCTCTTTATGTTGAACATGGTCATAGATGGCAGCAATTGTTTCTTGATGAAAAGAGAGACGATGGTTTAATAGCTCTCGTTCTTCTTCAATACAAAATAGTTTATAAATATCGGATAAGCGTTCAAACTTTGCTAATTTCTGTGTCATCACTTCATATTGTGTTTGATGAAAACGCCCTACGGCAGAAGTCATTGAGATTTTTGCCCGATGCTCTGCTTGTAATGTCCGATACTCCTCTTGACGGATGGCCACACGATACCAAAATTCATAACGATTAGGTAATTCTTTTAGTTCATAGGTAAGTAAGGATTTTAAAATTGAATGCACTTGTTCATATGTATCGATGATCTTCGCTGGTTCTTTAAAAATGCCAAACATACTACCACCCCCATGTAGTTTAATACTACGAGTGAAGATTAAAATCCTTTAAAATAATCATAATATTCAAAAGCGAGAACCTACTAAATTATTGAAACCTTGACTCCGTAGTTACGTAAAGATTTACAGGGGGTGAGTCAATGTATGAGTATAAATTTGTACAAACACATTTAGGTAGCTTTTTTCAGGAATCTACCTATCGGAAAACAATCGAAGAATACGCGGAGCAAGGTTGGCGTTTAGTGCAAGTATTGCCGATTGCTTATAATGGACATGGGAAACCAACAGACTATGAAATCATTTTTGAGAGATTATTATCATGACTATCAATGAACGCTAGATTCTTGCCATAAATGGTGGGAGTTTAGCGTTTTCTTATTTTAATACAAAATTTGCTGTTTTTATTAACAAAAATAGTGTATTCAGAAAAATATAGAAATAGCATTTACAAAACAAAAATATATGTGTTAACTTAAATATTGTTAATGGTTAACTTAAAAGAGGGAGGTTAACAATGCAACATTTTTGGGTTGTCGGTACAGATACGGATGTTGGGAAAACAATTGTCACCACCATGTTGATGTGTCATTTACAAAAACAAGGCTTGAAAGTTTCACCATACAAGCCTGTGCAAACAGGAGAGGTATACGAAAACGGTCGTGGCTATTATCATGATACAGCCATGTATGAAAAGTATTCCTTACAAAAGCTTCAACAAGAGCATCTCAATAGCTATTCATTTAGAGAAGCTGCATCGCCACATTTTGCTGCGCAACTGGAGGGGCAGCAAATTGATGTCAATGAGCTATTATTGCGGATTCAATTATTACAAGCGTCCTATGATGTTGTGATATGTGAAGGAGCGGGTGGGCTTTTTGTTCCTTTTACTGCTCCCCATGGGATGACGCTGCTTGATGTCATCATTAGTAGCAAGCTGCCAGTAGTGCTTGTTACAAGGACATCCCTAGGGACGATCAATCACACATTATTAACAATAGAGGCATTGCGCTCTCGTGAAGTTGACATTCTTGGCATAGTGTTTAATGGGGACACAGGTAGCAGTATGGAGCAAGATAACATACAAACGATTTTACAGTACCATCCCTTGCCCTATGCGATTATTCCAAAGCTACAAAATTTGTCACAGCTAATGGATTATGCCATGACGCACACCACACTGTTTGAAAGGTTTTTTAACTATGAAACAAGCATTAACTGATTTACAGCTAAGAGATTTACGTCATGTATGGCATCCATGCTCACAAATGAAGGACTATGAGGCATTTCCACCCATCGTCATAAAAAAGGGGCAAGGCGTGTGGCTTTATGACGAACATGATCAGCGTTATTTGGATGCTGTATCTTCTTGGTGGGTTAATTTATTTGGACATGCCAATCCGCGTATTAGCCAAGCTTTAAGTGAGCAAGCATTTACATTAGAGCATACAATCTTTGCTAATTTTACACATGAACCAGCCATACAATTGGCTGAAAAATTAACTGCATTAGCACCACAGGGATTACATAAAGTCTTTTTTGCCGATAATGGCTCATCTGCTATTGAAGTTGCACTGAAAATGAGCTTTCAATACCATATGCAGACGGGGAAACCAGCAAAAAAGCGCTTTCTCGCATTGACGGATGCCTATCATGGAGAAACTATTGGTGCTTTATCCATAGGAGGGGTAGGGCTTTACAATGAAGTTTACCAGCCTCTGTTATTAGATACTGTTCGTGCCAAAGGGCCAGATTGCTTCCGCTGTCCATTTCAGGAAGATCCAGCAAGCTGTAATGCACCATGTAGTCAATTTGTTGAGGAACAACTTCAAGCGTATCATGAGGAAATCACGGCAGTTATTATTGAACCATTAATTCAGGCTGCAGCAGGTATGAAAATGTATCCGCCTGTCTATTTACAGCGCTTACGGGCGTTGTGCTCACATTATGATGTGCACTTCATTGCAGATGAAATTGCTGTAGGTTTTGGTCGGACCGGTACATTATTTGCCTGTCAACAAGCGGACATCATGCCAGATTTTATGTGTTTATCAAAGGGGCTTACAGGTGGTTATTTACCTTTATCAGTTGTCTTAACGACGGAGCAAATCTATGACGCTTTTTATGATGATTACGGAACAATGAAGGCTTTTTTACATTCGCATAGCTATTCAGGCAATACATTGGCCTGTCGTGTGGCACTGGAAGTATTAACGATGTTTCAAGAGGAACAAGTGATGGAGATGATTCAGCACAAGGGACAATACATGCGAGCGTTAGCCATGGAAGCTTTTTGTGATATGCCTTATGTGGGTGAATACCGACAAGTTGGTTTAGTGGGAGCGATTGAACTAGTAAAGGACCGGTGGACAAAGGAAGCGTTCGCCAGTGAGGAGCGTATCGGCTATCAAATTTATCAACGGGCTTTAACGAAAGGCTTACTCATCAGACCGCTCGGCAATGTTCTGTATTTTATGCCACCTTATATTATTTCTGAAGAGGAAATGTCATTTATGATTCATACAACGAAAGAGACAATCGAACAATTTTTCCAGGACAGGGGGGCTAAGGTTGGGTAAGCGACAACAAACATTAGCGCTAGTCATGATTGCCATGTTTGCTGCTCTAACAGCAATCGGAGCTTTTGTTAAAATTCCATTGCCTGTCGTACCGTTTACATTACAAATTGTTTTTGTATTTTTAGCAGGCTGTTTATTGGGAAGTCGGAATGGTTTTTATAGTCAACTTGTCTATATCAGCGTGGGCTTAGTAGGCTTACCTGTTTTTACACAGGGTGGTGGTATCACATATGTCTTACAGCCAACTTTTGGTTATCTGATTGGCTTTGCCCTAGCCGCCTATGTGATTGGGTTCATTATTGAAAGGATTGAGACGCCGACGAAAAAGCATTTTATTGCAGCAACCATTATTGGGCTAGTTATTATTTATGCTGTAGCTGTTCCTTATTTGTATGTAGCATTGAATTTCTGGTTAGACATGAAGTCAAGCTGGTCACATGTGTTTGTTGTCGGCTTTTTAAGTAGTATTGTCGCTGATTTTTGCTTAGCTATTACATCAGCGCTATTAGCTGAGCGCTTGTATAAAGTATTTCAGTCAGCAAGAAATGTGAAATTTTCACACGTAGAGGGGGAGAATGTAATATGAATTATTACCAATTAGCACAAGAAGTTATTGCTGGAAAGATCATTAGCAATGAAGAGGCACTTGCCATATTAAATAGTGAGGATGATGCGCTATTACAGCTTATGGATGGTGCTTTTACGATTCGTCGTCATTATTATGGTAAAAAAGTTAAATTGAATATGATTATGAACGCCAAAAGCGGATATTGCCCCGAGGATTGTGGCTATTGCTCCCAGTCCTCTAAATCAACGGCTCCTATTGAGAAATATCCATTTATTACAAAAGAGGAAATTTTAGCAGGTGCAAAACGAGCGTTTGACAATAAGATTGGGACGTATTGTATTGTAGCCAGTGGTCGTGGGCCAACACGTAAGGATGTCAATGTCGTGAGTGAGGCGGTTGCTGAAATAAAAGAAAAGTATGGCTTGAAGGTTTGTGCCTGTCTTGGCTTACTAAAAGAAGAACAGGCACAGCAACTAAAGGAAGCGGGGGTGGATCGCTACAATCATAATTTAAATACATCGGAACGTCATCATTCCTTCATCACGACCTCACATACATATGAGGATCGTGTCAATACGGTAGAGATTGTGAAAAAGCATGGAATTTCACCTTGCTCGGGTGCCATTATTGGGATGAAGGAAACAAAAGAGGATGTCGTCAATATTGCACGCGCCCTCCATCAATTGGACGCTGATTCTATTCCTGTAAACTTTTTAAATGCAATTGATGGCACAAAGCTAGAAGGGACAAAGGATTTAAATCCCCGTTATTGTTTAAAGGTTTTAGCTTTATTCCGCTACATCAATCCGACAAAGGAAATCCGTATTTCAGGTGGTCGTGAAATCAATTTAGGCTCACTTCAGCCACTTGGTCTCTATGCAGCTAATAGTATTTTTGTTGGGGACTATTTAACAACAGCAGGACAGGAAGCGAATAGCGATTATCGCATGCTGGAGGATTTGGGCTTCGAAATTGAATTAACACATAAACAAGAAGAAGTATTTTGTTAAACTTATGACATGTAAATCTACTACTACAGCAAAAACCGTACTTTTGTACGGTTTTTTTGGCTGTAGTGAAAAGAGACGGATAGGCTGTGAAATGTAGTGGATAAAAATTGAAAAGAGACGGATAGACCTGACATCACTGGCTGTGGATATACCTATAAAATCAAGGTTTTCACAAATTGTTCAATGAAAGCGTTTTGAAATTGAACAGTTTGTGAAGACCTTCACATAAAGCTTTCTTTTTGAAAAAATCAGCGTAAAATAAGAATCAAGTAAGGAATTGTTATAAAACAGTTGATAAGTCGTATCACAAATTTTGGTGGTTGTTATATTACAAAAATAATGAGTGAAGGGAGCTTTTCACATGTGGGTTATTACAGTTTTTGATAAAAAGGACGTTCGAATTTTTGAGTACGCGAGCAAAAATGAGGCAACAGAAGCTTTAGCAAAATTCAAGAAAAATGCCGTTTTAACGTATACAAAATAAGTTGCTGATAAAGCAGCCCTCTACCGACAGAGGGCTGTTTTTTAATGTAAAACAATGGAAACAGCACTGTACATTAATAATAGTGCCATGATCATGTTAAATGGTTTTCGGTATTGCTGTAGTGCTTTTTGAAAAACGGAGCCACATAATGCCCAACTAAATGTACTGATTACCCCTACTAGCGCTAAAAAGAACGAGAAGAGTAGATAGCTTATGTAGGATGAGTAGTAGGGTAGGATGTAAGTTGCGACAACAGTAAGACCAAATAAAATACCTTTTGGGTTAATAAATTGAACGAACGCTCCTAAAAAAAATAGGTTTTGTTTTTCTTCTTCGTTGTCGTGATCCTCTAATTCTTTGCTTGTTAAAATTTTATAAGCCAGGTACAACATATAGCCTACACCAAATATGGTTAGGGGTAATTCAATGGCAGGTAAAATGTTTAACATGATCGTGTTAAAAAAGCTACTAAGACCAATAATGATGAAAAAACCAATCCCTACACCTAAACAGAATGGAATCGTTTTCGCTAAGCCATATTGTTTAGCAAAAACCATCGCCATAAAATTATTAGGGCCAGGTGTAAAGCTTGTAATGATGATAAATAATAAAAAGGAAAATACAGGCAAAACAATCCCTTCTTTCAAGTTGTATGATATAATGCACGAAATAGACTGTATAACGTCGGTCTTTTTATTATACAAAACGTACGTTATATTGTACATGCAAGGAGGGCTTTTGGATGGAAGAAATTCATCTCGTCTTTGCGAGAAATTTAAAGGCAATTCGAGAAAGGGAGAAATTAAGCTTAGAGAAAGTTTCTCAGCTTAGTGGCGTGAGTAAAACGATGATTGGTCAAATTGAGAGGGGAGAATCCAGTCCAACTTTGACTACAATTTGGAAAATTGCAAATGGATTAAAGGTTTCGTTTACAGAACTTATTCATCCTCCCCAACCTGAGACGGAGGTTATTCGCGGTAAAGAAATTCAAGTATTGAAGGAAGATCATGGCCGATATATGGTTTATCCTCATTTCCCCTATCAAAAGGATAGTCGTTTTGAAATATATACAATTGAAATCAAAGAAAATGGAACGTTAGATGCTGAGGCTCATCGAGAAGGAACGGAGGAATATATAACCGTTTTTGATGGGGAATTAATCATCCATATACAGGGTCAGGATTATCGATTAACAAGTGGTGATGCCATACGATTTAAGGCTGACCGTCCACACACATACAGCAATCCAGGTAGTACAGTAACAAGACTTAGTATGACTATTTACTATCCACATTAAAAAACGTATAAACGCTTTTCACAGCGTTTATACGTTTTCGTTTTATAAAATACTAGCTAAACGTTTAATTCCCTCACGGATGACTTCAGGTGTTGCATTTGTATAGTTAAGACGTATTGTATTCACATTCGTTTTTGATGTGTAGAATGGATCGCCAGGCACGAAGGCTACCTTTTGTTCCATCGCTTTATTGAATACATCAAGGGCCGGTGTACCGTCCTTCATTGTTGCCCAAATGAACATGCCACCCTCAGGTCGTGTATATTCAACATGGGCAGGGAAAAACTCCTGCATAGCATCAAGCATCGCATCCGACTGATTTTTATATAAAGCAATAATTTTCTTTACATGTTCGGTATAATCATTACTTGCTAAGTAATCGTAGATAACATATTGTGAAAAAATATTAGTATGAAGATCAGACGCTTGCTTCGCTGTTTCAATATGCTGCAAAAGCTCTTTGTTTTTTGTGATAATAAAGCCAAGACGCATGCCTGGTGTGACCGTTTTAGAGAAAGAACCTAGTAAAATACTATTTTCTAATTTACCAGCACCGATATATGGAAGTGGCTCCCCTTGGAAACGTAGCTCCCCGTATGGATCATCCTCAATTAAAGCAACATCATATTTTGCCACTATTTCGCAAATTTGCTCACGCTTTTCTTTCGAATATGTGAGTCCTGTTGGGTTTTGGAAGTTCGGCACCGTATAAATGAATTTTACATTTGGTTGTTGTAGAGCACGTTCTAACTCTTCTAAGTTAAGACCATCATTTTCTAGCGTAACACCATGGAAAGTTGGCTCTGTTAAAGTAAAGGCTTGAATAGCCCCTAGGTAACCTGGCTCTTCGATGATAATGCCATCGCCTTTATTGATAAGTACTTTACCAATTAGTTCAAGCGCTTGCTGTGAACCTGTAGTAATAAAGACATCGTCAGCATGTACATCAAGTCCATGGACACGTTGATATTTCGCGGCAATATATTCACGCAATGGTGCATAACCCTGTGTGGATGAATATTGGAATAATCGGCTGCCATTTACTGTAATAGCATGGTCTACGGATGCTCTCAATGCATCAATCGGGAAAGAAATCGGGTTTGGAAGCCCGCCCGCAAAGGAAATAACGTCCTCTGCATCTGTCACTTTTAAAATATTTCGAATAAATGAGGATGGTGTTTTTAAGATTCTTTCAGAATATTGCATAATTATCGGTCCTTTTTTTCTGATTTTTTAAAAATTATATCATTGTCATCGTGTGCATACAATATTATCATTGTATGCAAGACAATTAAACTATTGTATGCAAATTAAGAGAAAGAAGGGCCTAGTGAATGCCTATTAATTCATTTGACGAGTATCCAATGAGTTGGAAGCCGGATATTAGCAATATTTCTGCTCCGTTATATATAGCCATCGCACATCAGCTAGAACAAGATATTAAGGATGGAAAGCTAGTACCAGGCACAAAATTGCCACCCCAGCGTGAATTAGCTGATTTTTTAGATGTGAATTTGAGTACGATTACAAGAGCCTTTAAGCTTTGTGGCCAAAAAGGATTAATTTATGCCTCAATTGGCAGCGGTACATTCGTTTCAACAGATGCGGCTAGCAATAAAATGTTACTGCCAACCAACCATGCCACACCTATCATTGAAATGGGCTCGGTTTTACCAGATAATTTTGTTAATGATGATATTACACGCTTTATGAAGAAAATGATAAACGAACCTAGTTTTAGCATGCTATTTCAATATGGACGACCTGAGGGCAATGCATGGCAAAACGAAGCCGTGATGAAGCTACTCGAACTAGTAAATTTTCAAACAGATCAGCCTATTCTTCTAGGAGCAGGCGGACAAAATGCCATTGTGGGAACCCTTGCAGCTTTATTTCAGCCAGGCGACCGCATTGGTACAGATCCAATTACCTATGCAGGCATAAAAACAGCTGCAAATATGCTTGGTATTCAGCTTGTGGCTATCCAACAATGTCAGGGTGAAATGACAAAAGAAGGATTACTATATGCTTGTAAAAATGAGCATATCAAAGGAATCTATGTGATCCCTGATTTTCATAACCCAACGACTCATACGATGTCAGTAGAAACAAGAAAAATGATTGCAGACGTGGCAAGACAAAAGGATTTGCTTGTAATCGAGGATGCTATCTATAGCTTTCTCAAGGAGCAACCGCTTGCTCCGATTGCTTCTTATGCACCCGATAAGGTTATTTACATTGCTAGCCTATCTAAAACACTATCACCTGGTTTACGATTATCCTTCCTTGTGACACCCCCTGCGCTACGAAAAAAAATAATGGAAACGCTCTATAATATCAACATTTCTGTTTCTCCTATCATGCTGGAGCTTGCAGCACGATTAATCCATGAAGGTGTTGCCCAATCGATATTAGAAAAACACCGAGCATATGCCAAGCAGCAAAATGTGCTTGTCGATCAGTATTTAGGGGATTATCACATATTAGGGGATGAGGAATGTATTTTTAGGTGGCTCCAATTGCCTGACAAATTTACGGGTGTTCAATTTGAATTGTTAGCTTCGAAAGCTGGTGTACAAGTCTATGCGGCGGAACGCTTTGCCGTAGGGAATACAAAGCCTGTCAATGCCGTTCGTTTAGCCATTGCAGCACCAGAATCTCAACTTGAGCAAGCGTTAATTATTTTAAAGGACCTCCTCGAAAGTAATGGTGATTATGCATTTGTTGATTAGAGGTTATGGGGCGTATAATAAGGCTAAGAAAGAAACGAGGTGATGAACATGGCACATAAAGGGCGTGTTATTTTGCATGTGGATATGAACAGTTTCTATGCTTCTGTGGAGCAAGCACATGACCCAAGTTTAAAGGGGAAGCCTATCGCAATTGCAGGGAACCCAAAGGAACGGCGTGGCATTTTAGTAACTTGTTCATATGAAGCAAGAGCGCTAGGCATTTATACAACTATGACTGTTCATGAAGCGAAGCGTAAATGTCCTGAGCTATTGTTATTACCTCCAGATTTTCAAAAGTATCGTCATGCATCTAAAGAAATGTTCACCATTCTTCGAAGCTATACACCATTAGTAGAGCCTGTTTCGATTGATGAGGGCTACTTGGATGTGACTGAGCTAAGCAAGGAACGGCATGCCTTAAGTATTGCCCAGGAAATACAAGCGCGCATTTTAGATGAGCTGGATTTACCTTGTTCCATCGGTATTGCACCGAATAAATTTTTAGCGAAAACAGCCTCTGATATGAAGAAACCAATGGGGATTACCGTACTACGAATACGGGATATTGAACAGCAATTATGGCATCGTGAGGTTGTCAACATGCATGGGATTGGAGCAAGTACTGCTAAAAAATTAAATGCACAAGGCATCTTTACAATAGGTGATTTAGCTAAGACAGAAGAATTTAAAATGAAGCAAATTTTAGGGAAGAATGGGGTACGGCTTCGAGCAAGGGCCAATGGGGTGGATCAGCGCATGGTCGATCCTGAGGCAATCTTTGATACGAAAAGCGTTGGGAATTCAACAACATTACCAGAAGATGTAACAGATGTTCGTACACTTCATAAAACAATCGAAGGTCTATGTAAAAAAGTGGTGGAGCGTCTTGATGCCAAGCGCTTAGCAGGTTCAACTGTGAGCATTCAAATTCGGGATGCTGATTGGCATAATCATACACGTTCGAAAACAATGTCCAATGTCCTGTATCGTTATGAAGAAATTTACGACATTGCTTGTACTTTATTTGATAAGCATTGGGATGAATCTCCTGTAAGATTACTTGGTGTAACGGTTTCCAATGTGGTGGATCGTAAAGATTATTCACAGCAATTATCGATATTTGATTTTCAGGAGCATGCGAAAGATGAACCGATTCTCAAGCTTGTCGATGAAATTGAGGGACGGTTTGGCAAGGGGATTATAAAACGTGGTGTAGATTTAGGGAAACGTTCCTCCTATCAATCCCAAACAAGCTTTAGTAAAGATTTTTTAGATGACCATGAATGAGAAAGAATGAAAGTAGGTGTATCTATGCAATACAAGGAGTATGGGGATGCTAACAATCCTTTCATGATGTTTATTCATGGAGGGGGCGTTGGAGGGTGGATGTGGGATCAGCAAGTTCACCATTTTTCCCATTATCACTGTGTTATACCTGAGCTAATGACACACAATCCATTTTCCATTGAACAAAGTGCGAAAGAGCTTCTTCTGCTTATTGAGAAAAAAGCCAATGGGAAGCCTGTTATAGTAATTGGTTTCTCTTTAGGAGCGCAAATCGCTATTCAAATGCTAAGTCTACGACCTAGTTTAATCGATTTTACGATCATCAATAGTGCGCTCGTGATACCCTCTCCTACTGTAGAAAGGATGCTTCAACCGTTTATTCGGCTGTCATTTCCGCTTATAAAAAATAAAACATTTGCGAAACTTCAAGCAAAAGCTCTATATATTCAAGAAGATTATTTTGAGCGTTACTATCAAGAGAGTGCCACGATGAAAGTAGATACATTGATTCAAATTTTGCGAGAAAATATGTCATTTTCCATCCCAGCTGACTTTAACAAAGCTCAAGGAAAGATCCTAATAACTGTGGGAGAAAAAGAGAAAAGCAACATGAGAAAATCCGCTAAAGCACTTGTGCGAAGTCATCCAAATAGCAAGGGTGTGTTATTGAAGAACATCGGTCACGGCGTCTCATTAGCCCAGCCTGCATTTTTTAATCGCTTTGTAGAGAATTGGATTAAGGATGGTCAATTACCTGAAGGGACAGTTATTCGGTAGGGGAACCCCATTACGAATCGTCATCCATAATGGAGTTGATGTATAGATCATTGAAAATAGTGAGGATATAAGTGTTTATGCTGCAATATCCATTCCTTCATTTCTATCATCATTTCTTCGTAGCTAGGGACAATAAATGAAAAGTCATTTCTTGTATTTATTAATGTTTTATTGATTTGAACAAGGTGATGAGGAAGAATTTTTATACTGTTGTTCAGGAAGTGCTTATTAAATAGATGCAGTAGATCGTGTTTAGAAATATTTGTCGTATTGACGAGATGATAGAGTCCTGTTAAATTTTGTTGTGCAGCACGTTCAATGGCTTTAGCCAAAGTAAGTGTTGTCACTCCCGTCCAAATAGCACCCGAATAGCCATAGACGGGACTTTTTTGTTGCATAAACCAATTGAAGAGTCCGATGCCATCCTTTTTCAAATCAGGACCAATTATGGAATTACGAAATGTTATGTGCTTGTCGTTATTCACTTCCCCTATACCTTTTGTGCGGTCATAAAAGGTTTCCCCGTCTAGTACACTATTTTCATAGTAGGGAGCATTTTTGCCTGAAAATACGCAGTCGGTACTTAGATGAATAAGCTTTGTGTGACGATTTTCAAGGAGAGATACAATGGCATGCGGTAAATAGCTATTCAGTAAAACACTTTGGGCAGGATGAGCCTCACAAGCATTGTTTAAAACACCAATACAATTAATGACGACATCTACCTCATTGTCTAGTAGTAGCGACCTTAAAAAATGGGAGTCTGTCACATCACCTGTTCTATTATTGCCATAGGGAAAAGGGGTTCGAGAGTATGTTGTTACATCATGCCCTTGTTCACATAAATAAATGGCAATGGTATGACCAGCCATGCCTGTAGCACCGAGCACTAAAAATTTCATGGTTTTCCTCCTGTCCAATGAAGGAGCTCTTCTTGTATAAGAGGCAATGTTAATAGCTTTACTTTAATGTCAGCCACACTTAATTGTTGGGTATTGTTCGAGTTATATTCATCCGTTAATGTAATTTTTGGAGAGCCCTCATCGAGGTATTTTCCATAATTTAAATCCCGATTATCCGCGGGGATTCGATAGAAATGGCCCATATCAATAGCTTTTGCTGCCTCTTCCTTCGTACATAATACTTCATACATTTTTTCTCCGTGCCGTGTTCCGATAATTTGCATGGCGTTGTTTGCTTGAAAGATCTCAAGTAAAGCCTGTGCTAAATTTGCTATTGTGGCAGCAGGTGATTTTTGCACCATAATATCCCCGTTTTGAGCATGTGAGAATGCGTACAATACCAATTCTACCGCTTCCTCAAGGCTCATCATAAAACGTGTCATATGAGGGTCCGTAATCGTTAAAGGTTTCCCAGCCTTTATTTGTTCAATGAATAATGGGATAACCGAGCCTCGTGAAGCCATGACATTACCGTATCGAGTGCCACAAATTAGGGTATGGTGAGGGTCAACCATTCGTGACTTTGCAATAAACGTTTTTTCCATCATTGCCTTGGATATACCCATCGCATTGACAGGGTACGCTGCCTTATCTGTTGACAGGCAAATGATTTTCTTGACGCCAGCTTGAATGGCGGCTGTTAGTACGTGATCTGTTCCTAAAATATTGGTTTTCACAGCTTCTAAGGGAAAAAATTCGCAGGAGGGAACTTGCTTGAGAGCGGCGGCATGAAATACATAGTCAACATTATACATTGCATTGTGAATGCTTTGAATATCGCGGACATCCCCGATATAAAATTTAATTTTTGTATGCTGATAGTGTTTTCGCATATCATCTTGCTTTTTTTCATCCCTTGAAAAAATCCGAATTTCCTTGATATCCGTATTTAAGAATCGCTTTAATACGGCGTTCCCGAAAGAGCCCGTGCCTCCAGTAATCAATAATATTTTATCTGTAAACATTGTATAGTTCGTTACACCTCCTGCATGCTATTATTTCAATCCTCTTTGATGTAGGTCACATTCTGAGTTCTCCCTAGGGTAGTTGTACCAATAAGCAAATTCGTTAGTATATTTACTTGTCGGATTTTTATCCATCAGGGCGCAATTAAAATCCCAATCTCCTGCAATATCTTTGCGTATCGTAAATTTCGCATCTCCAATTAAACTTCTCCTGATAATCTTAAATTGCCCAGGTAAGGAATAGCGGTTGGATTCATCTTTAATAAAAGCAAAGCCATTTTTAATAATCATGTTGTAATAGTAAATATCAAATGTGCCATCCACTTGTGCTAGTACATTGCGAATAGCAGGTAAATAGTGGTCATCACTATCGATGATGGCTATATAATCTCCTGTTGCTTCTGCAATGCAGCGATTGTAGGCAACACTCGCACCTAAATTCGTTGGGTGAACGATGATTTTTAAAGCTGCACAGTTTTTCTGATAATCCTGTAAAATGGCTAGCGTATTGTCTGTAGAGCCATCATCTACCACAATAATTTCATAGGCATATTCTTTTGGAATACTATCAAGCATCGTTACGATCCATTCTTCGCTATTAAATGCAGGTGATAAAAAACTAATCTTCATCTGATCCCTCCATTCTATGTTCATTAGTAGAGTTGTTCCATGTGACTGAGTAGATCCTTTAATACAATATGCGTAGACGTAGTGCTACTGTAGGCAATTGCTTATTTTAGGATGTTTTTAAGAGAGTGTTTTTAGATAGAATTTTTATGTTTACTAGAGATATGGCATAAGAAAGACGAAAATTTACTAACATAAGCACATTTAGCAAGAGAGGTCATAAACTAGCGAGAGCGCTTTTTTTAGAAAGAGGGATACGATGACAAAAAGGATAGCATTTATTTGTAGCGTAGAATCTTACAAACTTTCGGATGCCCATATTTTCAAAGATTTGTGTCTAGTGCCTATTTTATTGGGGGAACATTTAGGCTATGAGGTCACTATTGTCACGACAGAAATGAATGAAGCTCTACTTCAACAAGTCTTTCCCACTGTAAAATTTGAGTCTGTACCATTTGAAGATGATTATGTGGTGAATATGAATGCCTATTTAGCCCAGCATGCAAGGGACATCGACATTGCCTTTGCTATTGGACCCTATCCATCCTATTTAGCTATTTTGGAAACCTATAAGCATTTTAATCCAAATGGCAAAATTTATATGAAATTAGATGTTAATCGATTTTGGCTAAATCGATTAAAAACCTATCCCTATTTTTTAGAGTTGTTGCAGCTTTGTGATCTCCTTACCTCTGAATGCATATCTATTCAAACAGCAATCAAAGACTTTTCACAATTGGATGTGAAACATATACCCAATGGTTTTTATGAACATTTCCCCACAGAGCCAGTGCCGTTTCACGAGAAAGAAAATAGAATTCTAACAGTTGGGCGATTGGATGCACCAGAGAAGCAAACAATTTTGACAGTCAAGGCATTTTTAGCAGCACAACTGCCAGATTGGGAGCTTCGTTTAGTAGGGCCGATGTCAGTCTCATTTCAAGAAGAGCTGAGACTATTACTAGATAGTCATCCGCTTGCCGCTCAAGTAACGATGGTAGGACCTATTTTTGATAAGGTCCAGCTAGAAGAGGAGTATCGTAAGGCTAAAATTTTTTGCTTAACGTCTTTAGTCGAATGCTATGCCCATGTCTTTGCGGAGGCAGCTAAAAATGGTTGCTATATCGTGACAACAGATGTGGATGGTGCTGCTGATATTACACAACAACAGCGTTTTGGTACAATCCATCCTACACATGATTGGGAGGCGATAGGTCAGACATTGCAACAAGTTGCAGCACAGGAATCATTATTGGCAGATACTTGTGTCCAGCTTCAAGCATTTGCCCGCAAGGAATTAAATTGGAGGCAGATCGTCAAGAAGGTTGCCAATTATTTAGGTGAATAAAAGTGAATCTTTTCTGGATTGAGAGGAGTATTCTTTTCTTTATACCAGTATTTCCTATATAATAAAAACTAGTTTTATAAAGCTAGACAATCATGGGTAGACACAAGGGGAGACTAGAATGGAAATACTACAAGCAACAATGGATGAACTAGAGGACTTAGCAAAACTGTTTGATGAATATCGTCAATTTTATGGAATTGAGTCAGATATAAGCAGTGCCAAGGCATTTTTACAATTACGATTGGCCTTGAAAGAATCCGTCATTTTTATCGCGCTGATGGATGACAAGATAATTGGATTTACACAATTATATCCAACATTTTCGTCCATTGCTTTACAGCGAGCCTATATTTTAAATGATATTTATGTAACAGAAGATGCTAGAGGCTTAGGGGTGGGCAAGGCATTGATGGAAAAGGTATTTCATTATTGCGAGCAACAGTATGCTCGCTATGTCACGTTACAAACGGCGGCTGATAATGTAAATGCACGTAAGCTTTATGAAAAGCTACAAATGAAGCAAGATGAATATTGTAATTATGTTAAATATTTTATGTAAGCTGAAGTGGTGAATCTCATCGTTGGATGAAAATGCTTCTTTCAGATCATAAATATCCCCTAGATCGTTTTGATCTAGGGGATATTTTTAATTCTAACTATTTTATTTCAAGCGTATAGGGTTGTGTGCTAGCTTTGCCATCAAACTCACTTACTTCAATATAGTATTTGCCTGCATCAAGCTCCACCGTACCAACCTCGGCATCACCAACACCGTAAAGATCGAATGTTTTGACGGTTTTTCCGTTTGCATCTAACACTCGAATAACACCATCCAACGCTTTTTCTGTTTGAAGTGAGAAGAAGACTTCGCGTTTCTGGTCGTTATTCCATTCAAAATAGTCTTTATCACCAAATGGTATACCTGCATTTAAATATTGCGTTGCAACCCATTTCTCATCCTTTTTCACAAGAACAGATGGCTTGCTAGGTACACCATTTACTAATTTTGAATCCGCATCTTCATCCAGATGCTTATGATCAAACAATGTTAATGTATAAGGCTGAATCGATACTTGGCCAAGCCCCATACTGTTGACTAGAATAAAATAGCCTCGATCCTTCTTTGCCTTAAACGATGTATTTACATCGTTTGTACCCATCATTCCAAGTAACATTTCAAGAATATTATCACCTAAGCCAAATGGAATTTCTGTCTCCATTTCTTTGGCATCAATCTTCATATTGCCGTTCGTATCTTCGATAATAGCTCCTGCAAATTTCAAGTCCTTTTGCAGTTCTTTAGGTAGCTGAGCCAATTGTTCATTAGTAAAAGGAACTGAAGAAAGAAGCAGACTCATGACTTCATCATTGCCTTGTTGCTTATAGTAGTAATAATCTACATCATCTTGATAAATCAGGTGGTCTCTATAAGTAGTACCTGGTTGAATTTTTAGCGCTTTTGCTTCCTCATGATTGTTTGGATTGTACTCTGCTGGAATATCGCCTATTTTCTTTGTTTTCAATGTATAAGGCTCAGCAGACCTTTCTCCAGCATTGACAACGGCTACCACGTATGTTTTGTCCTTTTTCAATGGTATGACCTTTGCATCGTCTTCGTTACCAGCTGAACCAAGTAGTAGTGCCAGTATACCAAGGTCATTAGTTAAGGAAGAAACGGGAATTAATTCTTTTGTTTCTTCATCATATTCAAACACTGTACCTGTCGGCATTTGGTTCATGCCTTTCAAAAAGCTGAAGCTATAAAGGGCGTCTTCCTTCGCTTTAAATAAGAAATAATCCTCATCATAATCTGTTTGGAAATAAGCTTTTTGATCGTCACCTATTTCAAAGCGGATTGCCTGCTTAATGATAGGGTCAACATTTTCTAGGTTGCCTGAAGCCGTAGGATTCAATAACATACTCATCAGGCTGTCAATTTCATTACGTTTTTTTATGTTGTTTTCTATAAGCGGTAATTGGCTCTCTGGAACATTTTCTTCGATCATGGCTTCATCTACAGGTAGACCATCCTCATCAGGTGGGAGGGAAACTACTTCACCTTTTAATGTGTAAGGGATCATCGATTCGCTGATCGTTTCTTCTTTTTCGATGCCGCCACTAAAGAACATCTCCATAGAAAACTCGCTATTACTTTCATTAGATACACTTAAAACGTACTCTTGATCTGGAACAGCGTCGATAATCATACGAACCGGTTCACCTTTTGCTGTACCATAAGCGGTCTGCATTGGATAGGCTTCTTCTTCACCTTCATCATTTTCAGCTTGATCGATTTCTTCTGGTGGCACAGGATTAAAGTCATCTTTTAGATAAAGCTCCATAGAGGCAGTGACACCTGGAATTCCCGATAGATCAAATTGTAACGTCGTCGGTTTTTTGACAGAGAACGTGAAGTAATCTTGATCTTGTTGTTGATCTTTTGACAGTAATGTATAGTTTTTACCTGCTGTACTATATGGGAACTTTTTAATAGGCTCCATCGTAGACTTGTCTATTGTATCAATTGGCAAGTCCTTCGTCGTTTGTGCTGTAAAAATGTAAGTAGATTTGCCTTTTAAACTATAGCTTCCATTATGATCTTTGACACCAATGACAAGCGTTCCCTTTTGATCTGCTTTAAATAGATAACCTTCTTTTTTTCCTACGCGAACATCATTGACATGGATAGGCTCTACATCACCAATCCCGCTATTTGGGTAGAAATATAAATCAAAGGCATAGTCGTATTTGTCAGCGCCTTTTAATGTTAATTGAGCATATTCATTTTCTTCTAAATCGACTTTATACCATTTCTTTTCGTCTTGCTGTTCAAAAGCACCCTGTTCTGTATTTAGCTTATTTTTAGCAAGGATCTTGGCGTTCTTAATACGATCTTCCTTTGTCTCTGAATAATGCTTAGGCAGTTTATTTAAATCAAATTGTAATGCTTTTACAGGATCAACTAATCCGTGACCATAAGTAAGATCATAGCCTTTCTCGCCCAAATCTTGTGCGGTCATTTCTAAAATCGCTTCTATTTGATGCGGTTTTAAAGATGGGTCTTTGGATTTAAGAAGAGAGGCGATACCTGCCACGACAGGAGAGGCCATGGATGTTCCACTAAACTTGACAAAAGATGATCCTTTCTTCGCATCATGAACGGTACTATAAATGTCTTCACCTGGTGCAACAATATCCACAGATGGTCCGTAATTGGAGTAGCTTGATAGTTTGTTGCGTTCGTTTGTTGAACCAACACTAATGACACCTTCGAAAGAAGCGGGGAAGGAATATTCATCTGTCGATTCATTTCCTGCGGCCGCCACAATTGTAATCCCACTATCAATCGCTTTCTGAACGGCTTCCTTCATCAGGGGAGATTCACCATAGCCTCCTAGACTCATATTAATGACGTCAACGCCCTGCTCAATTGCATAAAGAATACCCTGTGCAATGATGAAATCATTAGCACCTTCTTTGCCGTTAAATACATCAATTGGCAGTAACTTTGCATTCGGATTAATCCCATGCCCACCTACGCCATTATCTTTTGCTGCGGCGATAATACCTGCCACATGTGTTCCGTGATCGCCTGAATAAGTAGTATTAGCAGGTGCTGCTGCATTATAGGGTGGAAGTACTTGTGACTTTAGATCGGGGTGTTTAAAATCTACACCAGAATCAATGACAGCAACTGTGACATCATGTTTGCCTGCTAATTCTAGTGCCTTATCCATTTGCAGTAAGTTTAAATGATACATCTCTTGTTTTTTAGGATCAGCTTCTTTATTAAAAGAATGATAGATGTAACTAGGAGATACACTTGATATTCCGTTTTGCTTTAAATAGTAAGAGACGGCTTTTTCGATCGATACGCCTTTATTTAGTTGTACAACATCATACCCTAATGAAGGAATGGAGCGGATGACCTTGGAGCCAATTTTTTTATGTACGTTTTTATCAAGACCTGAATGCTTGATAACAATTGTATCCTTACTCATCCATTTTTCTTCATTCTTCTCTGTTTGTTTCGCACTGTTTGCCAGCATGTTTTTCGCTTTATGCTGAGGTGCCTCAGCAAAGGCAGAAGCAGCAGGAACCATGAGTGCAGCAGATGCTACAACAGCGACTGATTTTTTATACCAACTTTTCAATTGTTATCTCTCCTTGGTGTTATAAATTAAATCTCGACTATATTAATACGGACAAAGATTAGAAAAGTTTCGTAATGGAGGAAAATTTTTCTTTGCTATTTTAACTTTTGGTAGGTATAACGAAAAAACCAAGCCTTGTTAAAAGCTTTAGATCTGTTCTATTAATTGTTGTAGCTCCTGCTTGGAACGAGGGATGTTGATATTTTCCTGCAATAGCTTCTTTTTTTGCAAAGCTATGACCATTTCAAAAATCCATGGACGTTCAAGATGCGCGCGATGTAACAATTCGTCTTCATAAAACAAGGTGATTGGATCACCGTTATAAATAATTCTTCCAGCCTCCATAACAATGATTAGATCTGCCCATTCATAGGCGAGAGGAATGTCATGGGTTGCTAGTAAAATGGTTCTCTCACCATCATCTAATTTGGCTAAGTATTGTAATACTTGTGTAGCATAATAATTATCAAGACCGGCTGTTGGTTCATCTAACAAAAGGACAGAGGGCTCCATCGCTAAAACACCTGCCATTGCTACACGTTTTTTCTGACCTACGCTTAAAAAATGAATGGGTTTATCAAGCAAATCTTCCACTTCGGTTTGCGCAACGGCCCATGCTATTTTTTCTTCCGTTTTTTCAGTAGACCAGCCGAGATTCAATGGGCCAAATGCTATATCTTGCTTGACGGTCCCTGAAAAAAGCTGATGATCTGCATTCTGAAAAACAATGCCGACTTTTTGGCGTAGGGCCTTTAAAGCTTTTCGACTATATTCCAGATCGTTGCCTTCGAATACAATCGTCCCAGCTGTAGGTTTTAAAATACCGTTAAGATGTTGAAATAAAGTCGATTTTCCTGCGCCATTATGCCCGAGTATGGCGATTTTTTTACCTTTTGGAATGTCTAATGTAATATCTGACAACGCCTTCGTACCATCCGCATAGGCATAAGATAATTGGTTGAGTTCAAAATAAAATGCTGTCATGTAAAATACCCTCCATATACGATGAGGACTAGTAAAATAGCTGCCATGCCTAGCCAATTTTTCTTGCTATAAGAGCCCATCTCTTGCCAGTAGACGGCATCGCCTCCACGTGATTGCATGGCATTGTTGAGCTCTCGACTACGCTGAAACATTTCCACAAATAATGCCACAATAAGCATGGAGACAGAGCGTAACCATTGCATCGGTGAATGATAGCCAAGACGTGCTTGTTGGGCGAGGTGTATATTTTGCATGCTTTCTAAAAACATAAAAATAAAACGATAGGTTAGTTCGACGAGCTCCACTAATAAAGAGGGGAGTCGCCATTGTCGTAGCACATAACATATTCCTTGTACGGAAGTGGTTAGAATTAAAAAGTATAAACAACTAATGCTGCCAAGAACAATAAAGAACAGCTGTTGCGCTGCTAACACACTTGCATTCCCAATAAAGACCGTCCAATTCCTAAATGTAAACGACCAAATATGGGCAGGGAGTGCATTCGTTGATGATGTAAAGGAAAGTAAAATAGATACGAGACTTGTTAATAAGAAAAAGCCAGGTAGCAATAATAATTTGCCGTAGTATGCAAGCGGAATTTTTGCACCTAAAATGATAAAAGCACTCATTACAAAAAATGTAATGAGTGAAAGTCGTTCATCTCTCATGATGAGCGTTATGAGAAGTAGTCCAAGTGAAAATATCATTTTTTCTAGCGGATGAACGGACGCTAGCTTATTCAGATAGGCATACTTATCAATGAGTAACATAATGGTTAACCTTCTTTGTGTTTGCCACGCATATAGCCGATGAAGTAGCCAATAAAGCCAGCTCCTATAGCTGCCTGTAGCACGAATAATAAGCTTTCGATTTCACCACTTGGTGGCTCCCATAGACTTTCAAACCATGGTTCATATTCCGCATTGATTTCACCAATAGCTGCTTCTGCTTCTCCATCAGCACCACCAAATTCAGCACCTTTTTGTATGAATAAGGGAATAATGGCTAACAACACAACAATTGCTAATAACAATAAATTTTTTTTCATTTGTTAATGTGCCTCCTTTGTTGAGAAAACACGTAACGTTTTTAATTCGCTAACATTGTATTTTTTCAAGAAATTCATCACAATGACCGTTAAAATTCCTTCACTCACTGCTAAAGGAATTTGAGTTAAGGCAAAAATACCTGCAAACTTTGTAAAGGATGCCATAAAGCCTCCAACCTCTGAAGGAAAGGCTAGTGCTAGTTGTACAGAAGTCACAATGTATGTACCTAAATCACCAAGCATAGCTGCAAAGAATATGGCTAGTGAAAATGACAACCCTACTTTTTGAGCCCCTTTAAAGACAAAGTAAGCAATAAAAGGACCAACAATAGCCATAGAAAAGGCATTAGCCCCTAAAGTTGTAATTCCTCCATGAGCTAATAATAAAGATTGAAATAATAAAACGATTGTTCCAATTACACTCATTGCTAGAGGGCCAAAGAGTACTGTCCCAAGTCCTACACCAGTTGGGTGAGAGCAACTACCTGTAACTGAAGGGATTTTTAGGGCGGATAGCACAAAGGCAAAGGCTCCTGAAAGCCCCAAAAGCATTTTTGTTTCAGGATTTTCATCAATGGTTTTTCGAATAGAACGCAATCCTAGAATGATAAATGGGATAGAGATGACCCACCAAAAAATAGCCCATTCGATTGGTAAAAAACCTTCCATGATATGCATGGCAAAGGCACGTTTTGGCACGATTAAAAAGGCCAGTAAAAAATAACTAAGTTTCCACCATGATAATTTCAAAAAGCTTTCCTCCTAACTAATTAATAGATTTTTTTTTAGAATATTGCGTGCGTAATTAAAAAAAGCACTTCTCCTTAGGTGGAAAAGTGCATAGCTAAAAAAGCAAATAACAGTCTCATCTGCTAAGCCGCACACCTATCCTCGTAGGTTGAAACGATCACTTATTTTTCGGCAGGTCTCCTGGCTCTAGTTCAATGCTTTATAGGTCTTCCCATCCGTTGGACAGTGACATATTCTATAAAGCTCCCTATTACAGTGGCGGGACCGCGCCGGACTCAAACCGGCTTCCCTTTTAAGCAAAATGACAAGCACTTTGCACCGAAAAACATTCAAATTGTGAGATTTCACGACAAAGTGTAACATGAATTTCCATAAATATGCTATACCTTTTGTGAAATTTTTTAAATTAAAGGTCAACGGTGAATATTCTGATAAAAGTTTGTGCACAAATTATATAGATTGTATAAATTTCATACCTAGTTCCATTCAAAATTGATAAATTTGTCATAAATTTTTAAAGAAATATTGAAATTTTAAAATAATAAGATATGATAAAGACAGTTTTCTATTTAAAATTCTAATAAAAATTTCATATAAAACGTCAATAAGTGCTCGAATAGCTCGAGATAATAGGGAAATTGGTGAAAATCCAATACAGCCCCCGCTACTGTAATAGCTGATGAAATCGCAAAGCCACTGGTACAAACTTGGGAAGGTGCGACAGTAAAATGAAGCTTAAGTCAGGAAACCTGCTTATTTGATTGTGCATGCAAACTTTTCGGAGGGAGAAGTTGAAGCGAAAGCGGGTACCTGTATTTCATTCTATTCGTTTTTATTTGGCTTCTACAAAACCTTTACTCTTCGTTATAGAGTAAAGGTTTTTCTTTTTCCAAAAAGCAAATGAGGGGAGACAGAAGATGACAACTTGGAATTTAGAGGGGATGAAAACACATCTCTTTATTTGCAATGGCAGTAGCTGCATGAAAAAGGATGGGGAGGAAATTACCTTAGCCATTCGAGATGAGATACAGCGGCAAGCACTCGATCAGGAAATACATACGACAAGAACGCGCTGTAATGGACGCTGCAAGGATGCTTGTGTGGTAATCGCTTATCCTCAAGGAAACTGGTATCGTGTGCCATCAACAGAGCATGCTAGAACACTAGTACAAGATTTACATCATGAATCCTTATACAACGAACATGTCTTTACACTTCGTGAAGGTACATTACAGCGTACTGCTCAAACAACTGCCATTAAAGGGATCGAAAAGGTGAAAGAGGGGTAACAACATGGCGCAAAAAGGAAAAATTTTCGTAGTAGGCTTTGGACCTGGAGATTTTAAGCATATTACGACACGTGCAGTAGAGGCTTTACAACAAAGTGATATGATTATAGGCTATAAAACCTATGTAGAGCTGATTCAAGATTTAGTAAGTGCAAAATCGATTGTTAGTACAGGCATGACAGAAGAAGTGTCGCGTGCACAGGAAGCCGTTCGTCAAGCCGAAGCAGGGAGCATCGTCTCAGTAATTTCGAGTGGTGATGCAGGCGTCTATGGCATGGCGGGTTTAGTCTATGAGGTATTAATTGAGCTAGGCTGGACAGAAGCAACAGGAATTGAAGTAGAAATTGTTCCTGGGATTTCTGCGATTAATTCATGCGCTAGCATACTTGGTGCACCTATTATGCACGATGCTTGTACAATCAGTTTGAGTGACCATCTAACACCTTGGAATTTAATTGCAAAGCGTGTCGAGGCAGCTGCAATGGCGGACTTTGTCATTGCTTTATACAATCCTAAAAGTGGACGTCGAACAAGACAAATTGTCGAGGCTCAACGAATACTCTTAGAATATCGTTCGCCAGACACACCAGTAGGGCTTGTGAAAAGTGCCTATCGAGAACGTCAAGAAGTGACCATGACAACACTAGCAGAAATGCTAGAACATGATATTGGTATGTTGACAACTGTCATTATCGGGAATTCGTCAACATTTTTCTATGACAATAAGATGATTACGCCCCGCGGTTACCAACGTAAATATACCCTGGGTGAAGAGAAACAGCCATTACGTCCACATCAACGTTTACGCGAAGAAAATGAACCTTGGGCAATGAACCAAGAGACGGGAACAGCGCGAAATGACTTTACGGCTGACCCTAATGCAGGGCGCTTTAATAAACCCAGTATAGCCGCTACGCCAAAGCCTAAAAAAACAGCTCTTGAAATGGCTACAGCGGCACTTGCAATGGTAAAAGGGACAAGCGCAGTCAAAGTAACACCGAAGCTTGTACAGCAAAAAATAGAATCTATTTTTGAATTAGCAGTAAGTCCTGGTGTAGCCAATAAGTTTTTTACTCCCCAGCAAATGATGACGTTAGCGGAGGTCGTTGGGGATGAGGGGACGATGGAATACACACCAGATCATCAAATTCATTTGAAAATACCAACGACTGCCCCTGAACAGATCACAGAGAAATTACAGGAAGTAGGGTTTTTATTAGCCCCGATTGGTGATGTGTTATCACTGAAGGCTTGTGATTTTTGCTACGGTGAAAAGGCTGATTCAATACCATATGCAGAGGAAATACAAGAAAAACTAGGCGGTATGTCCTTACCGAAGACATTAAATATTGGCTTTAATGGCTGTGGTATGGCCTGTTATCGGGCTGTATTTGATGATATTGGCATCGTCTACCGCAAAAGTAAATTCGATGTCTTTATTGGAGCAAAACCAGTCGGTCGTACAGCACACGCAGCACAGCCTGTTGTAGAAGGGCTGGAGCCTGAGCAGCTGATTCCACTCATTACAGATATTATTGAAGAATATAAAGCAAATGCTCATCCAAATGAACGCTTGTTTAAATATTTTAAACGTGTGAAAAAGATACTGCATTTTACGTATCAAGATATGTCTTCCAAAATAAAAGTAGAGCCAGCTCCGTGCGGCGACTAGTAAGGAGTAGAGAGATGAAAGCTATTTTATTTGTCGGCCATGGGAGCCGTTTAGCAGCAGGAAATGATGAGGTTCGTACATTTATCGAACAAATGACACCTCGTATTGATGAACAATTTTTAGTGGAAACTTGTTTCCTTGAATTTGCTTCACCTAACATCGAAGAAGGTATTACAAACTGTGTGAAAAAGGGAGCTACAGAGGTACATGTAATTCCAATCATTTTACTGCATGCAGGCCATTCAAAGCTGCATATTCCAGCGGAAATCGAGCATGCGCGTGAGCATTATCCAACGATTACCTTCACATATGGTCAAACAATTGGTATCCATGATGAAATCTTTGCCATTTTACAAGATCGCCTAGCTGAAATTGGCTTTAATTCAGAACAAGAGCAGGAAGACACAGCGATTTTATTGATTGCACGAGGTGGCAGTGATCCATCTGCTAATGGTGATTTTTATAAAATCACGCGACTTTTATGGGAAAAACTACCTGTAAAATACGTAGAAAGTGCTTTTATGGGTGTCACAGATCCACGAGTTGAAGAAGGAATTGAACGTTGTATCAAACTAGGTGCAAAAAAAATCATCATGTTACCATACTTTTTATTCACAGGCATTTTGATGGAACGCATGCATGGCATGTGTGAGAAGTTTAATGAACTTTATCCAGATTGTGATATTCAAATTGCTAACTATTTTGGCTACCATGAACGGTTACAAAATGTTTTATTAGAGCGTATTGAACAGGCAATCAACGGTACATCCACAGGTATGCAAGATCTAGAAGATTATCGCGCCTATGCGGCAGTACATGGACATGCACATCATCATCACCATCATGATCACGATCACGATCATGGACATGCGCATCATCATCACGACCATCACGATCATGGGCATGACCACCATGACCATCACCATCATCATGAAGAGGAGCCGGTAAAATGATTTTCATGTTAGCAGGGACAAGTGATGCAAGGGATCTAGCCCTAGCATTACAACGTGCAGGTTATGCGGTAACCGCTACGGTCGTCACTGAGTCGGCAGCCTCTAGTCTTGCTGACGTTGGCCTGCCACATTTAATCGGTAGACTGACAGCTGAGGAAATGGCGACCATCATGACAGAGCAGGGCTATCAATTGGTGGTAGATGCTTCTCATCCATTTGCGGAGGAAGCCTCTAAAAATGCGATGGCAGCGGCAAAGCAGGCAAAGATTCCTTATATTCGCTATGAAAGAGCTCATGAACATTATGCCCATCCTTTGATTACTGTTGTAAAGGATTATGAGGAGGCAGCTCAGCTAGCTGCAGAAAAACGCGGTGTCATTATGCTAACGACAGGTAGTAAAACACTCGCTACATTTACAAGGGTTTTACAGGGCTTAGAAAACACAAGAGTAATCGCTCGTATGCTTCCACGACTGGATAATATGGAAAAATGTGAGGCACTTGGCGTGGCGCAGCGAGATATTGTGGCTATTCAAGGTCCGTTTTCAAAGGAATTAAATGAAGCTCTATTTCGTCAATACGGAGTGACGTTGATGATTACCAAGGAAAGCGGTAAAGTGGGCTCAGTTGATGAGAAGCTAGAGGCAGCTCTCGCATGCCAGATTGAAACGATTCTTATTGCACGACCAAATATACAGTACGGCCAACAATATTCAACATTTGAAGAAGTATTACAGGCTGTTGAACATACAATTTAGGAGGCATTTTCCATGGATTTTAAAACAGATTTTAAACCATTAACGGTAGACCCAGATAAAATTTACGATTACAGTTTCTCTATTATTGCAGAGGAAATGGGCGAGCATGACTTCTCAGAAGATGAATGGAAAATTGTACGTCGCATTATCCATGCATCAGCTGATTTCGAGCTAGGTCGTAGTGTCATCATTACACCAGGTGCTATTGAAGCGGGTATCAAGTCTATTCTTGCAGGACGTCATGTCATTGCAGATGTGCAAATGATTGAAAGTGGCTCTGGTAAAAAGCGTTTCCAAAAACATGGTGGTGATTTGCATTGCTATATTGCGGATGAAGATGTATCAATAGAAGCGAAAAAACAAAATACAACACGTGCCATTATTTCGATGCAAAAGGCATCAAAATTACATGAAGGTGGTATTTATGCCATTGGTAATGCACCAACTGCATTGCTGGAATTGATTCGATTAATTAAAGAAGGGCTAGCAAAACCAGATTTAATTATCGGTATGCCTGTTGGTTTTGTGTCAGCAGCTGAGTCAAAAGAAGAGCTGCTTAAACTAGAAGGGATTCCGTACATTACAAATGTTGGTCGTAAAGGCGGTAGTACAGTGACGGTTGCTGCTTTAAATGCCATCTCACTTTTAGCGGACGAACAGGCGAAAAAATAATGGAGCGGAAGCCAAAAAAGGACCCCAAGGACATGCGTCACGGTTATACGACGGGAGCCTGTGCAACTGCTGTATCAAAGGCTGCACTGCTTGCCCTTATTACTAAGGAGGAGCAAGAGACAAGTACGATTCATTTACCTATTGGTCGAGATGCAACCTTTACAATTGAAAAATGCATATTTGAAGAAAATGCTGTCAGCTGTGAAACGATTAAAGATGCTGGTGATGATCCTGATGCGACCCATCAGGCACTCATCGTTGGCACAGTGAGCTGGGCAGATACACCTGGGATTCATTTAGATGGAGGTATTGGCGTCGGGCGTGTCACAAAGCCTGGCCTGCCAGTGCCTGTCGGAGAGGCAGCCATTAATCCTGTACCCCGTAAAATGATTTATAGCACGGTCCAAGGTGTGTTGGACGAATTTCACATTACTCGAGGCGTGAATGTGGTGATTTCTGTACCTAAGGGTGAGGAGATTGCTAAAAAAACGTTAAATGGACGACTCGGTATACTTGGGGGCATCTCAATCTTAGGCACAAGGGGAACCGTCGTGCCTTTTTCGAGTTCTGCTTATATGGCCAGTATTGTCCAAGCCATCAGTGTAGCGAAAGAGGCTGGTTGTGAGCATTTAGTGGTGACAACAGGTGGACGAAGTGAGAAGTTTGCGATGAAACAATACCCACATCTAGCAGAAGAAGCGTTTATTGAAATGGGTGACTTTGTAGGTTTTACATTAAAGCATTGTAAGCGTCTAGGCATCAAACAAGTTTCACTCGTTGGGATGATGGGGAAATTTTCTAAAGTCGCACAAGGAGTCATGATGGTGCATTCCAAAAGTGCACCAATCGATTTTAATTTTTTAGCACAACTGGCAGAGGATATAGGGGCAGATAGAGAAACGATAGCACAAGTTCTGGAGGCAAATACAGCTTCACAAGTGGGTGAGATTATGATGGAGAAGGGCTATGATGCGTTCTTCCATCGTTTATGTGAGGCCTGCTGCTATTCCTCTATCCATCATATTAAGGGCGGTTTAACGCTTTCCACATCGATCTATTCGATGCAGGGACAATTATTAGGAAGGGCTGATGACATTGCATCGATCGATGAAGTTGATTGGGATCGGGGATAACGGATTAGCAAGCTTATTACCCCAATACCTTCAGTGGATTGAAGACTGTGAGGTACTTGTTGGTGGTGAGCGAGTACTTGATTTTTTCCCAGACTTTAGGGGTGAAAAAATCTTGATAAAAGGAGGTCTTTCAACACTTGTTGAAAGATTGTCTGAAGAAACAAGAAATACCGTGATTCTTGCATCTGGAGATCCATTATTTTATGGCGTCGGAGGCTATTTAGCCAAAAAGCTACAAATAGAGGTTTATCCATATATGAGCTCTGTCCAGCTGGCCTTTGCGAAAATGGGAGAGAGCTGGCAGGATGCTTACGTAACGAGTATTCATGGACGACCAATGAAGGGCTTGGCACAGCGAATTGATGGCAAAAAGAAAGTAGCACTTTTAACAGATGTAGAGAATAGTCCGAATGCTCTTGCTCGATATTTAAAGCATTTTGGTATGACGGAATATCGTGCGTTTGTAGCCGAAAATTTACAGGGCGACAACGAAAAAAGTGGCTGGTACTCGCTCGATGAAATGGAAGTTACTCATTTTTCTCCTTTAAATGTCGTGGTTTTAAAACAAACAATAGCACCGAAACGCTACACACTTGGGATTGATGATGAGGAATTTTCACAACGAAAGCCAGATAAAGGACTTATTACGAAGAAAGAAATTCGAGTTTTAAGTTTGCAAGCCATGCAGCTTCAACGGGATAGCGTTATTTGGGATATTGGCACATGTACGGGATCCATGGCTATTGAGGCAGGTAAGCTTGCTCCTGAGGGACAAGTTTTTGCTGTAGAAAAAAATGCCCCTGATTTAGAAAACTGTCTTCAAAATCAACAAAAATTCCGAGTTGATATGACAGCTATTCATAGTAAAGCACCAGAGGGTTTAGACAACTTTCCAGACCCTGATGCCATTTTCATCGGTGGCACTGGTGGTGAAATGGTTGAGTTACTGCAGTTATGCTGTCAGCGTTTAAAGCAAAATGGGCGTATTGTCTTAAATGCGGCGACTATTGAAAATTTATATAAAGCTGTTGAGGCATTTAAAGCTTGTGGTTTTGCTGTTGACATTTTACAGGCTCAGCTGGCACGCAGTAAACCAATTTTAGATATGACACGCTTTGTTCCATTAAATCCAATATACATTATTTCCGCTTATCGAAAGGAAGAAAATCATGAGTAATCTAGGAATTTTATATGGCTTGGGCGTTGGTCCTGGCGATCCAGAATTAATTACAGTAAAGGCATTTCGAGTGATTCAGGAATCACCTGTTATTGCTTACCCAAAAAAGCTAAAAGGCAGTAAAAGCTATGCCCATCGTATTGTAGATGTGTATATTAATCCAGAAGAAAAAGATATGCTTGGTCTTGTATTCCCAATGACAAAAGATGAGGCTGTTCTAGAACGTGAATGGACAAAGTCAGTAGAACTTGTCTACGAAAAATTACAAGCAGGCAAAGATGTAGCCTTTGTTACAGAGGGCGATCCATTATTGTATAGTACGTTTATTCATATGATGAAGCTAATGCAGGACAAGCATCCAGATGTCGAAATTCGAACGGTACCAGGAATTTCTTCGTTTAATGGCTCTGCATCACGCTTAGGCATTGCGTTAGCGGATGGTGATGATCGTGTTGCGATTATTCCTGCGTATGACAATTACGAAGCTATGCGTGAAGCGATTGAAACACATGATGCTGTTGTTTTTATTAAAGTGGCGAAAGTGATTGATTTAATGCTTGAAGTGCTACGCGATTTAGATTTATTAGATAAAGCATCCGTGGTGACAAAGGTAACATCTGATGAAGAAATCATTTGGGATGTGCGTGAGTTGGATGGTGTCGATTTAGAATATTTAACATTAATGGTGGTGCGTAAATAATGAAAAAAATCTATATTGTCGGCGCTGGTCCTGGTGATCCAGATTTAATTACAGTCAAAGGTTTACATATGTTACAAACAGCGGACGTTGTCATGTATACAGATTCTTTAGTGAGTGAGGACCTTATTGCGAAAGCTAGACCAGATGCGGAGGTCATTCGTACAGCTGGTATGCATTTGGAGGAAATGGTTGCTGTGATGGTGGACCGAGTCAATGCTGGTAAAACAGTGGCACGTATGCATACAGGTGATCCAGCGATGTATGGTGCCATTATGGAGCAAGTTGCGCTATTAAAAAAGGAAGGCATTGGGTATGAAGTCATTCCAGGAGTTAGCTCTGTATTTGCATCGGCCGCTGCAATCGGAGCTGAGCTAACAATTCCTGATCTAACACAAACCCTTATTCTAACACGTGCAGAGGGGCGCACACCTGTACCAGAATTTGAAAAGCTGCGTGATTTAGCGAGCCATCATTGTACAATTGCCTTATTCCTTAGTGCAACGCTGACGAAAAAAATTGTCAAAGAGCTACAAAGTGCTGGTTGGGCTGATGACACGCCTGTAGCAGTTATTCAACGAGCTTCATGGCCCGATCAAAAAATCGTACGAACAACTTTAATCGAATTAGATGAAGCGATGCGTGTGAATGGTATTCGTAAGCATGCGATGATTTTAGCGGGATGGGCATTAGACCCGAACATTCATGATAAAGATCAATATCGTTCGAAGTTATATGATGCAAGCTTTACACACGGCTTTAGAAAAGGTGTGAAGACAAGTGATTGAGTTACAAGAGGGTGTGTTACCAGAGGTTGATCAACGTAATCCTTATGCCGTTGTAGCCATTACGAAGCATGGTGTCCAAATAGGACGTCGTCTGCAGCAAACCTTTGCAGCAAGTGATTTATATTATATGAGTAAATTTGAACAAGGCGATGAAGAAGAAAAGCATATTCAACTATTTACAGGAACAGTGCGCCTGCTATTGCCAACACTATTTAAGCAATATAAAGGGTTGATTTTAATTATTTCACTAGGGGCAGTTGTACGAATGATTGCGCCGATTTTAAAGGATAAAAAGACAGACCCAGGTGTTGTGGTGATTGATGATCGAGGGGAAAATGTTATTAGCGTATTATCAGGGCATTTAGGTGGTGCCAATGAGCTAACACACGAGGTGGCAGCTGCACTTGGTGCAAATCCGATTATTACAACGGCTTCTGATGTACAAAAGACGATTCCAGTTGATTTATTTGGAGCCCGCTTTGGCTGGGTATGGGATAGTGCGGATAAATTGACACCAGTTAGTGCATCTGTTGTAAATGAGGAACATGTAGCCATTGTACAGGAAACAGGCGAACGTGATTGGTGGATGCGTGATACACCGATGCCAGAGCAAATTAAAATCTATCCATCAACACAGGCAGCCATCCAAGCTACTCCCCATGCCACATTATTAATAACAGATCGAATCATTGAACCTGAAGAAGAGGTTCTTCTAGAAAACGGTGTTATTTATCGCCCAAAATCCATTGTGCTAGGAATGGGCTGTAACCGTGGTACATCTTTAGAGGAAATTGAACAAGTAATCGATGAAACCTTGGTAGAGCTAAAGCTTTCGAAAAAAAGTGTGAAAGCCTTATGCACGATTGATTTGAAGAAAGATGAGCAATGTTTCTTAGAGATTACGAAGAAATATGATTGGGAGTTCGTTACGTATACACCGGATGAATTAAATGAGATTGAATTTCCATCACCCTCTGAAACAGTCTTTAAATATACAGGTGCATACGGAGTGAGTGAACCAGCAGCTATGCGCTATGCACAGGTTCCATCACTTCTATTAGAGAAGAAAAAATCGGGTAATGCTACGATTTCAGTTGCTAGATACCTATTTTAAGGAGGAAGTCCATGCAAACAAATCGCTTTGTACTAGCTGGTACGGGTAGTGGTGTAGGCAAAACTACTTTTACCATTGGACTGATGAAGGCACTTCAAAACAAAGGGAACGTGGTGCAGGGCTTTAAATGCGGTCCTGATTATATCGACCCAACCTATCATACAGCTGTAACGGGCAGAGTATCACGTAATATTGATAGCTGGATGTTTTCACACGAAGCAGTCCGTGATATTGTGGCACGTGCAAGTATAGATGCAGATGTATCTATTATTGAAGGTGTGATGGGCTTTTATGACGGTAAAAGCCCTTTATCTGACGCTGGGTCTGCTGCTGATATTAGCGTAGTGACAGAGAGTCCTGTTATTTTAATTGTCAATTGTGCTAGCATGGCACGTAGCGTAGCAGCAGTTGTGAAAGGCTTCCAATTACTATCAGATAAGCCGAATATCGTTGGTGTTATTGCGAACCAGGTTGGTAGTGTCGGTCATTACGAAATTGCGAAGGCAGCTATTGAACAAGAATGCGGCATACCTGTTATTGGCTACCTAAAGCGTGAGGAAGGGATCGATATCCCGAGTCGTCATTTAGGGTTAGTACCTGCTATTGAAAGAGGAGAGCTAGATTCATTTTTTGATAAACTAGGGAACCTGATGGCGGAAACGATTGATTTGGATCAATTAATACATTTAACAAAGGCTCCTATCTTGCAAGAATCAGGCCATTTATTTCGGGAGGAGCCTTCACGAAACATTTGTATAGCAGTTGCAAGAGATGCAGCTTTTAATTTTTATTATGAAGAGAACTTGGCTTTGTTACGTGCGAAAGGTGCGACACTACAGTTTTTCTCACCGCTTGCGAATGAGCCTGTACCAGCTGAAGCAGATGGCTTGTATATTGGTGGTGGCTTTCCTGAGGAATTTGCAGAGTCACTTGCTACCAATACAGTCGTTAAAGACTCTATTCGTCAAGTCATTGCTAAAGGTCTTCCAACATTAGCTGAGTGTGGGGGCTTTATGTATTTAACAGAGGCCATTACAAATAGCCATGGCGACCGCTATGACATGGTAGGGGTAATTCCTGGAGAAGTGGCGATGCAAACAAAACTAGCAGCACTTGGTTATCGTGAAATTTTTGGCACAGCCGATAATTTCTTAATTGGTGCTGAGGAACAAGCGAAGGGCCATGAGTTCCATTATTCCAAATATAGTGGTTCTCACAATACAGCAGCCTATGAAACGATTGGTCGTTTTGGCAAAAAGAAAGAAGGCTATCAAGAAGGAAATTTAGTGGCTGGCTATACTCATTTCCATTTTGTATCAAACCCAAAGCTAGTTGACAATTGGTTAACAGCTTGTAAGAAGGTGAAAAGTAATGACTAATTATTTTCCTATTCATATCAATCTAGAATATAAAACAGTTGTGATTGTAGGCGGGGGTCACGTGGCAACGCAGAAGGTAGCATCCCTGTTACCAGCAAAGGCAAACATCGTGATTGTCAGTCCAACCTTACATAACACATTACAGTCACTTGCAGAGTCAGGGCAAATAACTTGGAAGCAAAAGGAATTTGAACCTCGTGATTTAGATGACGCCATTCTCATTATCGCTGCAACGAATGTGACAGCAGTTAACGAAGCCGTTCAAGAAGCAGCACAGCATTGGCAATTAATCAACCGAACAGATAAACAAAGTGAAAGTGATTTTATTACGCCTGCTACTATTCGCCGTGGTCCATTGGTGGTAACTGTTTCGACATCGGGAGCAAGCCCAAGTCTAGCCCGCAAGATTAAAGCAGATTTAGAAGAGCAATTCGATGATGCTTATGATGACTATGTATGCTTTTTACAGCAAGCTCGATTAATGATTGCTGCTAAGTATGATAAAGGTCCACAAAGACGTGCGGCATTACAAGCATTGCTAGAGCCAAACATCCTTGAATGGACACGTCATGGTGAGATCGATCGACGAGAAGCATATTTACAACAACTATTGATGGGAGCAACGCAATGAAGGATGGAATCGTATATATCGTGGGAGCAGGTCCTGGCGATCCGAAGCTCATTACTGTGTATGGACTGGAATGTATTCAAAAATCTGATGTAATTGCTTATGACCGTCTTGTAAATCCTAAATTGCTTGATTTTGCAAAAAAGGATGCGGAGCTAGTTTATTGTGGCAAATTACCTGGGAAGCATCATCTCATTCAAGAGGAAATAAATGCATTACTCCTTGAAAAAGCACAAGAAGGTAAAATTGTTACACGCCTAAAAGGTGGGGATCCCTTTGTTTTTGGACGTGGCGCGGAGGAAGCTGAAATATTAAAAAATCATGGCATTGCCTATGAAATCGTTCCGGGGATTACAGCAGGAATTGCAGCTCCTGCATACGCAGGAATTCCAGTTACACATAGAGACTTCGCGACAAGCTTTGCCCTTGTAACTGGACATGGTCGTGAAGAAAAAGGACAAGATTTTTTGAATTGGCCCGCTTTAGCTACGGGTATAGATACCGTTGCCTTTTATATGAGCGTTGGTAATATTGCCTACATTGCTCGCAAATTAATCGAAAATGGACGGAAGGCAACAACGCCAGTAGCGGTCATTGAGTGGGGAACAACTGCTCAGCAACGCACGATTACAGGGCCGCTAGATGAGATAGCCAGCATCATTGAGCGTGAAGGGTACCATAACCCTTCTATGATTGTTGTTGGCGAGGTTGTCAATGTACGTGAAAAAATTCAATGGTTTGAAGAGCAAGGACTTACCTTTTCATAATCATTTCTTATAAGCGCACAAGGAGGAAGCACTATGACTGTCATTGAAGCATTAAAAAAACGTCGAGCAATTCGTAATTACACGACACAACCAGTTGAGAAAGAAAAAATTGAGCAAATTTTACAGGCAGCAACCTATGCACCGAATGACCGGATGCGTGAGCCCTGGCATTTTTATGTCATTCAAGATGAAGCCATGAAGCGTTACGAAGAAATGGCAAGTGCTTATTTACAAGAACGCTTTCCCACGAAGCCAAATTTAGTGGAAAGTTCATTAAAGGTTGTACAAACAACCCCTGTAGCCATTGTGGTGACAGCTGACATAGTAGAGGGGGACACAGATGCGACAGAAGATAATGTCTTTGCTGTATGTAGTGCCATTATGTCTATGTGGTTGACAGCAGAGGAGCTAGGTCTTGGCTTTGTTTGGCGTACACGTGGTGTTGGCCTTGTACATGATCCTCGTATGCATACGTTTATTGGTGCAAGCGACGCTCAAAAAGTAGTTGGTACAATATTTATTGGCTACCCACAGGAGCAAGAACAAACCGATAAGAAAAGAACGCCGTTTGCAGAAAAGACAACATGGCTGTAAGGAGGCTATCAGCATGGCAAGAAAAGGCTTGTTTTTAGTATATACAGGTGAGGGTAAGGGCAAAACGACAGCATCTCTTGGCGTTACATTGCGTGCAGTTGGTCGAGGCTTAAATGTGCGTTATCTGCAGTTTATCAAATCCCCAGAACGTACTTATGGAGAGCAAATTGCCCTTCGTAAGCTAGGCGTAGAAATGGAACAAATGGGCATAGGTTTTACATGGACAAAAACACCTGAGGAGCATCGAGCTGCATTAGCCAAGGCTTGGAAAAAAACGAAGGCAGCTCTACAGGATGACAGCATTGATTTATTGGTCTTAGATGAACTCAACAATGCCCTAGCGATCACCAAGTTTCCAATCGATGATGTCCTTCCCCTAGCAGAAGTCATCGAGGCAATCCAACACCGCCCTTCTACAATGCATTTGGTTGTCACAGGACGAAGTGCGAATCCAGCATTACTAGCAATGGCTGATTTAGTGTCAACCATTGAGGCGACAAAGCATTACTATGATGAAGGGATTCCAGCGGTGAAAGGGCTCGAATTTTAAAGCCCTTTACAATTGCTGGAGGAAATACACACGAAGCGAAAACGAATACATGCGTTCTGCCATAGAATAATTACGGAGGAGAGTGACTATGCCAGCAAAATCAATCATGATTCAAGGAACAGCTTCCGATGTTGGAAAAAGTATGATTTGTACTGCACTATGTCGTATATTTTCAGATGATGGACTGAAGGTAGTCCCATTTAAATCACAAAATATGGCTCTTAATTCATTTGTTACAAAGGATGGCGGTGAAATCGGCCGTGCACAAGGGGTACAGGCAGAGGCGGCTCGTGTTGTTGCAACGACAGATATGAACCCTATCTTGCTGAAACCGAAGCAAGATATGATGTCAGAGGTTATCGTTCATGGTAAGCATTTTTTAAATATGGATGCTAAAAGCTACCGCAATAATTTTGTGCAAGAAGCGATGCCCATCGTAGAAAAATCAGTACGCACGCTTCAACATACATATGATGTTATTGTCCTAGAGGGCGCTGGTAGCCCAGCAGAAATTAACTTAAAGGATCGCGATATTGCTAATATGCGAATGGCTCATTTAGCAGATGCAGCGGTAGTCCTCGTTGCTGATATTGATCGTGGCGGTGTCTTTGCCTCGATTGTTGGTACACTGGCATTGTTAGATGAGGAAGAACGAGCACGTGTTAAGGGATTAATTATCAATAAGTTTAGAGGCATGCGTGAATTACTGGATGATGGTTTGGCATGGGTGGAGCGTGAAACGGGTATTCCGGTACTTGGTGTGATTCCTTATGTCGATGTCAATATTGAAGCAGAGGATTCTCTTGCATTATCGTCACTACGTTTTAAAAAACCAAAGCCAGGCGAATTTGCTGTAGATGTAGCCATGATTCGTTTACCTCGTATTTCAAACTTCACCGATATTGATCCATTTTTCGATGAGCCTGAGGTGGGTGTACGTTTAATTGGTCATGTCAATGAATTAGGTACACCAGATTTACTCATTTTGCCAGGAACGAAAAGTACAATGGATGATTTAGCTTGGCTAAAAGCACAGGGCTTCGATCAAGCCATCACACATTTACGTGAGTGCGGTACTAAAATTATTGGCATTTGTGGCGGTTTCCAAATGCTTGGTGAAACATTACTTGATCCAGAAGCAGTGGAGGGTAATGGTGAATCTGCAGATGGTCTTGGGCTATTGCCGATGGAAACCATTTTTGTAGGCAATAAAAAAACGGTGCAAATGACAGGCGTAAGAGGGCAGGACACATTGACAGGCTATGAAATCCATCTAGGGCGTACAAAAATTTTACGTGGTGCGGTATCACCGTTTTTACTGTTAGAGGATGGAAGAGAAGATGGTGCGGTTAGTCAAGATGAGCAAGTGATTGGCACGTATTTCCACGGCTTGTTCCATAATCGTACCTTTACCCGTCAACTTGTCAATGAAATACGAGTGAAAAAAGGGCTAGCAGCTTTACCAAGTGATGTGAAAAGTGACAAAGAACGAAGAGAAGATGCCTATAATATGTTAGCCGACCACGTTCGTGCAAATCTTGATATGAAAAAAATATATGAAATATTATCGTTAGAGGTATCTATATGACGAGAAAAGGACCGTTAGCCATTAACTATGAGGCATTATGGCAGGAAGGCATGAAGGACTGGCATGGCAATATGCCTGAACGAATGGTGAATGATCAGCTAGAGGAGCAATTTTGGGCCCAATCAGTGGCACGTAAAAAAGTGGGACAAACAGATCCTTATGCTGCATTGATTTTTCAGGAGCTTCAAAAAAAGATTGAACCTCAGCATTCTGTATTAGAAATTGGTCCTGGGTGGGGCAATTATACATTTCCATTAGCTGATAAAGTAAGGAAGCTCACATGTGTGGATAGCTCTGAAAGCATTTTGCATTACTTACAGCAGTGTATGCCGCAGGAGGAGCACGTTTCCTATATTCATGCAAAGTGGGAAAGTTTAGAGCATGATGAGATTGAACCACATGATATCGTCTTGGGCGTGAATTGTTTTTACCGAATGTATGAAATAAAAGCAGCTTTATATCACATGAATCGGCTGGCGAGAAAGCGTGCTATCATTGGGATGACGACAGGTCCCATTCAGCCACACTATGAACAATTGTATGAAAAATATGGTTATGACATTAAATTTCCGCGCAGAGATTATATCGAGTTTTTGAATCTACTCTATGAAATGGATATTTACGCGGATTGTCAGATTATCCCGCTCGAACGTGTCTATGAATATGAAAGCTATGAACAGCTTGTGACAACGCAGAGTAAAAAAATATTAACGACGAATTTTCAGCGAGCCCATGTAGAAGAATCACTGCTACCTTTTATCGAAGAAAAGGATGGACGTTATTATTATCGTCATGATTTCCATGCAGCGCTTGTTTCATGGCAACCAAAATAATCAAGAAACCTTTGGGAGAAACTGTACACCAAAGGTTTTTCTTATGGGAATGGATAAGGTACAATAAAACGATATAAATAAGAAGTGAGGTGGCTTATGTTGCAGCTACATTTTCTAGGGACAGGCGCAGGCATGCCTTCAAAAGAACGAAATACAAGTGCTCTGATGGTAAAGCTATTAGACGAAGTGAGTGAAATGTGGCTATTTGACTGTGGGGAGGCGACACAGCATCAAATCCTTCATACGTCGTTAAAGCCACGGAAAGTGACGAAAATATTTATAACACATTTACATGGGGATCATATTTTTGGACTTCCAGGCTTTTTAAGCTCGCGTTCCTTTCAAGGTGGGGATGAGCCGCTAACGATCTTCGGACCATCTGGCTTACAACAGTGGATTGAACAAACATTGGCCCTATCAAAAACCCATTTAACATATCCTTTACGCTTTGTAGAAGTACAAGAAGGCATTATTTTTGAGGATGCTCATTTTATAATTCATGCTAAGGAATTACGCCATGTTGTACCTTGCTATGGGTATCGTATCGAACAAAAGGATTTACCAGGCGAATTATTAATCGACAAAGCACAGGCACTTGGTGTTCCAAAGGGACCTTTACTAGGCCAATTAAAAAATGGCCACGATATTGTACTTGAAAATGGTGATGTGGTGCTTGCGAAAGACGTGGTGGCACCAGCCAAAAAGGGCTTTACATTGTCAGTCTTAGGCGACACGAAATATTGTGAAGAAGCAATCCAATTATCAATGGGCGCTGATATCATTGTCCATGAAGCAACTTTTGATGGTACAACAACAGATTTAGCAGCAAGCTACGGTCATGCAACAAATGTGGAGGCAGCAAAAGTCGCACAGCAAGCTGGAGCACACTATTTATTATTAAATCATTTAAGCGCACGTTTTCTTCCATATGACTTACCTCAATTTTTAGCTGAAGCACAGGGGATTTTTCCGAATACATTCCTAACAGCTGATCAAGCCGTATATACATGGCAACATAATAAATTATTTTGATATAGTTATTAAGTGAGAAACATCTATTAGAGGATATTCTTCTAATAGATGTTTTTAGTTTATAGTCCTAAAGGTGTATAGATAATTTTGTTTAAATATTACTGTTTAATCATGAGAATTATCCTTTTTTGCATACCTCTACTAGTACAAAATAGTTAGATTTATCCTCCTTGCTTCTCTATTTCGAAATTTTTACAAATTAATGACAATTTAAACTTCTTCAAAAATTATTATTTTATATTTAATAAATTGTTAATGAAATATATGGAAGTAATATTGTATGATGAAGTGGAAATAATCGTAATTTTTAGGGGGATCTCATCATGAGAAAGTCAATGAAATGGAAAATGCTTCTGGAGATTATGGGCATTGTGGTGTTCATTATAGCGGCATTTTCTATTTATGTTTATCAAGCTACATATAAAAGTGAAAAAAGCAATGGAGAAGCAATCGCCAACTCCATTGTCATGGGATTGGAAGGAGCAATTCAATCTAGAGAAAAAGCAGAAGAAATTATGGAAAAAGAAATGATTGCCGAATCTGTAATGGCTTCTTACATCATTGACAAAGGTGCTACATATGAGGATTTAAAGGCCATTGCTGAGCGTGGTGGCCTCGATGAGATTTGGAGTACAGATGATAAAGGGAATACAACGGTGACATCAGTAGCTCCAACTGTTGATTTTAACTTTGGCGCTGATCCAAACGGACAAGCTGCCGAATATATGCAACTTTTAGATGGAAGAGCGAAAGAAATTGTCCAAAAAGCACAAATTCGCGATGTCGATGATCAATTTTTCAAATTTGTCGGGGTAGGTAGCTGGAATCCGGCAACGCCACAAATTGTACAGGTGGCTCGCCATGGACAGCAGCTACTAGATTTAGAAGCAAGTATCGGCAGTGAATCTTATATCGATCAACTGAACAACTATTTATCCTCAACCGTATTATTCGCCGCTATTGTAGATGAAAAAGGCCAAGCCATTGCCGCTACAGCAAAACAAAATTTAGCGAATATTGGTTTTGAGCCAGCCCAATTTTCAGCACAAAAGTCGACTGAATTTTCAGGGCGCTACGATGGCACACGTGTCACGCAATATGTAAAGCCATTATCAAACGGTACATACTTAGCTATTATTGTATCCAATGCTATCCTCTCACAAATTTTGGTAGGCACAATTGTAGCTTCATTGATCGTTGTGTGTGTGATTTTCTTCACTACGGGCCTGTCAATTTCAAAGCAAGTATCGCGTATTTTAAGCGTGCGCAATTCCTTAGAGGAAATTAGTAAAGGAGAAGCAGATTTAACCAAGCGTATTCCAATCCATGCAAAAGATGAGATTGGCCAATTAGTGACATCATTTAATGGGATGATGGATAATTTCCAACAAATTATGTGTGAGATAAAGCAAGGGGCCAATCAAATAAAAGAAGCTACCTATACAATTCAAGAAAATGCTCATGAAACACTTGAATCAGCCGCAATTATCCAAGGAGAATCTAGTCAGGTAGCTCAGGCCTCCTTTGCACAACAGAATAATACGGCAGACAGTGCGCATTCAATGGAGGAATTGGCGCGCAGCATTCAATATATTTCGGAATCCATAGCAGAAATTTCTAGTATTTCACGTAATACCGAGGAAAACGCAGATAATGGATTACAAATTATGCAGTCCTTACAAAAGCAATTAGTGACTGTTCATGAGAAAACGAATTTTGCGGTGATTGGAACACAGGAGCTTGAAAAACTATCTACAATGATCGGGGAATTTACCAATGTAATTACGGGAATTTCTGATCAAACGAATTTACTGGCATTAAATGCATCTATTGAAGCGGCTCGTGCTGGTGAAGCGGGGAAAGGCTTTGCCGTTGTAGCTGAAGAAGTTCGGAAATTAGCTGAAGATTCTAAGAGTGCGGCGGATAGAATCACCCAGGTGGTGATGAATGTCCAAAAGGAAACAGTCAATATTGTAGCGACCATCCAAGCGACAGCAGATGTCTTACATGCAGGACGTGCAATCGTACAAGAAGCACAGCAATCGTTTGAAGGAATTCATAATGATGTACAGGTGTTAGCAACACAAGTGGATTTAGTATCAAGCTCCACTGAGGAAATTGCTGCTAGTACAGAGGAAGTAACAGCTACCATGGAAGATGTTTCGCTCTTGGCTAAGCAGACATCGCAAAGTGTTGATGCTGTTGCTCAAAAGGCTAAACATCAAGCAGAAAATATGGAGAGCATGACCGCATTTATCGACCAATTAAATACAACAGCGGAAAACCTCCAACTATCAGCAGGCAAATATAAAGTATAAAAGGAAAAATATAGTACGATAAATCACTAGATTCCCGTATAATTGAAAAAAGGGGTGTGGTTTAAATGAATCAACAAAAGATGCCGCCAGCATTATTACGATTAATCGTCATTTTTCCCAATGTGCTGAGCTATTTACTATTATTCGGTCTAATTATTTTTGTCATGACAAATTATGAAACATTAAAAGCAACAAATAATTTAACTGTGTGGATTATTTTTATTGTCGTATTAGCACCCGCTGCTGCCTACACGACTTTCAGCATCGTAAAGAAAATCCGAGCAGGGCATATGTAACTCACAAGTGTTGTTATTAGAGCATGTTCTAATAACAACACATTTTTTTTGACAAATTGGGTTCAATCCTCTATATTTTTGTTAGTCATAACTAACATTTAGAGGGCGTGTAAAATGAAAAAAGATACAAAGGATAAAATTCTTGCCGCTGCAACAAGCTTAATGACTGAAAGGGGCTACTCCAATGTCTCTGTGAAAGACATTGCTTTAACTGCTGGAGTGAGTGAAATGACTGTTTTCCGTCATTTTGAAACAAAAATGGGGATTCTACAAGCTGTGCTAGATAGACATTCTTATATTCCATACTTTGAACAGTTATTTGCTCGAGATTTATCAGGAAATCTAGTGAATGACTTAGAGCAAATTGCTAACGCTTATCTAGCTTTTATGGAAAAAAATAAAGCGATATTTCTCATTACTATACAAGATAGAAGTATACTACCAGGAGTAATGGAGCTTATTTCGGATAGCCAAACCAAACAATTATTAAAATTATTGGAAGGTTATTTTCAAGTCCAAATCCAACAGAGAAAGATGAAGGATATTGATACAAATGGGCAGGCCACAGTTTTTTTAACGAGCCTTTTCGGTTTCTTTGTATCCAATGCATTTTGGGATGATCATTTTTTAAAAAACCAAAAGGAAAGTTTTGTTGATCATTTAGTAGCTACTTTTGTGGGTGGAGTCTGTATTTAATGCTCTACCCACAAAGCTTTCATATATTTTTTAAATAAAATGTTAGTTATAACTAACTAACAAATTAAAGGGGATTCAAACATGAAGGAAAAAAGAAATGTGATAGTAGCAATTTTACTATCTGCAGCATTTGTGTCTATTCTCAACCAGACTTTATTACTCATAGCTATGCCGCCCATTATGGAAGATTTTAAGATTCATGCTAACTTAGCACAATGGCTCACGACGGTTTATTTATTGACGAATGGAATTCTCATCCCCATTACAGCATTTCTAATCGGTCGTTTTTCAAATCGATTGCTGCTAATCGTTGCACTCACGTTATTTAGTATCGGTACATTTTTAGGTGCCTTTGCACCAACTTTTACAATTTTGCTTCTCGCAAGAATTATTCAAGCAGCTGGAGCAGGGGTGATTATGCCGTTAATGCAAACGATTTTATTAACGATGTATCCAAAAGAAAAACGGGGTTCGATTATGGGGCTAGCGGGTCTTGTAACAGGCTTTGCGCCAGCAGTTGGCCCAACTTTATCTGGCTGGATTTTAGAACACCTTACATGGCGACATTTATTTTTTACTGTCCTACCTGTTTCGGTCATTGTGTTAACAGTAGCGACGATTTTTATGAAAAATGTAACGACTACAAAAGAGGGAAAGCTAGATACTCTTTCAATCGTGTTCTCTTCATTAGGGTGGGGAGGTTTGTTATATGGTTTTAGTATTGCAGGAACAGCAGGCTTCCAGTCAATGCAGGTTGTTGTCACATTAGGGATGGGTGGGACGATGTTGGCTTTATTTATTAGGCGACAGCTACGATTACCCAAACCCATGCTAGAATTTCGTGTCTTTCAATCTACTATGTTCTCTATCACAACCTTCTTATCAAGTTTGGTCTATGCCATTATGATAGGTACACAAATACTATTAACCTTTTATATTCAAAACGTGCGTCAACTTTCTGCACTTGAAACAGGATTAGTTTTATTAATTGGTGCTCTAGTGATGGGCTTTATGTCTCCAGTGACAGGGAAGATTTTCGATAAAGTTGGAGGAAAGGGCTTAGCACTAGTAGGATTCACATGTATTTTTATTGGAACAAGTCTGCTTATAATGATATCAATGAATACGAACCTTTTGCTACTGGCAGGGGTGTTTACGATGATTTCCTTTGGGGTTTCAATGATTATGATGCCCCTTACAACTGCTGGCATGAATGCGTTACCTACACATTTAATGGCCCATGCAACAGCAATGACTAGCACATTGCGTATGGTTGGGGGTGCATTAGTGACGGCATTACTTGTAACCATCATGAGTACTGTGACTACTTTACAACATGAGTTGGGAGAAGCTGATGCGATGCTAAATGGTATTCGAACTGCTTTTATTGCCACAACGATTATAAGTAGCATTGGACTACTATTGTCTTTATATGTAAGGAAAGGGCCAAGTACTCATTAACCTCTATTTCTAATACGCATAAAAAATAGCCTAAATAGAGAAACTAAGGGGAGAAGAGGCTTCACGATTTTAGAAAAGAGGTGCTTTTTGTGGATCCAACAAATTGTGATTTTTCACCAATGAAAGAAACTTTAAAAGATGAGCTTCTCGAAGTGATCATGTCCTTACAGCAGAGTGTGCAGGAAATGGATACAGATGCAAATTGTCTCCTCGGTAATTTTGAGAAAATTAAAGAGAAGTTTATGACAATTGAAATGAAAGCTGCAACGTTCTATTTAAATTGTTATCTTTCCCCGTTTACTGAAAAGTATCCAGAGCTATCACATAGTGTGCAAAATATGTCTTTGAGAAGGCATGGTGGTTTAATTGTTATTCAAAGACAGGATGCTTTAGAGAATTTAATTCAGCCTGGTATTCATATTGGTGCAGATTTAACCCATTCTTTATTAGAATCTATTTTCTTCCCTGGTAATCCCCTTCACGATGGAGCGGTACTTGTCCATCAAAATCAAATTGAGTCAGCTGCCAATGTACTGCCATTGTCAGAGCGGTATACAGGGGAAAAGAAATTAGGAACAAGACATCGTGCAGCGCTGGGATTGAGTGAGCAAAGTGATGCACTTGTAATGGTTGTATCAGAAGAAACGGGTAGAATTTCTTTTGCTCTTAAGGGCAATTTATATCCTGTTACAACACCTGGCATCATATAGGGGGTCTCCCTATGTTAAAAAAATCTTGAATTCAAGATATTTTTCTTGCGGAAGTATCACTTGCGTGGTAAAGTGATAACTGAAGGGAGGGTGAAGTCATGAGAAATCATACACTAGGCACCTTAACGTGGATTCGGATGATGCGCTTTACAACGCAAAGTAATCAGTTATCGAATGAATTTTTAAAACGTTTCGACTTAACGACAGCACAATTTGATGTGTTAATCCAGATTAAAACATATGCCCCGATTACACAGTCTCAATTAGCAGAAAAAGTAACTGTAACACAAGGTGGCATGTCTCGCATGCTTGCCCGACTAGAAAAAGAGGGACTAATCGAGCGTAAACAAAATTGGAAGACGAAAACCATCTCATTGACATCAAAAGGGGAGCAAATGATTGATGCAGCAACACCTAGTCAACTTCACTTCCAGTCTTCGTTTTTTGAAGAAGTATTATCAGCTGAAGAAATTAAATCTTTATATATTGCGATGACAAAGCTTGAAAAACATAGCCGAGAAAAAAAATTGCCGCCCGTGTAATTTTTTTTGTAAAATCACTTGCTTAGTCAAGTGAAAATGATGAGGAGGAACAATTAGGATGAACAAATTAAGCGGACACCATCATATATCAATGCTAACGAAAAATGGTAAACAGAATAATCATTTCTACACAACTATTTTAGGGTTACGACGTGTGAAAAAAACGGTGAATCAAGACTCACCTTCCATGTATCACTTATTTTATGGAGACATAACAGGAGCAGCAGGTACAGAATTAACATTTTTTGAAATGCCTGTTGCAGGACGTACAGTGCGAGGGACGAATGCTATTACACGTATTGGCTTACTTGTACCTAGCTTCGAAAGCCTACTATATTGGAAAGAACGCTTTCAGCAGCTAGAGGTTAAACATAGCGATATCACTACTTATGCAGGCAAAGAGGCTTTATTTTTTGAAGATCATGAAGGTTTACGGATGGTATTGTTAAACCACCAAGGACAAGAAACGCCTGCTCAATGGCAACCATGGGATGGAAATGATATACCGCAGGAACATCGTATTTTAGGCATGGGGACTATTGAAATCACTGTGCGATATTTATCAAGAACGGTCAATTTATTACAAGATTTATTTCACTATACAGTTATTGCAGAAAAGGACAAAGAAACGATTCTACAATCGATAGAAGGGGAAGTGCTTGGCGAGATTGTTGTCAAAGAATTAGAAGGACCAAGCGAGAAACCTGGTAAAGGCAGTATTCACCATCTTGCGTTACGTGTTGCAACCGTTGAAGAATTACAGCAATGGGATACCAAAATTAAGGAGCTTGGATTGGATAGTACTGGTGTGGTTGATCGTTATTATTTCCAAAGTCTATATTTTAGAGATCGTAACGGTATTTTATTTGAAATGGCGACAGATGGGCCAGGGTTTACGGTAGATTCAGCAGTCGAAGAACTTGGCAAAGAGTTAGACCTCCCGCCATTTTTAGAAGAGAGACGTTCAGAAATTGAAGCTATTTTAGAACCGCTAGAATAAGGAGAGATAACACATGATGGAAAAATATCGTATTGATCAAGCACAAGGACTCGAATTCGGACTGTACTCTTTAGGTGATCATATCCCTAATCCACTAACAGGCGAGCGTATTTCTGCTCAACAACGACTAAAAGAGCTAGTCGAGGCAAGTCAATTAGCAGAGCAAGCTGGAATTGATGTATTTGGCATAGGTGAAAGTCATCAGTCTTATTTTACAACACAGGCACATACGGTCGTGTTAGGTGCTATCGCACAAGCAACTTCGACTATTAAATTGTCTAGCTCCGCAACCGTATTAAGTGTTTCAGACCCTGTACGAGTATATGAGGATTTTGCCACAATTGATTTATTATCAAATGGTCGTGCAGAAATAGTAGCGGGACGTGGTTCACGTGTAGGTGCTTATCACTTACTAGGTGTTGATTTACAAGATTATGAAGAAATCTTTGAGGAAAAATTAGAGCTTCTTATGAAAATCAATGACGAGGAGCTTGTGACTTGGGAAGGGCAATTTAGAGCACCTCTCCACCATGCACAAATTTTACCGCAGCCAAAAAACGGCTCGTTGCCAATATGGCGTGCGGTGGGTGGACCACCTGCCAGCGCCATTAAAGCAGGATATATGGGCATTCCGATGATGCTTACAACATTAGGTGGACCTGCTATCAACTTTAAACCATCAGTGGATGCCTATCGCGAAGCGGCAGAGCGCAAAGGCTTTGACCCAAATGAATTACCTATTGCCACAACAAGCTTGTTTTATGTAGCAGACACAACAAAAGAGGCATTACAGGGCATGTATCCACATTTAAACGGTGGTTTCCAAGCTATTCGTGGTGGGGGCTATCCAAAGCAACAATTTGCACAAGCGCCTGATACACGTGATGCTTTAATGGTGGGCAGTAAAGAGCAAATTATTGAAAAACTACTTTATCAATACGAACTATATGGCATGCAACGCTTTATGGCACAAATCGATTTTGGTGGCGTACCATTCGAAAAATTGATGAAAAATATTGAAATCATTGGTAATGATATAATTCCAGCGATAAAAAAACACACAGCAAAATAAGGAGTGGCTCATTATGAAAATTGTCGCACTTGCGGGTTCTATTGTCGGCTCAAAAACAAGAACAGCTACGCAAAAAATGGTCGAGATGTTACAAGAAAAATACCCACAGCATGAAGTAACATTACTAGATCTTGCTGACTATCAGCTAGTTTTTAGTGATGGACGTAATTACTTTGAATATGAAGGCGATACAAAATATGTGACGGAAACCATTATGGCTGCTGATGCAATCGTTATTGGGACGCCAACATTCCAAGCATCTATACCAGCTACATTAAAAAACATCTTTGACCTTTTACCTGTCAATGCCTTCCGCGATAAAGTCGTCAGTGTTATTGTTACAGCAGGTACATCCAAGCATTATTTAATGGTGGAACAGCAACTAAAGCCGATCCTTGCTTATATGAAAGCGCACATCGTACCGACCTATGTATTTATAGAAGAAAAGGATTTTTTACGTAAAGAAATTGTCAATGATGATGTCCTTTTTCGTTTAGAACGGTTAGCAGAGGATACCGTGATGGTTACAGAGGCTTTTGCAGAAATTCGAGCCAAAAAAGATGCTGAATATGATTTTTAAAGATTAATAGAAGAAACGCTGTGAAGTAGTCTGACACAGCGTTTCTTTTTGTGTCAAGGCTAGCTATAAGTTCGTGACAATCATGATAAAAAATAAAACCCAAATCACTTTGAGTTTTTAATAAAGGTGGTTAAGGGTAAATAGAGGATAGAACTGGTTCTTCTGTAGCTAACAAAGCCGTATACTTTCATATGGAGAAATGGATATAGAAACTTCTAGTAGTTCCCAACGTTTTAAAATTAAAGAGTACGTGTAGGAAACTTGAGATTTGAATATTGTTAGGGGCGATATAGAATCCCTACTAAAGTAATTAGATAGTGTAGTATACTTCAATGCAAATGATGGGAGAGATGGAAATGGAAAACGATTGGGATAAAGCTATAGGTTCTCTTTCTAAAATAAACGTTTATTCAAATCCAAATAACGAGCCGGTTACCATAAGTGGTGAAGCTAATGATTTGAAATGTATAGGTGTTGGGACAGATGCGGCTGTTTTTCAAGCTCTTTCCGCCCCAGCGTATGCATTTAAACTATATGCCAAAGACAAAGTGCACAAAGTAAAAGTTGAAGCAAATGTGTATCAATTACTTGGAGATTCACCTTTCTTTTCAACATGCTTTGCTTCACATGACGAATACCTTGTTTTAAGTTACGAAGAAGGAAAAACGCTTTTTGATTGCATTCTACAAGGTATTCATATTCCAAAACAGGTTATAAATGAAGTGGAGGATGCAAGAGAATATGTTCGGAAGAAGGGCCTTAACCCTCGTGATATTCATTTGAAAAATATTTTGCTACAGAATGGAAGGGCAAAAATAATTGATGTCTCTGAGTACACACTACAGGGTAATGATCATCGATGGGAGCATTTAAAAAAAGGATATGAGCAATACTATCATTTAATTGATGGAAATTCTGTGCCGTTTTGGTTAGTAGAAACAATACGAAAGTGGTATAACCAACGTGGAAAGAATACTTCATACGAAGAGTTTACAAAAAATATTTTAAAGTTTCTATTAAAAAATAATTGAACTTACGGGAGCTACCTTTTACGAGATGCTTTAATAGAAATAAAGAAAACAGACAACAAAATTTCATTGACTGTTTTAAAAACTACTTATTCGCTTATAATAGTGGGTTTATCGAATGAGACAATATCAATAATATGGTCTAAACAAACAATCTGATAATGGAATAGCTCCTTGTAGGAATAGATATCGAGAGCTATAGTTCCTTTACTTATAAAATCTAAATAAGTTGATTTTGTAAAAAGACGTACTGAGTTACCCAAGAAATCATCTTCTTGATTGACAAAATGAAATGATTCGTCAAAAACAGTATAGGCTACATATGAATCGAATTCTATATGTATGACCGGTAATGTCTTATCAATTTCAATAGGATAGACATCATTTATAGTATATTCCTCAAAACTTATATCCTCGCTTTCGGAGCTGACGGAAGCTCTAGAAATAGAGACTCTCAAAGAGTTTGTCCCTGGCTCTACTATATTATCTAAAAACAAATAACCTTTCCATTGCATTAAATCTTCATAGTTCATACAAATCACCCTTCCATATTATCACTTGAGATTATGGTCATTTTATAGTTAGAATTTCAAAATGTCAATTTTGAGATTGGTTGAATTAGAATAAAAATTTATTGATTATCAATAAAAAATGATTGACTTGGAATATATTTTGGATTTATGATTGTTACAGCGAGTTGTAGAAAGCTGCCGTGTAGGAATTAAATATAAAAATATTTAGGAGAGAAGAAAAAGTTATGAAAAAATATATTTTTGCATTAATGCCAATCATATTAGGCGTACTTAGTTTTTTAATCTTTATGGTGAAAGGGAGTAATGTAGCACCTGATGGTACATTAGAAGAACCATTCTTTCTTATTCCAACAGGATTTTTATTGTTATTTATTGGATTTATATGTGTAGTAGGGGTGGCGTTAAAATCGGTTATTAAAAAGACACAATACGTTAAATAAGAGATAAAACAACCAGGTCATACATAAGAGGCTTGGTTGTTTTTAATATTTACTTTATAAAAGCACTACATTTGTGTGGGAGTTTTGTTTACACGATGTATGGATCAGACTGATGATTTGATTGAACAACATAAATAGCTATTTTAGTTGACTGCAAAATTGTACTTGAAGGTTTTGCATGATAAGTTTGTAACTACCTTTTTTCAAGGCGATCATCTTCGTTTAATGGTTGTACATTAATTTCATAAGAAAAACTTATGTTGATTGAGCTGAAAGATTAATAGTATTTTAGGATAATCATTTTGCTTAACGCTACAGTTTTCATGAAGTTTATGGAATTGTGGTATGATTATTTTTAGAGAGTAGGGGGGTCAATAAACATGGTATTTTCTCTTTTTAAAAAAAAGAAGGAACCACAGCAGCTAAAAAATAGAGTGGAGTTTTGTATCACTAATTTAGCACTTGGTGCGGCAGATGCGTATGATGTATTAGTAGAACGGGATGATATTGAGATAGAGGAGTCTGGTTGTACATCCCATTGTGAAATCTGTGAGCAAGGTATTTTTGCAATAGTAAATGGAGAAGTCGTGACAGCAGATGACGCGGAGACATTGGTACAAGCTATTGATGAAGAATTAAAACAAAATCCACTTTTCTAATGAAAAAACAGCTTGCTGGAGCACAAGCTGTTTTTTGATGGAAATGTAATTACCAACCACGAACGTATTGTACGGGAGGCTGCACGTCTTCTCCTAGCTCTTTAGCTGCATGTAGTGCCCAGTAAGGGTCTCGTAATAAAACACGCGCTAAGAATATTAAATCTGCACGATTATTTTGGAGTATCTCTTCGGCTTGAATGGCTGTGGTAATTAGACCAACTGCACCAGTAGGAATATCGGCCCCATGCTTAATCGCTTCTGCATGTGGTACCTGATAGCCTGGAAAGACATTGATGGCTGCTGGTACAACGCCCCCTGTTGACACATCAACTAAATCAACACCCTGAGATTTCATCCAGCGGCTAAAAACAATAAAGTCATCCATTGTTGTACCATCTTCCGCATAATCTTCCGCAGAGACACGTACCAATAAAGGACCATCCCATACACTGCGAACAGCATCGATGACTTGACGTAGAATGCGATATCGATTTTCCTGTGAGCCCCCATATTGATCTTGACGTTTATTCGTAGCAGGTGATAAAAACTCGCTAATTAAATAGCCATGTGCGCCATGAATTTCTAGTACATCAAAGCCAGCCTTTGCGGCACGAATAGCTGCTTGTTTAAATGCCTCGATGACATAGTGAATGTCCTCTTCTGTCATTTCTGTTGGCGTTTTATAGTCTGAACTAAAGGCAATAGCTGATGGAGCAAAAATTTCGCCATCTACTGTTGCTTTGCGACCAGCATGTGCAAGCTGGATGCCGGTTTTAGCGCCGTACGCTTTCATCCCCTCAACTAATTGACTTAATCCTTCAATATGTGCATCATCCCAAATCCCTAAATCCTTATTTGAGATACGACCTTCTGGCACAACACCAGTAGCTTCTAAAATGATTAAGCCTACTTGACCAGCTGCACGTGTTGCATAATGGACGAAATGAAAGGGTGTTACCATGCCATCGTCTTGTGCTGAGTACATGCACATAGGTGCCATCACAACACGGTTTTTTAAGGTGATAGATTGCAATGTATAGGGTTCGAATAATTTACTCAAAATAAAGCCTCCTAATTCCTAGTGATACACTCTATTTTGCACATAATGCTACCCATTTGCAAGTGAACGAGATCGTGCCTCGGCTTCTTTAATGCAAGCTTCGATGGCTTCATTAAATTGATATTGCTCTAATGCCTGTATCCCTGCCTCCGTCGTGCCACCAGGACTCGTCACCTTTTTGCGTAAGACATCTGGTTCATCTAATGACTGCTTGAGCATCTCAGCTGTCCCCGCAAGTGTTTGAGTCATTAGCAAGCGCACCGTATCTTTCGATAAGCCTACCTTCGTCCCTACTCGTTCAAATGCTTCCATTAAATAATAGATATAGGCAGGGCCGCTACCTGAAAGGGCTGTGACAGCATGTAACTGATCCTCATCGACTTCAATAACGGAGCCAACAGCCTCTAATAACTGGAGGAATAGGATACGCTGGTCTGCAGATACCTCGTTATTGAATGCAATGCCACTTGCTGACATGCCGATTGTAGCGGAAGTATTCGGCATCACCCTTGCTACTGGGCGACTCCCTAAAAATTCTGTAATCGTATCAATCGCAATGCCTGCTAAAATAGATAGTACAGCAGTGTGCGCTGTAAGTTTAGGCTTTAAATCACACATAGCAGCAATAGCATCTTTTGGCTTCATCGCTAAGATAATCAGATCTGCCTGTTGAAAAATCGCAGGATCAAACTCACAATGGACACCATATGTTTCATGTAAGAAATGTAAGCGTTCCTTGTCTGAGCGATTGGTGACGTAAATTTCCTGTGGTGTGAACACCTTTTGTTTAATCCAGCCTTGCATCAATGCTTCCGCCATTGAGCCTGCACCGATAAATAAAATTTTTTTCATGAACAAAACCTCCAGTTCAAAATAAAAAAGCGCTCTCGTCCTTATCTAGAAGGACGAAAACGCTCTCGTTTCCGCGGTACCACCTTTGTTTGCCAATTGTTGGCACAACTCTTAGCCCTCTTATCGCAAGGGAAACGGTTATGTTTGCATAACTGCTCAGAAGTAGGTTCGGTAATGGGAGCGGGTGATGTTACTCTCAGCAAATGTAACACTCTCTAACACCTTCACCAGATACGTACTCGTCTTCTTCAACGCACATGAATAATTAGATTATTCAAAATTATAGTGAGGAATAGGCAACCTGTCAACAGGAGGATGACGAAAACAGAAAAAACTTGTAAAATAGAATGAATCAGTATTCACAAGTGCGTGAAAAGGGGGAGACAACTTTGTCTATATACAAAATAGAAATACCAACACCCTATGCAGTAGGAGATGTCAATGCATTTATTGTAAAAGGCGATGCACTTAGCATTTTTGATGTTGGCCCAAAAACAATGGAAGCCTATGATGCTTTAAAATGGGGGATTCGAGCAGCAGGCTTTGACATGCAAGATATTGAACAGGTTGTGTTAACCCATCATCATCCAGATCATGCAGGATGGGTCGATGCTTTTCCATATGCAGAAATTTTAGGGCATGCCTATAATGACAAATGGCTTCGTCATGATGAAGACTTTTTACGCTATCATGAACAATTTTACAGTGAACGTTTATTGGAGCATGGGGTACCACAAGAATATATTGCAAAAAGTGTCCATGTTCGTCGTGAATTGGAGCTTGTAGGGGAACGACCATTAACGCAAATTTTGGCAGATGGAGATGAAGTGCCTGGGCATCCAGGATTAAAGGCAATCGAAACATTAGGTCACGCACAAAGTCACTTCATTTTTTGGGATGAAAAAACTCATCATGTGATTGGTGGAGATTTATTGCTTGAAAAAATAACACCCAATCCATTAATAGAGCCACCATTGGATCGTACTGTAGGACGTACAAAATCTTTACTACAATATAATGCATCCCTTGAAATTCTACGTCAATTACCTGTCAAAATGATGCATACAGGGCATGGAGCAGAGCTAGAGGATATTCCGTTGTTAATTGATAAACGATTAGAGCGACAGCACCAACAATCAATGAAGGTTTTTGAATTATTAGGCGATGATCAATTAACAGTTGTCCAAGTAACAAAACGCTTGTATCCGGCTATCTTCCAGCATCAGCTTGGTTTAACTTTATCTAAAACACTTGGTCATTTAGATTACCTAGAGGCCAATGAGTATATTACGTCAACAAAGACAGAAGCAGGTATCTATTTATTTCAAAGGAAGTAGGTTTATACATGAAACATCCTAACAAAACAATCTTTGTGACAGGAGCTACAAGTGGGGTTGGCTTAAAAATAACTGAATTACTAGTAGCTCAAGGGCATATCGTTTATGCCACAGGTCGCAATGCCGTTGCACTAAAGGTGCTAGAGCGTTTAGGTGCTCAAGTGATCCAAGCGGATTTAACCAATCTACATACACTTGATGATGTTTGTGCGCAGCTACCACCGATTGATGTAGCGATTCTTTCAGCAGGTGTAGGGAAGTTTGCTGTAGCCCCTGCTTTACAGGATGAGGATATTGCGCAAATGATCGAATTAAATGTTAGCGTACCCATTTATCTTGCCAAACGATTAGCCTCTAAGATGATAGAGCGCAAACAGGGCCATTTAATATTCATTGGTTCTCAGGCTGGGAAGGTGGCCACACCAAAAGCGAGTGTCTATGCTGCGACGAAACATGCTATTGTCGGTTTTACCAATGGATTGCGTATGGAATTAGCTCCGTACAATGTAAAAGTGACAGCCATCCATCCTGGTCCCATTGATACACCATTTTTAGATAAAGCCAATGATACAAGTGGCTACCGAGAATCCTTAGGGCGCTTTTTATTGTCAGCGGAGGAAGTAGCTCAAGAGACAGTGAAAACGATTGATCGTCCTGTTCGTGAGATTAATCTACCTAGAATTATGGGATTGTCGAGTAAATTGTATGCATTAGCCCCTGCAACCATTGAATGGCTAGGCAAATCATTTTTCCATAAGAAATAACAATATTTGAAACTGTAAACATGCTTCACGTGCATGTCTACGGTTTTTTCATATTTACATATAATTGTAGCTATAGTAGTAAAAAGGAAGAGTTGAAAAGGAGACATAGATGTATACAATTGGTCAAGTTGCAAAATTTTTAGGAGTTTCTAGAGATACCTTAAAATTTTATGAAGAAAAGGGATTAGTAAAGCCCCAGCAAAATAGTGAAAATGGGTATAGAACATACAATCATTTTGATATATACGATATCACAACAATCAATTTTTATAGAGAAATTGATTTTGAAATCAAAAAGATTCAGGAATTGAGAAAAGGCAAGAGTATAGAGGGCATCCAATCATTGTTAGTAGAAAAAGAACAAGTAATGTTAGAGGAAATAGCTTATAAAAAGCTACAATTAAAAAAGCTCCAGCTTGTAAAAGAGGATTGTCAAAAAATTAGCCAATATCTAGGCACGTATACTATAAAGGAAATGAAACCATTAGAAATAATGGGCGTAATAGATCATTATACAGCCTATGATGAATATGATTCGTTAAAAGAAAATGCAGACAGTATAAAGAAAGCGGTAATTCTTACTTCTTTAAGAAGAGTTATTAGATTCGATGATAGCGGAATGCTCGAAAATAAATTTATGGTTGTCAGGAAAGTAGAAAATAGCGATCATCCAATTAAAGGTGAAGTTTTAACGCATCCCAAATGTCTTTATACAGTTATTGAAGATGGGCGCTGGTCAACAGGTGGCAAAAATACAGACAATAAAGTAGAGGCTAGTATAAGAAAAGTAGCTAAGGAAAATGGCTATGAGCTTTTAGGGCTTGTTTATATCAACTTATTGCTTACCACTTATGAAGAAGGGCTTGAACGTATTTTTTTAGAAATGTATGTACCGATAAAATAAAGGCAAAATGGGTTTGACCTGTGAGCAACCCCTAGGTTTATGCTGAAGATATTCAGATGAAATGGGGGATCTACTTGCGTAGAAAAAAGAAATTAAAAAAACCAGTAGCAAGCTTTATTATTTTAACCAATATTATTTTTTGGCCACTTTTCTGTGTTGTAGGAGCCGTCAAGCTATTAGGCTATCCTACTTGGCTATTTGATACCGTACGCTGTCTATCGGCTTGGTCATCCACCTTTGCCTTTGCGTTACTATTTCCAAGAATCTATCCTGGGCAACGTTTTATACACTTTGTCAAACAAAAATTCAAAAACAAATTGTCACTTTCAGTAATTGTTTTAATCGTGATGATACAAACAGCTATCTTTATCATGATTTTGTTTCAAATCATGAATAATTATGAAGAAAACTCTATTTTTACGCTGTCTTCATGGGGCATGCTCAGTTTTTATTTTGTTAAAACGCTTTTGTCAGGACCACTGGGTGAGGAGTTAGGATGGAGGGGCTTTGCACTGCTGGAGCTGCAAAAGAAGTATTCGCCATTAATAGCTTCAATTATCATAGGCTTTTGGTGGGGAATGTGGCATTTACCGATATGGCTTACAACAGGGTTTATAGGAATGGATTTGATCAAATATAGCTTCTTCTTTATGTTAACGATTATAGCTACGACCATCATCATGACAGTATTTTATACGATCAATCAGAATTTAATCATTCCTATTATTATTCATCAGCTCTTTAATTTTTTTATCGGCTCCATTAATGGAAACCTAATTGATTTAATTATGTATAATGCCATTTTATATTCGGCGGTGGCCGTTCTACTTATTTTGATTAATCCTAAAAAAGTATTGTATAAGATACAATCAGCCGAGTAACTAGAAAGAATCCAGTTTGTATCATGGATTCTTTTTTTTCGTCCGTTGCTAAATTTATATAGTATACATTTATATATATAGTAAAAAAACGTTTTTTCGAGTGAATTGCCATGGATTTCTTGTCAACCTTATACAAGGAACGACTTACTTTTGACAATAAAAATAAAAGTCTATGAATTTATAAAAATACACTTGTATTTATTTTTATAACATGATACTATTCGTGTATAAACTTTTAAATGAATGTATAAACATACATATCGATAGAGCAATGGAGGCGCATTTTTAATGGCAAATAAAAAAGTGGTATTAGCTTATTCAGGTGGACTTGATACTTCGGTAGCAATTCCATGGTTAAAAGAACAAGGTTGGGACGTAATTGCAGTATGTCTTGACGTTGGCGAAGGGAAAGATCTTGAATTCGTAAAAAATAAAGCTCTTCAAGTAGGAGCGATTGAATCTTATATGGTGGATGCGAAAGACGAATTTGCTGAAGGGTATGCATTAATTTCTTTACAAGCACATACTTGGTATGAGCAAAAGTATCCATTAGTATCAGCACTTTCCCGTCCACTTATCTCGAAAAAACTAGTAGAGATTGCTAATCAAGTAGGGGCAGATGCTGTTGCGCATGGTTGCACAGGTAAAGGGAATGACCAAGTTCGTTTTGAAGTATCGATTAAAGCATTAAATCCAGATTTAGAGGTATTAGCACCAGTACGTGAGTGGGGCTGGAGCCGTGATGAGGAAATCGAATATGCAATGAAGCATAATGTACCGATTCCTGCAACATTGGATTCACCATTCTCAATCGACCAAAACCTATGGGGCCGTGCGAATGAAGCTGGCATTATGGAAGACCCATGGGTGTCACCACCAGAAGAAGCTTATGGCTTAACTGTTTCTGTTGAAAATGCACCGAATGAAGCAGAGTATGTGGAAATCGAGTTTGTAGCTGGTAAACCAGTAGCATTAAATGGAAAAGAAATGAAGCTTGCTGATTTAATTCAAGAATTAAATGCAGTAGCAGGTGCTCATGGTGTAGGACGTATCGATCACGTTGAAAATCGTTTAGTTGGTATTAAATCTCGTGAGGTTTATGAAATTCCAGGTGCAAAAGTGCTGTTAACAGCGCATAAAGAGCTTGAGGACTTAACGCTTGTAAAAGAATTAGCACACTTCAAGCCAGTAATCGAGAAAAAACTATCCGAATTAATTTACGACGGTCTATGGTTCTCACCATTACGTGATGCTCTGGAAGCATTCCTTGCGCAAACACAACAATATGTGAATGGTACAGTACGTGTGAAACTATTTAAAGGACATGCGATTGTAGAAGGACGTAAATCACCAAATTCATTATACAGTGAAAAGCTAGCAACATACTCGAAGGAAGATCAATTCAATCATGCTTCCGCTGTAGGCTTTATCGAGTTATGGGGTCTACCAACTGTAGTGAACTCATCTGTGAATAAAAAGTAATGTTGAACAAGCAAGGTGTGGTGAGGCATTTGTGCTTTTACTACACCTTTTGATAAGTAATCGAGGAAAAGGTGAGCTGACATGACAAAACTTTGGGGTGGACGTTTCCAAAAATCAGCAGAAGCATGGGTAGACGAATTTGGCGCATCCATTGGCTTTGACCAGCAACTTGTGCTAGAGGACCTTGAAGGTAGTGTTGCACATGTCACAATGCTTGGTGCTACAGGAATTTTACCAGCAGCTGATGTAGAGGCCATACTAGGTGGTCTTGCCCAATTAAAAGATAAGGCAATCGCAGGTGAGCTTGAATTTAGCGTTGCCAATGAAGATATACACTTAAATTTAGAAAAAATGTTAATTGATTTAATAGGTCCTGTCGGTGGCAAACTACATACAGGACGTAGCCGAAATGACCAAGTAGCAACGGATATGCATCTTTTCTTGAAAAAGCGTGTGCAGGAAGCAATTGATTTAATTGTGACGTTCCAACAAACACTATTAGACAAAGCACAAGAGCATATTGAAACGATTGCACCAGGTTATACGCATCTACAACGTGCACAGCCAATCTCCTTTGCACACCATTTAATGGCTTATTTTTGGATGCTAGAGCGTGATAAACAACGTTTTACAGAATCCATAAAACGTATTGATATTTTACCTTTAGGTGCTGGGGCAATGGCAGGGACAACTTTCCCGATTGACCGTTTAAAATCAGCAGAGTTATTAGGGTTTAGCGAGGTTTACGCAAACTCCATGGATGCTGTAAGTGATCGTGATTTTATCGTGGAATTTTTAAGTCATTCCTCCTTACTTATGGCGCATTTATCACGCTTTGCTGAGGAAATTATTATCTGGTCTACAGATGAATTTAAATTTATCGAACTGGATGATGCCTTCTCAACAGGTTCTTCGATTATGCCACAAAAGAAAAACCCAGATATGGCAGAGCTTATTCGTGGTAAAACAGGGCGTGTTTATGGGAATCTAATGGGCTTATTAACGGTGTTAAAAGGCACACCATTAACATATAACAAAGATATGCAGGAGGACAAAGAGGGGATGTTTGACACTGTTCATACGATTCTTGGTTCACTTAAAATCTTTGAAGGTATGGTTCGTACAATGACTGTCAACACGGAACGCTTACATCAGGCTGTTCACGCTGATTTTTCAAATGCAACGGAGCTAGCAGATTATCTTGCTACAAAGGGGATGCCATTCCGTGAGGCACATGAGGTGACTGGTAAGCTTGTCTTTACATGTATTCAAAAGGGCATTTATTTATTAGACTTGCCATTGGAAGAAATGCAGCAAGAAAGTACGTTAATTGAAGCGGATATTTATGATGTACTAGCGCCAGAAGCTGCTGTTCGTCGCCGCCATTCCTTAGGTGGTACTGGCTTTGAACAAGTAAAAATCCAAATTGAAAAAGCGAAAGCCTGTCTTGTAGCCATTTAATTTTTGCGTGCATGTCCTTGTGACTTTTTGCATAGATATTCATTAAAGCTGTCCTGTGAGGCACTATGAAAACCTTTATCCTTTTTCAACTGAGCCAGAGGGTGACGTGAAGAAGAGAACCTTACATATGTGAAGGACAATCCCCAATTCTGGAGACGCGGAATTGGGGTTTTTGTATAAGTAAATGTAGGAGGGATGAAGAAATGAATGAACGTTTTACAAAGGGGCTCGAAACAATTAAACAATATGTGACAGAAGAAGAAGCAGCACGGATGATTGAATCCGATGCATTAGCCGATATAGCACCCGATTTACGCAAAATGATTATTGAATTTGCTTACGGTGATGTCTATGCACGGCCTGGGCTGGATGCAAAGAGTCGAGCACTTGTCGTGATAACAGCGGTAGTTACACAAGGTGCTGCACCACAAACCAAAACGCATATTCAGCGTGGATTACATGCAGGCTTGACACAGACAGAAGTGGTCGAGGCACTTTTACAATTAGCACCCTACATCGGTTTTCCAAGAGTGCAAAATGCTTTAACGATAGCCCAACAAGTCTTTGCAGAGAAAAGCTAAAGCATGTATAAAAAATAGAAGATGGCTCATAATAAGAGAGGAACCACTTATTAATCTAATCTGATGGGGAGGATGCAGAATGAGTAGTAATAGTCAAACACCCAAAGACCAAGAATCTCAGGAAAGTCCGCCACAACTGTTGAAGGTTGAAGCTTCATAAATCTTAAGCCTAAAGGTGAAACAGAACATTCTGTTTTGCTATAGATTAAGAAGAAGTGTAAACCATATCAGTTAAAAATCAAATAGAAGCAATAAGTGTCCATGGATCCAGAATTATTCTGGGTCCTTTTTGTTTCTTATTTGGGGTCTAAAGTACTCAAGATATCCGCTCTAAATGAAGTTCAAAGCACTACTAAGGGAAGGCTCCCACTCTTATTGTGAAAAAAACTCTACTCAACACCATAAAAAATTCCTTCATTTGACATTAATTAAAATCTGTATTACTCTATACATAACAGATTTCTGTTTGGTTATAAGCAATACAGATTGGAGGGTTATTATGCAAATACAATTAGATCCAAACAGTGAATTGCAGCTATATAAACAATTGTCCAATCAAATAATAGAATGCATTGCGCAAGGTGAGCTGAAAAATGGTGATACTTTACCGTCTGTACGTTCGATGGCTACAGATCTAGGCATCAATGTTAGCACGGTCAGTAAAAGTTATCATGAGCTTGAAGAGAAGGGCTTAATTGAATTGAAGCCGAAAGCAAAAGCGGTCATTATTGGTGGTCAAAAGAGAGAGCTGGAAGAAACGGAGGTTGAAAAAGTCGAAAATGCCTTGAAGCCTATCATGGCGGAGGCTTTTGCGCGTGGCCTCGAGAAAGAGCAAATGACAAGTTTGTTCCAGCGAATTTTAAAACAATGGAAGTAGGGGTAGTATGCTTATAATTGTAGGCATCTTTATCATTGTCGGAATTATGGAAATGATGACACCACATTTAACAAGAAAAACACTTGTTTTTGGTGTTTCCATACCCGAACCTTATGTCAAACATCCACAATTAAAGCTGTGGAAGAAGCATTATAGCCAAATCATCGCAGGGATTGCTGGCTTATTCTTAGTAGGTCAAATCGCTCTCTATCTTTCACCTATACAAGAGGAGAAGGTATCTTTAATTTCCTTTATTCTTTTGTATGTCATGCTCCTTTTATCATCAGGTCTTTACATGAGTTATCATGCTAAAACGAAAAAATTAAAGGTGCAGGAGCAGTGGGAGGCACAAATAAAAACAGTATATGTGACAGATTTGTCTATCCGTCAGAAAGAGGAAACATTATCACCTATATTTTTTAGTGTACCCATTATCATCACACTTGCATTAATCGCTTTTACGTACATGAACTATGAGTCAATCCCTGAGGTTTTCGCAACACATTGGAATGGGGCAGGAGAGGTCGATGGTTGGACTCAAAAATCGCGGCTCTCAGTCATCAGTATGCCACTTATATTATTGGCAATACAAATTAGTTTTTTCATGATGAGTCAAGGCATGAAAAGTGCCAAAATTCAATTAAGTGCACAGGCCAAAGAAGCATCCATTCATCGGGAGTTAACTCAGCGTAAATACGGAAGCTGGTACCTGGCAGCCATTAATTTTAGTATGACAATTCTATTTGTTGTTTTACACTATACAACTGTTATTTTACAAGACCAAACGGCTCCCTACTTCTTTCCACTTTTTCTTGTCTTTAATGTCGTTACGTTGGGTGGTTTACTAGTGTTCATTTGGAAGCTCAGTAAAAGTAATGAACGTTTTGATGAGGTACATACAAATGAAACAGCTGCCACAGATGATCAATACTGGAAATGGGGTATTTTTTATTGCAATAAAAATGATCCATCCTTATTAGTGCCTAAAAAGTTCGGGATTGGTTGGACTGTAAATTTCGCGAACAAATGGTGTTACATCTTAATAGCGATTACGTTACTGCCAATTTTATTGGTGATTTTCATATAGAAAGGAAGATTAGATGAAAAAATGGTTATTGATTTGCTGTACAATTTTACTTTTAGCTGCCTGTGGGCAAAAAGAGGTCACTGCACAACATCAAGGATCAAAGGGGACAAATGCAATGAATGAACAGTTTATTGGAAAATGGGAAGGAACTATTGAAACGCCAAATGGACCATTACCGATTATTATCGATTTAAAGAAGGAAAGTGGTACATTATCCGTGCCAGCACAGGGCTTATCTAATTTTCCATTTCAAAGTGTGACGTATACAGGTGATAAAGTAAAAGTGTCCATAAATTTAAACGGCTCTGCTATTGCCATTAATGGCACAATCAAAAATGAACAAATAGAGGCTACATTTCAACAAAATGGTGGGAAATTTCCTTTAATACTAAAGGCTTATAAAGAGCAACCTGTTACCTATGACACATTAAAAATTCCCGTTCAAAACGGTAACTTAACGGTAGCTGTACAAAAGGCTTCTCCATCTCCATCTCCATCACCAGTGGCACTGATAATAGCAGGATCGGGGCCAACTGATAAAGATGGTAATTCCGCTTTGGCTGGAAAAAATAATAGCTTGAAAATGTTGGCGGAAGGTTTAGCACAACAGGGCATTGCGACGGTGCGTTATGATAAGCGAGGACTTGGTGACAATCAAGCGCTCTTAACAAAGGAAGAGGATGGAACGTTTGACCAATACGTTGATGATGCTGTACAAATTATCCAAACATTGATGGCTGATAAAGCCTACACAAGTGTCCATGTGATTGGTCATAGCGAAGGCTCACTCATTGGTTTGCTCGCGGCTCAAAAGACAGGCGTAGCATCCTTTGTCTCCATTGCCGGTGCAGGTAGATCGTTAGATGAAGTGCTTTTAGAGCAATTAAAAGGTCAATTAGCACCAAAGCTTTTTAATGAATCCACGAATATTTTGACAGCTTTAAAGCAAGGGGAGCAAGTGAAAAATATTTCGCCAGAGCTACAGGCCCTTTTCCGTCCATCTGTACAGCCTTTCTTGATTTCCTTGCTAAAATATCAACCTGCTAATGAGCTTGCAAAAGTAAAAAGCCGTGTATTGCTAGTACAAGGAACAACGGATTTACAAGTGAAGGAAGCCGATGCTGAGGCATTGAAGAAAGGCAAACAAGAGGCAAAATTACTTTATCTAGCGGGTATGAATCACGTATTGAAAAAGGCACCGGCAGATCGCGCCAAAAACTTAGCAACCTATGCAAACCCTTCGCTGCCACTGCATGAAGAATTACTACCAGCAATTGAGCAATTTATTAAAAATGAAAAGTAGGATGATTAACCTTGGGAGTAATTGTCTATTTAATAATCATGCTGCCGTTTCTCACCTTCGCCATTGTTCTATCGCAAGGTAAAGGAGCTTTTCTACTTGAAGGCTTTCATACGATGGCACAGGAAGATAAAGAACAATATGATGAAAAGGCACTGGCAAGATTTATGGAAAAAATGATGTATGGCTACTGTTTTTGTGTCCTTTTATGGATACTAAACGAATTTTTCCATACACAATGGTTATTTCATGTAGGTCTTGTACTTTTTGTCGCCCTTACGATATTTTTATTGATCTATGCGAACACAGGTAATCGTTTCAAAAAATAGCATGTAAGACAAAGTAGAACCATTTTATAATGGTTCTATTTTTTTGTAAGCGCTTTATGAAAATTCTTTAAAATCTAAATATTTGGAAAGCCGTAATTTTAGTGTCACGAATATGCTCGTTCATGCGCTGTTTCTCTTCTTTTCTGTAAAAATAGAATTTTAAGAATAATTAGTATTATTATAGATGACATTAAAAAATTACTAAGTTAGGAGAATTCTTTGATATGTCGCAAATGTTAGCACTGACGATAGTACTTGCTATTCTTTACATCGGAGATATCGTAGCAACAAGAACGAAGGCGTGGATTCCATCTGTGTTCGTCTGTGCGGTATTATTTTTAATTGGCTATTGGACATTCTTCCCGAAAGATATTGTTAGTATTGCCGGGATTGGTCCAGTCGTTGCCACGATGTTAATGTATTTATTAATTACGAATATGGGTACACTTCTGTCCCTTAAGGAATTGAAAAACCAGTGGAAAGCCATCGTTATTTCTTTAGCTGGTATTGTAGGCATCATCGCCATATTATTTACAATTGGTGCCTTGCTATTTGATTTAAAAACGATGATTGTTGCAGTTCCACCATTAGTCGGTGGTGTTGTGGCAGCGCTAGTGATGTCAGAAGGCGCTTCTGCAGCTGGCTTAGAGGATTTAGCCGTCTTTGCCATTGTAATTTACGTCATTCAAGGTTTTGCAGGATATCCCATCACGTCCATTGTATTGAAGCGTGAAGCAAAACGTTTATTAAAAGAACACCAGCAAGGGAATATACAATCGGTAACACAGGAAGAGGAAGATGTTGAACAGTCATCTGAGCAACCAAAATTATTTAGGAAAATTCCTCCCAAGTACAATACAGAATACTTTAAATTTTTCCGTTTAGCGCTTGTTGGATTATTAGCGTATGGTACATCTACAGCATTAGCACCTGTTGTGACAGTCAATGCGTTAGTGCTATGCCTAGTGTTTGGTGTCCTTGCATCGACATTTGGTTTTTTAGAAAGACAACCATTGCAAAAAGCAAATGGCTTCGGTTTTGCCATTATGGGGTTAATGCTCTTTATATTTGATGGCTTAAAACAGGCTTCCCCTGAAATGCTGATGCGTATTATTGTGCCATTAGTAGTGTCTATTGTCTTAGCAGTCATTGGTATGTATATTTTCTCTTTCATCGCAGGGAAAGTTTTAAAGGTCAGCCCGAATTTAGCGTTTGCTGTATCCTTAACAGCGCTCTATGGGTTCCCCGCAGATTATATTTTAACGAATGAAGTAGTGAAATCGTCCACAGCCGATCAAAAAGAACGAGAAATGCTGTTAAGTCATATGTTACCACCGATGCTTGTGGGAGGTTTCATTAGTGTAACGATAACATCTGTGATTTTAGCGGGTATTTTTGTCAATTGGCTATAAAGAAGGAGAGAGTCAGCATGAATAAAATGAAAGAAATTATTGCGGAATTAAATAGTGAGCTTGTGGCGATTCGTCAAAAATTGCACAGTGAGCCAGAGCTTTCTTGGGAAGAATATGAAACAACGAATTATGTAGCAGCATATTTAGAGAACCTTGGTATTCCGTATAGACGAACAGAGCCAACAGGCATTATTGCGGAGTTAAAAGGGGGCAAGGAAGGAAAAACCGTTGCCTTACGTGCAGATATGGATGCATTGTCAGTTTATGAAATACGTGAAGATATTCCGTATCGCTCTAAAACGGATGGTAAGATGCATGCCTGTGGTCATGATGCGCATACAGCCATGTTGCTGATTGCAGCTAAGACATTACATACGGTACAAGAAGAAATTGAGGGAACAGTTCGTTTTATTTTCCAGCCAGCGGAAGAAGTAGCTACAGGCGCAAAAGCGATGGTAGAGCAAGGAGCAATGAAAGGTGTAGATAACGTCTTTGGTATTCATATTTGGTCACAAATTGACACAGGGAAAATTCAGTGTAATAAAGGTCCTGCCTTTGCCTCTGCTGATATTTTCAAAGTGCGCTTTAAAGGGCAGGGCGGTCATGCCGCAGTCCCACATGATGCCATTGATGCCGTGATGATTGCTTCAACGTTTGCTTTGAATGTCCAAACTGTTGTGGCACGTACAGTCAATCCACTTCAACCTGCCGTTCTTACAATTGGAAAAATGGAGGTTGGCACACGCTTTAATGTAATTGCAGAAGATGCCATTTTAGAAGGGACTGTGCGTTGTTTTGATAAAGAGGTTCGTTCACATATCGAAACGCAAATTCGTCATTATGCTGACCAGATTGCCTCACTTTATGGTGGCACAGCAGAGGTCGTTTATGAATATGGTACACAAGCCGTCAACAATGATGTGGCGAGTGCCAGCTTAGTCGAGCGCCTTGCAGCTGAACATTTTGGCGCGGATGCTTATCATATTGATGATCCGACAATGGGTGGAGAAGACTTTAGCTTTTACTTAGATGAAGTACATGGCTGTTTTGCTCTAGTAGGCTCAGGCAATACAGAAAAGGATACACGCTGGGCACATCATAACGGCCATTTTAATATCGATGAAGATGGTTTGCGCGTTGGAGCCGAATTATATGTACAATATGCGTTAACTTGGTTAAGCGAAAACTAATAAAGTGAAGTAACTAAGCTTCTTATGAAATTAGTATAAATTCACCTTAGCGGGTCATAATAAAGAAGATTTCACTTATGAAATCTATAATGATGAGGAGGATGAAAAATGAGTAGGTTCGAACAACTAGACCCCAAATCTCAAAAAATCCACCGCAACTGGTCAAGGATTAAGCGATCAAAATCGCAAGTAAATGGTGAAACGGAGATTACTCTCCATAACCGTCTCTTGCGAAGTGAAGCAAAGGCCCGTCAGTTTTAATCATGCTAGAAAAGTAAGTGTCATCAAGCCCAGAAAAAATTCTGGGTTTTTCTTTATGACTAAGAAAGATGTATTATATTGTAAGGAAGTAATTTCTAACAGAAAAGGAGAGGAAAGCTATGATTAATCCTATTCCCATTTATCTACAGCAATTTGCAGGAAACGTCCAAATTATAGATGACGTTGAATCTCAGTTTCAGCTTCATTCTAGTGCAGGCAATGAACAATTTGAAATTTGGTATTACGGTGATTTGCTAATGATTGAAGGGGAGGAAATGCCTTATATTACAGGCTCAACCGCTAGAATCGTTGCTAAAGATCCTTTATCCGCCGAGGAAATTTTGCTCTTTGATGCGACTCTACATGGTTATAATGCGCTATTTTGTGAGGCGTATACAGAGAATCACCGTGACAACCGTCCACTAGAAAAATATAATTTACCCGAAACAGAAGTCGTATTATCATTTTTCTATAACATCGACTATGACGGAGAAATAGACGACTATGAGGTAGATGAACAAGAAAATGTTCAACTTATAAATGGAGAAACCACTAACTGGGAAACGATTAAAAGAAATGGCTATGATGCATTTGCTTTTTATTTTAAAAAAGAAGATGGAACACTTTTAGCATTTGCTGAAGAAGAACTAGCCTAATAGGAAGGGATTTTCGCGAAATGCAACTCATACAATTTACACAAGATTTAGCAGATCCAATTCATCAATACCAATCCATCGATACATTTTATAGAAAAATCACGAAAACGGAAGTACCTACGACGATCGGTTTCATCTATATTGAGCCATGCGGTGTGGTTGGTTTGCATGAAGCCCCCATTCCACAGCTATTTATCGTTATTAATGGAGAGGGATGGATTAGTGGTGAAAATGGTGAAAAAATCACGATAAAAACAGGACAGGGAGTACTATGGCATCAAGGACAGGCACATGAATCTGGTAGTATAACGGGCTTAACAGCACTTGTTATCCAAGCGGAGCAGATAAATCTTACATAAATAAAAGTGTAACGGTAGTTGCAAGAACCGTTACACTTTTTCATATTGTTTAACCAATTTAACTGTTTTAAGTAGATGCCCATCAAATTGTTCATCAAATTCTTCTATTGCTACAAATCCCTTTGCTTGATAAAAATGCATACCAAGTTTATTTTCTTTCTCTACACAAACAAATAAAGACGATAGATTTGGGAGCATGCGTAGTCCTTCCTGTAAAAGTGCAGTACCCACGCCCTTACCATGCATATCAGGATGTAAATAAATCGCATGTAGCTCCGCCTCACCTTGTGTTACATTTGAAAAATTAGCAAAGCCTACTAGCCATTCATCAAAAATTGCAACGAGAAACGGACTATTGATAAGACGTTCGATTAATCGTTCTCGACTATAAGCTAGTTGTAAAAAACGATCTTGAATGTCACGTGGAATGATTCCTTCGTATGTATGATGCCAGCTTATTCTAGCAATTTCTTGTACAAAAGTAATGTCATTTTCTTGCATCTGTCGTATAATAAGTGTCAACACTTTTCACCTGCTATTCCAATTTTTCTCTTTATTGTAACATTCAATCATTCAAAGGGGGTCACTTTCATGCAAGTAATTGAAAAAGCTTTTGGCTATATCACGAGAACGCATGAGGATCAATTACAGGTACTCGTATTTGAACAGAATTCAGTTGGGGCAGGTATCCAGGTGCCCAAAGGTACGGTTGAGGAAGGGGAAACACCTTTAGATGCTGTGAAACGTGAAATGATAGAAGAAACAGGTCTAACCACACTTGTCGTTCAAGCGCTAATAGCACAGGATTATTTTAATCATCCATCAGGTGTTTTACAGAAACGGTATTTTTATCATTTAACATCCGATGAAACACGGGATGCATGGCAACATCATCCAACAGGCTTAAACGAAGGGGATTTAATCTTTTCATTCTATTGGATTTCAGCTGAGCAAGATGCCCTGCTAGCAAAGGGGCATGGCTATTATTTATACCGATTGTTAGCAAAGGTAAGAAATTGAACCTATTATAATAAAACCGCGTCAATTGGACGCGGTTTTTATGTTGATTCAATTAAGCCTTGGCAGCAATCTCTAGGGCTTGTGCAAAATCAGCAATTAAATCATCAACATGCTCAAGTCCTACAGAAAAACGTAGAAGACCATCTGTGATGCCTCGTTTAGCACGCTCTTCAGGCTCCATAGCAGCATGACTCATTTTTGCAGGGTAAGAAAGAATAGATTCTACTCCTCCAAGAGAGACCGCAAATACTGGAATTGTCATCGCCTCAACCAATGCCTTTGCAGCTGTATAGCTTGGTAGTCGGAAGGATAAAACGGCACCAGGACTTGTGCTTTGACGTTGATGAATAGCGTAGCCAGGGTGTGAAGCAAGCCCTGGATAGTAGACCTGCTCAACTAGTGGATTGCTAGCCAAATACACAGCAATTTTTTGTGCAGATTCAGCAGAACGACTAAAACGTACATCTGTTGTTTTGATGTTTTGTAGTAGTGTGAATGAATCCTGTACACCTAAAATATTACCGAATGAATTTTGGATAAAGTAGAGATCCTGACCTAGCTTTTCATCGGCAGTAACCGTTAAGCCAGCAATAATATCAGAATGTCCAGATAAAAACTTCGTTGCACTATGAATGACGACATCTACACCAAGTTCTAGTGGGCGTTGGTGTAACGGTGTCATAAAAGTATTATCCAAGAATGTAAGGCAGTGGTGTTGCTTGGCAAGCGCCACTACACCACGAATATCTGTAATGCCTAACGTTGGATTTGATGGTGTTTCCATATAAAGTAGTTTTGTAGCTGGCGTGATTGCTGCTTCTACAGCTGCTAGATCCGTAAAATCTACAAATGTATGGGAAATCCCAAAGCGCGGCAACACCTTTGTTACAAAACGATAGGTTCCACCATAAACATCTTCAGTCATGACGATATGATCTCCCTGCGATAACAGCATTAATGCTGCTGATACGGCAGCGATACCAGATGAAAATGCATGGGCACGAACGCCTCCCTCAAGCTCTGCTACAGCTTTTTCTAACGCATCTCTTGTAGGGTTGCCTGAACGAGCATAATCATATTCTCCAAATTCATCTATACTTTCTTGATGGAAAGTAGAGGACAGATACATCGGGACGTTAACAGCCCCTTTTTTATTACTATAGCCATCACGAACACCTGCGTGAATGAGGCTTGTTTCAATACGTTGCTTCATCAATTACGCCTCTTTTCTAAGGATATCAAACACTTGTCGTAAGTCTGCAATTAAATCTTCTGCTTCCTCAATGCCAACAGAGAAGCGTAATAAACGATCACAAACGCCACGCTCCACACGCTCTTCATAAGGCATATCTGCATGTGTTTGTGTAGCAGGATACGTAATAAAGCTTTCGACACCGCCAAGACTTTCAGCAAAAGTAATTAACTTTAAGTTACGAAGGAATGGGTCAATCCACTCAGGCTTTTGCAAGCGGAATGACAGCATGCCACCTTTTCCAGTATAAAGGACATCTGTCACTAACTCTTCTTCCTCTAAGTAAGCAGCAATCGCCTTCGCATTGGCATCATGTTGCTTTAAGCGTAGATGCATTGTTTTTAGACCACGAATAAGTAACCATGAATCCATAGCTCCTAGCACCATGCCACTACCATTATGAATAAAGCCAATGCGTTCGGCTAATTCTGTGCCTTTAGCAACCACTAGCCCAGCTAAAACATCATTATGACCACCAATATACTTCGTTGCAGAATGAAGCACAATATCTGCGCCTAATTCAATAGGGCGTTGGAAGTAAGGCGTATAAAAAGTATTATCCACAATTAGCCATGCCCCATGCTTATGTGCTAACTCCGCATACACTTGTAAATCAAACTCCTGCATAAGTGGATTTGTTGGTGTTTCAATAAATATTGCACGTGTATTTTCATTCATTAATGCTTCCACCTGTTCAACCGATTCAAATTTTGAATAAACAGGCTTAATATTATAAGTATCTTGGAAGAAATTAAAAAGTCTATATGTACCACCATATAAATCATCTGGCACGACTAATTCATCGCCTGGTTTAAATAGGGATAACACCAATTGAATGGCAGCCATCCCGGAACTACAGGCAAAGCCAATATCGCCACCCTCTAAATCAGCAATTCCTGCTTCTAAAAGAGCACGTGTAGGATTTTTTGTACGTGTATAGTCAAAACCAGTAGATTCACCAATCCCAGTATGTTTATAAGCAGTCGATAAATGAATGGGTGGGCTCACAGCTCCTGTTGCTGGGTCACTTAAATTACCAAGTTGTACAAGCTTTGTTTCAATACTTCTGTTTAATGTCATGACGTCACTCTTTTCTTCAATATTATTAAAAGCAACAACTTTTGCTTTCAATTTAATAGTATTCTCAATAATTGTTACCAATTTAACATGGATACTAAAGAAGAACAAGGTGATTTCTGAAAATTAGCTAGATTATTTATAGTTAATCACCTAGGAATAGTAGGAGATTCCAGGATAAAGATAGAGCTAAAGAGAGGATAGTTTCAAGTTAGCGGATACAAGATAGAAAGTAGCAGATAGAACGTGAAAAGTGATGGATAGAGCAGACAAAGTGAGGGATAGGTTTTGAGGTAGCGGTTAGAACGTGAAAAGTAGCGGATACAACGTAAAAAGTGGTGGATAGAGCAGACAAAGTGGGGGATAGGTTTTGAAGTAGCGGATAGAACGTAAAAAGTAGCGGATACAACGTGAAAAGTGATGGATAGAGCAGACAAAGTGGGGGATAGGTTTGAAGTAGCGGTTAGAACACAAAAAATAAAGGAGACAAAATAAAAACATCTGCCTCCTTTGAGAGACAGATGCTTTAACAACATGTTAGGCTTGTTCTTTTTTTAGCAAGTCGCGAATTTCTTTGAGAAGCTCTTCTTTGGCATCGAGTTCAGGTGCTGGTTCTTCCACGACTGCTTCTTCTTTTTTACGTGTGAGCTTTGTCATAATTCGTAAGGCCATAAAAATGGCAAATGCTATGATTAAAAAATCAATGATGGATTGTAGAAATACACCAAAATTGATTTGGGCTTCACCTGAGCCAATAACAAAACTCTTTGTTAAATCAATACCACCTGTTAAAACACCGACTAATGGCATGATGATATTTTCAACTAAGGAGGTAACAATTTTACCGAAAGCACCACCAATGACTACTGCTACTGCTAGATCGACAATATTGCCTTTCATCGCAAATTCTTTAAAGTCTTTCCACAAAATAAATTCCTCCCTATTATTATCCAATAAACGAATCAATCTGTATTTTACTATATTTTTAGCAAACCTTTCAACTGCTTTCATGGTGGAAATGATGTACTTTCATAGATATGAAAGACTTCATTCTTTCAAAATGAAAAGATATACTGCACATTACGGAAAATTTGGTAATATAGAAAAAGAATACTAGATTAGGTGTGACGTATGGCAAAGAAAAAGAATAACAAACCTCTGTTATCACCCGCGACAAAATTGGGTATGATAGCATTATTGATTCCAATTGCAATTACCGTGTATGTTCTCACATTTTTTGCTTGGAAGGAGCTTCAAACATTACCGATATTCGAAAAGCTTGTCCAGCAAAAGGCAATTGAGGAGATTCAACAGCATTTCGATATGAAAATTCCTGAGCAATACATTCCCGTTTATGTAGCTGCAGAAGAAAAATATGGTGTACCCTGGACATTACTTGCTGCGCATCATCGTATTGAAACACGGTTTTCTACGGTAAAATCAATGGTATCATCTGCTGGGGCAGAGGGGCATATGCAATTCATGCCCTGTACATTCGTTGGCTGGCAGCATCCCACATGCTCAGGTTTGGGAAAAGGAAGCATCACAAAAACTGAATTGATGAGTCCTGAGACGATTGCTAAATATGGAGGATATGGCGTTGACGCAAATGGGGATGGAATAGCTGATCCCTATGATATTGAGGATGCAGTATTTAGTGCTGCGAATTACTTATCCAAATACGGTGCTGCGACAGGGAATATTAAGAAAGCTGTTTATCAATACAACCATAGCGAGAAATATGTTGAGGATGTGTTATATTACTACCAGTTGTATGATGATTTTCACGATGAACTCCAAGCAGCTGTTCTCTTACATGAAAAAAAATAAAGAGCCATCACATTGGATGGCTCTTCATTACATATTTAAGTTGCTTTACGCATACCTTTTAAAATAAGGCTGACGATAAAGATCAACACGATGGCACCGATTAGTGCTGGGAACACGTAGAAATCACTTACTCTCCAGCCCCAGTTCCCTAAAACCATACTACCAATCCAAGAACCGACAATCCCTGCAATAATATTCCCGATGATGCCGCCTGGTACATCTTTACCTAAAATGACGCCAGCTAGCCATCCAAGAATTCCTCCAATAATTAAATACCAAATGAAACTAATCATTACTTTCATCTCCTTAAATTTAAGATATAATGGCGATTACTTAGTTATACCCTGAATGGAGTAGATTAAACACTGTGATTTTGTTTAGTAATTATTACATGTTGTAAATAAGGCTGTAGACAAGTGAATGCAGCTCCTTTGCTGTGCTCACTTTATAGCTAATCCACCTGCATAAACTACCGTGAAAATGTCCACATTAACTACAATTACTTCTATATTGTACATACACCGATTATCGCTTACTTCTATAGTATGTTCATGTATTCAATTCGTACCAGAAATGCATGCAACGCCCAATCGCCAGTAACAATAAAAAAACAGCCATTTAACTAAATTATTTACTACAATAACCTTTTCATTCGTGAAAAAATACATTATTTTTTATTGAAACAGAATGTCAATTCTATGTGCAATTCCTTATTTCTTTGGGAGAATTTTTTGTGTAGAAAAAGAAAAATGGGTAAATTTCCACTTTTTAATAGTTTGAAAATTCTGTATAAAGGGATTATAATGTAGAAAAGGAGCGTGGTCATATGAATATGGCTGTTATGAAACGTCTAAATCGTCAAGGCTTTTTAATTGCTGGTTTGCATTTATTAGTAATGCTAAATCTTGCAGCTGATTTCTTATACGCATCGTAACCAATTTAATAGAAAGGTGAATGAAATGTTTATCTCATATTAAAACAACCGTGTAGTCTTATTGTAAAACAGGCTCACGGTTGTTTTATTTTGCTTAATTAACTGAAAAAAGGAATTATTCTGCTAAATGTCAAATACATAGTTTATACAAGGGAGTGATGAAATGACGTCAAGATTGGATCAAGCATTTTGTGATTTGGAAAGACCATTTGCATGGGTAGATTTAGATGCACTAGATAAAAATATACAAATGGTTCAAGATGCTTGTGGGGGAAAACAAATTCGTATTGCAACAAAATCGATTCGTTCTATTGAGGTCCTTCGTTATATACAAAAAAAACTTGTGAATGTTGTGGGGTTTATGACATTTACTGCAGCAGAGACCCTTTTTTTATTAGAGCAGCAGTTTGATGACTTATTGCTTGGCTATCCAGTAATGGAGGAAGCAACGATTCGTCGATTGTTGCATTTTGTAAAGGAAGGAAAAATCGTCACCTTTATGGTAGACAGACCAGAACATATCCAACTATTGGCGAAATTAGGACAAGAGATTGGCGTACGTGTACAGGTTTGCATTGATCTTAATGTTTCTAATGATTTTAAAGTATTGTATTTTGGAACAAAACGTTCGTCATTGTCTTCTCTTGAAACGTTGACACCTTTTTTACAAACCATTCAAAACACCCCTGTAATTGAAGTGGTAGGAGCGATGGGCTATGAGGCTCAAATAGCAGGGGTTGGCAATCGTCCTGCAAATGCTTTAAAAGGTAGAGTCATAGAAGCCATGCAAGTACAAGCCAAAAAGCAAGTAACGCAGTTTCGTCGATTAGCGATCGCCCATATCAAGGCTTATTTTCCAAATCTACGCTTTGTTAATGGTGGAGGATCAGGAAGTATGACGTACACCAATCAACAGAAGGAAGTAACGGAAATTACAGTTGGCTCGGCTTTTTATGCACCAGCATTGTTCGATCAATTTACACATTTACAGCTAGAAAAGGCTGCTGGATTTGCCTTACGTGTAACAAGAATGCCTGAAAAAAATATCGTTGTTTGTCATGGGGGAGGCTATACGGCTTCTGGAGCCATTGGGATGGATCGTTTGCCTGTATTCTATGACCCTACCACTTTTGCATATCTTAGCCTAGAAGGCGCAGGGGAAGTGCAAACACCTATTAAGGTCAAAGGGAAGAGTATCAATATTGGCGATACCATTTATTTTCGACATGCGAAGGCTGGAGAGCTTTGTGAGCGTTTTCAGGTCCTGCATGCTATTCGCGGGGACAAGTATGCAGGACATTACACAACATATAGGGGGGATGGACAATGTTTTCTATAGAAAAATGGCGAAATGGTGAAAAGTGGACAAACTGGGCTGGTAATGTTATTTCCTATCCGAGTGAAATGTATTTACCACACTCTATTGATGAAGTTTCAGCAATTGTGAAGCATGCGTGTCAATCAGGAAAGACAATCCGTGTCACAGGTGCTGCTCATTCTTTTAGCGCTGTGGCTATGCCTGAGCATATAGCAATTTCCTTACATAATCTGCGTGGATTAATCGCTGTGAATGAGGAAAGGCAGGAGGCAACATTATGGGCGGGGACCTACTTATATGAAATTGGACCAATGCTAGCGAAACACGGTTTTGCGTTAATCAATATGGGCGATATACAGGAGCAAACCATTGCAGGGGCGGTGTCAACTGGCACACATGGCACAGGGGTTACACTTGGTTCTCTATCGTCAGCTGTCCAGGCATGGGGATTTGTAGACGGTACTGGTACTTATCAGGAACATAGGAGAGGTATGGATGATTTATCTGAAGCGCTGCATGTATCTCTTGGGATGCTAGGTGTTCTGGTCAAAGTAACGATTAAGGTCGTACCACTATATGGTTTGCATTATGTGGGGGCAAGAGAAACATTGACAAATGGTCTCTCGTTATTTGCGGAGGATATTCGTCAACATCGTCATGTGGAGTGGTTTTATTTCCCTGGTAGTGAAACAATTCAAGTAAAACGGATGAATGCGGTTGCGCCTGTTTTTCAAAGTGAATGGAATAAAAAAATAGAAACGTTAAAGCTACAAATAGTAGAAAACGGGGCTTTCTTTGCGATGTCAGAGCTTTGTAAGTGGAAACCTGGTTTAAGTAGTGCCATGAGCAAGATAGCGGCTGCCAATGTGGTAGAAAGTGAAAAAGTAGGGATAAGCTATGAAATTTATCCCTCACCTCGTAGCGTGAAGTTTCAAGAAAGTGAATATGCCATCCCTTTATCACAGTTTGAAGCTTGTTTGGAGGAAATCCATGCAACCTTTAAAAAAGGGACTTTTAATGTTCATTTTCCTTTAGAGTGTCGAACAACTGCAGGCGAAGCAGGTTTTTTAAGTCCAACACAAGGGCGTGAGTCGGCTTTTATAGCCTTTCATATGTATAAGGGAATGGCAGAAGAGCCTTACTTTAAATGGGTGCATACATTGATGCAAAAATATGAAGGTCGTCCTCACTGGGGAAAACAACATCATTTAACAGCGCAAACGGTCTATGCGTTGTATCCAGAGATTGAAAAGTTTTTAAGCATTCGACACCAATATGATCCTGAACAAATATTTTTTACAGGATACTTAAAAAAGTTGTTTCTATTGTAAGCGTTATCTCTAGGATTGGATAACTTAGCTTATTCAAATATATGGAAATTTTTTATTTATCCATTTTTGTTTATTATTAAAAAATTAAAATTTGAACGAAATGTCAAAATTTTTATCAAAGCGAGATAAAACTGATGCTTAATCAGCATGTAAACGATTTCAATTTTGACAGATTTTTTGAATTGTTTAAACAATTCAAAAAATAGTGTTGACGAGACCTTTTTTTCGTACTATGATAACAACAATTTAACACGTTCGTTACAGCAGTAGTCGTCTAAGAGGCTATTACTCTATAAACAAAAATTAAAAAGACAGAACATTTTGTCTATAGCAACGAACATAGTATGGATAGCAATGAGGGGCGTTTAAAATGAGAAGTGACATGATTAAAGTAGGCGTAGATCGAGCGCCACATCGAAGTCTTTTATATGCAACAGGCAAAGTAAAAGCAAAAGATCTAGGCAAACCATTTATTGGGGTTTGTAACTCTTATATCGACATAATACCAGGTCACGTTCATTTACGTACGTTCGCTGATGTAGTGAAAGAAGCTATTATTGAAGCGGGTGGTATTCCATTCGAATTTAATACAATTGGTGTCGATGATGGTATTGCAATGGGGCATATTGGTATGCGTTATTCCTTACCAAGTCGTGAAATTATAGCAGACTCTGCTGAAACAGTTATTAATGCACATTGGTTTGATGGCGTATTTTATATTCCAAACTGTGACAAAATTACACCAGGAATGCTTATGGCAGCAGTTCGTACGAATGTACCATCTATCTTTGTTTCAGGTGGTCCAATGGAGGCAGGAACTTCTGCAGCAGGGAAACAGCTTTCCTTAACATCTGTGTTTGAAGGTGTAGGAGCACACAAATCAGGAAAAATGTCTGCGGAAGAGCTGTTGGATATTGAGAATAATGCTTGTCCGACGTGTGGTTCATGCTCAGGCATGTTTACAGCAAATTCCATGAACTGCTTAATGGAAATGCTTGGTGTTGCTTTACCTGGAAATGGTACAATCGTTGCCACTTCTGAAGAGCGTCACAAGCTGATTAAAGAAGCAGCTAAGCAATTAATTCGCATGGTCAAGGAAGACGTTAAACCTCGCGATATTATTACAAAAGAGGCAATTGATGATGCTTTTGCTCTTGATATGGCAATGGGGGGCTCCACAAATACAGTTCTTCATACATTAGCAATTGCCAATGAAGCCGAAATAGATTACAACATTGAAGATATTAATAAAGTAGCGGAAAGAGTGCCTTATTTAGCAAAAATCATGCCTGCTTCAGATATTTCAATGGATGATATTAATAAAGCGGGTGGAGTAAGTGCCATTATTAATGAATTAACATCTATTCCAGGTGCTATTCATCCAGACCGTCCAACCGTAGCAGGCGTTACAATGGGTGAGCTTGTCAAAGATTATCACATCACGAATGATCAAGTCATTCGAACAAAAGACAATCCGTATAGTGCTGTAGGTGGATTATCCGTTTTATTCGGTAACATCGCACCAGATGGCTCTGTTATTAAAGTAGGGGCCGTTGATCCTTCTATCAAAGTATTCAAGGGCGAGGCAATTGTCTTTGATTCACAAGAAGCAGCACAAGAAAACATTGATAATGGAACGGTGAAAGAGGGCCATGTAGTCGTCATTCGCTATGAAGGACCTAAGGGTGGCCCAGGGATGCCAGAAATGCTTGCACCAACATCTGCCATTCAAGGTCGAGGCCTTGGTACAAAGGTTGCATTAATTACAGATGGTCGTTTCTCAGGTGCATCTCGTGGTATTTCAATTGGCCATATTTCACCAGAAGCTGCTGAAGGCGGTCCAATCGCTTTAGTAGAAAACGGAGATATTATCGAAATTGATCTACCAAATCGTACGATTAATTTACAAGTTTCAGATGAAGTTTTAGCTGAACGTCGTGCAAAATTACCAGTCTTTGAGCCAAAAATCAAACGTGGTTGGTTAGCAAGATATTCAAAATTAGTGACGAGCGCTTCCACTGGAGGCGTAATGAAAATTTAACAACTAGATAAATAAAAACGTTGATGAGGTTAAAGGTTCTAGAGCCTTGTATTTACCAGAGAGCCGGTCGTGCTGGAAGCCGGCGATACAACTAGATCCGACATCCCCTCGGAGTGGGCTATTAAACGTGTTTACACCATTAGATAGCTCCGGGCATAGTCGAAAGTGCTCGTTATTAATGAATAAATGTTTTATGGCACTATATTGGATGCGATGTCTTTCGCATTGGTGCATAAATGCTGTCATTTATTCGCGAGGTAGCAATTATTTGCTATAAAAAAGGGTGGTACCATGGAAAGTCTTTTTCATCCCTACGTAAGGTAGTTCTTTGCGTGTGGAGAAAAAGGCTTTTTATTATTTTCACGATGCAATTGAACAGCCTCTCAACGAAAAGGATGAGAGGAATAGTCAATCCAGCTATTGACACTTCACTAATCTACAACACTGATGTGTGAGTTTGAAAGAAATGAAGGAGGCATAATTTGATGAGTGCGAATGTTTCAATCAATGAACAAGAACAATTAGCTACAACAGCAACAGCTGAACAAACCTATCAAGCGAAGGACGGTGCAGATGTATTAGTGCAGGCATTGCACGATCAAGGGGTTGAAATTGTATTTGGCTATCCAGGAGGAGCCGTATTACAAATTTATGATGCGATGTATAAAAACCCAATTCGCCATATTTTAACAAGACATGAACAGGGTGCTATTCATGCGGCGGAAGGCTATGCTCGTGTTTCAGGTAAAACGGGCGTTGTTATTGCCACAAGTGGACCTGGTGCAACAAACCTTGTAACAGGTATTGCGGATGCCATGATCGACTCTATTCCATTGGTTGTTTTTACAGGACAGGTTGCGACATCTGTGATCGGAACAGATGCTTTCCAAGAAGCCGATATTATGGGGATTACAACACCGATTACAAAGCACAACTATCAGGTGCAGGATGTCAATGATATTCCCCGTATTGTGAAGGAAGCTTTCCATATCGCTAGCACAGGTCGTAAGGGACCAGTTGTCGTGGATTTCCCAAAAAACGTTTCCCAAATGTTGTTTGATGTAGAGAATCCACCGCAAGCACCTGATGAAATTTATTTACCAGGCTATCAGCCAACATATAAGCCAAATTATTTACAAGTCCAAAAGGCGATTCAAGCCATTTCATTGGCAAAAAACCCAATCATCTTAGCGGGTGCAGGTGTTCTTTTTGCGGATGCACGTGAGGAATTAACGACTTTCGCAGAAAAATATCGTATTCCAGTAACGAACACATTGCTAGGATTGGGCTCCATCCATGGTGAACATGACTTATTCCTTGGAATGGCTGGGATGCATGGTACAGCTACAGCAAATACAGCGATCACAAAATCCGATTTATTACTCAATATTGGGGCACGATTTGATGATCGTCTAACAGGTAATCTAGCTACATTTGCACCAAATGCAACGATTATCCATATCGATATTGATCCTGCTGAAATTGGCAAAAATGTACCGACAGATATTCCAATTGTTGCTGATGCCAAGGAGGCTTTAAAAGCACTATTGAAAAAGGATTTCCAAGGTCCTGATACAGCCGATTGGTTAGCTTATTTAAGGAATCATGCGATGGAATATCCATTATGGTATTGCAAGGATACAAATACGCAAGAAATCCTACCACAAGAGGCATTGCAATTAGTGCACAAGGTAACTGAAGGTAATGCCATTGTGACGACAGATGTTGGGCAGCATCAAATGTGGGCAGCGCAATATTATCATTTAAATAATGATCATTCATGGGTAACGTCTGGTGGACTTGGTACGATGGGCTTCGGCTTCCCGGCCGCAATTGGCGCCCAATTTGCGAAGCCAGACAAAAAAGTTATTTCGATTGTAGGAGATGCAGGATTCCAAATGACGGCACAGGAGCTATCCATCCTACAGGAATTTAACTTACCAGTAAAAATAGTGATTTTGAATAATAGCTGTCTTGGCATGGTACGTCAATGGCAACAAACATTCTATGAAGAGCGCTATTCATCATCACTTATGCCGATCCAACCAGATTTTGTTAAGTTGGCTGATGCTTATAACATTAAAGGTTATCGTATTAACACAATCGATGAAGCAGAGTCTATTTTCCGTGAGGCACTGTTGTCTGATGAGCCAGTATTAATTGACTGTCGAGTGAAACAGCTTGAATGTGTTTACCCAATGGTAGCACCTGGCACAGGCTTACATGAAATGATTGGGGTGAAAAAAAATTGAAGCGAGTAATTACCGTAACTGTGATTAACCAAAGTGGTGTATTAAACCGTTTGACAGGTTTATTGATGAAGCGTCAGTTCAATATTGAATCGATTACAGTAGGTCATACGGAGCAACCGAATTTTTCAAAGATGACCTTCGTTGTCAACATCGAGGACGAACGCAAGATTGAGCAGCTAGTGAAACAGCTATCCAAGCAAATTGATGTGTTAAAGGTCAATGACATTACCGATAAATCGATTGTTCTGCGAGAGCTAGCACTAGTAAAGGTGATTTCCCCACCAAATTTACGTTTGGAAATGAATTCAATTGTTGAACCGTTCCGCGCCCAAATTATTGATACAGCCAAAAATGTTGTGACGTATCAAGTAGTAGGGCATCCAGAGAAGATTGATGCCTTTATCGAACTCATTCGACCATATGGCATTAAAGAACTTACACGTACAGGGGCAACTGCCTCCGTTCGTGAAACACAAAAAGTCTCAAACCCGCAGCTCTCTATTTTAAAATAGTTTGCATATAAAAATGAATAGCTTTATAGACAGAGCAAGTATCTAAAGCTATAAAAAACAAAACATATTCTAGGAGGAAATTAACAATGGCTACAATGTACTATGAGCAAAATATCAACGAGGACGTATTAAAAGGAAAGAAAATCGCAATTATCGGTTACGGTTCACAAGGTCATGCACATGCTTTAAACCTTAAAGAATCAGGTTTTGACGTGGTAGTAGGGGTTCGTCCAGGTGGATCCTTCGATGCGGCAAAAGCAGATGGTATTGACGTGAAAACAGTGGCTGAAGCAGCACAAGAAGCAGATGTTATCCAAATTCTACTACCAGATGAGCGCCAAAAAGCAGTTTATGAAGCGGAAATTGCGCCACATTTACAAGCTGGTAAAGCATTGATGTTTGCACACGGCTTCAATATCCATTTCGGTCAAATTACACCACCAGCAGACGTTGACGTATTTTTAGTAGCACCAAAAGGACCAGGACATCTAGTTCGTCGTCAATTCCAAGAAGGTGCTGGGGTACCAGGACTATTCGCTATTCACCAAGATGCTACAGGCCAAGCAAAAGATTTAGCACTTGCGTATGGTAAAGGAATCGGTGCTGCACGTGGTGGGCTTCTTGAAACAACATTCAAAGAAGAAACAGAGACAGACTTATTCGGTGAACAAGCGGTACTTTGTGGTGGTGCAACACAGCTAGTAAGAGCAGGATTCGAAACATTAGTAGAAGCTGGTTATCAACCAGAATTAGCCTACTTTGAAACACTACATGAGCTTAAATTAATTGTTGACCTAATGTTTGAGGGCGGTATGGCAACAATGCGCTACTCAGTTTCAGATACAGCAGAGTGGGGAGATTATGTTGCAGGACCACGCATTATCGATGAGTCTGTAAAAGCTCGTATGAAAGACGTATTAACAGATATCCAAGATGGTACATTTGCTCGTCGTTGGATTCAAGAAAATGAAAATGGTCGTCCAGAATATACAAAATTCAAAGAAGCTGGTGCGAACCATCAAATCGAAGAAGTAGGCGCAAAACTACGTGCTATGATGCCATTCATCAACGAAGGTAAAGAAAAAGTTGTGAGAGAAGTGGCGACAAGTGCGAAAAATTGATATTTTCGATACTACGCTTCGCGATGGTGAACAATCTGCTGGGATCAACTTAAACACAGCCGAGAAGATTGAAATTGCCAAACAATTAGAGCGCCTTGGTGTGACAATTATAGAAGCAGGATTTCCTGCTTCGTCACCCGGTGACTTTGATGCAGTCCATCGCATTGCAGGTACAGTAAAAAATTCCATTGTGACGGGGCTAGCTCGCTGTATCCAAAAGGATATTGATGCTACATGGGAAGCGATAAAAGTAGCACAACAGCCACATATTCACATTTTTCTAGCCACATCACCTATTCATATGGAATACAAATTAAAAAAATCCCCTGAGCAAGTGGTGGAGCAAGCGGTAGAGGCTGTTAAATACGCTAAAAAGTACTTCCCACTTGTACAATGGTCTGCCGAGGATGCATTCCGCTCTGATCGTGAATTTTTAGTGCGAATTATGAACGAAGTGGTTGCTGCTGGTGCAACAACGATTAATGTTCCAGACACTGTAGGGTATGCATCCCCGCAAGAATATGGTGCATTATTTAAGTTCCTACTGGAAAATGTCAAAGGTGCTGACAAAGTGAAATTCTCTGCCCATTGTCATGATGATTTAGGGATGGCAACAGCTAACACGATTGCCGCAATAGAAAATGGTGCTGCACAAGTCGAAGGAACAATCAATGGTATCGGCGAACGCGCAGGTAATGTGGCACTCGAGGAAATTGCTGTAGCACTTCATATTCGCAAGGATATTTATCAGGTGCAAACGGGCATTCAGTTGCAAGAAATTAAACGTACGTCTCAATTAGTCAGTAAATTGACAAATGTTGTGATTCAGCCAAATAAAGCGATTGTAGGAAGAAATGCTTTTGCACACGAATCGGGCATCCATCAAGACGGTGTCTTAAAAAATCCAGAAACCTATGAAATTATTTCACCTGCTTTAATCGGCGAAGGTGAGATTCCATTAGTTCTCGGGAAACATTCTGGTCGTGCAGCCTTCCGTGATCGTGCGGAAACAATGGGCTTCCATCTTTCTGATGAAAAGTTGAACAAAGCATTTGTGGAATTTAAAAAATTGGCTGATCGTAAAAAAGAAATTACAGAGGAAGATTTACTTACTCTTCTTACTGAGCAACAAGTTCAAGTAGAAGATGTACCACTCTTTGAGTTGAAAATGGTGCAGGTGCAATATGGTACTGAAAATATTCCTACAGCTACAGCCATTGTGCTTACACCTGAGGGACTAGAAAAAACCGTTGTAGCTACTGGCTCTGGTTCTGTAGAAGCAATTTTTAATACACTGGAGCAACTTGTACCTGGAGCTGTACATGTCATTGATTACCGTGTGACTTCGGTTGGCAAAGGACGAGATGCACTGGGTGAAGCGGTTATTAATATTCGCTATGATGAGGTTTCGACTACAGGCCGTAATTCCTCTCAAGATGTTTTAGAAGCATCGGCAAAAGCTTATTTAAATGCTATTAACCGTCATTTAATTCAAGCAAGCCTTCGCGCACATCCTGTATAGGTTTCTGAGGTAGTGAATTGTATGAAGTACCATTCACAAGTCGGATGCAATGATGTCATGGCGTATTGTATCAATTAACCAAAAATTACGCTTAGACGTAATGACTACGCTCACCTCGATAAAAGGTAGGTGAGCGTCTTTACTAAATTAGCGAATACGCTATACAAAGAAAGGTGTTTTGACGATGGAGAGAAAAATTACAGTACTTCCCGGTGATGGAATTGGGCCAGAGGTTGTTGCTTCTGCTGTACGTGTATTACAGGTGATTGGTAAACGATTTAATCATACATTTCATTTAGGATATGCAACAATTGGTGGTGCTGCGATCGACCAGCACAATAATCCATTACCGGATGAAACAATCGAGATGTGTGAAAATAGTGATGCGATTTTATTAGGAGCTGTAGGTGGTCCAAAGTGGGATCAAAACCCTCCTGAATTGCGCCCAGAGAAAGGGTTACTGCGAATTCGGAAACACTTCGATTTATTTGCCAATCTACGTCCAGTAAAGGCGTTCCCGAGTTTACTAGATGCTTCACCATTAAAGCGTGAAGTGGCTGAGAACGTTGATTTAATGATTGTACGTGAACTAACAGGCGGCGTATACTTCGGGGAACCACGTATGCGTACTGAAAATGGCGCAATTGATACAACGGTTTACTCTAAAGCAGAGGTAGAGCGTATCGTTGAAAATGCCTTTGAACTAGCACGTTTACGTGGTGGCAAATTATGCTCTGTTGACAAGGCGAATGTGCTTGAAACAAGTCGCTTATGGCGTGAAGTTGTAGAAGCAAAGAAAAAAGAGTATCCAGATGTAATCGTAGAACATAACCTAGTAGACTCTGTCGCAATGAAACTTATTACAAATCCTGGACACTATGATGTAGTCGTTACTGAAAATATGTTTGGTGATATTTTAAGTGATGAAGCATCTGTTATTACTGGTTCTCTAGGTGTTTTACCATCCGCATCCATTCGTGGTGATAATTTTGGCTTATATGAACCAGTACATGGCTCCGCACCAGAAATTGCAGGGCAAGGTGTAGCAAATCCTGCTGCAACCATTTTATCCGTAGCGATGATGCTGCAATATTCATTTGGCTTAAAAGAAGAAGCAGCAGAAATTGAACGCGCGGTAAGTGCAGTATTTGATGATGGCTACTTTACAGCAGATCTTGCTCGTGACGGCAGTCGTATTTTATCAACTAATGAATGGACAGATAAGGTAATTAACGAAATTGATACTAGCTTTGTATCACAAAGTATTATGACAACATATATTTAAAGAAATAGGTGAAGACAATGGGTAAAAATATAATTGAAAAGATTTGGGATAAACATGTTGTTTATCAGGAAGAGGGCAAACCGGACCTGTTATATATTGATCTTCATTTAATTCATGAAGTAACATCTCCGCAAGCTTTTGAAGGGTTACGCATGAACGGACGTAAAGTGCGTCGTCCTGATTTAAGCTTTGCGACAATGGATCATAACGTACCAACAAAAAATTTACCAACTATCCATGATCCCATTGCGCGCAATCAAATCGAAACATTAGCTAAAAATGCTGAGGAATTTGGCGTTGAGTTAGCAGGCATGGGTCACCCTGACCAAGGGATTGTCCATGTGATTGGGCCAGAGCTTGGATTAACACAGCCTGGTAAAACCATTGTTTGTGGTGATTCTCATACATCGACTCACGGTGCCTTTGGGGCCATTGCATTTGGTATTGGGACATCTGAGGTGGAGCATGTATTATCGACGCAAACATTATGGCAAAATAAGCCGAAAACGATGGAGATTCGTGTTGAAGGGGAGCTACCAGTTGGGGTAGCGGCAAAGGATATTATTCTAGCCATCATTGCCAAGTTCGGAATAGGTGTTGGTACAGGACATATTGTGGAATTCACTGGAGAGGCTATCCACAAGCTATCTATGGAAGAACGCATGACGATTTGTAATATGTCAATTGAGGCAGGCGCAAAAGCAGGGCTTATCTCACCTGACCAAACAACAGTCGATTATATTCGTGGACGCAAATATGCACCGCAGGGAGAAAAATTGGAAGAAGCAGCCGCTTACTGGTTAAGTCTTGCTTCAGACGAAGATGCAACGTACGATACGGTTCGTATTATAAAAGCTGAAGAAATTGAACCAATCATTACGTGGGGAACAAACCCATCGATGGGTACTGGTGTTTCTGGGCATGTTCCAACACAAGCAGATTATGAGGATGAATCAGACAAGGCGGCACTTCAAAAAGCACTTGCCTATATGGGCTTAGAGGAAGGCCAGCCATTAACATCCATTGACATCCAGCATGTCTTCATTGGCTCCTGTACAAACTCACGCATTAGTGATTTGCGTGCAGCTGCTGATGTCATCAAAGGGCGTAAGGTGCATGACAAGGTCACAGCCATCGTTGTCCCAGGCTCACATACAACGAAAAAACAAGCAGAGGCAGAAGGTTTAGATAAAATATTTATGGATGCAGGCTTTGAATGGCGAGAGTCTGGTTGCTCGATGTGTCTTGCGATGAATGATGACGTCGTACCAGCTGGAGAACGCTGTGCCTCTACCTCAAACCGCAACTTTGAAGGACGTCAGGGCGCTGGAGCTCGTACACATTTAGTGTCACCACCAATGGCAGCAGCCGCTGCGATTGCAGGTCACTTCGTCGATGTACGTGAATTTGTGAAGGAAACAGTGTAAGTCTTGCTTTACTCGGGAAGGGATGATTGAAAAATGGAACCAATTAATATCGTAAATAGTGTCATCACACCACTTGATCGAAAAAATGTTGATACCGATCAAATTATTTCAAAAGAATTTCTAAAACGTATTGAGCGCACAGGTTTTGGACAGTTTTTATTTTACCATTGGCGTTTCGATGCACAAGGGAATGAAATAGCTGACTTTGTATTAAATAAACCTGAATTTAAAGAATCTAAAATTCTAGTGGCGCAAGATAATTTCGGCTGTGGCTCCTCTCGTGAACATGCGCCATGGGCAATTTTAGATTACGGTTTTAACGTTGTGATTGCACCTTCTTTTGCAGATATTTTCCATAATAACTGCTTCAAAAACGGTATCTTACCGATTAAGCTAACAGAATCGGAATGTGATGCTATTTTAGCAAAAGGCTTAGCAAAGCCCTATAATATGGAAGTAAATCTTGCAGAGCAAACCGTAACAGGGGAAGATGGTATAGTCTATCATTTTACAATTGACCCATACTATAAAGAAACGTTACTGAATGGCTGGGATGAAATCGCCTTAACCTTTAAATATGAGGACCACATTGCCGCATATGAGGCGAAGCGAGTAGCCTATTAATTGATATGACTGAAGACAAATTTGATGTTGTCTTCAGTTTTTTTGTGTTTGTAGTGCATTTCCTATATGAAATTATTTATAATAAAGGAAACATCAAATGCGAAGGTGGCACTATGTTATCATTATAAAAATATTTGTATATTAAAGGACAAATTCAGCCAGCTTTTGAAAGCGTCATCTCAAGCATTGTTTCCATAACAGGAAGATAGCCTGAGTGACTAGATCGTTTTCATTTAACGAGTAAAAGAAGCTCGTATCGATTTACAGTAAGTGAAAGAATTTAGGTCATCCCTAAAACAGTCGATAGGTTTTTAGTTTATACGAATTTTTATATTGTTAAGCTACTGAAATGATACTGCTCATTTCAGTTGTTTTTTGTTTGATCCAAAGATGAAAGGTGGAATTCCATGATTACAGTTATAGGAAGTTTAAATATGGATTTAGTTGTACAAATGAATGCTTTTCCAAAGCAGGGGGAAACCATTCTAGGTAACTCGTTTCAAACAGTCCCAGGAGGAAAAGGGGCTAATCAAGCAGTTGCCGCAGCTCGTCTTGGCAGTGAGGTGGCGATGGTTGGCTGTTTAGGGAATGATCATTTTGGTGAGACATTACATGCCGCTTTACAGCAAGAGCAGATTCAGACAAACGCCATTGTAAAAAGCACCACTGCTCCTACAGGCATTGCTAATATACTTATTTACAATAACGATAATCGAATTGTTGTCGTACCTGGAGCTAATTATGACCTAAGCATATCCCATCTTGAAGCTTCAAAAGAGTTGATACAAAAAAGTCACTTGGTAATTATACAGCTTGAAATCCCTAAAGAGACGACAGCCCATGCCATTCATTTATGTAAAGAAGCGGGTGTTCCGGTACTGTTAAACCCTGCTCCAGCAGCCAATTTTGATGTGCAGTGGATGGACGATATTACCTATTTAACACCTAACGAGACAGAATGTGCTGAAATTTTTAACGAGCCTGTGGAACAAGTTTTAGAAAAATATCCTAATAAATTAATCGTGACGCTAGGAAGTGATGGTGCACGTTATTTCGATGGCTCCTATCCAATTCATGTTCCAGGTTATATGACAACAGTCTTGGATACAACGGGCGCAGGTGATACCTTTAATGGTGCTTTAGCCTATGCTTTAGTAGAAGGGCAATCGTTGGATGAGGCTGTATATTTTGCTAATATCGCTGCTTCCTTATCTGTAGAGAAACTAGGTGCCCAAGGTGGAATGCCATTACTTGGAGCTGTTTATGCACGTATGGCTGGTTTGGAGGGATAGGACAAAGGTCAGCTATTCAGCAACCTTGGAGAGAAATCTCCAAGCCTAATACTTCTAAACTCATAGCTGGGACTATTCCCTTTAGTCTGTGTAGCAATCATATATGAAGCAGACAGGAAATAGGTGTAAGGATGAATTCCTATTTGTCGTATAAACGTATAAGTATATTGTCCTCTTTTCATCAATCCATGTATTAGAAAAGCCATAGTTTCATTTATAATGGTCTTATAGATACATACGAAAAGAGGTTTTGAGGATGACGAACATTGACAATACGCCAATCGAAAATACAACCTCAGCGAATAATATTTTGCCGCAATTTGTTGACCAACTACGACACTTGTATGGCATCATCGTCCAAAATACATATGTGAAAGATACAGCAAAACATTTAAATCGAATCATTCAAGATGCCAATAACCAGACGATGATTTTAATAGTTGGAAAAGAGCGGGTGGGCAAAACAACACTTGTGAATGGACTTCTAGGACGCGAAATATTATCGGTAGATGATCAGCATCCAACAAGTGTAAATACGTTTATACGCTACGGCGAGCAAGAAGAGATTAAAGCTTATTTTTTAGATGGTGTTGTCGCTGTATTTGATCTCAGTAAATTAGAGCTACTAACAACTGGCGATACGTTTGCTTCCCAGATTTTACGTGAACACTTAGATTACCTAGAAGTCTATTTGAAAAATGATTTATTAAAATCCGTGACAATAATTGATTCTGTGTCATTAGAAGCAGGCGGAGGAGAAATGGCTTATTTTTCAGAGGCGCTTATGAACCGTGTTGATGAAATTTTCTGGGTGTTACGCGCTGGTTCAATGGCAATGGATGCTGAACTTCTCTTGATTGAAACGTTAAAGAATAAAGGTGTTGAACCTTTATGTGTCATCAACGGCATCGATGATGAGGAACATGCCACAGCATTTATGGACTCTGAACAACAACGTATTGGTCATTTGATGAGTGATTTTATAGGGATTTCAGCAATTAATGCACTAGTAGCCAAACAAACAGACAGTCATGAGCTTTGGCAAAAAAGTCAGTATGATCAATTAATTGCTCACATTCATCGTGTGGCTGAAAATAGTGATAAAAAAACATATGCCATCCTAATTCGCTTCTTACAATGGCTTGAACGATTCCGCTTCGAATTAACTGTAATTCCACAACGAGATCCATTTCAATCTGCTGTAGAGAATATTGAAAAATATGCAGGCGATACCCAATATGAATATTCTCGCTATCAACGTGACTTAGCAATTGTCAAAGAATATGAGCAAGAATATGAACAGGTAGCGAACACGTTTAAACAGGTTCAAACACTGTATCAGCTATTACAAACGATAGCACAACATGATTATTTACACGATTCCAAGGTGGAAGAATTTACCGAAATTGCTGTGCACTATCAACAAATGTTGCGTGAATACCGCAACATGCACAGTGAGTATTTACGCGAATATGAGCGTTTAGATGCACAACATAAAAAAATTCATGGTAAAGGTCTTATGAAAGCTTTCTTTGGCCAACATACGCAAAATGAATTTTTCAAAGAGCGTGTTCAAAAACTCAATGAGCAGCAAGAGGTTTGTGTCGCCCAATATGCCAAGGTACAACAAGCAGAGGTTTCAATGCTACAGGCGATTCGAGATACACAGCCTTTTTTGATTGATTTAGTGAAAGTACGCATGAGCCGTATTGAACAAAAGGTACAGAAACTAAATCAACAGCGTGCAAAAGATAAGCGTCAGTTAAAGCGCTATGCTGAAAAATTAAATGAATTTTCTTGCTTAATTGAAGCACAGGGTTATATAAAAGAGCATCTTCAACCATTTTTAATGAATGAGCAAATGCCGTTGAAATCGAAGGATATTGCCATGCTTGAGGAAACTGTGCAGGCTATTTTAGCCATTGATTTATCAAACAATGGCTTACTCGCAAGAAGTCAAATGAATAATAAAATGGAAAGTATTGCAATACCTTTTGAGGTGCAAGAAAAATATCCCCTGCAAATGCTTGACTTAAGGGAAGAAGATGTAAAATCAAATGATATACCCGAAATACCTAAAAAATTAGTTGTACAATATGAAGATTAGGTTTTCACCAAACGTTCTAAAAGTAGCATGCTTTTAGAACGTTTTCTTTATGATATGAAACAAATCATTCCAGTTTTACGTATAAGTAGTAAGGAGGGATACACTTGATTGAAATAAATGGACGCTTCACGAATGCAAAAATCTTTGCGCAAACAGCATTACAAACAGCTGTTGATCAGATTCAAGAATTAACAGACCAGGCTTTTATGGCAGGCACTAAAGTACGTATTATGCCAGATTATCATGCGGGTAAAGGATGTGTCATTGGCACGACCATCCAATTGCAAGACCGTGTTGTACCCAATCTTGTCGGCATTGATGTGGGGTGTGGTGTATTTGTAGCACAACTTGACGTAACAACAGTTGATTTTGCTCAACTCGATGCCATCATTCGCACATATGTACCAAGTGGGCAGGATATTCATAAAGAAGTATCGCCAAGCCGACATTTTGTAGAGTTTGAAGGTAAACAATTTCGAGCAAGCGGCTTGAAAGACGACTATACGAACTTGTCATTAGGTACACTTGGGGGAGGCAACCATTTTATTGAACTTGCCAAAGATGAAGATGATCAGCACTATTTGCTCATCCATACGGGGTCACGCTATGTAGGGGCAAAGGTTGCTAATTGGCATCAAAAAAGAGCTTATGAAAATTTACGTCGAGAAGATTTGACAGAAAAAATAGAAGCAATGAAACAGCAAGGACGACAACAAGAGATTCAATCCATGATACAAGCCTATAAAGAACAAACACCGTTCGTTCCGAAAGACTTGTCATATTTAGAGGGGGAAGCTTTCCATGATTATATCCATGATATGAAGATTGCACAGCAATTTGCACGGATGAATCGTTGGACCATTGCAGAAACCATAGCTAAACAGATGGATTGGCATTTTACGGATACGTTTGATACGATTCATAACTATATCGATACAGAAACGATGACGCTTCGCAAAGGGGCTGTTCGTGCAAATAAAGATGAAAAGCTAGTTATTCCAATGAATATGCGGGATGGATCTCTGATTTGTATAGGGAAAGGCAATGCGGAATGGAATTATTCAGCCCCCCATGGAGCAGGACGCATGTTTTCACGACGCGCAGCGAAAAAAGCTTTGAATATGGCCGATTTTAAAGATACGATGCAGGGGATTTGGACAACATCAGTCAATGAAGAAACATTGGATGAGGCACCAATGGCCTATAAGCCGATGACAGAAATTACTTCTGCGATTGGGGAAACTGTAGATATTGTCAAAGTTATTAAACCTGTTTATAACTTTAAAGCGAGTGAAGCTACAAAGCCATATGAGCGAAAGCGTTAAGGTCGAGAAGGAATCATCACTATAATCATTATTCTATAGATGATATAATATAGCTTCACAATGATGAAATGGGTGGTTTTTTTGGTATCTTCAAAAGATGTGGCGAAGCATGCTGGTGTCTCACAAACAACTGTATCTAGAGTATTGAATACACCAGAGCTTGTAAAGCCAAAAACAATTGAAAAAGTAATGCAGGCGATAGAGGAACTAAACTATGTGCCAAATGATATAGCAAGATCGCTTGTTCAGAAAAAAACAGGCATTATTACATTGATTTCGGGGCCCTTACACAACCCTTTTTTTGTTGATACAACTACAGCCATCGTGAATTATGTTAATGCACGTGGCTATAAAGTTAATGTCTATTTTGGCACAGAGGATAATCTTAATTCAATCTACAATGCCGTTTTAGAAACGAAAGCAGACGCAATTATATTGTCTTCTATGTTGTATCAAGATGATTTATTTTATAAACTAGAAAAACTAGCTATTCCATTTATTATGTTTAACCGTAAGCATAAAGAGAATAGACATTTTGTAGAAATTGATAATGTTCAAGCAGGTTACCTTGCGACCAAGCATGTCCTATCATTAGGGCATGACTCTTTATGTTGGATAGGGGGTCCACATCAAATGAGTACCTTCTATGGACGCTATCTGGGATTTGAACAAGCTTTACAGGATTATGGGCTAGATGCAAAATTAGTGCCTACTTTTTTAACGAACACCAATAAAATGGATATTGAACGTGCGTTTGCAGAGCTTTTACAACTCGAAAAAAGACCAACAGCTATTTGTGCTGCTACGGATGCCATTGCCATTGAAATATTGAATCTTTGTTTAGAGAGAGGTTTTCAGGTTCCGAGAGATTTTAATATCATTGGTATTGATAATGTAGAGCTTAGTAAACATCACTCTATTGCCTTAACAACAGTAGGCTTAACATCAGAAGAGAACTTAGGTTTTATTGCTATCGAAAAATTATTTGAGGTAATGGAGAAAAAAAGTACTTGCATTAGACAAACAGAGTCTGTTAAGATTTTCCCAAGAAATACAACGTGTAAAATAAACTGATAGACCATCAGTTTATTTTTTACACCAAAATGGTTACGTATTCATTTCTTTATTTTCTGAAATGAATACGTAACCATAAAAAGAAAGGAGTGAATTACGATTGAAAAAGGGCTTATGGATTAATGGAGAATGGAAGATGACTGCTGAATGGATGGAGATCCATGCTCCCTATTCACAAGAGGTATTGGCACACTTTGCGATGGCCACTGAAAAAGATGTACAGGAGGCCATTGAAAGTGCGCATGCTGCAGCTCCTCAAATGGCTGCATTAACTGCTTTTCAACGAGCAGAGATATTAGAGCAGTTATCCACCCTTTTTGCAGAAAATAGAGATGAAGCAGCAAGTATCATTGCAATGGAATCAGCCAAACCGTTAAAGTATGCTTACGCTGAAATTGATCGCACAGTAGAAACCTATAAATTTGCGGCAGAAGAAGCAAAGCGACTTACTGGTGAAATGGTTCCAATGGATGCATCAAAAAATGGAGAGGGGCGCTTTGCTTATACATTAAGAGAGCCAATCGGTGTTGTGGCTGCGATTACACCATTTAACTTTCCGCAAAATCTAGTAGCACACAAAGTTGGGCCAGCATTAGCTGCAGGCAATACGATTGTATTGAAACCTGCCACACAAACAGCATTATCCGCCCATTTTTTGGCAAAATTATTGGCGCAAACAAATTTACCAGCAGGTGCCTTTAATCTTGTAACTGGACAAGGTAAATTAGTAGGCGATGCATTTTTAGCACATCCAAATGTTAAGATGATAACGTTTACAGGAAGTCCAGCGGTAGGGATTTCTCTACGCAATCGTGCAGGCTTGAAGAAAGTAACTTTAGAATTAGGTTCCAATGCAGGCGTAATTATCGATGAAGGGGTACAGCTAGAGCGTATTATGGATCGCATTGTGATGGGGGCCTTTTCCAACCAAGGTCAAGTCTGCATTTCTTTACAACGTATCTATGTCATGGAAAGTATGGTGGAGGAATTTTTAATACAGCTAAAGGAAAAAATAGAGCAGCTTACAATTGGTGATCCAATGGATAATCAAACAGATCTTGCTATGATGATTTCACAAGCTGAACAACAGCGTGCTTATCAATGGATTAAAGAGGCAGTAGCTGAAGGGGCACAAGTAATTACAGGTGGTCACATTGACAATCATATTTTATTGCCCACTGTTTTATATAATGTTCAGCCACAGAGTCGTGTATCCTGTGAAGAAATTTTTGCACCTGTTGTTATCGTTAATACGGTATCCACCATTGATGAAGGGATAGCGGCTATCAATGATTCTCACTATGGCCTACAGGCAGGCATCTTCACTCCTTCTATTCAGACAGCTTTTCAGGCTACAAAAGCATTGCACGTTGGTGGAGTCATCATTAATGATGTACCTACTTATCGAGTAGATCACATGCCATATGGTGGTGTAAAGGAAAGCGGCACAGGCCGTGAAGGCATTAAATATGCGTTAGAAGAAATGACGGAAATGAAGCTAGTAATTTGGAATAACCAATAATCACGAATGGAGATGGGAAAATGAAAATGATTAAACAACATCCAAAATTGTATGTGATGGACAATGGTACGATGCGAATGGATAAAAATTATATGATTGCGATGCACAATCCCGCAACCATCGATCATCCAAACCAGCCAAATGAATTTGTTGAATTCCCTGTTTATACAGTATTGATTGATCATCCAGAAGGCAAAATTCTATTTGATACTGCATGCAATCCAAACTCGATGGGTCCAGAAGGGCGATGGGGTGAATTTACGCAAAAAGCATTTCCTATTAATATGCCAGAAGAATGCTATTTACATCATCGTCTAGAAGAATTAAATGTTCGTCCAGAGGATATCAAATATGTTGTTGCTTCCCATTTGCATCTCGACCATGCAGGGTGCTTAGAACTCTTTACAAATGCCACAATTATTGTACAGGAAGATGAGTTTAATGGCACATTACAAACATATGCTAGAAACGTGAAAGACGGTGCCTATGTTTGGGGTGACATTGATATGTGGATTAAAAACAATCTACAATGGCGCTTAATCAAACGTGGCGAGGATCATGTAAAACTAGCTGAAGGGATACAAGTATTAAATTTTGGTAGTGGTCATGCTTGGGGAATGCTAGGTTTGCATATTCAAATGCCTGACACAGGTGGTATTATTTTAGCTTCAGATGCCATTTATACGGCAGAAAGCTTTGGGCCTCCTGTCAAGCCACCAGGCATTATCTACGATTCTGTAGGTTATAATACAACAGTGGAACGGATTCGAAGACTAGCACATGAAACAAATTCACAGGTATGGTTTGGCCATGATCCTATTCAATTTAAATCATTTAGAAAATCAACGGAAGGCTATTATGAATAGATAGGAGTAGAGAAGCCATGCATAAATTAACCTTTACGCCTGCTAGCTATACTGGCTGGGGCTGTTTGAGTCAGCTTCTGCTAGAGGTAAAGAAGTTTAACGCTCACAATATTTTGATCGTGACAGATCCATTATTAAAAGAAATAGGTCTAACGGACAATGTTGAAAAGCCTTTGATTGAGAAAGGCTATACAACAACCATTTATACGGATATTGCACCAGAGCCTCCGCTTGCAATTGGCGAAAAACTGGTTGATTTTACGAGAAAGCATCCATTTGATTTGGTGATTGGTGTAGGTGGGGGCAGTGCACTGGATTTAGCAAAGCTTGCCGCCGTATTAGCAAAACATGATGGAAAAGTTGCAGATTATTTAAACCTAACAGGAACGAAAACATTAGATAATAAAGGGTTACCTAAAATCTTAATACCTACCACTTCTGGGACAGGCTCGGAGGTAACAAATATTTCTGTGCTATCACTGGATACAACCAAGGATGTCGTGACACATGATTATTTATTAGCGGATGTAGCAATTGTAGATCCTGCCTTAACGATTTCCTTACCATCGAAGGTGACAGCGGCGACTGGGGTAGACGCGTTAACTCATGCGATAGAAGCCTACGTATCAGTAAATGCGAATGCAGTAACGGATGCACTTGCACTACAAGCTATCCGATTAATTAGCCAGTCAATCCGAACAGCTGTCCATAATGGACAAGACAAGCAAGCGCGCACAGATATGAGTTATGGCAGCTATTTAGCAGGATTAGCCTTTTTCAATGCCGGTGTAGCAGGCGTCCATGCTTTAGCCTATCCCCTGGGAGGGCAGTTCCATATAGCTCATGGTGATTCCAATGCAGTACTATTACCATATGTCATGGGGTATATTCGTCAAAGCTGTGAAAAACGAATGAAAGATATTTTAGATGCCATGGGAATATCATCATCCTATTTATCGCAAGAAGAGGCTTCCTATAAATGTGTTGATGCCTTACAACAACTCGTTCAAGATGTGAAAATTCCCTCAACATTACAAGGATTCAATATCCCTGCATCAGCACTTGAACAGCTAACAGAGGATGCTACAAAACAAACGCGTATTTTAGCGCGAAGTCCAATGCCATTAGAGCGTGAAGATATCTATCAAATCTATCAAGCTGCCTTTGATGGAGTGGTAAGAGAACCATAAAGAACCTGAGAAACGTTGATTTTTCAACGTTTCTCTTTTATTGCATCTTTTGAAAATCCCACAAGCAAGATAGATACCTAAAAAAATCTGCCTTAATGGCAGATTTTTTATAAGAAATATTATGCTTCTGTATCTGGTGTAAATGTACGTGTAGCCAACTCTGCATCTAGCATAAAGATTGCGTTTGAGTCAGTTTCGATACGCTCGATTTTACGAATTAATGTATCAAATGTAGATTCTTCTTCTACTTGCTCGTCGATAAACCATTTTAAGAAGGCCATTGTCGCATGCTCACGTTCATCTAAAGCAATGTCTGATAAATTGTAAATACGGCGTGTTACTTCTTTTTCGTGTGATAGAGCCGTTTTAAAGGCATCTAAAATGGATTCGAAATGATTGCCTGGGCTTTCAAAACCTTGAATTGTTGCGCGGTAGCCCATATCACTTAAGAAATTATAAAATTTCATGGCATGGAAGCGTTCTTCTTCTGCTTGTACTAAAAAGAAGTTAGCGAAGCCATCATAATCTTGATCTGTGCAATAGGCTGCCATTGCCATATAGGCATGCGCAGAGTAGAATTCAAAATTCATTTGTTCATTAAGAGCTGTGTGTAGTTTTTCAGATAACATAAAAGTTTTCCTCCTTTTGCAGTAAATGACTTCTTTACTAGTATACAGCTTAGAGGCAGTAACATACAAAAAATTTAATTTTTAAAGCAATTCATGCAAAAAATAATTGATATTCGTTCTCAATTAGAAAATACCTTCTTTTATATTTTTAAGAAAATAAAAAAGCGCCCCGATCGTAATCGAAGCGATTTTTCATTATTATTGTTCTTGTTTCTTTTGATTTTTGACACCGATTAGGTAGCCACCTAATGCGATAGCAATTAAGACAATCCAGAAAATAGCTTTCCAAAGAGTGGAGTGGGGGAATTCGTGTGGAATCACACCCAATTTTTCATGTGCTAATGTTAATACAGCTAATTTTACACCAACCCAGCCGACAATTAGGAAAGCAGCTGTTTCAAGTGATGGGAATTTGTCGAGAACCTTTACAAACCAACGAGCTGCGAAACGCATCATGATGACACCAATAATACCACCTAAGAACATCACTGCGAACTGACCTGCGTTAATACCGCCAATATCAAAATCACCGATATGTGGAAGTGTTACAGCAATGGCAACCGCCGCAAGAATAGAATCCACAGCAAATGCGATATCAGCAAGTTCTACTTTTACAACCGTCATCCAGAAGCCAGATTGTTTTTTCGGCTCTTGAATTTCTTCGGAGTTTTGAGATGCTTTCCGCGAATCATAAATATGCTTAATAGACATAAACAGTAGATAAGCTGCACCTATTGCTTGAATCTGCCAGAAATTAACGAGCGTTGTAATAAGGAATAATGCGGCAAAACGGAAAACAAATGCCCCCACCAATCCATACAATAAAGCTTTTTGTTGTTGTGCCTTTGGTAAATGCTTAACCATAACAGCCATTACGACGGCGTTGTCTGCTGCTAACAAACCTTCTAGTACAATTAATACGACAAGTACCCATGCGTATTCTAAAAATATTGCCTCCAAATTTATTGCCTCCTTTAATTGTTGAACAGAAATGAATGGCTTGCTAACTTATTCTTTCCCTATTTTAAGCAAAAGAAAAAGACCCCTGCCTAAAAAATAGGCAAAGGTCTTGCTAAGCAATTAACTGTTCGTTGCACAGAAAGTGTTCTGTGTGACAAGAAATGCCATCACACCCGATGGTAATATACCATGTAATGACGAATGTGAATCAGATGCTTCGATCGCATCTGCTAGCTACTCCCCTTTGACAATAAAGTCAAAAGCTATTCAATTCTTACTAACATAGTAACATGCAACATTTTAAAAGTAAATAAAAATATACTGCTATGGAGAAAAAATACTTTTCCGTTACGTTTGCACAAATGGTACTATTAAAAGATAGGCAAAATTTTTACAACTTAGAGAGGAGACAAACATGTATAGAAAATTTTTTTCCTACTACAAGCCACATAAACGATTGTTTGTCATCGATTTTTCGAGTGCCATTATTGTAGCAATCTTAGAGCTTGCGTTTCCATTGGCTGTTCAATGGTTTATCGATGAGTTATTGCCAACAGGGGATTGGGGCATGATCGTGAAAATAAGTGTCCTATTACTGCTTGTTTATGCCATTAGTACATTATTGAACTTTATCGTTAACTATTTAGGGCATAAACTAGGCATAAATATCGAAACGGATATGCGTCAGGAATTATTTACGCATGTACAAAGGCAATCTTTCCGATTCTTTGATAATACGAAAACAGGTCATATTATGAGTCGCATTACCAATGATTTGTTTGATATAGGTGAGTTTGCCCATCATGGACCAGAGGATCTCTTTATTGCGATCATGACCTTTGTTGGGGCCTTTGCCATTATGTTTAATGTCAATCCAACACTCGCTTTGATTGCAGCGATTATGGTGCCATTTTTAACATGGCTTGTGACATTTAGTAATATAAAAATGAACAATGCTTGGAAAACGATGTATGGCAAAATTGCTGATGTGAACGGACGTGTAGAGGATAGTGTGTCTGGTGTCCGTGTTGTGAAATCCTTTACAAATGAAGATTTTGAAATTAAACGCTTTAAGGAGCAAAATGGATTTTTCCGTACGGCTAAATTATATGCCTATAAAATTATGGCAGGGACACACTCCAGTATTTACATGATGACGCGCCTCCTTACATTAATGGTGTTAGTGGTCGGCGCTTGGCTAAGCTTTAATGGGAAATTATCTTATGGGGAGCTAGTGAGCTTTGTTTTATATACGAATGTCCTGATTAAACCAATTGATAAAATTAGTGCTTTATTAGAGCTTTATCCGAAAGGAATGGCTGGCTTTAAGCGCTTCCGAGAATTAATTGAACAGGAGCCAGAAATTCAAGATCGTGAGGATGCAAAGGTTATAAAACATTTAGATGGAAATATTGCCTTCAATCATGTTCATTTTAATTATGATGCATCCAAACAGGTTTTACATGATATATCATTTGATGTAAAAGCTGGCCAAACTATTGCCTTTGTAGGGCCTTCGGGTGCTGGTAAAACTACAATCTGCTCATTGATTCCTCGATTTTATGAGGTGACAAAAGGCGCTATTACGATTGATGGTATCGATATACGTAATATGACACAAGCGTCATTACGTGCTCAAATTGGTATCGTACAGCAGGACGTCTTTTTATTTACAGGTACGATTCGTGAAAACATTGCCTATGGAAAATTAGATGCAAGTGAAGCGGAAATTCGAGAGGCAGCGAAAAAAGCACATCTAGAGGCATTTATTGCAGAGCTGCCCGATGGCTATGATACACAAATAGGTGAACGTGGCTTAAAATTATCAGGAGGACAAAAGCAACGACTAGCGATTGCTCGTATGTTCCTAAAGAACCCGCCTATCTTAATTTTAGACGAGGCAACCTCTGCCTTAGATACAGAAACAGAAATGATTATTCAGCAATCGTTAACAGAGCTTGCTGAAAATCGTACAACACTAGTTATTGCCCATCGACTGGCAACTATTCGCAATGCTGATCGTGTATTAGTTGTGACACCGAAGGGCATTGAAGAGGATGGTAACTATGATGAGCTAGTGGCTCAAAATGGGATTTTTGCAAAGCTTCATCATATTCAATTTCGCAAGGGACAAACAGAACAAAGCGTTCAGAAAGAGTTTGTGGAATTGACGTAAATGAAGGAGGGGGAGATTGTTTTTTAAAACAATTTCCCTTTTTTTGTTGCTTCCCTAAGTTACTTGTACAACTGCTCATGTGGTAGCCAAAGGACACTGACATGCATAGTGAAGGTTTATGTGGAAAGAGGGAATCGATTGAAGGTAATGCCATCGAATATGCATAGGGTAACAGGTCAAATCTTTAATATGGAAAATGGAACATTCATTTATGAATCATAGAAGGAATGTTTAGCAGGTAAATCGAATAGAACATTACAGTTCACAATAAAGGTCATAAAATAGAGGTGAAGCAATGGATAACGAAAAAATTATCGGTCAAACGAAAAGTGTGGGTTTTCAAATCGGGGTTAGAAGGACATTTCCAATTTCGCAGGAGCAAGCATGGGCATTGATTACGACAACAGAAGGAGTACGTACATGGCTGGGGGAAGACACTTCAGTTATATTCGAACCTGGGTACAAATATCATTCAAAGACAGGGACAGGCGAAATCAGGATTGTTAAACCATTAGAGCAGCTTCGATTGACTTGGCAAAAGGAAGAGTGGTCAAAACCATCTACCGTACAAATACGTATTTTACCCAAGGAGCATAATAAAACAACCATTAGCTTTCATCAAGAACATCTTTCTGATCAGACAGTACGAGAAGAAATGAAAGGTCATTGGGAAAGTGTACTGGACCTTATAAAAGAAAGAGTCCAAAATAGTTGAGCGAATAAAAATAGCATCCCTTCACAATGGATAGGGATGCTATTTGTTTTTATGTGGAGAATCTTTGTTCTCATGCCCTTTTGAAGTTCGTGTATAATCCTGAGGAGCAAGCGCTTTGTTCCGCTCTGTATAGCCTTTGGGTGATAATCGAAAGATGGATTTTTTAATGGTTGCCCAATTTAGATCTGTTGCTAGGTTCATGTAAGAGTAGCCGTAAATTCGAATATTACTTAAATAAAGCAGTGTCAGGTATAAAGAAACAAAGAAGCCAAATAACCCGAAAAAGGCACTAGCAAAGATAAAGGCAACGCGTAATATGCTAACTGAAGTAACAAGTGACTGATTCACTAATGTAAAGGAAGCAATGGTAGAAATAGCGATGACAACGATCATTTCAGGACTCGTTACACCTGCTCGAATGGCTGCATCCCCAATAATTAATCCACCTACAACACTGATGGTCCCACCAATAACGGAAGGGAGACGCAAGCCTGCTTCACGAAATAATTCAAACATCAGCAGCATCAGCAACATTTCAAGCGAAGAGGGGAGCGGTAAGCCAGCCTTCGCTTGCACGACGGTTGCGAGTAGTTGAAGCGGCAGTTGGTTTTGGTGATAGGTTGTCAAGGCAAGCCAGAATGCAGGAAGTAGTAAGCCGATTAAAATACCAAATATTCTTAATAATCGTTCGAGTGAACTGAAAATAATAGGATATTCATTATCCTCAGCTGATTTCAGTAAGAGAAACAAATTGACAGGGGTAACGATAGCATAGGCGACGCCATCTACAAAAATAATAAAACGTCCTCTCGCTAAGGCCTGAACCGCATAATCAGGTCGTCCCGTATAATCAAACTTCGGAAAAAGCTTGGAATTTTTATTCACCCGTTCCATCAATAAATCGCCACTAAAAACAATATCTGTATCAACAGCAGCAAGCTGCTTTTTGATGCCATGTAAAATATCCATATCCACAATATCATCAAAATAAAGAATGGCTACCGTAGTTTTTGATCGTTTCCCAAGCTCCACTTTTTCCACACAAAATGAATTGGTCGGCAAACGTTTTCTTATGAGTGCGATATTGACGCGAATATCTTCAATGAAATTATCTCTGGGCCCTTTAACAAGAACCTCCATGCGCGTTTCTTCAGGCTGGCGATTCGGCTTTTGGGCAATATTGCTTGCATATAAAAGATTGTCTTCGTCAAAATACAACAACAAGAAGCCACTATAGACAAAAGTTATCAGCTGTTCCTTGTCTTGTACTTTTTGAATACTTGGAACATGAAGATGCCTTGCGATATTCTCTTCAAAGGGAACCTCATCCAAATGATCATATAAATATTGAATACGTTGAATAATCACTTCATTAAGCATTTGTTGATCAATCATAGCATCACACGTAATAAAGTGTACTTTCTGCTGATTAAACATATATTCCTGAAATTGAATATCTGCTGATTTTTGAAATAATTTTCTGAGCGTACTAAGATCTAGCGCTTGTTCTTGCTGAGGCATTATGATTCACCACTTTTCTTATCTTGTTTTTCAGTTTTCCCCTTTTTAGAAGATTTATCCGACAAGAAAGCTACGACTACGAAAAATATTGACAGTAAAAAGAAAAAAATAAAAGTGGCTGCCAGAATATAATTTCCTTTTACTTTTAAAAATAGGCTTTCATTTAGCATGATTAATGGTAAACAAAGAATAAAGAAGGGAGGAGCAAGCATTTGCCATATACGCTTGGGATCTCCTGTCATCTTCAATAAATCTGCCACAATGTACAAAAGGAAGCTAACACGAATAAAGGTTCCTGTCAGCCATTGATAAATGGAGAAAAAGTCAAGATGCTCGATATAGCGACCGATTGTCACTAATCCCCATTCTTCGTAGGCAGGATAGCGTTGCTTAGCCGCTTCATTCGGTCCAAATTCTGTAATGGCTCCAATTAAAGGTCCTAATGTCAGTCCTACTAAAATAGCCAGCATAATAGCAAAGTGGTACCAGCGAATACGTTCCTTAAATTGATGCTGTAAAAATAGCAACATTAAAAGCTCAATAAACCCTGATGCAGGAAAAATCATGCCTCGCAAGACAGGCTGGAATCCATGTTCAAAAAATGGACGTAATAATTCATAATCTTTTACCTGCATGTTCGTAAAGGCCACGAAAAAGCCAAAGATAACTACTCCGAATAATACAAAAACGTTTAAAATGACGAGCGTCTGTAAGCTAGTCGTCACAAGAAGAATACACAGAATGACGTAGATAAATAGTAAGATAATTACAGGGGTTTGCGGTAAAAATGTAGTATTAATCCATTGCAGTGTTTCAACCATTGTAAAAGCTGCGATAATCATTAAAAAAATAGCAACTGTATAAATAACAATAGTAGAGCCAATTTTCCCGATTTTTGAATCGAGCCAATCTCGGATGGGCTCTTGATTAGATTTTGATTGAATATATACTAATAAAAATAGCCAAAAGAAAATAATTCCTCCAGCAAACAATACCGATAGCCAGCCATCTCTTTTGGCCACATCTAGTAGTGGAGGAATAATGGTTACATGATTTTTTAAGCCAATAACAGTCATTGATAGGAAGATGACATGTAAAATACTGATTGATCCTACACTTTTCATGTTGAAAACCCTCTAACATTGATTGATACATATTAGCTTTGACAAAAAAAGTCGGCTTTATAAGCAGAAAATGGTATGGTTTCATGAAAAAACGAGGTATTGGATGACACCATCATCCAATACCTCGTCATAGGAAAAGTAAGCTAAATTAATGAATATATTTTGTGCTTACAAGATCTTCTTTTAAGACATCTGTTGGGATTTCAAACTCTACAACGCCCATATAGCCAGGTGCCACTTCATATTTATCAAAGGAAATCACAAGCTTGCCTTTATCAGAAATGTAGAATTGCTGATCAGGTTTAATAGTTGTAAATTCCTCCATTAACTCTTCATCGGCAAGGCCAGCACCCTTTACCCAATAAACTTTATCTTGATTCGATTCAGCTATTTGTGTACGCATTTGTTCTTTAATATTTTCACTAATTGTTTCAATATAGTGTTGATCTTTAAAGAGCATTGGTAAAGTAATTAAAATTTCGTTTTCTTTATCGATCGTATCGTATTCCATCACCGTTGAAGAAGAAGCAACGGTATTCACTACATAGCGGCCAATCGACAAAATTTGTTCGTTATCAGTTTTGATTTCGTAGCCACTATCAATACCTAAATGACCACCGCCATTTAATTTTAAATCGCCCACTTCTGCCATAAATTCATCGTAAAGTGTCTTACCTTCTGCACGATATTTTTCATTTAATGTATTCGCCAGATCTTGATTTTCTAAGTTTTCAATAGAAGGTACTTTAATGTTGGCATCATAATTATCTTCAGCCACTTCATATTCTGTCCAAGTCAATACTTTTATCACACTACCAACCACGGGAATTTCTGAGAGTGTGCGTGCCATTGCAGGACTTACATTTAAACCTGCTGTAAATAGCATGGCTGCAGCGGCAGATCCAAGGACCCATTGAGGTGTACGATTTTTTTTCTTTTTTCGACCTTGCTTAAGTGCTTTTTCAACCACGAAGTCTAGCTCTTTTGGAATCGGGACTTTCATATATTGTTTTTCTAACTCCTGTAATTTTTTATCCATGTGCAGTTTCTCCCTTCACATCTTCCAATTGGATTTTCAATAGTTTTAAGGCTTTATAAAGACGAGATTTGGCTGTACTCAACTTAATGTCGAGGATGTTCGCCACGTCAGCGAGTTTTAAATCCTCGAAATAATGGAGAATGACAACCTCTCGATACATTTGCGGGAGTTCATCCAACGCATGCTCCAAGTCAACATTCTCATAAACATCCTCTTGAGCAGGTGTTAAATATTGTAATGTATCATCATCTGTCACTTGTAAGCGTTTATGCTTACGTAAAAAATCTATGGCTGTACGGACAACTATTTTATAAAACCAGCTTTTCATATAGGTCACATTCTCAAGTCGATCTAATGAAAGCATGGCTTTTTGGATACTGTCTTGTACAACATCTAGTGCGTCCTGTTCATTTTTTGTATAGCTATACGCGAGCAAATAAAAACGCTCTTTTTGTTCTCGAATGAATTGGACAAACACCTCTTCATGTTGAAATGCATTTCTTGTTCTCATGTCCAAAGAAGCTCCTTTTTTAACATTGTCAAATTGTATACATTTACTAGACGTACGAGGAGAGGGAAAAAGTTGATACCATGAAAAAAACTTACCCCAATTGAGATAAGTTTGATCCTTCTATAGTATTGGCATACGTTAGTATAACGGCTGATCATGAAAAATAGTCATATGTATTTTTCAAGAGTAATAGAATGGTCACAACGATAAATAATTTACGTACATAGCCACTGCCGCGTTTAATGGCAAATTTTGAACCAACAATAGCTCCTGCAATTTGCGCAAGACCCATTGGTAGTCCATAGGCATAATTTATTTGTCCTAAGTATATAAACATAAGGAGGGCAGCTACATTACTGCCGAAATTTAAAAATTTGGCGTTTCCTGCTGATTGTAAAAAATCAAAGCCAACTATGAGAAAAGCAAAGAGTAGAAACGAGCCTGTCCCAGGACCTAAAAAGCCATCATAAAAGCCAATAAGTGTAATCACGAAAACAAAAATAATAGAACGCTTAGGGGTTAATTGTTTAAAGGTGGTCATACTGCCCCAGTCTTTTTTAAAGATGGTATAAATGGCAACGACTGCAAGCATAATCAGCATTAATGGCTTCAGTACACTTGGGTCCATTAAGTGGACAATCCAAGCACCCAGCATAGAGCCAAAAAATACGAAAGGGAATAGCTTATAGACGGCTTTTATATCTAGTTTACCAGAGCGATAAAATGTCACTGTGCTAGTAAGGGAACCCATTGTACCTGCCAATTTATTGGTTGCTACTGCAGCAGAGGGAGGAAGACCAACGAACATAAGAGCTGGTAATGAGATAAGCCCACCTCCTCCAACCACTGAATCAATAAAGGCTGCTAAAAAACCGAAGAGGATTAAAATTAATAAAATATTTACATCTAAATCAAAAGGCACAAAAGGTCATCTCTTTTCTATCATAATAATCTGATAGTAGCGAACTGAGGATAGGCTGTAAATACTCTAGCTGCTATTTTTTAATAGAAATAAATGAAGTGATCCAATAGGAAGTGACGATAATTTCTACATAACACAAAAAAATTCTACTTGGAGTCATTATTTTGATGTATTATGTAGATAATGGTGTTTTTACGTAAAGGGGACGTGATGACATGAGTTTAGGAAATCATATACGTGTATTTCTCTGTGTTGTGTTTATGGGAGTACTTGTAGGGTATGTCTTTAATGCAAAAAAAGATATAACAGATCATGAGTATATTGATACCGTAAAGGAAGGCTATTTGGAGAATTTTTCAGATGTCACAGTTCGAAATGCGTTTAATTACGCTTTTTTTGAACCTTACTGGCGCTATTATGAAGCAAAAACTGGGGAGCAAGTTGTAGAATTGTCAGGTGATATCACGTTTCAAGATGAAAAAGGACATGCTATTCTCCAATTTGTCGTGAACGAACAAACGCAGCAATTTTCCCTAGAGGCAATGAAATTTAAAGAAGTCGTATTAAACCAGCAACAACAACAAAAGCTTGTTGGCATGGTCTATCACACTTGGGAAAAGAAACAACTAGCTTATGAGTAAGGTTTTTTATTTTGTAAATCATCCAAACTGTATTACAGTAAAAGGGGGAGCTAGAGACAGAGAGGATGTTTTACATGAGATTAAGTATTTTAGATCAAATGCCGATTCCAAAAGGTCATTCTGCAGAAGAGGCCTTCCAACGTACAGAACAGCTGGCATTGCTAGGTGAAGAGCTTGGCTATCACCGTATGTGGCTTGCTGAACACCATAATAGCCAGTCATTAGCGAGTTCAGCTCCTGAAGTAACTGCTGCTTTTTTAGCTGCAAAAACACAGCGGCTTCGCATTGGTACGGGTGGTGTCATGATGATGCATTATTCACCCTATAAGCTAGCAGAGGTCTTTAAAACATTATCGGGGCTGGCACCCAATCGTATTGATTTTGGTGTGGGGAGAGCTCCTGGTGGTGATCATGCCGCTATCTATGCCTTGGCAGAGGGAAGACGACAACGCTTCACAGAACAGTATGACAAGCTAGAAATCATATTAAAACTAATGAATAATCAAAAAACAGGTGAACATGTCTATGATCAAGTCGTTGCAGCTCCTGCTCATATTTCATTACCAGAGGCTTGGTTACTAGGTTCTAGTGGTCAGAGCGCAATGCAGGCTGGCCAGCTGGGAGTAGGCTATTCGTATGCACAATTTTTCACGGGCAATATGTCAAAGGATATCTTTGATGCCTATAAAGCCTATTTTACGCCTTCTTATTATATGGATAAACCACAAATCATTGTGACATATGCAGCAACAGTTGCCCCAACCCTAGAAGAAGCGGAATATTTAGCTAAACCGATTGATATTTCTCGTCTTCAATTAATGAAAGGGCAAATCATTCAAACAATGTCACCCGAAGAAGCGAAAGATTATCCATTAACTGAAATGGATAAATTGACGATTGACAATAATCGCAAGGCGAATCTTGTCGGGACACCCCAAGACATTGCTGCTTTTTTAAGCGCTGAGCAAGAACGCTATGGCTTTGATGAAGTGATGCTAAATTGCAATCAATATGAATTAGAAAGTCGTTTAAATACCTATAGATTCCTTGCAAAGGAATTAATTAGATAAGAGGAAAAGCCATATTCATCTGAATATGGCTTTTATGTATTTAGCTGAATTAGAATAACGGCTTTACAATTAGAAAAACCCGGAAATGAATTTCCGGGTCTGATTACCACTTACATTTTCTGCTCCATGACACACTGCCTCGCTTCCGCATAGGATCTTAAGATATTCCTAAGAAATCTGTACTTTAGCTTATTCAGTTTTGATGGTCCTTCTGAGTTATCGATCAATCGCACTCATCGGGTTAACCCTCCTAGTCATTGGATTTGAAGTGAAATCTTTAATAGTATAGCTCAACTTCTATTTCTTATACCTCTTGTGAACATAAAATATTTTTGTGCTAAAAAATAATTACAAGAAAACATACAGTCATTACCAGTTAACAATGAAGATAAAAACACTCGTCTGTTTGAAGAAAAGTATATTTGCATCCATGGTGTACAAACTACTTGACAACTGGCTGTGATTTTAATTATTGATAGATATTTCCATAAATGTGGTTGACTTAAAATGTGTATTAAGCATATAATACATTTCAAGAAGTGTATTAACTGTTTAATACATTTTTTTATTGTCGGTGTATTAAGCGCTTAATACACTGAGGTGTTAACGAGAGAAAAAATATGTCCATGTTGATAGGTGCAACCCATCATTCTACATACTGTGTATTAAGTGTTTAATACGCGGAATTAATTTTTGAGGAGTTGAGTTATTTGACTATAAATTTTAATAATCGGGACCCGGTGTATGTCCAAGTGATTCGGCATTTGAAAGAACAAATTGCCAAGGGATTTTATGAGCCAGGACAGGAGATTCCATCCAGAAGGGAATTAGCCAATCAGTTAAAGATTAACCCAAATACTGCGCAACGAGCTTATAAGGAAATGGAGGAACAAGGATTGATTTTTACAGAGGGGAATATGCCTAGCTGCATTACGAAAGATGAAGCGGTCCTTAAAAATGTCCGTGAGGAATTGATTATCGAAGCGGTTGACATATTTTTAGGCTCTATTAAATCTATCGATGTGCCGTTAGCCGAAGTATTGGAACTTGTAAAGAAAAAACATGATGCCGAAAGCGGAGAAGCGGAGGAATCGAAATGATAGAAGTAAAAAATGTTAACAAGAACTACGGCAGGAAACAGGTTTTAAAAGACATTTCTTTTACTGCAGAAAAAGGAGAGATTACTTGTTTAATAGGAATAAATGGTGTAGGTAAGACGACCATTATGAAAGCTATTATGGCGCTCACACCAATTAATAGTGGTGAAATTTTAATGGATGGAGAAAAAATCACAAAAGAAAGTTTTGAAAAAATAACCTTCATCCCAGACACAATAACGATGTTGCCACAAATGAAAATCAATAAAGCTTTTGCGTTCATGGCTGATTTTTATAAAAGCTGGAATCCTCAGAGGGCAGAAGAATTACTACAATTTTTTAAACTTGATCCGAATGAACGTATTGCTAACTTATCGAAAGGAAATACAGCAAAAGTGAATATGCTACTGGGATTGTCACTTGATGTCGATTATTTACTGATGGATGAACCATTCTCTGGCATTGATATTTTCTCTCGTGAGCAGATTGCAGAGGTGTTTACAAGCCATTTAATTGAAGAACGTGGTGTCATTATAACAACGCATGAAATTAGTGATATTGAGCATTTGATTGATAAAGCAGTCCTTATGGATGACGGTGCAGTATTGAGGGAATTTAGCGTGGAGGAAGTACGTGAAAATGAAGGGAAATCAGTGGTTGATGTGATGAGGGAGGTATATCGAGCATGAAAAACTATTTAAAACTTGTTAATTTTGAAGTAAATCGATTTTTTAAATTGTATTTGATTTTAATAGGCTTGACCATGCTCAGCCAGCTTATAGGAGCGGGAATTATCTCACAAACCTATATGAAAAATGCTAAACAGTTGATGGCAGAAAACCAGTTATCCATGAACCAGTATGTGGAGCAATACGGGACTTTTTCTTTCGATCGATTCACTGATTCAGAATGGTTTCTGCTGCCAATCTTTTTTTGTATCGCCATGTTGATGATTTATGTTTTCTTTATTTGGTATCGTGATTGGTTGGGTAAAAATACATTTATTTACAGATTATTCATGTTACCAACTGAAAGAATCGCCATTTATTTTGCGAAATTAACGACGATTATGCTTTTAGTTCTTGGCTTGATTGCCTTGCAAATCTTGCTAATTTTGATGGAAAAACAAATAGTGAATAAGATTATACCAATAGACCTCCAATCAAATTTCTCAATTTATGCTAGTTCTACTTTAAATATGTGGAGGTGGCTGTATCCGACTAGCTTTACAGAGTTTATCCTGGTTTATGCACTTGGGTTACTTTTCGTGGCAGTAATATTTACTGCGATTTTAATTGAGCGAAGTTATGGTTTAAAAGGGATTTTTTACGCTATTTTTTATGGCTTACTGTCACTTGGGGTATTTTTTGCTCCAATCCTATTAGTTAATGTTTATACAAATTACTTTTACCCACTTGAAATTTTCTTAATGGTACTGGTAACGAGCATGATCGTTTTAGGCAGTGCCATTTGGATTGCGAATCATTTATTAAAATATAAAATCAGGGTCTAGAGGAGGTATAACAATGAAAAAATATTGGAAAACAATCAGTATTAGTTTCTTCATCGTGGTGTTTATCAGTTCTTACTATATCCAAAAAACAGCAATGGCTTCTAAAAATGATAGATCCTATAAAATTGAAACGATCAGCGGAAATAAGGAAGAAATCGAAAATCTTATTCTTCAAACAAGTTATCAGAGTAATGATCTTTATCATATGTTGTACATATCAAAGGATGGTTCCACGAATCCCAATAATCAGTCTTTTTTTAGAGATTTGATGGCACCGAATGAACCTATGAATCTTCGAAAATATATTGAGGAACACCGTAATTTTATGCGTGGGAAAGAATTTGATCCAAGAAAATATTTTGAAGACAAATCACGTTTGATTTACACAACGTTTTTAGATGATGGCGGAAAAGAAGCTAGCAATGTCGTAACGCTTCAAATTGATATACTTGATAAAAATACAAATGACAGTTCTTCCTTTAAAATCGATATACCAGTTAAAGCAAGCTATGATTGGATTAATGTGAATAACGTTTACGTGGGAAATGGAAAAATAAATATATTAACAACCAACTATTTATCAGCCAATTATCTTATAAAAGGTAGGGAAGAGTTGCATGTCTATTCGATTGATGAGAACAAGAAGGAATTAGTAAAGGATGCCATCCTTGCAGAATTAGTGTCAGAAGAAAGAGGCACTTCCAGTATCCGTATTTTTAATGAATACAATACTACTACTCAAAACGAAAATTATTATTTATATATGGTAGAAAAATACAGTGATCGAAAAGAAGATACTGAGCTAGAAGTTATCTCTAGTCAAATATATCTCTATAATAATGCTAAGAATGAAGCAGAGGAATTGACTATGCCAGAAGAATTAAAACCCTATCGGAAGTCAATGCTGATTCATAAAGAAACGATATACATTCCTGTTTATTCAGCCAATGGTCTAACATTGAATCGTTATCATATTGAAAAGAAGCAGTGGGAAGAACCCTTAACCCTTCAATATTCAAGCATTGCGAATGAGAATGATGCACCATATTTACGTATAGCAGAGGGGAAATTTTATTTAGTATATCGTGTTTCTGATGGACAGTGGTTGTCTATCGTTGATTTACGTACAGGTGGATTGATTTATGAAGGGAAAATCATTTCCGAAGACAAAAAAAATCAAGAGGCGGATTCCTCTCTTAGGATCGAACAATTATATACGATGCATTAAAGAGCATGCATAAGGACAACCTACAATTTATAACGCCATATGTAAAAGAAACTCCATGTTGATCAGTCTTTGTTCAACATGGAGTTTCTCTCGTTATCGATGAACTTATACACGAGCAGAGCCACTCACAAACGCGGCATCAGGATAATACATATTTTTAACAAGTACATTTGGCCCTAAGCATTTGACTGCTGGACAATGGCAGTTAAGCGATTTTGCCAAGTCGGTTGCCATCCATTTATCAAAAATCAATGGTAGTTCGTCATGCACAATATTGCCGAGGGCTGGTGTGTCACCAAAGTCGGTAACGATTACATCGCCTGTAAAGATATTGATATTCAATCGTGAACGACCGTCTGGGTCATTACGCATTGTGACATTCTTCGCAGTGCGGAGACGTTGTAACAGCTTTTGATCTTCTTCATTCATGCTACATGGGTAGAATGGTAGTGTACCAAACAACATCCATGTATTGTCATCTCGAATATCTAACAGGTGATGAATGGCTTCACGTGTTTCCTCTAGTGATAAAGAAGTAAGTGCACTTGCAAAGTCGGATGGGTACATTGGATGCACCTCATGACGTGCACATTTCATCTCATGGATGATTTGGTGATGAATATGTTCTAAGTATGGTAAAGTTTTTTTGTTTAACATTGTTTCTGCTGATACCATTACGCCATGTTCAGCTAGCATTTTTGAGTTATCAATCATGCGTTGGAATAAGGCTGCACGTTGGTCGTATGTTGGTTTGCGTTCCATCATTGCAAAGCCCGTTTCCACAAACTCATCGATTGTTCCCCAGTTATGGGAAATATGAAGGACGTCAAGATAAGGCGCAATCAGTAAATAACGTGCTGGTTCCAATGTTAGGTTGGAGTTAATTTGTGTCCGTACACCACGTTCATGCGCATATTTTAAAAGTGGCAGCACATAATTCTGGACTGACTTTTTACTCATCATAGGTTCTCCACCAGTAATGCTGAGCGTTTTTAAATGGGGTATTTCATCTAATCGTTTTAGAATTAATTCAATCGGTAATGCCTCAGGGTCTTTATTTTGTAATGTATAGCCTACTGCACAGTGGGCACAGCGCATATTACAAAGTGTTGTTGTTGTAAATTCAATATTTGATAGTGTCATTTGTCCATGCTGTTCTACATCTAAATAGGCTTCCCAAGGATCATAGACAGGTGTTATTTTTTGTAAGGTCGTCATCTTTCGTACATCTTCCTTTCTAGCATTCTATTGTCTCATATTCAACGATAATTTCAAATATGAAATTGCAGAACGAGCTATTTTAGGGCTAGTCGAACATTTTTTTCAATATAGAAAAAGTTCCCTAGTTTCAATGGACGGATAAGCATGTGTATAAAGCGCATACATGTTCTAATATTCTGTCATAGGGCATTTTACTGTTATTTTTCATAAAAAACGTTATCATGATATAGAGTAAATAGTCACAATGCATCGAAGAAAGTGGGAATGAACATGACGAAATATGAGATATTATTGTTTGACGTAGATGATACATTACTAGATTTTGATTTAGCTGAAAATGCAGCACTTGACCGCATGTTCAGAGAGGAAAAGATAGCCACTACGCCCGAGATGATTGCGCGCTACAAAGAAATTAATGAATCGATGTGGCGAGCTTTTGAGCGCGGGGAAGTGACAAAAAATACACTACATAATACAAGATTTGCGGTTGCTTTAAAGGAATTTGGGATGGAGGTCGATGGCGTCTACTTTGAATCGCTATTCCAAAAATACTTACAGGAAGCACATCATTATGTAGAGGGAGCTTATGAAGTCATCGCTCAACTAGCCAATCACTATCATTTGTATGTCGTATCAAATGGCGTAACGTTGACACAGAATAAACGACTAGTGGATGCCGATTTAGCACAATATTTTAAAGGCATCTTTATCTCCGAGCAAACGGGCTATCAAAAACCAATGCCGGCCTTTTTTGATTATGTATTTGAGCGGATTGAGCATTTTGATAAAGCTAAAACGCTTATAATCGGCGATTCTTTGACATCAGACATTAAAGGCGGATTGCTGTCAGGCATTGATACATGCTGGTTTAACATCCGCAATGTTGAAAATACGAGTGGGATTGAACCGCATTATGAAATTAAAAAATTGCATGAGTTACATGAGCTATTGCATACAAAAATAGCACTATATTAAGACAGAAGGCACTTCCTTTGTTCCATGGACAGAGGAGGTGTTTTTTTATGTCTTTAAGATTTATTTTTGAATATCTACTTTACAAAAAGTCATGAATCATTTAAAATTCGATTTTGAATGATAATAGTAATCATTACTATTTAAGTGAAGGGGAAAGTATATTGAAAAAAATAATGAGTTTACTAGTTCTATTGATTGTGAGTGGAAGTATGCTTGTGGCCTGCGGAAACTCAGATGACAAGACAAAAAAAGACAAGGCAAAAGGTGAAAATGAACATGTTTTAACGATTTCTTGGCCAAAGGATATTGGAGAAGTAAATCCACACCTGTATGCACCAAATGAAATGTTTGCTCAGGCAATGTTATACGATCCGCTTGTACGCTATGGAAATGATGGGCAAATAGAGCCAGGATTAGCAACAGCATGGGAAATGTCTCAAGACGGTAAGAGCTACATATTTACATTACGAGACAATGTCTTGTATTCAGACGGCTCTCAGCTTACGGCAGACAATGTTAAACGTAATATCGAAACTGTAGTGGAGAATATTGCACCGCATAGTTGGCTAGAAGTGGTGGCAGTCATTGATCGGGTAGAAGTCTTAGATAAACTGAAATTACAGATTCATTTAAAAGAGCCTTACTATCCATTTTTACAGGAGTTAACGTTGATTCGTCCATTACGTATGTTAGGGGATAGTGGCTTCCCAGCAAGTGGGACAACCAAAGATGGCATTGAAAAAGCGGTTGGAACAGGTCCTTGGATTTTAACTGATTACAAGCAAGACAATTTTGCTGAGTTTTCACGTAATGAGCATTATTGGGGAGAGAAGCCTAAGCTAGAAAAAGTCATCGTCAAAATTATTCCTGATTCACAAGCACGTATGATGGCACTTGAAAAAGGAGATATTGATTTAATTTTCGGAAGTGGTCAATTAGCACCTGAGGAACTCCGAGTTTTGGAGAAAAATCCCCAATATCAAACGCTAATTTCTGAACCTTCCTCTACTAGAATACTATCTTTCAATTCAGACTATGGCGTGACGCAAGATAAAGATGTCAGACTTGCTTTGCAGTATGCTTTTGATCGACAAACAATTATTGAACATGTATTAAATGGCATTGAACAAGAGGCCAAGTCTTTATTTGCTCCAGGATTTCCGTATAGTGATATTCCATTTGAGTCTTACAGCTATGATTTAGAAAAAGCCCAGCAACTATTGGATAAAGCAGGCTGGATCTTTGAAGAAGGGGCTCCGTTTCGATCCAAAGACGGTCAAGCACTGACCATCACAATTCCATATAACAGTAATGACCAAGTGCATAAATCTATATTTGAATATTTACAGGGCGCATGGCGTGAATTAGGCGTAGATGTCAAATTGATTGGAGAAGAAGATCAACTTTTCCGAACGCGAAGTAAAACAGGTGAGTTCAATGTCATTATGAATGATACGTGGGGGGCACCTTATGATCCCCATATGTATTTACGAATGATGACGGGGGAAAAGCAAATTGGCCATTATGCGTTAAAAGGCACAGCACATTCAGAACAATTAGCAGCAAATATTGCGAAAGTGATTCGCTCAACTGATGAATCAGAGAGACAGAGCCTGTATGAAGCCATTTTACAAACCATTCATGAAGAGGCGATTTTCATGCCATTATCTTATCGGACAAATTATTTGGTGGCCAATCAACGTCTAGCCAATTTATCGTTTTCTATGCAGCAATTTGAAGTGCCGCTGAATCAATATGAGGTGAAGTAGTCAAAATGGTGCCATTTTTTGTTAAACGGATAGCAAGTATGTTACTGGCGTTGTTTGGTATTACCATCATCGCCTTTGGATTAATTCGCTTTATTCCTGTTGATCCTGTTGAAGCTTATTTTACAATCAATCAAATTCCTGCTACTGAAGAGGCCATGACAAGTATGCGTGAAGAAATGGGTCTAGATCAACCTTTGTGGATGCAATATATTGCTTGGCTCAGCCATGCATTGCAATTAGATTTTGGAACATCCTTTGTATCGAAAAAGGCCGTGGCAACAGAACTATTTCAACGCTTTGAGACAACATTACTTTTAGCGGTAACAGCATTGGTCATAATTATTGTCATTAGCTTTTCTATTGGCATTTGGTCTGCAAGAAAAAACGGTGGATGGCTCGATTGGTTTACACGTACAGCTATCTTTACAATTGCCTCTATGCCAAGTTTTTGGCTGGCCTTTCTCTTCATTTATACAGTGGCCTTGAAATGGGGCGTACTACCTCTCATGGGGTGGGGAAGTTTTGCTCATGTCATTTTACCATCGATAACACTGGCTTTAGGATTTATCCCTTATTACATTAGGCTCATCCGCTCAAGCATGAGAGAAGAAATGAAGAAACCGCATGTTCTATTTGCCCGTGCAAGAGGTGTAAAAGAAACGGTTATTTTGCGTACACATATTTTCAAAAGCATTTTACCACAACTTATCACATCCCTTGCCATGACCTGTGGAGGCCTATTAGGGGGTGCAGCGATTATTGAGAATGTTTTTGCCATTTCTGGCGTGGGACACTTTATTGTGGAGGCCATGTTAGCAAGAGACTACGCTGTACTACAAGCTTTTATCGTCATCATTGGGGGATTATATATCATCGTCAATTTCATAGCAGATATACTTTGTGCGGTTATTGATCCACGTGTCAGGCTGAAAGGAGGCGCTCTTTAATGAAAAAGCATCTGTCACTCATCATCAGTAGCTTGCTTGTACTTGTGCTAGTTGTGATGGCTCTATTTGCTCCTTGGTTAGCGCCTCATGATCCTTATACAACAGATATAGCCAATAAATTACAGGGATTTTCTGTGCATTACCCCTTAGGTACAGATCACCTAGGGCGCTGTGTGCTATCTCGTTTATTGTATGGTACGCGCACCTCTCTGCTACTAGCCTCTGGCGTACTATTCATTACCTTAATCATTAGCATCATCGTAGGGTGTCTGGCAGGGTACATCGGTGGGCTGGTTGATCTAGTATTAATGCGTATTTGTGATGTTCTTCTCTCCATTCCTGATTTTATTTTTGCCCTTGTCATTGTAGGTGCGTTAGGTGGTGGAATTAAAAATATGTTTGTGGCAATTTGTTTTGTGTCGTGGGTAGGTTTTGCGCGTATTATTCGCAATATGGTGCGTTCTTTAAAAGAAAGCACTTATGTACAATATGCACGGTTGACAGGTGTACCGAAACGAAAAATTATAAGGAGGCATATATTGCCGTTTGTCTTTCCACAAATATTTTTGTTAAAACTAATCGGGCTTGGCTCCACAATACTTTTAATTTCGGAGCTGTCGTTTTTAGGGCTAGGTGTTACGGCACCGATGGCAGAATGGGGCATGATGATTAATGATAGTAAAACCTATTTAATGAGTAAACCAACGCTGATGTTTATACCAGGTATCATGATCTCATTAACCGTTCTTATTTTTAATTGGTTTGGGGATGCCCTTCGTACGGCTATGGACGCCAAAGTATAAGAAGAAGAGGTGACAATATGTTAGAGATAAGGGATTTGTCAATTACGCTTCAAACAGCGCAGGGACCTAAAAAAGTTGTGCAGCATGTTGATTTCCAGATTCCAACTGGTACAACGCTTGGTATTGTCGGGGAAAGTGGTAGCGGTAAAACGATGCTATGTTATGCCATCTTGCAACTGTTTCGGGAGTCCCGAAACTATGAGGGAGACATTTTATTGGAAGGGCGTTCCTTAATGGAAATGGATGAACAGCAGTTGCGAGGCCTTCGGGGCAATGACGTGGCATGTATATTGCAGAATCCTATGGCTATGTTTAATCCTATTATAACAATAGGAGAGCATATGATTGAAACAGTACAGGCACACCGATCGCTCAGTAAAAAACAAGCATTGCACATAGCAACTGAGCAACTTGCTTTTTTTCAATTGACCGATTCAAGACTGTTAAAAAAATATCCTCACGAGTTAAGCGGTGGCATGCTTCAACGTGTCATGATTGCCATGGCTATGAGTCTTCGTCCAAAGCTTTTGCTTGCAGATGAGCCAACAACAGCCCTTGATACGATGACACAGCTCAAGGTTTTAGAGGAATTGTCTCATTGTCAGCAACAATATCAGACAACGATGCTGATTGTGTCACATGATCTTGGCGTCATCGCCCGAATGGCAGATCAAATTGTTGTTATGCGAAGAGGGAAAATCATGGAATATGGTCCAGCCGAACGGATATTACAAAACCCTGTTCATTCCTATACCAAAGCATTAGTCGCAGCGAAAAGGAAGGATGATCAACTTGAAAAACTTGTGGGTAGCTGGTCAGGTGATACAAACGGGATTCTATATGAACTAGACACGAACTATTGGGTAAGACAGGAGGAAAGAGCCGATGTTAGAAATCCAACAAGTATCTAAAACCTATCGAAAAAAGAGATGGTTTGGGGAACATGAAACAATAGAAGCTGTGAAAAATATGTCATTCACCTTGAAGCAAGGGGTTTGCTTAGCCATTGTTGGAGAGAGCGGTAGTGGCAAAACCACACTAGGAAAGCTGATAATAGGTATGGAAAAGCCAGATAGCGGAATCATAAAATTCGATCATATAAACCTAGCAACGACATGCAAAGAAGAGAAGAAGCAATTACAAAAAAATATTCAAATCGTTTTTCAAGATTGCCATAGTGCTGTTAATCCGAAAATGAAGATTCGAGACATCATTGCAGAGCCAATGAATTGTCATTTACAGTTGACGAAACAACAGCAGCTAGAAAAAATAAAGGAGCTTTTAGTACAGGTGGGACTATCTGAGAGAGATGCTCAAAAATACCCTCATCAATTAAGTGGTGGTCAGTTACAGCGAGTGACCATCGCAAGGGCGATAGCAACAGACCCTAAGCTCATTATCTTGGATGAATCCATTAATAGTTTAGATATATTGGTACAAATCAGTATCCTAAAACTTCTGAAACAATTGCAACAGGAGAGAGGCTTCAGTTATTTATTTATTACTCACGATTTACACGCAGTTAGTTTGTTTGCAGATGAAGTAGCTGTTGTAGACCAGGGTGAAGTGGTGGAATTTCTTCATGATGTGTCTCAAATTCCATGTATGACCCATCCGATAAGCCAACGCTTATTAGCCTCTAGATTACCTATAAATCGTCAAGAAATTTCTTCGTTGCAAGGGGAGCAAGTCTCATGAAACTTCAGCCTTTATCCCTTCGCATGATGCAATTATATGGACTTGCGGTTATTTTTTTTACCGCCAATGCCGTGTTGACAGTTATTTTTCCATTAGAAGCAGCGGATGGGGGGTACTTGGAGGGGGAAATTGGAGTCATGATGGCCATGTATATGCTTGTTTGTATGCTATTAAGACCTTTTGCTGGCCAAATGGTCGCCAAGCATAGTCCTTATACGATTATGCAATGGCTGTTAGTAGGCCATGCACTTGCTCTGCTTATCTATGTAATATTTGGTATTGATAGTGTCTTTTTAGTACGAGTCCTACAGGGTATCATCACCGCTTTCTTTTCTATGGCGATGCAGCTAGGTATTACAGTTGTCTTACACGACCATGATCGGGGGCAAGGCATGTCGATGTATTCCTTATCCAGTGTTGTACCTGGTTTATATGGACCTGCAGTAGCGCTACTCTTGTGGACGCAATTGGATAGTCAGGATTTATTAATCTTTGTGGTTATGTTGGCTCTTCTGCCACTACTGTTTTTTATTGGCTCCCCTTTACCAAAAGCAAAGGAAGACACAGAAGTTGTGACAACAAGAGAGCTGTTAGCCGCCATGAAGGGGGTAAAACAACACAAGGGGCTAGTCATATCAGCAATCGTTATGGTTCTTGGTGCTGCTATTTTTGGCGCCATCACCACCTTTTTACCATTGTTTATGCTGACCGAGGGAGTGGGGAATCCAGCTATTTATTTAACGTTACAGGCATTGGTCGTGGTGGGTAGTCGCTTTGTATTGCGACGCTCTATTCCTTCAGATGGACAATGGCATCCGAAATTTATTGCATGTGTGCTTTTCAGCTCCATATTGGGCACAACGTTGCTTGCTGTTTTACCTGAAATAGGATCTTTTGTCTATATTTCCGCTGTTTTCAATGGCCTTGCCTCAGCGATGCTATATCCGACAATTACTACATATATGTCGTTTGTTGTACCACAAGAATCGAGAAATGTTTTGCTAGGTTTATTTTTAGCTACCTATGATTTAGGCTTTGGGTTGGGTGGGTTTTTGATGGGCTTTATTGTGCAATTTACATCCTATATGGTCATGTTTATGGTTTGTACGGTTTTAGCGATTATCGCACTCTGTGTTGTATTGCGTAACGGTAATCCCGAGAGGCAAATTACCACTACCATACTGACAAAATAATCGCGTGCTTGCTATGTATAAAATACAATAGAAAAGGCAAAACCTTTTATGAGACTAGTTTCCATGAAAGGGGAAATATTCGATGAATATGGTTTTAACTGCCAGTAAACGTCAAAAGGGACAACAATCTTCTTTAACACAGCTTCGACAAAATGGGGGCATTCCAGGTGTGGTTTACGGCTTTCAAATGGAATCAACGGCAATTATGTTAGATGCGAGAGCCTTTGCAAAAATGTTAGCTACACACGGTACGAAAAGTGTTTTCCAATTAGATGTTGAAGGAAAACGCATTAATGCAGTTTTAACAGAGGTACAACGTTGTGCATTAAAAGGGAATGTTAAGCATGTGGATTTTAAATCCATCAATATGTCAGAGGAGCTAGAAGTGGATATTCCAGTGACTGTAATTGGGGATGCAGTTGGAGTTGCTGATGGCGGATTCCTGCTCCAGCCTAATCGTGAAGTGCGTATTAAAGTGAAGCCAACTGACATTCCAGAGACCATTGAAATAGATGTTACAAATGTTGCAATTGGGACTTCTCTATACGTCGGAGATATTCGTCAACAGTTCTCGTTTGAAATTTTACAAGAGGATGACTACACACTTGTGACGATTACACCACCGGCTGCTGAAAACGTACAGGAAGATGATACAGTGGACGATACACCAGAAGTGATGGAAGCAACAGGACAAAATACTGCTGAACCAGAAGCATAAAGGAAAGAGGAGCCTCCTTACACTACGTAAGGGGCTCCTTGTTATTTGCTATAAAAATTGCTGTATGGATTTACGATAACGATAATAGAGTGTGATGTAAATACTACAAGTTGCTAAAAATAGCCATGGTGGAAGAAAGCGCATGATGGCAAAGGGTGTTTCAAATAAAAAAGCAAAAAGGAAGGCAGAACCTTCTTTATCCCATAAACCTGGGGTATAATATGCGCTTTTTATACTGAAAAAGGGAGCGACGTTATCGTTGCCATTAAAAATCATTAAGAAGATAAGTGAGAGTATTGCCCAATTGCTTGCATGTTTCATTAAACGTTTATATTTCGCAATGTGGGAATCGTGATCTGAAAATAATTCATCATTACCATCTTTACTTTTTGTCCAATAAAAAGTGCCATCATATGATTTTTCTTTTACTATACGCCAGCCAAAATCTTCATGTAATTGCTTATAGGTTGCTTTCTTTTCTTTCAGAAGCTCCTGCTGACAATCAATCCGAATAACTTGTTCAAGATTTTCAGTAGGCTGAAATGTATAAATACCTGCTGAGTTTATGTGAGAGCATAGCCAACCCTTGGCTAACATTTCGTTTAACCAACGCTCTTCCTTTTCGATATCAAAAAAGATTTTAAACTTTATCATGTTCGCCAGCTCCCTCGTATAAAGATAAAATGCGCTGCAATCTTTGTTGCTCTGCCGCTAATATTTCTAGACCCTCTTCTGTGGTTTGATAAACCTTGCGTCTTGTATCCTGGGTCTCAACAGGCGCGATCCAATGATATTTTAATAAATTTTCAATGGCTCCATACATAGTGCCAGCAGCAATCCTTACACTACCTGCGCTCATTTCCTCGATTTTTTGCATCATGGCATAGCCATGTAGCGGTTCACGTAAGGCAAGTAGAATATAATGCATGGTTTCGGATAAAGGTAATAATTTATGTTTTTTCACATCTTCACCTCAAATATACAGTTGGACTATATAGTTTGATTATATATAGTTGAACTGTATATTTCAACTGTAAAAAAGACAATGCAAAAATGCATTGTCTTTAAAGTTTAGACAACAGCGCTTTTCACGCCTGTCCATCGCATAAATAATTTTTCGTTATAGGATAAGGCAAATTGTACGATTGGTCCAAGCCCAAATGCCATAAATACCGTACCGATGCCTATAGGACCGCCAAGTAGGAAGCCAATGATTGCAACTGTTACTTCCATTGTTGTACGAGAGCGAGTCACACTCCAGCCAAGCTTATGAACCATCATCAGCATGAGTGTATCACGCGGTCCAATACCTAAATTTGCTACCATATACATTCCACAGCCCCAGCCTAGTAACACTAACCCTGTAAGGTAAGAAATAAGTTGCATCCAAAAACCATCAATATCAGGTAACCAATAGTTGAAAATATCAATAAAAATGCCTGCCAAAAACATATCGATAAACGTTCCAGGTAAAGGGAACTTTTTCGTAATCAGCATATCAAACGCTAAAATAGCAAGTCCCAAAATAATGGACCATGAACCGATTGATAGGCCTACTGTTTTTGTTAAGCCAATATGTAGTACATCCCATGAGCCCACTCCAAAGAGTTGGCCTTTAATTGTTAATGTGATACCAAAAGAAAGTACGATAATGCCTGTTATGAAAAACAAACAGCGCGTAAAAAAAGCTTGTTTCATTTTTAACCCTCATTCATTCGAAAATTCCTGTTGTCCATCCAGTTATTATAACAATAGATTTTCAATATGCCCGAAGATTGTCATTTCACATTTTTCAAAAAAAGACCGTTTAGCTTTCTTGGGAGAGGGCAAAATAGATATATAGATGAAAGGATGGGATATTATGACTTCTGTACGTGATGAAATTCTAGAAGTGTTAAATCGAGAAAAGATTGGCACAATGGCGACTGTAGAAAATGGCAAACCTTACTCACGATACATGACATTCCAGCATGAAGATTTTGTATTGTATACAGTGACGAATAAGCATTCAGAAAAAATGGAAGAGCTGCGCAAAAACCCATATACCCATATTTTATATGGCTACGAAAATGGTGGCTTTGGTGATACGTATGTGGAAATAGAAGGCAAACTTACTGAAGTACATGAAGAAGGGATAAAAAATAAACTAGCCGAATTTTTTACAAGTATCTTTATTGGCAATCAGGATGAAATGGTGACATTAAAGATTGAGCCTATTCGTATGCGCTTGATGAATAAAAAAGGGCAACCACCTAAAGAGCTAGAATTTTCGAACGACCATTGATCAATGGTCGTTTTTTACTGATGTAGCGATAAATAGTTGCAATGGCTAGCATCTTTTTGGCATGATAGTTCTTAAAAGAAAAAGGAGTATAAGTTATGTCGATAAAATTACAGCAGCTAACACAAAATGTATTATCATCTCAAGGAAAATTAGAGGCAGATTTTATACTGAGAAATGCGCAAATTGCGGATGTTTTTTCGTTAACATGGCAAAAAGCAGATATCGTCGTGAAGAATGGGATGATTGTGGCTCTAGATCGCACGAATAAGTTTCACGCTAAACAGGAAGAGGATGCGGCAGGAGGCTATGTCATTCCTGGTTTAATTGATGGTCATATACATATTGAGTCTTCTATGTTGACACCAGGGGAATTTAGTCGCGTTTTACTTCCTCATGGGATTACAACGGTAATGACAGATCCTCATGAGATCGCCAATGTCGCAGGAGCAGAAGGCATTCAATTTATGCTCGATGATGCACAAAAGGCAGATATGGATATTTTTGTGATGCTGCCATCAAGTGTGCCAGGTACACAGTTTGAAAATGCAGGCGCTACACTAACAGCTAAGGATTTGGCACCATTTCTACAGCATGAACAGGTTCGTGGATTAGCTGAGGTGATGGATTTCCCAGCGGTATTAAATGGGCAAGAGGACATGCTTCAGAAAATTTTATTATCGCAGGAGGCAAATTTAGTCATTGATGGGCATTGTGCAGGCTTACAAAGCGAACAAATTACAGGCTATCGAGCTGCGGGTATTCACACAGATCATGAATGTGTAACGGCTGAGGAAGCCATTGACCGTGTAGAGCAGGGGATGTATGTGCTAATCCGAGAGGGCTCAGCCGCGAAAAACTTACGTGACTTATTGCCAGCTGTCCAGTCACATAATGCTCGTCGCTTTGGTTTTTGTACAGATGATAAATATGTGGATGAGTTAATCGACGAAGGCAGCATCAATTATGATATCGCCATGGCAATAGCTGAAGGGATGCAACCATTGCAAGCAATCCAGTTAGCAACCGTTAACACCGCAGAATGCTATCGTTTATTAGACCGAGGTGTACTTGCACCAGGCTATAAGGCAGATTTTGTGTTAGTAGAGAATTTGTCAACAATGCAGGCAAAGGCCGTATGGAAAAATGGGCAGAAAGTGGCTGAAAATGGTAAAATGCTGACAAATCGTCAAGAGCCAGTTGTGCCGGCTCATATCCATCAATCTGTCCATTTACCAACCATTACAAAGGATAGGCTACAACTAGCATTCACAAAGGGTACAAAGGCGAATGTAATGGAGATTGTGCCGAATCAGCTAATTACCAATCATGTAATAATGGATGTACCTGTAAAGGATGGTTTTTTCGTCCCTTCTGTAGAACAAGATCTACTGAAACTAGCCGTCATCGAACGTCATCATCAGCTACACACGACAGGTTTAGGAATTGTTAAAGGCTTTGGCTTACAAAAAGGAGCAGTAGCCACAACAGTAGCTCATGATTCCCATAATGCCCTTGTTGTAGGAACAAATGATGAGGATATGGTCCTGGCGCTTACACGCATTCAGGAAATCCAAGGGGGCTTTGTGATCGTTGCGGATGGCCAAATTCTAGCAGAGATGCCATTAACCATTGGTGGCTTGATGACAGATGTACCAGCTCAACAGGCAAAGGAGCAGCTAGCAGGCTTGCACAGGGCATTAAAGACGCTTAATCCAACATTAGATTTCCATTTTTTACTAACGTTTTCTTTTGTGGCATTACCAGTTATTCCTACTTTAAAGCTAACAGATACAGGATTATTTGATGTGACAACCTTCCAGCATATCTCAGTAGAAGCATAGACGGTAGAACGACCTAATTGCGGAAAGCAATTAGGTCGTTTATTATCATTCTGTATACCGTAATAAGGTAAATCTTTTTTTACGTCGTGGAAATATATTTTCCCAGATGCTCCTTCTGCTCATTCATCGAGCAATATGCAGCCATGCGATTTATCGTTACGGAGGCGAGGGGTATGTTAAAAAATTGTCGGTACCATACCACCATCCATACGAATCGGTGAACCTTTAAATGCAGATGCAAATGGACTACATACAAATGTAGTTATTCTCCCTATTTCGATGGGTTTGATAAATCTTTGGATTTCTGATTGAGGTAGGTTTGTCATCATAAATTCTCTCTCTTTCTCAGAAAAACTCATGTCTTTATTAGGAAACATACCATCAATTATTTGATACACATTCTCAGAGAGTGTTGGTCCTGGCATGATTGTATTAATTGTAACCTCTCTTCCTATTGTTAATTTAGATAGGCTTTTTGACAAAGATAATAGCATCGTTTTTGTCATGCAATATTGAGGCATTTGTCCCGAGGGCATAATTGCTTCTTCACTTGCAATAAAAATAATGCGACCAAAATTATTTTCCAACATTTTAGGCAAGTAAAATTTAGATAATCCATTTGCCGCAAGAACATTAGTACGAAAGTATTTTTCCCATGTATCATCATCAACATCTTCATAAGGCATAATTTCATAGATACCCATATTGTTCACTAAAATATCAATACAGGGATATTTTTCAAATAAAGCTTCTCTTTGATGTATATCAGCAATATCGGCTGTAGCATTTTGTGGAAAAGTAGATGGATAAGTTAATTTAATTTCATTTACAGTGCGTTGTACCTCTTCATCATTTCGTCCATTTATTAGTACGTTGACACCTTCTTTGGCTAGTTCGATAGCGATTGCTTTCCCTATACCTCTTGTAGATCCGGTCACTAAAGCTGTTTTATTGTTCAATCCTATATCCATATTACATTGCTCCTCTACCTATTCTGATTTTCTAAAGTGGATGTAAAAATAAAACTCCAACTTTTTTGAATGTCTGACTATTGCTATTGTGTTTCAAAATTTTATATTTATCTAATTTGTTCCTACATGTTTAGAACGCCAATTTGAAGGCGTATCACCTTCCCAAAGGTGGAAGGCACGGTAAAACGAGTTCTGATCTTCGTATCCAATCAGGAAGGCGACATCTTTAATATCAAGCGAGGGGTCTGCTAGATACTCGCGTGCCTGATCACGTCGAACTTGTGTTAACAAAAACTTAAAGCTCGTGCATTCGCTAGTAAGCCTGCGCTGCAAGGTACGGTCGCTCATTCCTAACTCGCTCGCGACTGTCTGTATGTCAGGGCGTCCTCCTGCTAAGCTACGTTTTATTATCCATTTAACCATCTCAGTGAAGGAGCTGCTATGTTGGTGCTCATTCAACGATTGATCCAGCAGAGGGGTCAACATTTCCAGTAACTCTAAGTTATATGAGGCAAAGTGACGATCCAGATCCCCACGGTGTATCGTCAACCGGTTACACGTTGCACCCATTTGGATACTGCAACCGAAATACTCTTCAAGCGTCTGTACATCGCCCATAGGATGTGAAAATTCAACTAACTTTGCTGCTATCGGTTGACCTGTCCCCCGACGTCCGAGCTCAAGAAGAAATGCAAGTGTGATACCAACCAGCATAGGTGGACCAGGTTGCTCAGTATAGGTCCAATCTAGTTCGATTGTACAATCCTCACCTTCCTCAGTGATACGCAAGCTTTCAGGCGGACACAGTTGTTTGTACCGTACCATTCTCTTTAACGCATCACGATAATCACGTGCATGGTAGGCTACTAGGACAGTAGGTGGGTAATGAGTTGGTTCAAAGCTAGTAGCTAGTTTGATGATTCCTTTAGCAGTGTCGTCAATGATATCGGAATAAGCCTGCCACATCGAAAAATATTGGGTTATAGAGACGACTGGTTCCTTAATAATAGTGATAGGTAGTCGTGCTTTTCGAACCACGTCTTGCGGGGCAATTCCTACTTGACGTAATCCTTCCCAAAATCCCAAAGGCATTTTAATACGATTAGAGGTATGTAACAACATCAATTAGAGGCTCCTTCATCATGTATATTTATTGTTCATATCGTGATTTTTGCCCTGCTTTGTTTGAACGGGACAGTTTATATAGTATCTTTTCAATCACGCCTTGTAACTAGCAAACAGTGACTACTAACTTGCTATGTGCGACAAATTTTTAGAAAACAAGAATATTAATGCTTGGATCAATGCAATACTTTGTTAACTTTAGCACATCTTAATCACTATCATTCGCAGTATTCTTTTTTCTCTTTTACAATATCCTCGTTTCTTAAAAACTGAAGAGACATTTTGATTTTTCTCAAGATATTTAATACAGAATAGGGTATAGAAGCTCAATACAGCAAAAAAATGTTTATATCTTAATACATTTTGCAAAAGAGCAACCCCTTTAAAATCATTTTTTTCGATTGATTTTATCGAAATAATCATCTTTAACGAATTGTAAATTCATAATAAGATATAGGTATACGGGAACAATAGTAAAAACTTCAAGGAAACGGGGATATTCTAAATGTCAATAGCAGTTATTTATGGTGGCAATCGGTCGAATGGGAATGTAGAGACTTTAACAAAATTAGCCACTCAAGGCCTAATGATTGAAGAAATTTATCTAAAGGACTGTGTTATTCAGCCAATAATCGATAAGCGTCATGCTGCGGAAGGGTTCACAGATGTCAGCGATGATTATAACGCCGTCATTGACCGTATTCTTCCGCATGATATTCTTATATTTTCTACGCCTATTTATTGGTATAGTATGACAGGAGCAATGAAGAACTTTATAGATCGATGGTCACAAACCTTAAGAGACCCGAATTATCCTGATTTTAAAGCATTAATGTCTTCTAAAAAAGCATATGTCATTGCAGTTGGTGGAGATGAGCCTTATATAAAGGGGTTACCAATGATTCAGCAGTTTCAACATATTTTTGATTTTGTTGGGATAACCTTTGAGGGATATATTCTAGGAGAAGGAAACAAGCCAGGCGAGATCCTTCAAGATCTAAAAGCATTGTCTGCAGCTGATCATCTTAGAAAAGACTTACAATAAGTCGACCTTATTGCCTTTAGATGATATTGACTATTTTTATAGCACAATACAATGAAACGAATTTGGAGGAAAGAAGTCTCCAAATTCGTTTCTCTTTATATGATAAAAGGTTCTTTTGATGTTAGATATTTACTTGCGCTATTGGTAAATGAAGCCATCTCTTTCTTTCAGCTACAAACTAGTGTATATTGGATTTTATTATCGAAAAGGGTGAATGTTTCAACAAAAACTATCGAAGAAATAGATGAAGGGGTTCAAGTGATGGATATTAAGCAGCTTCAAACGTTTTTTACAGCAGCTGAAACATTAAGCTTTACACAGACAGCCCAGCTTCTTGACTACGCTCAATCGAGTATTACAGCTCAGATAAAAACATTAGAACAAGAGTTAGGTGTTCATCTTTTTGAGCGGCTTGGCAAGCGCATTATTCTCACAGAAGAGGGCAAGCGTCTACAGCATTATGCAAAAAAAATGCTTGAGCTAGACCGTGAAATGAAAAAAGCTATATCCAACGAGCAGGAGCAAGTCCTATTGAAGGTAGGGGCACAGGAAAGTCAGTGTGTCTATCGACTACCAAGTATTTTACAGCAATTTCAACAAGCACACCCGCAAGTGAAAATCATTTTTAAGCCTGTGCATACAACAGCTATTGCAAAGGATTTATTACAAGCTGGTAAACTTGATATTGCATTGATAACGGACACTTATCAGGAAACAGCCATGCTTAAGCGAGAGCGATTGATTCAGGAACAGCTTGTTTTTGTGAGTGCCCCCAAAGAAATTAGTCAGCCTCTATCGGCTCAACAAATTTCAACTGAAACGATGTTGTTAACAGAAACAGGGTGCTCCTATCGTAATCATTTAGAGGCACAGCTACAGCAAGAGGGTGTCAATCCCTTACAAATGATTGAATTCGCCAGTATTGAAGCAATCAAGCAATGTGTGATGGCAGGGTTAGGTATTACATTTTTACCTAAAATGGTTGTAGAGAAGGAGCTGGAAAGTGGGCAATTAATGGAAGTACCGTCCACAGTTGATTTAGCGCCAATTTATACAGATATTGCATGGCATAAAGATAAGCATATGCATCCCTGTCTCGAAGATTTTATTGCCATCGCCAAACATAGCTATGAAGCTTTTAAGGATGAAAAAAGAGCCTGAATGATTCAGACTCTGTTACAAATTATTGCTGCTTGAGGGTACCCGAAAAATTGGTGCCTTCATTACGTTCAGCACGACAATCAATCTCGGACACCTTTAGGGCATTATTGGATAAACGTTCAAACTCGACAACACAACGATTGCCATTCGAGGATGTATTCATAAGGGCTTTCGTATTGCTTGTAATTGTGGCTGTGCCATTTACACTACCTGAAGCGGAGCCATCATTCGCCGTTAAAGCAATAGAAAAGCTCTTGTTTGTGGCATTGGAGATTATAGCATCACGGCGGTTAAACTCATTTGTACCCTTACCCCATTTGTAGTAATAAGTATACACACCTTCCCATGCGCTTTTACTAGGAGTAGCCTGCTGTAATGATTTGTCGAGCTGATTTTGAGCATTTTTTGCCCTATTATTTAAGGATACGTTGTTGGCATTCTCATGAATTGCTTGTGCATCCGCTGAAATTTCATAATAATTTCGTTCGTCCATACGATAGAGCATCGTAACAACTTGCGCACGGGTCATGTTGCTTGTCACGCCATAAAACTTTTGTAAATTACGCTCTTCATACTGTGGATTTAGCCCGGAAGAAATATAGGTATCAAGTAAAAATTGAATAGATTGATCTAAGCCCTTCTTACCGCTAGCTAAATGAGCAATAGCCTGTGCCACTACACCGCGCTTCACAGTAGCCGCTCGGATTCGGTTGTCGAAATAGCCATTTAAAGGCACCCCATAGCTTGCGAGCTGGTTATAGAAATCATCCGACCAGTTTGCCGAAGGAGTTTGCTTTTTTAATTCGTCGATGGGCGTTTCGAGCTCATAAAAATTGGCTAATAATTTTGCTAATTGCTGTTCAGTAATGGTAGCATTCGGTTTAAATGTACCGTCTGTAAAGCCATTAACAATATCATATTCTTCTGCCCATAAAATAGCTTCATATGCATAATGATCCTTTGATACGTCCCGAAAGCCAGCAGCTTGTACATTGCCTGCACTAGCTATAATCAGAATAGAAAATAATAATGTACCTATTAATTTTTTCATTTGTTGTCTTCATCCTTTCTTGCTCGCTTTAGTAATAGTTTGCAGGAAATGGATAAAAACTGCAAATTTTTCTAGTGAAAAAATAATCGCTGCCTTTAGTCGGGTAGCGATTATTTTAAACGTCGTTATTGGGCTGTGTAGCCACCATCTACTGTTAATGTGTTCCCTGTCATAAACGTTGAATCGTCACATGCCATAAATAAAACAGCTTTCGCCATTTCCTCTGGTTGTCCTAGTCGTTGCATAGGTGTGATTTGACGTAATGGCTCCTTACTTTCTTCTGGGATTATTGGTGTATCAATAAAGCCTGGACATAGGGCATTGACACGAATCCCTCGCGTAGCAAATTCTAATGCTAACGAACGTGTTAAATTAATCACGCCTCCTTTTGCTGCATTATAAGCAGCTGATCCTGGCGAGCCGACCCAACCATACATCGAAGCTGTATTAACGATTGTACCACCATTCGCTTTTAGCATTTCTTTGATGGCAGCCTGCGCCATTAAAAATACACCATCTAAGTCTACATTTACAGTTTGACGCCATTCCGCATAAGGAAGCACCTCAGTTGGCGTAACACGACCAATCCCTGCATTATTAAAAAGGACATCGACTTTGCCAAATGCCTCAATAGTTGTTTGATAAATAGCTGCTACTTCCTGTTCATCCGTTACATTTGCTTTGATAAACATGGCTTTTGCTCCTGTTGCCTGTAGTTCAGCTGCAAATGCTTGGCCTTTTTCCTCGTTTAGGTCCACAAGCACCACTTTTGCTCCCTCTGCTACAAATAATTTGGCTGTTGCAGCACCGATACCAGAAGCACCACCTGTAATAATTGCGACTTTATCTTGTAATTTCCCCATACATGACACTCCCTTAAACAAACTTTTTTCTTGCACACTGTGTAAATCACGGTGTACTTTTATTGTAAAACGCCTGAAAACGGAAACAATCATTAATGTCGTAGTAAATATCTAACTAGTAGACATATGTGCCTGGAATGTCTAAAAGGGGGAAGTAAAATTGCCAAAATGGACACAAAGACAAGAAAGAACCCGCCGTCATTTTTATGAAGCGTTTGTCGATTTAATGAAACAATATGGTTTTCAAGCCATTACAGTGAAGGATATTGTAGAACGAGCGGGCTATAACCGTAGTACCTTTTATGTGCATTTTCAAGATAAATTTGAACTAGCAGAGAATTTGCTAGAACAAATGCTGAATGGTCTGGAAGTGGCAGTAGGTGAACCCTACCTATATGGAGAAAAGGTATACACGACAAAATTGAAAGCACCATCCTTTAATATTATTCATTACATTTATAAGCACCGTTTGTTTTTCGAGCTGCTGAATGTGGAAGATACGATTCCTGGGTTGCACACCCGTATGCCCTTAACGATCACAAAAATTTATCAAGAGCAATTTAAATTTGAGACGATCAATCAGCAGCCTGTCAACATGAACATGTTCAAGCATTATACTTCCTACGGCTTTTATGGATTGATGATGCAATGGATTGCAAGCGGCTATGAAAAATCAGAAGAAGCTTTAATCAAGGATATTATTGAATTAACAAAAACACATATTTATGCATTTGAATTTATAGGAAAGTCGCTGGAAAAAGAAAGATGAAAGTATATTAACATAAATCTATGTATTTTTATAAAAAATCTCTAATGTCTGCATTAGGGATTTTTTTGTTTGGGCTAAACTAATTTTTTTATAAGAAAAAAATTTTTTTAAAGAAATTTTCATAAAGTAGTTGAATTTTCTTTGTATTAAGCATATATTTTTCCTAAGGGAAACAAAATATCTCCAAAGAAAGAAGAGTGCGTGAATGAAAGATTTAGGTGATTTCAAGCTGACGATTCTTCCAATGGCCATTTTAATTATTTTAGCAATCGTATGGAAACTGACCGATTCAGTAGGTGCAGGTATGATGTTAATCCTTTTCTGGATGAGCTGGCGCCAGCTTATCAGGAAAATGAATATAAATTAAGGTATTGTGTGGAAAAAGTTGGGATATTGGCGTTAAATACGACTAGGGCGGGCATGACAAACAATTTACGGCTTGTCCGCCAATTGGTTACTTCGTAGTTTAGGCACTTTTTTCAAACAATTGCTTAATAAAGAGAAAGTTGAGGTAGGAAAATGAAACAATGGTTAGGTGTGGTGGTATTATCACTCTCATTTCTATTATTTGGCTGTTCAGCAGAAACAGAGGGTGAAAAAGAAGGCATTGTGGTTGCAACCACAGGACAAATTGCAGATGCGATTAAAGAAATCAGTGGTGATCATTTACAGGTATCAGCATTGATGGGTCCAGGCGTAGATCCCCATCTCTACAAGGCGACTCAAAGTGATTTATCGAAATTGGATAAAGCAGAAGTCATTTTTTATAATGGCTTACATTTAGAAGGACAAATGCTCGATATCTTTGAACAAATGGCGAAGGATAAAACGGTCTTGGCAGTGGGCGAGACATTAGATGAAAAGCAACTGCTTGCCAGTGATACGGATGCCATGCTCCATGATCCACATATTTGGTTTGATGTTGAGCTTTGGAAAGGTGTTGTCAAGGCAATCAGTACGCAGCTTCAGGAAGAATACCCTGAATTTAAAGAAGATTTTCAAACAAATGAAGCAGCTTACTTGAAAAAGCTGGATGATTTACAAAGCTACGCAGAAAAACGTGTGAATGAAATACCACAGCAACAAAGAATATTAGTAACGGCTCATGATGCATTCAATTACTTTGGCAGAAGTCAGGGATTTGAAGTACGTGGCTTGCAAGGGCTGAGTACGGATTCAGAGTATGGTGTGAAGGATGTTCAGGAGATGGTTGATTTCTTAGTAGAAAATAAGATTAAGGCTCTTTTTATAGAATCCAGTGTGTCCGATAAGGCGATGAAAGCTGTCATTGAAGGGGCTAAGGAGAAAGGCCACGACATTGTCATCGGTGGGGAATTATTCTCAGATGCTATGGGAGCTGAAGGAACAACAGAAGGTACGTATATAGGTATGTATCAACATAACATCGACACGATCGTCGATGCATTAAAGTAGGTGAAGAATATGTATGCATTAACAGTGGAAAATCTATCAGTGGCGTATGATAAAAAAACAGTATTAGAAAATGCCTGTGTAACAGTGCCTACAGGTCATCTAGCTGCCATTATTGGCCCGAACGGTGCAGGGAAATCCACATTTTTAAAGGCCATTTTAAATCAGCTTCCTAATAAAGTGGGAAAGGTAGAAATTTTAGGGAAGGTGTTTGAGCCAAAGAGTTTAGTCGTAGGCTATGTGCCTCAGCGTAATGCGGTGGATTGGGATTTCCCAACAAATGCGTTGGATGTGGTGCTCATGGGGCGTTATGGCCATACAGGCTTATTTAAAAGACCGTCTAAGCAGGATAAAATTGTTGCTCGACAAGCTTTAGCAAGTGTTGGGATGCAGGATTTTGCAGAGCGTTCCATCGGGCAGCTTTCAGGAGGCCAGCAACAACGTGTATTCCTAGCTAGAGCCCTTGCACAAAATGCAGATATATATTTTTTAGATGAACCATTTGCAGGAGTAGATGCTGCGACAGAAAAAACGATTATTGATATTCTAAAAGATTTAAAGGCACAGGGAAAAAGTATTTTTGTTGTGCATCACGATCTTCAAACCGTCAAAGAATACTTCGACTATACGATTCTATTAAACAAAACGATTTTAGCATCAGGCGCAACGGAAGATGTTTTTACACCAGAGCAATTACAAAAAACATATGGTGGTAAACTTTTCATGATGCAGCATGTGTAAGGAGGGACATAATGTTAAGCGGTAACTTATTGTGGGTACTGAGTGGAACGATGTTACTTGGCATTGCAGCAGGCATCACAGGCACGTTCTCCTTCTTACAGAAACAAAGTCTAGTTGGGGATGCTGCTGCGCATGCAGCATTACCAGGTATTGCCCTTGCGTTCCTGCTAACAGGTCAAAAGGAATTGCCAATTTTAATGCTAGGAGCGGGCATTACATCTGCATTATCTGTGTATTGTATTCAATGGATTGTGTCATTTTCAAAAATGAAGGCTGACGCTGCCATTGGATTAGTCCTCACCGTATTTTTTGGTGTTGGTGTTGTATTTTTAACAGTGGTTAACCGTAGCCCACTGGGGAACCAGAGTGGTCTGAATAATTTTATTTTCGGTAAAGCAGCGACGATGACCAAGGCAGATTTAATGTGGCTCTTTATTAGTGCAACCATCATTATTGTGGTTAGTCTCTTGCTTTATAAGGAATGGAAGCTACTGATCTTTGATCCTGTTTATGCAAAAGGGATTGGCTTACCAATTGAGGCTTTAAAGGCAACATTAACGGTTTTAATTGTCATGACAATTGTTACTGGTATACAAGCTGTTGGCGTTATTTTAATGTCAGCTTTATTAATTATTCCTGCTGCCAGTGCCAAGTTATGGACAAAAAAATTGAGCACAATGCTCATTTTAAGTGCTGCGATTGGAGGTATCGCTGGCATAACAGGAACCTTTATTAGTGCGATTCGAACAGGGTTATCGACAGGTCCGATAATTGTCTTAGTGGCAGCAGGTATATTCTTTCTATCGTATTTTATAAGTCCAACTGGTCAAATTAGTAAATATCGTAGGAAAATGCAATTTCGAAAGCAGGGTGATGTAGGATGATCGAATTTTGGGTTGTATTCACGGGACTGTTAGTTGGGGTAACTTGTGGAATTGCAGGTGTCTTCCTCATCTTGCGTAGAATGTCCATGATTGCAGATGCGATCAGTCATACAGTGCTCTTTGGCATCGTGATGGCTTACCTTATTACCCAAACGTTGAATGGTTTTTGGATGTTGGTAGGTGCTGCGTTTGCAGGGATTTTAACAGCCTATCTTGTGCAATTATTACATTCTTCTGGTATTCAAGAAGACGCAGCGATAGGCGTAGTGTTTACATCTCTGTTTGCAGCAGGTGTTCTCCTCATCACCTTATTTGCAGGCAATGTGCACTTAGATGTTGAGCATGTTTTAATGGGAGAAATTGCTTTTGTTCCTTGGGATAAATGGACATTGCTTGGGCTGGCAATGCCTAAGGCAGTATGGATGCTCTTACTCGTCCTCGTCATTAATATTGCGTTCCTACTCCTATTCTTTAAAGAAATGAAGCTTGCAACGTTTGACCCTGTTTATGCAGCAACCATTGGCATTCCCGTTGTCTTTCTTCATTATGGCTTTATGACATCGATTTCGTTTACAACAGTGGCAGCTTTTGATAGTGTAGGGGCCATTTTAGTGGTTGCCATGTTGATTGGGCCAGCTGCTACCTCCTATTTAATCAGCAAGACGATTAAGCAAATGTTCGTCTATAGTATGCTCTTTGGAGCTGCTGCTTCCGTCATTGGCTATTATTTAGCGAAATTTTGGGATACCTCTATAGCAGGTATGATGGCAACAACAGTCGGCTTCATTTTTATCGTGACGTTCATCTGTCAAAAAATCGTTGAGCGTAGAAAAAAAGTACTTGTTCATAAACTAGAAACTTCTTAATGAAAAACGTCGTTTGATACGCCCATCAAACGATGTTTTTTCTTTTGAGGACAAGTTCAAACTTTTGAATGAGTACTACTTCTAGGAAAAATAGTATACTCGTTAAGATAAACTAGAAAGAGAACGAATAGTAGCATCTAGCAAATTTTTCTATATTTTTATGTACGAATATTTAAAATTTTGTTACGATAAATTTTATGATAGCAACAAGGAGAACAGCATGTGGAGAAATCGAAACGTATGGATTATTTTATTAGGTGAATTTGTCGTAGGTCTCGGCTTATGGGCTGGCATTATTGGCAATTTAGCCTTTATGCAAGAGGTAGTACCTTCTGACTTTCACAAATCATTAATTATTTCTTGTGGTATTTTAGCAGGCTTAGTTGTTGGTCCAATGGCAGGACGTATCATTGACCAATCGAAGAAAAAAACGGTTGTCCAGATGGCGAGTATCGGACGCATCATCAGTGTTTTATTTATGTTTATCGCACTTTATACTAATTCGGTCATTTGGATGATTCTATTTTTAATCACGCTGCAAATAGCGGCAGCATTTTATATGCCTGCATTGCAATCTATTATTCCCATGATTGCGAAGGAACAGGATTTAATTACATTAAATGCTTGGCAAATGAATGCGAGAACCATTTCAAGGATCATCGGTACAGCCGCTGCTGGATTTATGCTCAGTTTTTTTGAGTTAAAATGGTTATATATTATTTCATTTATTGTCTATTTAGGCATGTTTGTCATTACTAGTTTATTGCAATTGGATGAAGCATCTACTGAAACGATGACAAACAAAGAAAAAGGGAATTTTAAAGAAGTGTTACCGATGATCAAAGAGCATCCAGTCGTCTTGATGACGCTTGTCTTAATGTTAATTCCTACATTATTTTTAGGCTCTTTTAATTTAGTGATTATGAAAATATCTGAAATTCATCAATCTACCACAATTTCAGGATTATTGTATACGGTGGAAGGTATCGGATTTATGCTTGGTGCAGCTGGTTTGAAAATGATTGCTGACCGTGTACAAATGGGTACACTGCTTTTTTCATTAGCCTTTATCATCGGCTCAATGGAGCTACTATTATTACTTGCAGAGACTCCATTTTTCGCTTTAGTGGCATTTGGCGTTTTTGGCTTTTCAGTTGGCTGTTTTTTCCCAACGACAATGGTAATCTTCCAAAAACAAGTACCAAAACAGTTTCATGGACGCTTTTTCTCATTCCGCAACATGATTGATTCGGTCGTCTTTCAAATCGTGCTTTTATCGACAGGCATGATGCTAGATTTAATTGGTTTAAGTGGTATGGGACTTGTTTTCGGAATCATAAGCTTAAGTTTAACCACTACTTTCTTATTTTACGCTAAGAAAAAGAAAGTCGTTATGCATGCACATTAATATCATGTCCTTTATGCATGACACCAATTGGGGCATACGATAGAGGTATAAAAAGATGGTAGCATAGGAAAGGAACTGTCTAGATGGAGACGGTTCCTTCTTCATTAATTCAAGTAATCTTGTTTGATATACATAGAGAAAGAAGGTTGAAAAATGGTTGAAAAATCTCAAGAGTCAATTGCGTCCTATATTGAGTCACCAGAAAAACTAAAAAACCTATATAGGCGTGTACTGATAGTTGTTAGCTTATCCCAAATTTTTGGGGGAGCTGGACTTGCGGCGGGTATTACGGTAGGCGCTCTACTGGCACAACAAATGCTTGGAACGGATGCCTATGCGGGTGTACCCTCTGCATTATTTACGTTAGGCTCTGCGGGTGCCGCTTTCATTGTAGGAAAACTATCTCAGCGTTATGGTCGCCGCATAGGCTTATCAACAGGTTTTATAGTGGGTGGACTTGGTGCAATAGGTGTAGTCCTTGCTACTTTAATGAATAGTATTGTGTTATTGTTTGCCTCTCTATTAATCTATGGAGCTGGTACGGCAACTAATTTACAGGCACGCTACGCTGGGACAGATTTAGCCAATAATAAGCAACGTGCTACGGCGATTAGTACAACCATGCTTATGACCACGTTTGGTGCTGTTTTAGGTCCGAATTTAGTAGAATGGATGGGAAAAGTGGCGCTGTCTATCGGTATTCCAGCTCTAGCGGGTCCATTTCTATTATCTGCTTTGGCCTTTATTATGGCGGGGCTTGTATTGTTTACTATGTTGCGTCCTGACCCGCTAGAAATAGCGAAAGCCATAGAGGCACATAAGCAAAAAATGAACAAAGAAAATCAAACACCATCCATGCCTATATCTAGCAATAAAAGAGGCCTAGCGGTAGGAGCAACAGTTATGGTCCTGACACAAATTGTCATGGTGGCCATCATGACAATGACACCTGTACATATGAAACATCATGGACATGGATTAGCCGAGGTTGGTATTGTGATAGGGTTTCATGTAGGTGCTATGTATCTGCCATCACTTGTCACAGGTATTCTTGTTGATAAAATCGGACGTACAGCAATGAGTATAGCTTCAGGTATTACGTTGCTACTCGCTGGCGTAGTGGCTGCATTTGCACCAAGCGATTCAATGGTGTTACTCATTGTGGCACTTTCTTTACTGGGATTAGGTTGGAACTTTGGCTTAATTAGTGGAACTGCTCAAATTGTTGATGCGACGGAGCCTTCTACCCGTGCAAAAACACAGGGGAAGATGGATGTTTTTGTGGCATTGGCAGGTGCATCAGGTGGTGCGCTATCAGGTATGGTAGTGGCGAATTCAAGCTATGCAGTGTTGTCCTTAGCAGGAGGGCTATTGTCGTTAGTATTGATTCCTGTTGTCATTTGGTCTAGGAGAGCAGCTTAAAAAGGAGAAGGGGAAATTGGAATCTAAGCTAATTATTATCCGAGGAAATTCAGGTAGTGGGAAAACGACAATTGCAAAGAAACTTCAGGACTATCTTGGACATGGTACACTTTTGATTGCGCAAGATGTTGTCCGACGTGATATGTTAAAGGTGCATGATCGAGAAGGCAATCTTTCTATTGAATTAATTCGTCAAATCGCAGAGTATGGTAAAGGTCGTTGTGAAGTTGTCATTGTAGAAGGAATATTATATGCCAGTCGTTATGGAGCTATGTTAAAGGATTTAATCGACTTCTATGATCAGAAGGCCAATACTTATTATTTTGATTTATCTTTTGAGGAAACCGTTATTCGTCATCATTCTAGCTCCAAAAAAAATGACTTCGGGGAAGATTCTTTACGTGCTTGGTGGAATCCGCATGATTATCTTGGGGTGGATGGAGAAACGCTCCTGACGGAAGCGATGTCACAGGATGATCTATTAAAATTAATGGTAAAGCAACTGAAGAAGTAACAAAAAACTTACCCTTCCTTAGGGTAAGTTTTTCATAGTGTTGAAAAATTTCCGTGCAGGTTACATGCTTTCCTCTGGGCCGAACACAGCTCCGTTTAGAGGTTACCTGTATCGCTATTCAAGAAGATTCAAGTAGCCTTCAATTCTAACACATTAAAATGTTTTTTAGAAAAATTTTTCAAATAAAACAAAGGTATTCACTACTTTTTATGGCGAGGGTAGTCACTCATCACTTCTCCACATTGGAAATAATCAACCTCTCGCCTTTTATAATTACCTTTTATGCCGTGGACAGCACATTTTTTCAATTGGAACTATTTTATTGAATAAGCGTTACAATATTAAATCGTTAGAAAGCAAAGAGTAGGTACATATGTGGATTTAATAACAGAAAAATTAATCATGATTGCTTTATTTATATTAATCATTCATGCGATTGAAACGCTTGCATATGCCGTACGTTTATCAGGAGCACGTGTCAAATTACTAGCTTCGGCTTTATCTCTTTTTAATGTAATGGTCATGGTGTCGAGGTTAGCAAATATGATGCAACAACCATTCACAGGGAGCCTTGTTGATACAGCACCTACGGATAATGCCATGACATTTGTAGAACATCAATTTCGACTAATTATTGGAGCGGCTTCGCTTGGAACAATAGTAGGAATCTTACTTATACCCACCTTTGTAGCCATTTTTTCAAGAGCTATCGTTCATTTGGCTGAGGAAAGAGGTTCAATCCCCGCTTTATTGAAAAAGGGCTTTACATTTGACTATGTAAGACGGGGGATTAAGCATATTCATACACCAAATTTTAGTTATTTAAAAGGCATTCGTCTACAGGATATACCGATTAAATTATTTGTTATCAATATTGTTATTACAGCTATCTATACGATTGGCGTTTTATCTGCATTGTATGCCACATTATTAGTACCAGAATTAAAGACTACTGCTGTTATGGCATCTGGATTAATTAATGGCATTGCAACAATACTATTAATCCTATTCATTGACCCGAAAATATCCATTCTAGCAGATGATGTGATCAATAAGAGAGGAAGCTATCTAGACCTGAAAAGAATGTCTGTTATGATGATGTTCTCCAGATTTTTAGGAACCATTGTGGCACAGTTATTATTGATTCCAGGTGCTCATTACGTTGCATGGTTTGCAAAGTTAATTGCTTGATTAGAACCACTTCCTTTATGTTTTTAGGAAGTGGTTTTTTAGGCCACAGCAATTATCGTAAGGTGTGGTAGGGGAGAAGTAAAGAAATTATATAGTATAATGTGGGTGAATAATAGATTCGAAAAGAGGGGAACGGATGTATGCCGACGATACTTGTTGCGGATGATGATGCGAACATTCGTGAACTTGTTTGCCTTTTTCTGCGCAAAGACGGGTTCACTACAATGGAGGCAGGAGATGGTAAAGAAGCATTAGCCATCTACGGCTCAACACCTATTGATCTTGTTGTACTAGATATTATGATGCCAACAATGGATGGCTGGACACTATGTAAGGAGCTCCGCAAAATGAATACGGATCTTCCTCTACTGATGCTGACTGCAAGAGGGGAAACTTGGGAAAAAGTGAAGGGCTTTGAGCTTGGAACGGATGATTATTTAACAAAGCCATTTGATCCGTTAGAGCTAACTGTTCGAGTAAAGGCACTTTTGAAGCGCTACAGGATTGGCCATTCGCAGACCATTCAACTTGGTCAAGTCAAGCTGGACCGTCAGACCTATAAAATCATGAGAGGTAAAGATGTTATTTCACTACCGCTCAAGGAATTTGAATTATTATATAAGCTTGCCGAAACACCTGGACAAGTCTATACAAGAGAACAACTGATCGATCAAATTTGGGGGATTGATTATGCGGGAGATAATCGAACCATCGATGTACATATTAAGCGCCTGCGTGAGCGCTTCAACACCATCACTGATTTTCATATCGACACAATAAGGGGTTTGGGCTATAGGCTTGAGGTTGAGGAATGATTAAATCTTTATATACACGCGTCGTTCTAATTTTTCTAATTGCTGTCATTGGGGGAACGGTTATCTCTTTTTTCATGGCAACATGGGTATTTAAAGATAAATTAAATGAAAACTTACAAATTCCCTTATTAAATTTTGGACAAGACATGGTACAAATTTTTGACACATTGCCATATCATGAAGCCGATCGTTTTATACGTGATATGCATCAGCTTGAATCCTATCATGTTCGCATTTATGAAGAAACAGGGCAGTTTACGGCTTACGGAAAGCTTCATGGCAATCAGTTAGCCCCTGTAACAATGGAACAAGTACAAGCTGTACTGGATGGAGAGGTCATTCAAGTAATTCCAAGTGGTATTTCATCCATACTTGTCGGCATACCTCTAACAACTGAAATGGGAACGAGAGCGATGTTTATCCAAACGATTGCTTTACCCTCAACCTCCTTTTCCATCAAGTTGATTCTGAATTTTGCTACTTATGCCCTTGTTATTGGAAGCGTTGTGTTTTTAGTTGCAGCGATGTTTTTAGTCAAGCCAATCAAAAAACTAACACAAGCAACTAAACATATTGCTGGTGGTGATTTCAATGTCGAATTAAATATTAAGCAATCAGGGGAGTTAGGTACGTTGGCTAAAAGCTTTGAAGATATGGCGGAGGAGTTACAGCAGCTAGAGCAAATGAGGAGAGATTTTGTCTCGAATGTGTCCCATGAGGTGCAGTCTCCACTTACCTCCATTTCTGGTTACGCATTAGCACTGAAACAAGTTGATGTAACGGATGACGAGAAACACCGTTATCTCGATATTATCATTTCGGAGGCCAATCGAATGTCTAAGATGAGTGATAGCCTTTTAAAGCTGAGCTTACTAGAATCAAAGACACAGCCAATGCATCTCGATACGTTCAGTCTAGATGAACAAATTAGACGTGTCATTGTCTTCCTCCAGCCTCAATGGTCCTCTCGCAATATTGATTTTGAGCTCCAGTTGAAGGCTGTTCGCCTCATGGCTGATTACGATCAATTACATCAGGTATGGACAAATATTCTTACGAATAGTATTAAATTTTCAAGTCCTAATGATACGATTGAGATCAGCATGAAGCAAAGTGCAAATCATGTGATAGTCCGAATAACGGATAGAGGCATTGGGATTTCTATAGAGGATCAGCAACGTATATTCGAACGGTTTTTCAAGGCCGATCGTTCCCATAGTCACAAGTATGAAGGCAGTGGAATGGGGCTTGCTATCGTGAAGCAAATCGTTTTGCTACATCGAGGAGAAATTGAAGTCGAGAGTGAGCTTGGGCATGGAATGACAATGATTGTCAAATTACCTATTACCTTAAATGAAAGAGAGCATGTTACGACTCCTATAGAGATGTCGTAACATTTTTTGTTGTTCATCTTGTGTTCATATTGTCGTCATTCGGAAGACATCTCTCTCCTTTATAGTTGCACTAACAGCTCAAAAGTAGCTGGAATAATCGTAGTAAAGGAGGAGGCACGAGTAAAGGTGAATCCCCCCTCGTGCATCAAACATGAAAAAATTTATGCGTGTTTTACTGAAGTCAATGGCAGTCCTAGGTATATCCATTGTGGGGCTACTTGTCATTGTTTTTACAATAAACATTATTTGCAACAAAATAGAGCAAGGAAAAATAGAACCCTATGGTCAGCTCGTCTCCGTGAATGGGGAAAAAATGAATGTCACCATTCAAGGTAAGGGTGGTGAAACCATCGTATTACTACCAGGCTTCGGTACTGCAGCACCAACGCTCGACTTTAAGCCATTGATAGATGAACTAGCTCCCTATTATAAGATCGTTTCAATAGAGCCCTTTGGCTATGGCTTAAGTGAGGATACAGCTAAAGAACGAAGCACAGAGAATATTGTTAGTGAAATCCATGAAGCTTTACTGGAGTTAAAGATTGATCGGTATATGCTAATGGGACATTCGATAGCAGGCATCTATGGACTCGATTATGTTAATAAATATCCGAATGAGGTAACTGGATTTGTCGGGATTGATAGCAGTGTCCCTACACAGGGTGGGATGGACACGAAGTTTCCAATTAAGTCGTTACAGCTGCTAAAAAAATCAGGGATTGCAAGAATTCTTATAAAATTTTCAGATGATCCCTATGCAGGTCTTCCGTATGCTGACGACACAAAAGAGCAAATTAGGATGATTACACTCAAAAACTTTTATAATACAAGCACTTCAAATGAATTAGAACATATTAGCAAAAATTTCACGGCAGCCAAAAATCTTACATTCCCTAAAGATTTACCTCTTCTCTTATTTGTCCAAGCGAAAAGTGATGGAGTTGAAAAGAACTGGATACCGCTTCATGAAGAACAAGTCAAACATTCCGTATACGGCAAAGTAATCACACTGGATGGGGATCATTACTTACACCATACAAAATCGGAGGAAATCGCAGACAACGTCAGATCGTTTATGCAAAATAGATAATCCATAGTATCTTACCTCTTTGCTTTTGGAGGTAAGATTTTTTAATACTATCCTCTTCCTTACGAAATCTTATAAAATCTTTCAATTGAGTTGTAATCCATACTTCGATGAGCATTGAAATACTTCCTGATTATAATGTACGTAGAACAATTATTCTATCAGGTAAGGAGCTATTGGATGAAAAATTATCAATTTATTGCTTTATTAGTAGTAACGACCTTTTTAATGGGTTCATCATTTGCCATTGTTAAATTAGGCTTACCGTATGCCTCGCCTTTATTATTAGCTGCACTTCGCTTTATATTGGCTGGTATAATCATGGCTATCGTTGTTATCATCTTGAAGAGACCTCATCCTATTACAAGGAGGGAGTGGTTCAAGTTATGCATGATCGGGCTCTTTCAAACAGCAGGTGTGATGGGGTGTATTTTTTTTAGTCTCCGCACCATTACGGCAAGTGAGTCTTCAATTTTAACATTTACAAACCCATTACTAGTTGTAATTTTTGCCACCATTTTCATGAAAGTGTCCTACCGTTTCTATCAATGGATAGGGGTTTTGTTTGGCTTAATCGGGGTGATGATTACGATGGGGGCACAAGTTGAATTGAAAGTAGGCATCCTTTTTGGCTTGCTATCAGCTGTTTTTTGGGCTACTGCCACCTTGTTAGTGAAAAAATGGGGCGTGTTATTTGATACGTGGGTTTTATCTGCTTATCAGATGCTATTTGGTGGCTTACTCTTATTACTAGGAAGCGCATTGTTAGAACAGCCATTTTTTATTGTGAATCCACAATCGTTATTGATTCTGTTGTGGCTTAGTATTTTTTCCTCGATCATACAATTTGCAGGGTGGTATTATCTTCTGCAAAATAGTGATCCAGGAAAAACAAGTGCCTATTTATTTTTAGCTCCTTTTTTTGGCGTATTAACAGGCTGGGTGTTATTGGAAGAACCGTTAAAACCATCACTAATGGTTGGCGGCTTATTCATCATCATGGGCATTTATTTAGTAAACCGAACTTTTAGTGGAGAAAGGGCTAGGAGATAACTCCGTGCCCTTTCCTAATTTACAAATCTAAATGAAAGACCTCTTTAAAGCCTATTTTCCCTTTCTCCGTCACTTTAATGGCGCGAATAGAGGGAACTCGTAAAAGCCAACCAAGGTTGAAAAATTGATTTAATAGCTCACAGCCTAGTGCACCAGCTAAATGATAACGCCGTTCACTCCAATCTAAACAGGCATGAGAAAAGGATCGTCGTTTTCTCTTTAAAGCAGTTAAATCGATTCCGAATGTCGTAAAAAATAATATGCCCTCATCTGTCAGGACAAATTGTTTACCCTCCAATGTAAGATAGCCTGCCTTGAGCATCGATTCCGTTAATTGGACACCCAATTTACCAGCAAGGTGATCATAGCAAGTTCTAGCATCCTGTAATAACTTGATTTGGCTCGATTGCTTTAATGAACGTACTTCAGGTGGTGGAGAGATGGCTAGGAATGACTCTAAAAATTGAGCAATGTCCTCACCAGCCAATTGAAAATAACGATGACGACCCTGTTTTTCAACTTTTATCAGCTTTCCTTCTACTAATTTAGCAAGATGAAAGCTAGCAGTTTGTGGTTTGATGGCAGCCATATATGCTAGTTCACTAGCCGTATGAAAACGACCGTCCATCATACTAGCAAGTATGGTTGCCCTTGACGTTTCACCAAGAAGTGCCGCTATTTCTGCCATGTTTGGATTAATTCCCATTCTGTCACAATCCTTTCAGTGTCCTATATTTAGATTTTAGTCAAAGTCATTATGGTTTACAATAAAAGTAATAGAGGAGGAGAAATAAATGGAAACATATTATGCAGTGATTTTTACATCGCAAAGAACTGAGCAAGATGGGGATGGCTATGGAAAGATGGCTGACCTAATCGATGCCTTAGCACAGCAACAGCCTGGTTTCATTCGTGTTGAAAGTGTTAGAAATGAGGAAGGAAAGGGCATAACGGTGTCTTATTGGGAATCGCTAGAGGCTATCCAAGCATGGAAAGACAATACCAAGCATTTAACAGCACAACAATTGGGTAAAGACAAATGGTACACAAACTATAAAGTGGAAATCTGCCAAATGATAAAAGATTATTCATTTGCCAAATAGCAAGTGAGAAGGAGGCTTATTTTTTATGACGATTGTGGAAGAATGGCACGAACTAAGACAAAAATTTAATCCTTCCAATCCGATAACCATTAATCAAATGCATATTTTTAAAGATCAATTAAAGCAGGTTCAACAAACAGAAGAAACATTAAGGATATTAGTAGAGGTCTACTGTTTACTTAGGATGTATCCTGAGGCATATCAGTTATTTACTGTCATTATGAATAAAGACGATAAAAAGGATCGAAAAAAGTATGGCGTTCTCCAGACCTACATAGATAAACCAAATTCGGTGAATCCTCTGCTGCCAAGAAAAATTAGAGACCATCAGCAGCTTAAAACGAAAATTCCAACGTTTAAATATCTACCAAAACCTCTAGAGGCTGAAATTTTTGAAACAGATGAAATCGTTGTATGTGATTGTTGCGAGCAAGAAGTGGATGTCTATTATACTGGTGGTATTTATGCAATTGAGGAAGTAGATTATCTTTGTCCTTCCTGCATCCATAGTGGGGAAGCAGCTCAAAAATATGATGGTTCTTTCCAGCAAGACTTAATGGATGATGAACAGGTTACGAACCCCAAGTTTGCTGAGGAAGTACTCTTTCGGACGCCTGGCTATGTAAGCTGGCAGGGCAATAATTGGGTGGCACATTGCTCTGACTATTGTGCGTTTATCGGCTATGTTGGTTGGCATGACTTAGTAGAGCTAGGAATTGAGGATCAATTTGATAATTATACTGGCTTTTCAAAAGAAGAACTTTCTGCATCCTTAATGAACAATGGTCATCATCAAGGCTATTTATTTCAATGCTTGGAATGTGACTGTTATGTGCTTTATTCAGATTTTAGTTAATCGTTGTTTGAGGGGGGTAGAGAAGTGGAACAATTTCTACAACGATATATCGATTCATGGCGTTTAAATGGTTGGCTTATCCACGATATTTTTTTCTGCATCGTGCTAGGTACGGGACTTCTACTATTTTTGTTTATCGTCATGAAACGAAAACGACTCGTTATTTCTAGCATTTTGCTCATTGCCTTTTTATTCGTCAGTAATCTATTAATGATTGTTTTTGGCTTAGCGGGGAGAGGCTTTCCCATCAAATCCGATTCGCCGATTTATACAGATGATTCACAAAGCATTGCTGTTCAAATGGTGCAAGGCTCAGAAAATAATGGGACATCGAATGGAATTACGCATTTAATCGCACACCATCTCCTAGTAGCTGTGAATTTACAAACAGGTGAAAAGCAATGGACAAAATCAGCTTCCTATAAAGAAACACTACTTGGGGAATTTATGGGGGGTGTTCTTGTCCATCATCGTGATGATGAGTTTGGTCAATTATCCTTGGTAGATATGGAAACAGGCAAAGAACTACTTTCTAAAAAAGATTTTCGAACGCAACATCCGTCATTAATAACGATATTGAGCAATAATGCACATCAAATGGCTGTCCTAGAGAACCATTTATATTTGGAAGGGGTCGATGGCAAATTCTATCGCTTTGATGGTAAAACATTAAGTGAGGATGCGAAGGCTCAAGATTACCTATCTGCCCGTTTTTTCATCGAGACAGAATTGCCGGGCTATTTTGCTACACATCCACAGCCTGTAGAGGATTATCAGACCATTCGCGATTTTAGTCAAGCTGTCCTAACCGAGCCAGCCATTCAAGCCTATGAAAATTTACAACCAAAAGTGGTGGATGTAGATATCATAGAAAAAACGGCTCTTGTTTCATATAGGCAAACACAGCGAGAAAGTGCTGAACACATGTTATTGTTCTATGATATGAACAAACATCAGGTATTGTGGGAACGCAATATTGGCATCATTAATTCCCAACAACAACAGCCCACTGTTCGGACATTAGAGAATAGCTACGTCATTCAAGCTGGTGATAGATTACTGGTATTGGACAAAAAAATGAATAAGAGGTCTGTTCACTATCACCTACGTTGGAATCGTCCTATTGATGAGTGAAATCTATTGGAAAAATCGTTCTTTTTTTGATTCGCCAAAAAAGGAGTATAATTTAATAGGAAGAAACTCTTATTAAAAGGATGGCGTGCAAATATGAATGAACAATTAGTAGATTGGATTATACGCTTTCAAAGGGATAAGGATATTGAAGCACTGGCTCATTTAAAAGATTATTGTTATGAGATGATCGAACCTTTGATGGAAGAATTTACGATGAAGTATGGCGAAGAAGCAGGCGAGTTATTACGCCTAAAGTGGGATAAACGATTTTATTTTATATTTACAAAATATCAAGTGAATGTAGGACTACCTCTAGAGACATTTGTAAAAAATACGTATCGTTTTTATTTCATGCAGGTGTTACAAAAGGCTGGTTATAAGTAATAGAAAAATCCCTTCATTTGGGAACTGACTATCGTTTTTGAGACAGTCAATCCCATAATGAAGGGTATTTATTTTGTCTTTATACTCTTATAAGTAACTGATAATAAAGTTTTTTATAAATAAATGCGTTTAGATGAATTGGCTATGTTCAATTCTTTACGATATTTTGAAACTGTGCGTCGTGAAATTCGAATACCCTCAGTTTCTAATTTTTCAGTTAGTTGTTGATCTGATAAAGGAGTTTTTCTATTCTCATTTTCTACTAATTCTTTAATGCGACTTTTTATATAGGACACAGAATCAAGCTTTCCTGAATCGTTGATAATTCCTTTTGTAAATAAAGACTGGAGTGCAAAGATTCCATGTGGTGTACGGATAAATTTATTTTTAACCGCACGACTTATGGTGGATTCATGCATATTTAATGCTTGTGCAACATCTTTTAAACGCATAGGAGATAAGGCTTTTATTCCAAGTTCAAAGAATGAAGCTTGTAAATCAAGAAGTAATCGTGTCAGGCTGTATAAAGTTTTATCACGTTGAGCTATTCCTTGCGTTAAAGCTATAATATCGTTCATGCATTGTTGGTAATAGGCATAATCTTCAACGGACTCTTTTAATAGATCTACGTAATCTTGATTAATTTCTATTTTAGGTAAAAACCGATTATTTAGTTCTATTATCCATTCCCCATTCAATTTGCTAATGATTATATCAGGTATAATATACGCGCTAGTAGCATTATTATCCAATGAAGCTGGAATGGGTTTTAGGTTTCTTATATATAGAATTGTTCTTTGAGTTTCTTCTATTGAAATGTCGTAAGTTGTACTTAACAATTTAATTGATAAATTAGCTACTTGTTCTAAATGATGTTGAATGAATGGAGCTGCAAATGGTGGGGCTTCTATATCATTGTAAATTTGAATTAATAAATACTCTTTCATATTTCTAACGCCAACGCCAAGAGGTTCGAATGTTTGTAATAGATCTAACAGTGTATTTATATGATCTAAAGAGATGTTAAATGATTTAGCAACTTTGGATAAATCTACATTTAAAAATAGATGTTCATCGAGGTTATGTATGAAATATTTTAAAATTTCTCTGTCATGTGGTGTAAGATTTAGATGTAAAGGTATTTGATCGAGTAGTTGGGTAATATATGAATGTTGCTGTGTTAATCGAGTTTGAATGAAATCATACTGTTGCTTTTGCTTAGGTTGAATACCTTTTATGGACATTGTGGCAAGGTCTACAATATCCTTTGTGTGATTCATGTTTTTCTCAATGACAGTTAATAGTGGATTTTCATTTGATTTCTCATAAATATGTTGTTCTAATTCGGAGCTGGAGTATTGTAGTAGTTCCAATTGATGAATGAGTTCAGTTGTCAACGTTTGAGTAATTTGTTGTGAGACGTTTAAATTCATTTTCAAGGGAATCACCTCATTTTCTCTATGTAATGTTATTATTATCTAATCTACAAATTTTGTCTATAATGGATCAGATATTTAGTAAAAAAACATAATGCTTAAAGGTAAATAGTTCTTACAATGAGTAGGAAAGCAGATAAAGATCAATGACGTTGTTGAATGAGATAAACTTCTTATTTAGAGGATGATATAGAATATAGTTATAAATGTTAGCTACACAGTCATGGAATGCCCCATTTAAAGTTAGATTTTCCTTTAACTTTTATGGGGCAATTCAATTTTGCATGGCATTTCTCATGCTCTATAATCCTAACTTGAAGAAAATTATAAAGGTAAGATGTAACTTTTGGCGAATTAAAAAAGATAAGATAATTAAATTAAACTTCCGTAAAAGGTGTAATTTTCATGAAGCCTAGTCTATTAACTATTTTACGGACTATTACGAGCTATTTTCACTATAAACAATTTGGCTATATTACTTTTTCGATTTTTGTGGGGGGAATATCATGTTGAATGCCGAAAAATTAGTGCAATCTATGCTGGATGCATTTGGTGAACTATTACAATTGGAAATGGCCTATTTTACTTCGAATGGTGAAGTTTTTATAGCAATGGAAGAATATAGAAAGCAAAAAGGGATACAGGTACACCTTCCGTTCTTTCAGAAGTATTATTCTAAATCTGTTCAATATTTACAAAAACCTGGTCAAATGAAAGTGTGTTCTGGTTGTAGGTTCCAAAATAACTGTCCATCTAAAGTCGAAATGCTAATGAATTTAGTAAAAGGAGATCGTCACTTCGGATATTTGACATTTGTCAGTTTTACAGATGAGGGGGAGAAAAAATTTTCATCTGAGCCGAAGGAATATCAGTATTGGTTAGCTCGGTTGGGAGATATGATTATTAATGCCTTGAACAACGAAGGATCCTATTTATTGCTTGAAAATAAAAAAGGATTTGATACGAAATATGTATTAGGCAACGCACCTCACTTACAACTTATAAAGAGTAAGTTAAGTAGTATTGCAAATAGCCCATCTTCAATTGTCATAACAGGAGAGACGGGAACAGGGAAAAGTTTATTAGCGAAATATATTCATTCAAATAGCATTACACACAAAGGGAAATTTATAGAGTTGAATTGTGCAAGCATTCCAGAAAACTTGTTTGAAAGCGAGTTGTTTGGCTATGAAGAAGGGGCGTTTACAGGGGCTAGAAGAAAAGGGAAAATGGGCTATTTTGAAGTAGCAGATAAAGGTACTTTATTCCTCGATGAAATTACAGAATTACCATTACATTTACAAGCGAAGCTATTAACAGTTTTGCAAGATGGGCTTATTTATAGAGTCGGAGCAATTGAGCCTAGAAAAGTAAATGTAAGGATTATTGCTGCGACAAATAAACCTTTAGAAGATATGGTGAGAAAAGGTGAGTTTCGTTCGGATTTATATTATCGACTAAATGTGATCCCTTTAACATTACCTCCTTTAAAAGAAAGAACAGATGAAATTGAATATTTGATTGTAAAATTACTTGAAAAGATTCAGCATAAAACAGGGAAATTTATTAAAGATTTTTCGCAGGAATTTTTGGAGGAATTGAAATCATACTCTTGGCCAGGGAACATAAGAGAGTTAGAAAATGTATTAGAGTACAGTATGGTAATGGAAAATTCCCTACAATTAACAAGGGAAAGCTTACCGAAATATATCATCGAGAATAATCAAGCACAAAATCTTTATAGCAATTCTAATCTATTGAAAGATACGGAAATGGAGGTCATCTACCAAATGCTCTCTATATATGGAAATGACACTGCTGGAAAAGAACGTGTTGCTGAAGAATTAGGCATAAGTACAAGAACGCTTTATAGAAAACTAAAAAGTGTAAATTTATAGTTTAAGTTTGACACAAATACCTTGCTTTTAGAGATTTTTAAATTTCTCACCTCCTTAATGGGGAATTTAAAATGAACTTCCTAGGTATTTGTGTTTTTTTATGGCTAATTTTAATGACAAAAGTGACAACGGAATTGACAAAAATGGCAAAAAGGAAATTTAGTATACTTTTGAATCTTTTACTATACACATTTTGAAAACCCTTTAACGTCAGAACTTTCTGACATTTTGTAGATTAAAATTGTAAATGGATTTGTATTTCTACACTTGGCACGTATTTTGCTAGATATATAGTAAGCAAAGGGAAGGAGGAAGATTTATTTGGTAGATTATTTTGAATTGGAAGGTAAAGTGGCTGTGATTACAGGAGGGGCCTCAGGGATTGGCCTTGCAACAGCTAAATTATTAAGTGAGTTGGGAACTAAAACTGTGATTTTAGATATTGATCAACAAAAAGGTAAGGATACTGAAAAAAGCTTTCAAGAAGCTGGTTTAGATGTTGAGTTTTTAAAATGTGATGTAACGAATACACAAGATTGCAAAAGTGTGGCTGATTCTATACAGGAGAGATACGGAAAAGTAGATGTACTTTTTAATAATGCAGGCATTATCCGTAGAAAAACAGTGGTGGATTTAGAGGAAGCGGATTGGGATGCTGTTATTAATGTTTCTCTAAAAGGGGTCTATCTACTTTCGAAATACTTAATTCCACTCATGAGAGGAAATGGTGGCAGTATCATTAATACTGGTTCTGGGTGGGGAATCAAAGGTGGAGACAAAGCTGCATCTTACTGTGCTGCAAAAGCAGGGGTTGTAAATTTAACAAAGGCTATGGCTATTGATCATGGTCCAGAAAATATTCGCGTAAATTGCATTTGTCCTGGAGATACAGATACGCCATTACTTCGTGGAGAAGCAAAACAATTAAATATAGATGAATCAAGTTTCTTACGTAGTTCAGCTATTGATAGACCGTTAGCAAGATTAGGAACGCCTGAAGATATTGCTAAAGGGGTACTATTTCTTGCAAGTAATTTATCTGCTTGGGTTACAGGAACGACATTAACAGTTGATGGTGGCGGCTTAGCCTAAAAATAATTATAGAGGGAGGCAAATTAAATGAGTAAAAAGGTCCATCCATATATCCCTAATATGGTATCTGAGGTAAAGCAAGAAATGTTAGATGAAATTGGTGTTCACTCCGTTGAGGAGCTTTATTCGTGTATTCCGGAGGATTTACATTTTAAAGGTACCATGAATATTCCAAAAGCTTTGAATGAATTAGAGTTACGACGCCATATTGAGGGTCTTTTAAATAAAAATGTAAGTACCAATGAATATATTAATTTTCTAGGAGCTGGTTGCTGGCAACACTTCATACCAGCCGTATGTGATGAAGTGAATCAACGTGCAGAATTTTTAACAGCTTATGCAGGAGAGCCTTATGAGGATCATGGACGCTTTCAAGCATTATTTGAATATCAAAGCTTAATGGCGGAGCTTGTGGATATGGAAGTAGTGAATGTTCCTACATTCGATTGGGCCCAAGCTGCATCTACATCAATTCGTATGGCGAGTCGGATTACAAAGCGTACGAAAATATTACTTGCTAATACACTTTCTCCTGAACGCAGAAAAGTTATTACAAACTATGGTACACCACAGTTATCATTTGAAGGAATAAAATTCAATCTTAATACAGGATTAATGGACTTAGCCGATTTAGAAGCAAAGTTGTCAAACGAAGTTGCAGCTATTTACTTTGAAAATCCATCCTATTTAGGTTTTATCGAGTCGCAAGGTCAGGAAATTTCACAACTTGCTAAAAAATATGGCGTACTTATGATAGTAGGAGTTGATCCAAGTTCTCTAGGGGTATTGGCACCACCAAGTCAATATGGAGCGGATATCGTCTGTGGAGATCTTCAACCATTAGGTATGCACATGAATTATAGTGGAGGGCAAGCTGGATTTATTGCAACATATAATGATCCAAAATTTGTTAATGAATATCCATCACGATTGTTCGGTATTATTCCGACTGTACAGAAAGGTGAATATGGTTTTGGTGACATTGCCTATGATCGTACGTCCTTTGCAGATAGAGAAAACGGTAAGGAGTCTGTAGGCACACAAACAGCTCTTTGGGGGATTACAGCAGGTGTGTATTTATCATTAATGGGACCAAACGGCATGTACGAGTTAGGTCAAGCCATTATGCAAAACAGTCAGTATGCAGTAATGCAATTGAATTCTATTAACAATATTCGGGGTTCAAGAATTACCTCTCCATTTTTCAAAGAGTTCATTATAGATTTTAACGATACAGGATTAACAGTAGAAGAAATCAATTCACGATTACTTGAGCAAAAAATCTTCGGTGGTAAAGACTTATCGTTGGAATTTCCTGAATACGGTCAAGCAGCACTTTATTGTGTAACGGAAGTTCACACTAAAGAGGATATTGATAAGTTAATCAATGCTTTAGCTACAATTGTTGGATATTAAATAGGGGGAAAGGAGTTTTAACGTGGATAAGATTCTAAGAGAGAATGTAAATAAAGATTTTCATCAAGCTAAATGGAATGAACCTATCATTTTTGAGTTACATCAATCAGGAGAAGTCGGAATAGAAGTTCCGCAACCTTCAAATGAGATTGTAGAAGCAGTCGGTGATGGTGTTTCATCCTTACCTCAGAAAATGAAAAGAGCAAATAAACCAAATTTACCCGAAATAGGACAAGCGCGGGTGTTACGACATTATGTAAGACTATCGCAAGAAACATTAGGCTCTGATTTTAATGTAGAAATTGGACAAGGCACTTGTACGATGAAGTATATTCCAAAAATTAATGAATTGCTTATTCGTAATCCTAAAATAATGGAATTACATCCTTTACAAGAGGGTAGTACTGTCCAAGGAATGCTAGAAATCATTCACAATTTGGACTTAGCGATGCGTGAAATTTCGGGGATGGATTGTTTCTCTTTCCAACCAAGTGGTGGTACACAAGCATTGTTTGCGATGGCATCGATTGTACGCAAATATTTTGAAGTAAAAGGTGAAGCAGATCAACGTAATGAAATTATTACAACCATCTTCTCACACCCTTCTCAAGCAGCAACCGCAGTAGTAAAAGGTTATAAAATAATAACTATTCATCCAGATAAAAATGGTTTTCCGGATATTAATAAATTGAAAGAAGTTGTATCCGAAAGAACAGCTGGTTTTGTTGTAGCTAACCCTGAAGATACAGGGATTTATAATTCTAAAATTAAAGAATTTACGAAAATAGTGCATGATGTTGGTGGAATTTGTTACTACGATCAGGCCAATGCCAATGGACTGTTAGGAATCACACGTGCAAGAGAAGCAGGTTTTGACATGTGTTTTTTCAATCTACACAAAACATTTGCAGCACCTCACATGTGTGGAGGGCCAGCAACAGGGGCTCTAGGGGTCACAGAAGAATTAAAGCCTTATTTGCCAGGTCCAATTGTTGAGAAAGAGGGAGACCAATATGTGTTAAATGATCAATTAGAGCATTCGATTGGAAAAGTACGATCATTCCATGGGGTAGCTCAAACGATTTTGCGTTCTTATGCTTGGATTAGAGCTTTAGGCACAGATGGACTTAAAGCTGTGGCAGAAACAGCCGTATTAAATAACAATTATCTGTATAGTAAAGTATCAAAAATTCGTGGTGTAAGTGTGCCTTATATACAAGGGCAAAGATTAGAGCAAGTTCGTTATAGTTGGGAGCAGTTGGAGAAAGAAACAGGTGTTACAACAGAGGATGTACAGCGCCGAATGACTGACTTTGGTTTACATTACTGGACTAGTCATCATCCTTATATTGTTCCGCAACCATTTACACTTGAACCAACAGAATCTTATTCTAAGGCAGATTTAGATGAATATATTCAAGCGCTTGAGCAGATTTCTAAAGAAGCATACGAAACGCCAGAAATTGTTAAAGCAGCACCGCAAAATAGCACAATTCATCAGTTAATTGAAGCAGACTATTTAGATGACCCTTCTAAATGGTGTATTTCATGGAGGGTATATCTACAAAAGGTGAAAAATAAAAAAGAATTAATTAATAACCATTAGGGGGGTGTTTGAATGAGAACCAATCATAGAAGTTTAAAAAATAAGAGAGTAGTTATTACAGGAGGTGCTAGTGGTATAGGATTAGCCACAGCACAACGTTTTATAGAAGAAGAATCGATAGTGGCTATTTTAGATATTAATAAAGAGGGTATTGAACAGTCGATAAAAGAAAATCCTGGAATTGCTAAAGGCTATGTAGTAGATGTAAGTAATCCTGAAAATGTAAACGCTGTTTTTGAGAACATAAAGAGAGATTTAGGTGGTGTAGATGTTTTTATTGCGAATGCAGGTATTAGCATTCGCAATAAGTTTCTTGATATTAGTCCTGAACAATGGAGTAAAGTATTAAACATTAATCTTAACGGGGTATTTTATACTTCACAAGCAGCCGCAAAAATTATGGTGGAGCAGGGCAAGGGTGTCATACTTATGACAGCGTCTACAAATGGAGTGACAGGACATCCATTCTATGCTGACTACAATGCTTCAAAAGCAGGGGTTAATCTTTTAGCACGAACAATGGCATTGGAGCTTGCTCCAAATATCCGAGTTAATACGATATGCCCTGGATACGTACTAACCCCTATGCAAATGGCTGAGTATACACCAGATATGTTGGAAGTTGTAAATAAAGGTATCCCTCTGAAACGACATGCAGATCCTAAGGAAGTCGGAGCATTATACGCTTTCCTTGCTTCGGATGATTCATCTTATATTACCGGACAAACAATTGCTATTGATGGTGGAGAACTAGCTTAATTAAATGGAGGGGTTATTTGATGAAGAAAAATATATTCTATTTATTATTGGTGTTGGTTATTTCGCTAATGGCGGCATGTTCGGAAAATAAAACAAATACACAAGTTCCAGCTACTGCGGATGCAAAAAGTAAGGGTCAGGATAAAAGTGTAACAACAGAAATGAAATTGGTTAAGGATGGCAAGTTAACATTTGCAATGAGTGGTTTACTAAAACCATTAAATTATAAGGAAAATCAAGAATTAGTAGGCTTTGATGTTGAAATAGGGAAAGAAATTTCAAAAAGGATTGGGCTTGAAGCAAATCCTGTAACAAATCCATGGGAAACAATTATTCAAGGTTTACGAGGTAATAAATATGATGCCATTATTGGCAGTATGACAGCTACTGAAGAAAGGTCTAAACAGGTCGACTTTTCAATCCCTTATTATGTTTCAGGTGCTACAGTATTTATCTCGAGTGAAAATAATGAGATTAAAACGGTAGAAGATTTAAAGGGAAAAACGATAGGCGTGATGCAAGCTAGTACGTATGTTGAAGATGCTAAGAAATATACAGATAAAATCAAAGAATTCCCTAGTGAAATCTATGCATTACAGGATCTTCCACCAGGTCGGCTAGATGCAGTAATTACTGATAGAATTGTAGGTATTTCAGCAATGCAAGAATCAGGATTGAAGATTCAAGCCTTAGGAGAGGTCATTAAAAGAGAAGAAATTGCAGTGGCGATTAATAAAGATAATGAAGTTTTATTAGAAGCGATTAATAAGGCGATTGAAGAGATGGTTAAGGATGGAACGTATAAAGAAATAAGTATGAAATGGTTTGGGAAAGACTTGTTAGAATAACTGTTAAAAATAGTGTGCCTAGTATGCTAAAGACGTACTAGGCATAGCTACTAATTGTTCTAAAATATTAAAATTGCAGACTAAATAGATGGAAAATTCTTTCTACTTTGCTTCCTACCAAAATCTAATTTTATTAATAAATTTTAGCTATCTATAGGAGAGTTTATCCTTTACGTCCACATACTTAAAAGAGGTTAGGTGATTAATATGGATTTTCTAACAAATGTAACATCTATATTCCAAAAGCATGGCATTGAGTTTTTAAAAGCGACAGTTTTAACGATTGAATTAACAATTGTTTCTTTATTTATTGCTTGTGTGATTGGGTTGGTGTTTGCCTTCTTCAAAGTATCCAATATAAAAATCTTGGAAAGTATTGCTAACGGCTACATTTTTGTTGTTCGAGGTATGCCATTAATCGTACAACTTATGTTCTTGTACTATGGTATTTCTAGTATTTTCACTTTATCAGACTTTGCAGCAGGATCCATTGCGCTGGGAATACATTCAGGAGCATATATTGCAGAAATTTTTCGTGGGTCCATTCAATCTATTGATAAAGGCCAAATGGAGGCTGGTCGATCATTAGGAATGACATATTTTAAAACAATGAGAAGAATTATTTTACCACAGAGTTTTAAAAGAGCTATTCCAGCATTAGCTAATCAATTTATCATAGGGTTAAAAGATTCGTCTTTAGTAGCTTATATCGCAGTATCAGAATTGTTTAACCATGCACTTTCAACTCAAGCATACAACTATATGCCTCTTGAAACATACTTTGTTGTGGGAATTTACTATTTAATTTTAGTCTTATTATTCACGCTATTATTTAATAAACTTGAAAGTCGACTGGATGTTGGAAGGAGGAAAAAACGTGATAAAGTTGAAATCGCTTTCTAAATCATTTGGTGACTTAGAGGTTTTAAAAGGTATCAATCTTGAAATTAATAAATCAGAAGTGGTTGTTCTAATAGGGGCTAGTGGATCAGGGAAGAGCACTCTATTACGATGTATGAATTTTTTGGAGATATTAGATTCAGGTACGATAAGCATTAATGATGAGATTATTGATGTAAAAAGAACTAATTTAAATCATGTAAGAGAAAATATGGGGATGGTATTTCAACATTTCAATTTATTTCCCCATTTAAGTGTTTTACAAAATGTAATAGAAGCACCAATTCAGGTGAAAAGGCAAAGTAAAGAGGAAGCGATTAAATTTGCTATGAATTTGTTAACACGAGTAGGTCTTGCTGATAAAGCCAATTACTATCCTGAACAACTATCTGGTGGTCAAAAACAACGAGTAGCTATTGCTAGAGCACTGGCAATGAATCCAAGTGTTATGTTATTTGATGAACCAACATCAGCATTGGATCCTGAGTTGGTAGGAGAAGTCTTAGAAACAATGAAAAACCTTGCTAAAGATGGAATGACGATGGTCGTCGTAACCCATGAAATGGGCTTTGCTAAGGAAGTTGCGGATAGGGTAATTATGTTAGCAGATGGCAAAATTATTGAAGAGGGCTCGCCAGTAGAAATTTTTAAAGCGCCAAAACAAGAAAGAACGATTAAGTTTTTGCAACAAGTTTTATAATTATTATCTTTAAATAGGGGATGATGAGAGATGTTAAAAACGTATGAAGAAGTATTAAAGGTTACGAACGAACTTGTAAATATTGAAAGCATTGTTAATACCGAAGGGGAAATTAACATTTCAAAGTCACTGGCTAAAACAATTTCTAATTTACCTTATTTCCTGAAAAATCCTAATAATGTGTTTACTTCACGAACAATTAATGATGAGGTTGAAAGGTACAATGTGTTTGCATTTGTAAAAGGGACTAAAGGAGATAGTAATAAAACGGTTGTGCTAATGGGACATACAGATACGGTGGGTATCGATGATTATAATAGTTTGAAAGAGAAAGCTTGTTTTCCTAATGAACTGCATGAAGCGTTAAAGGGTGAAAAAGTTCCGCCGTTGGTTCGAGAGCATTTAGAATCAAATGAATGGTTATTTGGAAGAGGAACACTTGATATGAAGAGCGGTGTTGCAAGCCATTATTATCTATTAAAATATTATTCTGAACACCCAGAGGAACTGAATGGAAATATCGTATTTTTTGCTGAATGCGATGAAGAGGATAGTTCTCATGGAGTATTGTCTGGTTTAAATGATTTAAAAATGTTAAAAGTAGAGCATGGATTTGATTACGCGGCATTAATTAACTCCGATTTTGTTGCTCCTAAGTATGAGGGGGATGAAAGTAGATATATATATAAAGGTAGCGTTGGTAAGCTACTCCCTTCTTTTTATATAACAGGGGTGGAAAGCCATGTAGGCTCTAGTTTTGAAGGAATCGACCCTAACTATATTGCTGCGGAGTTAACTAGACAAATTGCATATAACCCAGAGTTATGTGATAAATCGTTAGGAGAAACACCGATGCCACCTGTAAGTTTGAAGCAAACTGATTTTAAAGAGACTTATACAGTTCAGACAGCTCTTGCTTCATATGTATATTATAATTTCTTTGTACAATCATGGTCACCAAAAGATGTGTTAGAAAAGCTAAAAGTCCATGCTGAAATTGCATTTAATAATGCAATAGCTAATTTAAATAATCATTATAAGAGATATTGCGAAATTAGTGGGCAGGAATATACAAAATTGCCATGGAAGACGAGGGTATTATTCTATGAAGAATTAGAACAATCAATTATTGTTGAATATGGGGACAATTACAAAGAGCATATAAAAAATTTTAAAAACGAATTATTAAAAAATAAAGAGTTAGATGTACGCATGTTTTCTGCAAAAGTGGTAGAAGAAGTTTGGAAGTGGAACAAGGATAAGAGTCCTGCAATCATTATTTTTTATTCTTCATTGTACTCACCATGTGTAGAAGTAACTGGTAAAAATGAAAAAGAAAAAAATTTACTAACCGCTTTAGATTATGCAGTTGAAAAAGTTCAACCACATTATGATAAGCCTATTGTACAGAAAAATTATTTCCCTCATATTTGTGATATGAGTTGCGTGGCTATAAATGTCGATGAAGATAGTGTGAATTCAGTTGTTAACAATAACCCTAGCTGGAGAACTAAACATTATGTAAATTATGATGCCATTAGAGAACTAAATATCCCTGCAATCAATATTGGACCATATGGATATGATGCACATAATAGATATGAAAGAACAGAATTGAAATACACTATGGAAATAATGCCTAATTTAACAAAGCTAGTAATAGATAAATTACTTGAAAATTAAAGAGTTAATATTCATTTAAAGTAGCATCATGAACATGCAAAGGAGATAACTGCTGTGATGAATTAATATGACCTTCAATGACCTGTTCTACATGTTTTAGTGATTATAGAACGTTTCGGATCTAAGCGAGGGTTAGGTCAGAAACATCTCGATTGGAGGATGATTAATCGTGCCATTACGGGACGTCATTCCTTTTTTACTTCTTGTTGATAATACAAATTATAGAGTCTTAATCTATATGCAAGGTAACTTTTTCTGACAGATGATGTGATTGAAGAAGTGTACAAAAATGTAGACGCAATAATTTTTAAACTCTAATTTATTCTCTTACTTGTTTGGCGGGGCTTTTGCTTATCTTATTTTTTTCTTCTATATAATAACTTATTCTTGTTCACATAAAAAACACCTTCACGTTGATTGTTCGGGATGCTTATCCCCTTATTTCAACGTAAGGTGTTTTCATTTGTATCAGTTTTTAGATTAGTGCATGGTAAAAAAACAAATCAAGGGTTATTTATGGAGTAGATCTTCTGCTAAATGAGTAAACACTTCACCGATTATCGACACTTCATCATAGACCGAGGAACCTGTATTTTCCTCAGGTTGAGCAAAAGGAATTTGAGCGATTACATCTGTCTGTAATAAATCTGCTAATTGTTCGGCTCCGCCTTGTCCAAATAGATAGTTTTTTTGACCGTCAGCACCTTCAAAATAGGCCATGTTTTCAACAACACCAAGAATCCTGTGTTTCGTATGTTGCGCCATCAAGCCTGCGCGAGATGCAACATGAGAAGCGGCAAGATGCGGTGTTGTCACGATGATTTCTTGGGCTTGTGGAATCATCGCAGCCATATCAATTGCAACATCTCCTGTACCAGGTGGTAAATCGATGAGGAGGTAATCTAAATCTCCCCATAGCGTGTTGACAAGGAAATTGCGAATCCACTTATTGAGCATAGGACCACGCCACATAACAGGCTGGTTGTCATTTGTAAAAAAGCCCATCGACATTATTTTTACGCCGTTACGTTCTACTGGAATCGCCGTTTGATCAAGCATGGTAGGCTTTTGATCAATCTTCATCATGGCAGGGATACTGAAACCATAGATATCAGCATCTAAAATACCTACACGTTTGCCAAGACGAGCAAGTGCAACCGCTAAATTAATGGTCACTGTAGACTTTCCAACACCGCCTTTACCACTTGTAATGGCAATGAATTGAACACCAGAATTAGGCAGTAGCATGTTTGGCATTCCTTGATCAGTCACATTCTTTGCCTGTAGAGAGGCGGTTAAAGTGCGACGCTCCTGATCTGTCATAGCGCCAAAGCTAATGGTAACAGTGGAGGCACCAAGCGCTTGTAAGGCCTCCTCCACATCTTGCTGTATTTTCGCCTTTAACGGACATCCTGGTATGGTCAAAATAATATCCAGCGCTATATGGTTGTCATGTATTTGAATGTTTCGCACCATATTCAAATCTACAATACTCTGATGTAGCTCAGGATCATTTACCTGTTTCAATGCGTTTACAACATTTTCTTTTGTTAACATTTAGGAACCACCTTATTCTTTTAAGCCTTTGCCGAGTCCCTTTAAGAAATGAACCCCAAAATTGAGCGCACGATTGACATCTGGATCGTTTATCATTTTCATGAGCTTAAAGGCACTGACCTTTTCATTCGATTCAAGTGCTTTGCTTGCTTCATCTACGCCTGTATTTAAGCCTTCAATCAGCTTAGTCGTTGTTTCAGGATTGAGCTCCGTCAATGCTCCCGCAACACCCATTAAATTGTTAATGATATTGGTTACAGGCTTACGTGTTAATTGTCCAAGTGCAATATGTGCCACTTCCTCTTTGGCTTCAAGTAGCTTCATTGCTGCTTCTAGTGCACCGATATCATTTAATTCAGCCATAATACTAAACACCTGATTGACGGCTTCTTCATTTTCAGAAAGCAGTTCTTTTAGATTATCTAATTTTTGTTCTTTTAGTTGTTCTTCTGTTAATTGTTGTTTTTTAATGCCTGTAATGGGTACAGCCATGCTCTCACTCTCTTTCGTTTATGGTTGTTAAGTGAACGTAGCCAGGACGATTCCATTTTCGTTGTACCTCAACACCATTTTGAGGATGACGCTTTTTATAGCGTGGGTTTGTGCGAGGAAGTGGTGATTTACCTTTTGCTTTTAGCACTTCTACTCGTACTTTTGTTTGTTTATAAGCTGGTGTTGACGTATTCACATCTGCTGCAGGGCCAGTTAGGAAGTTGATGGCTGAATCTTTGCTAACAGAGTTCATTGGTAAGAATAATTCGTTTCCTTGTACGCGATCTGTAACAAGAGCATTTAGCTTCAAGGCACCATATGGAGACACTAAACGAAGTAGGGCTCCATCTGCAATGCCTCGTTCTTTCGCCAATTCTGGTGATACTTCAACGAAAATTTCAGGTACTTTCGATTGAATACCTTTCGATTTATTTGTTAGATTTCCTTCATGGAAGTGTTCAAGCATACGGCCATTATTAATATGACAATCGTATTGTGCTTCAAACTCAACAGGCTGCACCCAATCATTTAAAGCAAAGCGAGCTTTTTTATCAGGGAAGTTAAAGCCATCTTCATATAATAATGGTGTATCTTTACCATCATGGCTACCCCAACAGAAGCTTCCCCAGCCTTCTAGAACATCATAGTTGGCTTGTGAGAAGAGGGGAGATAGGCTCGCCATTTCATCAAAAATGTCACTTGGGTGCTCATAATGCCAATCTGCTCCTAAACGACGAGCAACCGCTTGCAATATTTCCCAATCTGCTTTCGACTCACCAAGTGTTGGTAATACTTGATACAGGCGTTGAACACGACGTTCCGTATTCGTAAATGTACCTTCTTTTTCAAGCGAAGGCGCAGCAGGTAAAATCACATCTGCATATTGTGCTGTGCGTGATAGGAAACAATCTTGGACAACGAAAAAGTCAAGCTGTGAAAGCACCTCATCTACATGGTTGGCATTACAGTCAACAAGTGCCATATCTTCGCCCACTAAATACATCGCTTTCATTTTCCCTTCCATAATCGCATCTAACATTTGCATATTATTTCGACCAGGCTGTGGTTGAATAGGGACACCATAGGCTTTTTCGAATTTTGCACGTGCCTCGTCATCTGTGACTCTTTGATAGCCTGGCAATAGATTTGGAAGTGTCCCCATATCGCAGGCACCTTGCACATTGTTATGGCCGCGGAGTGGGTAGGCACCAGCACCTGGACGACGATAGTTCCCAGTTGCTAAAAGTAAATTTGAAATCGCTGCGGATGTATAGGAGCCACCAGTATTTTGTGTTACACCCATGCCCCAAAGAACACATGTACCATCTGCATCACGAATCATTTCAGCTACTTCGATCAATGTTTCCTTACTAATACCAGTCATTTCTTGTGCATAATCAAGTGTATAGGTTGCAAGTACTTGTTTAAAATCATCATAATGAAGGACGTTTTCTTGAATAAACGCTTCATCATGCCAACCTTGATCAATGATATATTTGGTAACAGCCATTAACCAAACTTGGTCAGTACCTTGCTTTGGACGCATAAAGATGTCGGAACGCTCTGCCATTTCATGCTTACGAATATCAGCAACAATTAATTTCTGACCATGTAATTTATGTGCACGTTTCACACGTGTTGCTAAAACAGGATGTCCTTCAGCTGGATTAGCCCCAACAATAATGACAAGTCCAGCCTTAGCAATATCTTTGATCGTACCAGCATCTCCTCCCATGCCAACTGTACGTAATAAACCATCAGTTGCAGGAGATTGGCAATAACGAGAACAATTATCGACATCGTTTGTTCCAAATAATTGACGGGCCATTTTTTGAATTAAGTAATTCTCTTCATTTGTAATTTTAGAAGAGGAGATAAAGCCAACAGATCCTGGACCATATTGTTGTTGAATGCCATCTAGTTTTGTTGCAATTAAATCAAGTGCTTCATCCCACGATGATTCCACAAACTCATTATTTTTACGAATGAGTGGTTTTGTAATACGTTCCTCAGAATTGATAAAATCCCAGCCGAATTTCCCTTTGACACATGTAGAAATCGCATTTACTGGACCATTGGAAGGCTGTACTTTTAAAATTTTACGACCTTTTGTCCAAACTTCGAACGAGCAGCCTACACCACAGAAAGTACATACTGTTTTTGTTTTTTTGGTGCGCTTACTACGCATGGCTGCTTCCACTTCAGAAACGGCAAAAATACCACTATAGCCTGGTTCAACTTCCTTAATCAAACTGATCATCGGATCTAACATATCCTGTTTGAGGCCAGTCATAAATCCAGCCTCTCCAAGCATGGATTTTTCCATTAAGGCATTACATGGACATACGGTTACGCATTGACCACAACTTACACAGGAAGAATCATTGATAGCAACGCCTGTATCCCAAATGACACGTGGTCTTTCTGCTTCCCAATCAAGGGACAATGTTTCATTTACCTGTAGATTCTGACAAACCTCTACGCACTGACCACAAGCGATACATTGGTTAGGATCGTATCGATAAAACGGATGTGACATGTCCACTTCATGAGGTTCAACTTTTGGCTGATAGGGATATTTTTGATGCTCGATTTCCATCATTTCGGCTGTGTTGTGTAAAGCACAATTGCCATTGTTGTTATCACAAACTGTACAATACAGTAAATGATTTTCGAGTAGACGGTCCATCGCTTCTGTTTGTGCCGCTTTTGCTTTGTCAGAAGTTAGGAATACATTCATGCCGTCTACTGCCTTTGTAGAGCAGGAACGAACTAATTGGCCATTCACTTCTACGATACATGTATCACATGTTTCAATGGGGTCAACAGCGGGCACATGACAAATCTGTGGATGCGGAATGTCATGTTGATTAATGGTATCAAGGATTGTAGCTCCTTCTTTTACTTCATACGGTACGCCATTAATATTAATTTGAGTCAAGGTAACTTCCTCCTTTTGCACTTTGAGACGAATCGGATAACATGGTACAGCTTAAGACAAAAGGGAATAACAAATCGAGTTGGTGATTGTTGAAAAGATTGTCTTGTTATCATTGTAATTCCCAATGGTTCTTGAAGCTACCTCAAAATAGGTAAATTGCTAGATCATAACATGTTATCCATGTCTCGGTTTTGAAAAAATAAAAAAATCCACCATGAAATTACATGTCCGAGACATGCTAATAATTCATGGTGGATAAAATTCTTAGCAGGTCTTGCTAAAAACTCAATCTACTTTTATTTTTTAATTACAATAGAATTCAACTATTAAAAACACTATGCAACATCGTAACATAGGGTTCAAAATAAATTAATTCCATTTGTGATATGAATATTATAGCCCTTTCCTTCAAAATGAACAATATTTATCATAAAATTTATTAAATGAGAATTATTATCAAAAAGTATTTTCTCTTTTATTTTTTTAAAAGTTGCTATATCATTAACAAACTGTAAGGGTGGCCTACATAACCATTTGCCTAAAAAAGTTTAATTATGATGGGAGAATCGTTGCTATGTCTAAAAAAATCCATGAATTTAATGACATGATTCGAAAGTTAAGAAAGGAAGTTTTCGGTAAAGGTCCAGAACGTATTCATACCGTTTTTGTCGAGAATATGGCTGTATCTACCTTATACGGAAATATCACTCCGACAGAAAAATTTATTGCCAGTACACCAGAAGGGCTGAAAATGGTGCATGCTGCAAGGACGAGTATGATTCAAGATTTATATAGACAATCGCCACCAGAGGGTATGGAAGAATTGATGGGCAGCAAATTACTTCACTTATTTTCAGATATTAAAATTGAAGAGGATTTTGCGATTTCCGTCTTTGTTTTTGAAAAGCATATCAGTGAATAAAGGGGGTGCCTTATGGATCGAGCAATGACAAGAAAAATTGTGCGTGTTGAAGGACAACAAGTGACAGAAATGGATGATTTAATTGTTTCAGAATACGCTGTGACCGTAAAAATTAATCAGCAGGAATTTGTCACGATGGTCTGTACACCAGAGTATGTGGAAGATATGGTGATTGGCTACTTAGCTTCTGAACGAGTGATTCGTAGTTTTGAGGATATTGAGGAAATTTGGCACCAAGAGAAAGAGGGTTTTGTGCATATTAAAACAAAGCATATTAATCCTTATTACCAACAGACGCAAAACAAGCGATATATTACGTCCTGCTGTGGGATGAGTCGACAAGGCTTTGTGTTTACGAACGATGCATTAGTAGCCAAAAAAATGGATCAAGTCCATGTGCAAATAACGACCGAAGATTGCTTCCGTTTAATGCATGCGATGCAGGATAGTGCCGATATTTTTAAGAAAACAGGTGGCGTGCATAATGCTGCACTATGTGATGTAAATGGCATCGTCCTAAGTCGCATGGATATTGGACGTCATAATGCTTTGGATAAAATTTACGGCTATTGCCTACGCAACAACATCCGTATGGAAGATAAAATTATCGTCTTTAGCGGACGAATATCATCGGAGATTTTACTAAAGGTTTCCAAAATAGGCTGTGCCATCGTGCTGTCTAAATCAGCACCCACAGAATTAGCATTGCAATTAGCAGAGCAGCTTGGTATTACGACGGTTGGCTTTATTCGGCAACAGACATTGAATATTTATACACACCCACAACGCATCCTATTACCAGCTAATGAATTGAAAGAAGGAGATTAGATGACGAATCTACAAGACCAATTACACAGACCGTTAAGAGATTTAAGAATATCCGTGACAGATCGTTGTAATTTTCGCTGTCGCTATTGTATGCCAGCAGAAGTATTTGGTCCAGATTACGCATTTTTACCGTCTGATAAAATATTAAGTTTTGATGAAATTGAACGATTAGTAAAAATCTTTGTTTCATTGGGCGTGAAAAAAATACGGATTACAGGTGGGGAACCCTTACTACGTCGTGATTTGCCCGAATTAATTGCCCGTATTCACCGCATAAAAGGTGTAGAAGATATTGCTTTAACAACCAATGGTTCGTTATTAAAAAAATACGCACACTCATTGGCACAGGCAGGCTTAGCCCGAGTTTCTGTTAGTTTAGACTCGCTTGATGATGAGCGTTTTTTCGAGATGAATGGTCATAGAGGCAAGGTATTGCCAGTGTTAGAGGGAATTGAAAAGGCTGCAGAAGCGGGCTTACAAGTAAAAATTAATATGGTTGTTCAAAAAGGGAAAAACGAACAAGATATTGTTACCATGGCGCAGTTTTTTAAAGAAAAACAGCATATTCTACGCTTTATTGAATATATGGATGTAGGGAATTCGAACGACTGGCGTTTGGATGATGTGGTGTCCAAAAAAGAGATTATTGAGCAAATACATCGGTTTACGCCGTTACAACCAGTAGCGCCCAATTATAAAGGAGAGGTGGCAACGCGTTATCAGTATCAAGATGCTCAAGGTGAGATTGGTGTAATTTCATCTGTAACGGATTCATTTTGCTCCAATTGCTCACGTGCTCGTCTCTCCGCAGAAGGTTCATTATACACTTGTTTATTTGCAACAGAAGGCACGGATTTAAGGGAATTGTTACGTTCAGGGCAAGATGATGCTGCCATCATCAAGTGCATAACGAACGTTTGGGAAACAAGAAATGATCGTTATTCAGATGAACGCAATGAACAAACGATGGCAAAAAGGAAAACGTCAAAAATTGAAATGTCTCATATTGGGGGGTAGCGTGTAAAAAACAGAAAAAAATCGGCACAATAATGCCGAATTTTTTCTGTTTATTTATGCACAAAAGTGCCACTTTTCCCACCTGTTTTTTCAACAAGGTAAGTTTCTTTGATGACCATCGTCTTATCAACGGCTTTGCACATATCATAAAAAGTTAGTGCTGCGACAGACACAGCAGTGAGAGCTTCCATTTCAACACCCGTTTTTCCACTGCATTTAACAGTGGCTTGAATATGGAGCTCATAGCCATTCTCTGCTTTTTCATAGTCAAACTGGAAATCCGTACCCTGTAGCATGATGGGATGGCACATGGGAATGATATCAGCTGTTTTTTTAGCTCCCATAATCCCTGCAATTTGCGCAACTTGCGTCGGATCACCTTTTTTAATGCCACCTTGTTGGATGGCTTCATAGACCGCATCAGATAAAAGAATCGTACTGCGCGCAATGGCTGTACGTGTTGTGATTTCTTTTGCGGAGATATCGACCATTTTAGGACGACCTTCTTCGTTCCAGTGTGTAAAATTATTCATTATTAAACTCCTTTTTACTTGTTTGTGACCAGTCTTTTTGTGCGTTGATATTGATAAATGTTGAGCTATCGTCATCAAAAGGGACATAACAGACACGAAGTTGCTCTAAAAGCACTTTCATACTCCGTTTATTTTGTGCCGTTAATTGTGTCGCCTTTGGTAAAGCAGTACGTCGATATAATGCAGCTAATGGCTGATCGCGTAGTGCTTGCGTCGGAACAATGGCATCATAAGTGTCATTAATTAGCCCTAACATTTTTTGGATAAATTTTGCATTCATATAAGGCATATCGCTTGCTACGACAAAAAACCATTCCACATCAGGATAGGCTGTCATGATATGATGCAAAGCAAAAAGAGGGCCTTGATGTGGCTGCTTTTCAATGACCCATTGGACATTTTCCTGTCCAAACTGATATTGTAAGTGCGCATTTGTAGCGATAATAAGAGGATCTAGCTGATTTTTTTGCAGGGCTATGAGACTATGTTTATATAATGGCTGTCCAGCAAACATCTCAAACATTTTTGGCTGACCATAGCGAGAGGATTGACCACCAGCTAACACAATACCAGCAATTTTCATAAGCGCTTCAGCTCTCCGACAAAATGTTGGACAGTAGGTACTATGAGCTTCGACATAGCCAAAGTCACTGCATTTGTGGAGCCTGGTAAAACATAAATGGCTGTTTGCTGAAGGCTTCCAGCGGTGGCACGACTAAACATCGCCTTTGGGCCAATTTCTTCATAGCTGAGCATTCGAAATAATTCACCAAACCCCATCATTTCTTTTTCAAACAGAGGCAGAATGGTGTCATAGGTTTGGTCTCTTGGTGTAAACCCTGTTCCACCCGTAACGATAATGGTATTAATTGTTGGATCGCTGCACCAATTTTTAACATGACGAGCGATATCGAGCGGTTCATCCTTTGTTAGTTGGTAGTCTACAACGTCAAATGCAGCTTCCTGTAGAAAGGACTGAATACGCTGACCAGCATGATCATCTGTCTTTGTGCGTGTATCACTGACCGTTAAAATGGCAACTTGAATTGGTTGCTGCTGATGTGTTGGATGCACAGTAAGACCTCCTTCAAATGCGTTTTTGCTAAAAAACATTGCTTTTATTATAATGCTATAAATGAAAAGGTCAAACGAAAATTCATAGAAAGAAAGGCCACATACGTATGCAAAATAGATATTCTAGACAACAATTATTTCACCCTATCGGACAAACAGGGCAACAATCTCTCCAACAAACACACGTCCTTATCATAGGTGCGGGGGCATTGGGGAGTGCTAGTGCAGAAGCGCTTGTGCGAGCGGGTATTGGCAGGCTGACCCTCATTGATCGTGATTATGTTGAGTGGAGTAATTTACAAAGACAGCAATTATATACAGAGCTAGACGCACAAGAAAAAATGCCCAAAGTTATCGCAGCTAAAAAGCGTCTCCAACAAATAAACACAGAGGTAGAAATTCATGTCGGCATTATGGATGCTTGCACAGAGAACTTGCTACCATTACTAGAAGATGTAGATGTGATGGTTGATGCGACCGATAATTTTGATGTTCGCTTTGTCATGAATGACCTTGCGCAAAAGTATCGAATTCCTTGGGTGTACGGCTCTTGTGTTGGTAGTTATGGTGCGACCTACACGGTTGTGCCAGGCAAAACGCCCTGTTTACATTGCTTATTAAAAGTGATGCCCCATACAGGGATGACTTGTGATACCGTTGGCATTATTAGTCCAGCAGTTCAAATTGTTGCCGCTTATCAAGTGGCAGAGGTTCTAAAACTGCTTGTTGGGGATGACAAAGCCTTACGTAAAAGCTACTTAACGTTTGATGTTTGGCAAAATCAACACTATGAAATCAATGTGGAGAAAATAAGGCAGTCTGATTGTCCATCTTGTGGTGATCAGCCGACCTATCCTTATCTCTCCTATGAAAATCAAACGAAATTACAGATCCTTTGTGGCCGAGACGCGGTACAAATTCGACCACCTAAGCCTATTCACTATTCGCTCGACCAGCTAGCAAACCAACTCCGTTCCAATGGGGAAGTTCAGGTCAATCCTTATTTGCTATCTTGCCAAGCGGACGATTACCGAATCGTTATTTTCCAAGATGGGCGAGTTGTAATACATGGTATACAAGATATTCAGAAAGCCAAAAGCATTTATTATCGTTTATTAGGTTAAGGGAGTGTGCCAAATGGTAGAAAAAAGACAACCAATTCCTGTGGCAGAAGCCGTTCATCGTGTTATGGACTATGCCTTTCAAGCAAAAAAGGAGCATGTGTCATTAACGCAAGCACATGGACGCTTTATAGCACAAGCTATTAGAGCCGATCATCATGTACCTGCTTTTGATCGTTCACCGTATGATGGCTATGCCATTCGTTCCGTCGATAGCCAAGAGGCATCTTCCCAGCATCCAGTCCGTTTTCAAGTCGTTGGAGAAATTGGCGCAGGCTATGTCTATGAAGACGTAGTTGGCGATCATCAAGCAGTCCGCATTATGACAGGGGCGCCAATACCGCAAGGATGTGATGCAGTGGTCATGCTAGAATTAACCCAAACATTCGAAGAAAATCATCAAAAGTATATGTCGATTAAACGGTCTTTTGAAGCAGGTACTAATATTTCCTATAAAGGGGAAGATGTGCAGCAAGGCGCAGTCCTCATTGAACAAGGCCAATATATTAACCCGGGTGTGATGGCCTTACTTGCTACTTTTGGCTATGAGCAAGTACCTGTTTATCGTAAAACAGTTATTGGTGTGCTTGCCACTGGTAGCGAATTACTAGAGCCAGGTGAAGCTTTACAGCCAGGTAAGATTCGCAATAGTAATGCCTATATGATGATGGCGCAAATTGAGCGTGCTGGCGCAGAAGTGAAATATTTCGGCAAGTTGAGTGATGATCTTGCGTTATGTATTGATTGTGTTGAAAAGGCCCTACAGGAAGTAGATATTTTAATTACAACGGGTGGCGTTTCCGTAGGTGATTATGATTATTTACCAGCTATTTATGAGGCGATTGATGCAAAGGTATTGTTTAATAAAATAGCGATGCGTCCAGGTAGTGTGACAACGGTTGCTGCCCGCAACGACAAATTATTATTTGGTCTTTCTGGTAATCCTTCAGCCTGCTATGTTGGCTTTGAGCTATTTGTACGTCCGATTATACGTTCTGCATATGGGCATACTCAACCACATTTACGCAGAGAGCAAGCGATTTTAGGGGCTGATTTTACAAAGCCAAATCCCTTTACACGCTTTGTACGAGCTCGTATCGAATATGAAAAAGGGAAGCTCGTAACTGTCCCATCTGGGTTCGATAAATCGAGTGCAGTTTCATCTTTAGCGACAGCCAATGCATTCATTGTTTTACCAGGTGGCTCTAGAGGCTATGAAAAGGGTATGCAAGTGGATGTCCTTTTGCTAGAAGATCTGCAAGGAAGTGAGTGGCCTTGGGACAATATCGAAAAATCTTACAGATAGTTGGCTATCAAAATAGTGGGAAAACAACATTGATGGAGCAATTGATCAGGCAGGCTACAATGGAAGGGCTAAGGGTAGGTACCATTAAGCATCATGGACATGGTGGGGTACCGACGAACGAAACTACCAAGGATAGTAGTCGGCATGAGCAAGCAGGCGCGGTTGTCACAGCAGTGGAGGGGGCGGGTACTTTACGTATGAGTATCCACCAAAATAGCTGGCAATTGGCTGATATACTAGCGATTTATGAGTCCCTTCCAATGGATATCATGCTAATTGAAGGGTATAAAAATGAACATTATCCGAAGGTTGTGCTGCTGCGCACTGCACAGGATCAAGTACTACTACAGCAAGTAACCAATATCCTCTGTGTGATTTTTTGGCCAAGCTGTCCGCTTGATCTATCCCTTGCAATCCCTGCTTTTTCGATTTATGAAGAATCACAATATATGGAATTTTTGTTGACAGAAATGAGGGGAAAACTATGACGACAGCGTTATTTGAAGTTATCGATCAACCAATAGATGTGGAGAAAGTAAGACAAAAAGTCCTTAGTCGAAATGCTGGAGCCATCACATTATTCATCGGTACAGTGCGTGAAATGACAAATGGTAAAAAAACGATGCATTTGGAATATCAAGCCTATCCAGCAATGGCGATTAAAATGTTTGAACAGATTGCAAAGGAAATACAAGAAGAGTGGCCAGAAGCAAAAGTGGCCATCACCCATCGTGTCGGTCATTTAGCTATTTCAGATATTGCCGTAGTGATTGCTGTGTCATCACCGCATCGTAAAATAGCTTACATGGCGAATGAATATGCAATTGATCGTATAAAACAAATCGTGCCCATATGGAAAAAAGAACATTGGGAGGACGGGACAGAGTGGATTGGTGATCAATTAGAAAATGTTCCCTATCCGCAAGGGAAACCAGCCATTCAGGAGGAGGAAAACCTGTGATTAACATTTTGTTATTTGCCCACCTACAGGAAGCACTAGGTGAATCAAAGCTATCAGTAGAGCTGTCAGATGTGACAGTTGCGCAATTAAAAGAGTGGATGGAAAAGCGCTACCCTCAGCTATCATTACAACAGATCATGACAGCGGTTAATGAAGAATTTGCAATGGATACGACGATTGTCAAATCTGGCGACACAATCGCCTTTATTCCACCGATCAGTGGGGGATGAGCTAAAAGAGGTAGTTGGCTTGAGCCAACTACCTCTTTTATACTTTCAGGATATGGATACTAAGAAGTAAAAGGAAGGAAATGGCGATCATACACAGAACCCATGTCCAGGCAAGGGTCATGTTTCCAGAATCGATGGCCATATATATTGCTAGCGGTGTTGTTTGTGTTTTCCCTGGAATATTTCCCGCAAACATAAGTGTCGCTCCAAACTCACCCAAAGCTCGTGTGAAGCTTAGAATCCCACCAGAAACAAGTGCCTTTAATGCAAGGGGAATGGACACGTAAAGAAAGACCTGCCATTCATTCGCCCCATCCACACGTGCTGCATTTTCAATATCTCGATCGACAGAGGCAAAGCCAGTTTTAGCTGATTGATACATTAATGGAAAGGCAACGATTGTAGAAGCGATGACGGCCGCCCACCATGTGAACATGATAGGTTGATCGAATAGCCAGATAATGATATCTCCTAACATACTATTTTTCCCGAAAATGACGATAAGCAGGAAACCGACTACTGTAGGAGGTAATACTAATGGTAATAGCAATACCGTTTCTAGCACTAGTTTGCCTTTGAAATCATGGGTTGCCATCCATTTACCCATTAAAATACCTGCTATAATAGCGATGATCCCTGCAACAAAAGCAATTTCGATCGAAAGCCTAAGTGGAGACCAAAAATCGGTACTCATCTTTTATTGAGCCCCTTTAAATCCATACTTTTCAAAGACATCCATAGCTTCATCACTTTGTAAGAAGTGATAAAAATCCTCCGCCTCTTGCCCATGCTTACTAGCTTTTAGAACACCTACAGGATAAATAATCGGTGCGTGCATAGCATCATAGGCAGTTGCCACGACATTGACCTTATCAGAGACAAGGGCATCTGTTTTATAGACCATTCCCGCATCCACATTTTCTGTTTCTGTATAAGTAAGTACTTGACGTACATCTTTTGTATACACTACTTTTGATTCGAGTGAATCCCACAGTTGCATATTTTTTAATGTGTCCACACCATACTGTCCGGCAGGAACCGTTTCGGGCGTACCGAGTGCAATTTTTCCTGCTTGTTGTAAATCTTCAAAGGATTGAATTTGCTTTTCATTGCTTTTAGGCACGATTAATACTAAGTCATTGGCTAAAAGATCCGTTCCTAGCTTTTGATCGATCATTTCTTTCTCTACAAGCGCATCAAATTTATCCTTTGCTGCTGAAAAGAAAAGGTCTGCAGGAGCCCCTTGTAAAATTTGTTGCTGTAAAGCACCTGAACCTCCAAAGTTATAGAGGATTTTGATTGTATCGTGTTGTTGTTCATAAGTTGTTTTCAGTTTTTCTAAGGCATCCTGTAGACTAGCTGCCGCAGAAATTGTTAGTTCAACTGGTTCGTTTGTTGCCGCCTCTTGGTTACCACAGGCTGCTAATAGTCCAACTAGTACTAACATTGTCGCAAATAAACGATAATATTTTTTCACGATGAGTATACTCCTTTTATAACTCGTTATAACAAGACATAACTAATTATAATCAGATATAAATAAAAAAGAAAGTTAGTAAGGGTAGAAAATGTCAAGATGTTCATAAGGCTATAAATACGTTACCATGTAAAATAGAGGCTTATAGGAGGAGAACTTTTACATGTCACAAGAACAATCCTATACGATTGAAGAGGTTGCACAATTATTAAAGGTTTCAAAATTAACAATTTATGATTTAGTGAAAAAGGGTGATTTGCCAGTTTTCCGCGTAGGACGGCAAATGCGGGTAGATCGTGCTGACTTGCAAACCTATATACAAAAACGAAAAACAGGTAGTATGCCAGCTGTGGCACAGGCTTCCATAGCCACTCCGACTAAAAATCATGCGAAAATTATAGTGAGTGGGCAAGATTTAGTATTAGATATTTTAGCAAAATATATCGAGAAACGACGATCTACGAAAGTATTACGCTCACATGAAGGTAGTTTTAATGGTGTAATGGCGTTGTATCACGGAGACTGTGATATTGCGAGTTTACATATGTTTGATGGGGATACAGGAGATTATAATACTCCTTATGTAAAAAAAATCTTTGTCAGCCATGCCTTTGTTCTCATCAATGTTGTATCACGTAAAGCAGGTTTCTATGTTCAAAAGGGGAATCCGCTGGAAATACGCACATTTGAAGATTTCCAAACAAAGACATTCACATTCATCAACCGTGAGAAAGGCTCAGGTGCTCGTACTCTGTTAGATGAGCAATTGCGCATTCACGGTATCGCTCCATCCACGATTGCAGGCTATACCCATGAAGAAATGAGCCACCTCGATGTCGCCTCTGCAGTCGCCAATGGACGTGCAGATGTTGGGATTGGCATTGAAAAAATCGCCAAGCTTATTCAGGTCGATTTTATACCAATGGTCACTGAACGTTACGATATTGTGTTATTAAAAACACCAGAAAATCAACTGCTCATCGATATGGTGAAGGAGATTTTAAATACACCTGATTTCCAATCTGAAGTAGCTGCATTAGGAGATTATGACATCTCTTTAATGGGTCAAGTCATGTATGAAACGCTATAATCAAAAATTCATATTGAGTTTAATAAAAAAATCAATTACAATTCTAACTAGGAAATTTTATGGTCGTTGTGTCAATTAGTATGGCACAGCAGCTATATTCTTTTAGGATACATGGTGAGATGGATAAATTAGTAGGTACTACTGCTAGGATATTAGCCCACCATAAAATAGCTTGCGTACTCAATGCGCAACTATTTTATGGTGGGCTTTTTTGTATAGTAAAAAGGAGATGGATGATGTGACATGGTCAGTATTACATATCATTGGCATTATTGCCTACGCCATTAGTGGAGCATTTGTTGCGTTACAGGCCAACTATTCTTTTATTGGCATATTTGTGCTTGGTCTGACAACGTCTTATGGTGGTTCCATTATCCGCAATGTTGTACTGGATATCCCTGTGTCAGATATATGGGAACGGCAATCCTTATTAGTCGTTTTAGTCACGCTGACGACCATTTTATTTGTCAAAAGGAACTGGATTCATCATTGGAACCGCTGGGGCTATTTCTTTGATTCAATTGGCCTAGCTTCTTTCGCAATACAAGGCGGATTGTTAGCAAAAAGCTTACATCACGACCTAGGTATCATTATTATAGCGTCGATGTTTACTGGTGTTGGCGGAGGCATGGTTCGTGATTTGTTAGCTGGTAGAACACCGCTTGCATTAAGAGAAGAAATCCATGCTGTCCTCACATTTGTATGTGCCCTTTGTATATGGTTAGGGTGGGACAGCCCGCTTGAATTGTCAGTCATTGTTATTTTTATAGTAGTGATTCGCATGTTATCTGTGAATAATTAAAATGGAAGCTTCCTTTTAAACATTCCTATAAGAACGCAGAGGAAAAATAGGTTGATTGTCGAAATAGGTGAAGGTAGTTTTAATTCGAAAAAAGGAGGGGGAAAATGGCAATAGAACGTTTACGTGAGTGGTTACTATCCTCAAATAATACAGTGATTCTAACAGGAGCGGGCATGTCAACGGAAAGTGGAGTTCCTGATTTCCGTTCAGCATCTGGTTGGTGGAAACAAATGGATCCAAGAACTGTCGCGACAACGGAAGCATTAACAGATCATTACTCATTATTTCATGAATTTTATAAAACACGTATCGAAAACCTAGAAAAGGTGGCTCCCCATGAGGGACATCATATATTAGCTGATTGGGAACGAAGAGGTTTAGTGTCTCTAATCGCTACTCAAAATGTGGATGGTTTTCACCAATTGGCAGGAAGTCAATCCGTCGAGGAGTTACATGGTTCGATCCGGTCTATTCGTTGTCATCGTTGCCAGCAGGCGGCTGTCATGGCAAGCTTCTTGAATAAGGCTAGTTGCGCCCATTGTGGTGGGAAACTTCGTCCAAATGTTGTGCTCTTCGGAGAACGCCTACCACAAGCAAGCTGGCACTGTTCAATGGAGGCAATTAAAACAGCTGAACTTGTCCTTGTCATTGGAACGAGTCTTGAGGTATATCCCGTCAACCAACTACCTATGATGACAACAGGAAAAACCGTGTATGTTAATATGGATATTTCACAGCAGACAACCCCATTTGATCTGACAGTGAGGGGGAAAATAAAAGAAGTGTTGCAAAAACTTCAAATTTAAAAAAGGCGCCCTTGCAATTTCAAGTGGCGCCTAAAACATTTGAGGTAGAAATTCCCTCATGAATCGTTGATTTTTTCGTAACCATATCTTCAAAATCATGCGATGTGTTAACAGTTTATGCCTTTTATTTGGTCTCGCCTTTGCTTCTATGAGGCTCTGTAAAAGAATACAAGTTTCAGTTGCAAAAGCTTGAGGTTCAACGAGAACATCCAGCTTGTAATTAATTAACTGGGCTGTCTGAACCTTGGCAAGTAATTGCGCAAATTGTGTATTCATGGTAGCGTAATTTTCCCCTAATTCTAGGTCAATCAATGCATAGAGCGTTTGCTCTATTTCAACTTCTAATTCCTCCAATAACTCTTTTGACGGCTGTGTCACTAGTTCACCCTCTTTTATACGACTAGATAACCAATAGCTGCACAAAGTACGCCAATTAGCAAGGTACTGGCAATATAGCTAATGGCTTGTCTCCATTTTTGTTGTTCTATAAGCTGTAGACATTCAAATCCAAAAGTAGAAAAAGTTGTGTAGGCTCCTAAAAAACCTATGCCAATTAATTGCCATAACCAATCACTAAGATGTAGGGCAAATAAGAAACCAAGCGCAAAGGAGCCTGTACAATTAATAATAAAAGTCGCCCATGGATAGGGATGTACAAGTAATTTTCCTAAATAAAATCTAGAAAGAGCGCCAAAAAATCCACCAATTCCAACTAAAATCATGCAATACGCCCCCTAGCAAGTCGTATTCCCAGCCATGTGCAAGCTAATCCACCTAAAACACTCACTGTAACATAGAGTACAGCCTGTAGCCACTCGCTATTTTCTAGGAGTAATAGTGTCTCTAAGGAAAATGTCGAAAAGGTAGTAAAAGCTCCACAAAACCCTGTACCTACTCCTAGTACAATAGGTGTGCGTTTTATAAATGAAGTAAAAAGCCATGCTAAGCAAAAGCAGCCCAGTAAATTAATAAACAGTGTTGTGAATGGAAATATTTCTGTATTGGGAACGGCGAGACTCAGATTATATCGACAGATGGCACCAAGAATTCCACCAATTCCCACGGCTAGAAATGACCTCAACATAAAAACCCCTTACTGAAAATGACTATAATGAAAGTGTATCATGAGACAAAAATTTTAGAAATATTTCAATTCAAGTTATGTCCCAAAATCGATTGTTAAAATGTATATAGTGTATAGAAAGTTATAGATGCGCATGAAATAATATTTCGAAATATTATATGTGGAAAATGAAATATCTTTTATTATAAGGACAATTCTTTGTCCCTCTTATGTGAAGCCGTTGACGGCTAATCCATAAACGGAAATCCCGACACTACTAAATAATAATTAACTAAATAATAATTAACTAAATAAAGATGATGAGATAAGCATATTGAAGGAGTGCAACAGACGCAAAAAGAATATTCTATTGTCTACTACTGGGTATCAAAATCACTAGTCGTGTATTTCAGTCTTTAGGTTAATGTTTGTGCCGTAGAATTATTGTAAGGTTATAGACAACACTGTAATTTTAAGCATGTTCGCCCCTTGATTCCTTAGAGCATTTCAATGCTTTAAAGCGCTAACTATTTCCTGAAAATGATAAAAAATAACAGGGTGATAGTTGACAAATATTTCTATAGTGTGATAATCTTCAAGAACACTATAACAAATAAACTAAAGGAGGGCATGACAATGTTAATTTTATCAGTATCAAATTCAATCACAGTTACATACATTGTCCGTGCCTAACGCTTTATTTACTATTGCAGAACTAGGTATGGAATTATCCTGCCTTTTATAAGAGACACTTACTCTTTTAGGGTATGTGTCTTTTTTTGTGCAAAAAAGGTTGTAGTGCAAACAAAAAAGGAGTGTATGTATATGACAAAAACAGTTAGAAGAATGATTTTCAAAAAGGAATTTCTAGAAAGTGGGTAGTCATCCACAACAGCACGGAGGAAAGAAGGTTATGATGTATGTTTGATGTGTTAAGTAAATTAGGCTGGTTCTTTAAAAAATACTGGAAGCAATATACGGTGGCCATTGTTCTACTAATGGTTGCCAGTGGATTAGAGGTTGTCCCTCCCTATTTACTCGGTTCTATTATAGATCTATTGACAGCAGGAGAAATGACCCCAGCTATTTTAACAAAGTATGTCTTGATTTTTATTGGGATAATTATTGGGGGCTATTTATTAAATTTTGTGTGGCAATTCCGACTATTTGAAGGAGCTATCAACCTTGAGAAAATTTTACGTCGTAATTTAATGCAGCATTTTTTACGTATGACCCCAACATTTTATGAAAAAAACCGTACCGGTGACCTGATGGCGCGTGCAACAAATGATTTGAATGCCGTATCCACGACAGCAGGTTTTGGCATTATGACGTTGATTGATTCAACGATTTATATGGGCTTTATCATTTTTGCGATGGGCTATATGATTTCGTGGAAGCTTACATTTTTTGCTATGTTACCAGTTCCTATTATGGCGATCCTCATTCAATATTTAGGGAAAATTGTTCATGAGCGATATATGAAGGCACAAGATGCTTTTGGGGAACTAAATGATAGTGTGCTAGAATCTGTAGCAGGAGTGCGAGTGGTGCGTGCCTATGTGCAGGAAAAAAAGGATGAGGCTAATTTTGCAGATATGAGTGAAGTTGTGTATGCGAAAAATATTCATACAGCGAAAATCAATGCTTTATTTGGCCCGATTACAAAAGTCGGTACGGGCATTAGCTATGTTGTAGCACTTGGTTACGGGGCTCATTTAGTGGCAACTGAGGCGATGACGGTTGGGCAACTGGTCACGTTTAATGTTTATTTAGGTTTGGCTGTTTGGCCAATATTTGCAATTGGTGAGCTCATCAATGTTATGCAGCAGGGGAATGCCTCATTAGATCGCGTGCAGGAAACCTTGAACTACGAGGCGGATGTTCAAAATATTCCGAATCCACAAATGATTGCGACACCAAATGCGATTGGCTTTGATGCCTTAACATTCCAATATCCGATGAGTCAGGTGAAAAACCTACAGCAGATTTCACTTTCCTTGAAAAAAGGCCAAACGCTTGGCATTGTTGGTAAAACGGGAGCAGGTAAAACAACCTTCCTACGCCAATTATTGCGAGAATACCCAATCGGTCAGGGACAGCTTTCCATTGACGGTATCGATATTACCGCTCAAACGAAGGAGCAGATCCTCGATTGGATTGGTTATGTGCCACAAGATCATGTGTTATTCTCACGAACTATTCGTGAAAATATATTATTTGGGAAAGAAGATGCAACACAAGCCGAGTTGCAGCAGGCGATACGTGCCGCGTATTTTGAAAAGGATTTAGACAATCTACCAATGGGCCTTGAAACACTTGTTGGAGAAAAGGGTGTCTCTCTTTCAGGCGGTCAAAAACAACGTGTGTCTATTGCTCGTGCTTTAATTAAAGATCCTGAAATTTTAATGCTGGACGATTCACTCTCCGCTGTCGACGCGAAGACAGAGGCAAGAATTATTGAAAATATTCAGCGTGAACGTCAAGGTAAAACGACGATTATTACGACACATCGCTTGTCTGGTATTCAGCATGCCGATGTCATCATCGTACTGGATGATGGGCAAATTGTAGAGCAGGGAACACATGAGGAACTTCTTGCGCAACAAGGATGGTATAAAGAGCAATTTGACCGTCAGCAGCTAGAAGGAGGTGCCTCATGAGTACGAGTCAACGTTTAATGCGCTATGCGATGTATTTTAAAAAGCCGATACTATTAGGCTTATTCTTCCTAACCATTGCCGTATTCACGGAGCTTGTTGTCCCGTTTATTGCGAAACATATTATTGATAATTACATGACAATCGGTCATATAGAAATCAAACCGATTACATGGTTGCTCATTGTTTATTTACTTTTAGCCATTGCAACAGCCATATTACGTTATTTTATGTATATTTATTTGCAAATTGGGGCAAACCGTGTTATCCAAAAATTACGTAAAGATGTCTTTGAACATATTCAAACTTTACCAATCCAATACTTTGACAATTTACCAGCGGGTAAAATTGTTGCGCGTGTAACAAACGATACAGAGGCAGTTCGGAATTTATATGTACAGGTACTATCCAATTTTGTGACGAGCTTTATTTCTATTTTTGGGGTGTATATAGCGCTCTTTATTTTAAATTGGAAAATGGCAATGCTTGCTTTAACCATGATTCCAATTGTTTATGTGTGGATGATTTTATATCGAAAATTTGCCTCTAAATATAACGATGTCATTCGTACAAAAATTGCAGATATTAATGCCATGATTAACGAATCCATTCAGGGCATGACAATTATTCAGGCGTTCCGTCGTGAGCAGCAAATGACGAAGGAATTTGATGACATGAATAATGAGCATTATGCGTATGAACGTAAGCTGCTGGTGCTAGATTCAGCTACATCCTTTAACCTTGTGAATACGCTAAGACTTATCATGTTTACGGTCTTTATTTTCTACTTTGGTACACGCTCATTCACAGCAACGGAAGTGATTACAGCAGGGACATTGTATGCATTTGTTGATTACTTAACAAAGCTATTTAATCCGATCACGAATATTGTGAACCAGTTTTCACAGCTTGAGCGTTCACTCATTGCAGGTAAACGTGTCTTTGAGGTGCTAGATACGAATGGTGAGCCTGTTTCTGAAAAGAGCATCCCACGATATAAAGGAAATGTGGTTTTCGAAGATGTTTCCTTTGCCTATAAAGATAATGAATATGTGCTGAAAAACCTGTCATTTGAAGCACATCAAGGTGAAACAATTGCCTTAGTTGGTCATACAGGTTCAGGGAAAAGTTCCATTATGAACTTGTTGTTCCGCTTCTACGACCCATCAAAAGGCAAAATAACCATTGATGGCATTGATATTACTTCTGTTCCACGTCAAACGATGCGTGAACATATGGGTATTGTGCTACAGGACCCTTACTTATTTACGGGTACGATTGCATCCAATGTTAGCTTAAACAACCCGCGCATCTCTCACGAGAAAATAGAAGCTTCCTTAAATGCTGTAGGGGGAGAACGTGTTTTAGCTAATTTACCAAATGGCTATGAGGAACCAGTTATTGAGAAGGGCAGCACATTATCTTCAGGACAACGTCAGTTGATTTCGTTTGCACGCGCCCTGGCGTTTGATCCAGCCATTTTAATATTGGATGAAGCGACATCGAATATTGATACAGAAACGGAAGAAATTATTCAGCATGCGATGGATGTCCTGAAAAAAGGACGAACAACGTTTATTATTGCCCATCGACTTTCTACCATTAAAAATGCAGATCGTATTCTTGTACTTGATCGAGGAAAAATTGTAGAAAACGGCACGCATGATGAACTGCTAGCGCTTGGCGGAATTTATGACAAGATGTATCAAATGCAGGCGAACTCCTTACAATAATAGCTTAAAAGCCCCACTTCAACTGTGAAGCGGGGCTTTTCTATTTATCTTACATATTTGAAGACATTGATAAAGAATAACAGGACAGACAGCGCTACAGCAATTCCACCACCAGACACGAAAAGCTCAAATAACCAGCGTGGTACATCCCAATACACCATCATCATGCCAACAAAAAGGAAGGGTAAACCGAGATTGTAAAGCCAGAACTGTGCTTTGGCGAGACCTGTCTCCGCAGCATTTTTATAAGTCGAATAAATTAAACCAATGAATCCAGTAGTCAGCCAACCTACCACACCAATATGAGCATGTGTCGCTTTCCATTGAAGTTGAACCGTATAATGCATAAACAGGCCAAAAGCAAAAGCAATTAATAAATAAAAGACTGAAACCTTTATCCATTTAGCACCCATTATCCACAACTCCTTTCTTGAAAGTGATTTTAGCTAGCTGCTACAGTATATTCTTGTCAAATTAAAAAGATGCTTGTATGTATTTGAAAATAAATGTTGTTGGTTTTCATTAAACTAAAATATTTAATGAGAACTTTTTGTAATATGTAAACTTTTCATGGAGTTCTGCGTTGTATAGGCAGAAGGGAGGTGGACATGGTAAAGCAATCAATGAATGCGTTTCTACAGCAAGCAGGAACGCTGCTATATCGTTATTTGAGAAAACGTGGATTAGCCCATGAGGATGCAGAAGATATCGTCCAAGATACATGTTATAAATTTTTATTACATAAAAATGGAATTCAGTCAGACAAAGTAATGAGTTGGTTATATCGTGTAGCAACCAATCAATTTTATGATCTCAAGAGAAAAGAAAAACGTCATCCAACAACAGAATTAGAGGAAGTTCAATTGACTTCATTGATTCACATTCCTGAGATCCAGATGCTAAAGAAAGAAAAATTAAAGGACATACAGAACACACTGGAAACGCTATCCATTTTGCATCAGGAATTATTAATCCTGAAATATGAGCTGGGATTATCGTATAAGGAAATTTCAGCCTTGATGAATAAGAATGAAAACACACTAAAAACGCATGTCAGACGTGCTAGGGAAGAATTTACTGAACGATTTAAGGAGGATATTCATGATGAATAAAGAAGAAAATGAATTTTTGTTTGATGATAGACAAACGAAAAAAATAATGAGAAAGGCAAGGTTTTGGTCAACAGTCAAAATGATTGGGATTACATTGGTCGTTACACCAATTGTTCTAATAGCATTATGGTATGGGCTGAGGGCTTTATCGTTAAATAGTGCGCAAAAAGTAATGGATGATATTCATTTATTTAACGAAATAAGTGGGTCCAATGTCCAAATTAGTAATCAGGTTTATGACGATCATTTGCTGGGAGGGAAAATAACAACAACAACCTATAAGGTGCTTGGAGATCAGCATCGGCCATATATTTGGCAGCCTATCAAAAGCGATTATAATTTATTTGGAACGCTTACACGGACGGCCATTTCTAGCCCCATCCAAATAGAAGGTTCAGAATCACTGGCCGAAACATATCAATTCGAACGGTTTAATGACTACACAGGTGACCGAGAAATGTTTTTTTATCATCCAAGGATTTCCTACGACCATTATCAAGATAATATTAGTGAACTGCCTCAATTGGAGAAAAATACTTTAGTAGAAATAGCTATTTCTTTTGATGATGCCTATGATTTTGGTGAAATTAAAAGCAAGCTACCTTCTGAAGTACAAGTAGATTGGTGGTGGGTGGATGCCTATACAGATGATACACTAGATTTTTTTAAGCAAGGACAGAATACTATTTCAGCCAATGATCCATACATTTATGGCTTTCAATCAGAGCAATCCAAACCAAAACCTCGACGCTCTTCAAACGATGAGGTTGAGACCTTTATTCGAAACATTGAGCTTCTGCGTAAAAGCAAGAACTTTGAGTGGGAAACAAACCAGGTTTATCAAGCTTTAGTAGGGGAAAATGGCAACCTGGAGAAAAGTGATGTGAAAATAAGTGGGGCTGTAGTAACTGGTACTCCAGAGCAATTGCAGTCTTTACAAGGACAAACCTACATTAAAGGGTCTATATTTGGGGTAATATCAAATCAGAAATAGAGCGCTGGAAAAGAGAATCGGCACAATCATGTAGAAAGATCAATTTTAGAAAAGCTTATTTTGGATGAACCCTTCTCCAGAATAGGCTCTTTTATCGGAAACAATTTAGTTTAAAATTAAATAGTTTAGTGTTAAACTATTAACAGATAAACAAGAAGGAGATGTTGTTGCAATGGGTAAACTACAAAACAAAGTGGTCATCATTACTGGTGGTGCAGGTGGTATTGGTAGTGGAATGGCAAAAGAATTACAAGAAATGTCTCCGAAGTCTATGTTTTTACAGGCTAATCTAATGGAACGCGACCAATTACCAAAAATTATTGATACAGTCGTAGAAAAATACGGTAAACTAGATGTGCTAGTTAATAACGCTCATGCTGCTAAACAAGTTACAATAGAAGAAACTACACAAGCAGATCTTGATTTGTCATTTGGAACAGGTTTTTATCCAACCTTCTATTTAATGCAAGCAGCCCTACCGCATTTAAAAGAAACTAAGGGTAATATTATTAACTTTGCATCTGGAGCAGGCATTCAAGGTCATGAAACACAGGCTGCTTATGCCGCTGCCAAGGAAGCCATTCGTGGTATTTCCCGTGTTGCCGCAAATGAATGGGGACGTTTTGGTATTAATGTCAATATCATTAGTCCGCTTGCTGATTCACCAGGTGTACAAGCATGGGCAAAAGCACAGCCAGAGTATTATGAAGCGGTGAGAAGTAAAATCCCGTTAGGCCGTTTTGGTGATATTGAGCAAGATATTGGTCGAGTAGCTGTTTTCCTAGCTTCTGACGATTCTCAATACATTACAGGTCAAACGATTATGGTGGATGGAGGCTCACTAATGCTTCATTAATTCTCAGCGTTTGAGGAGGATTTTTTTGAAACAGACAAATATTTTTAAACTGATTCATATGATTGAACAGGTGAACAATGCGAATATTATACGTTTTACAAAAGCGTTCCCATATCCTTTAGGAATTTCACCAATTTTAGTTTTAAATGAGCTACATGTCAAAGGCCCTCAAAAACAAGCCGAATTAGCTGAGACAATCGGCTATACAAAAGGTGCTATGACGAGCATTGCTGAAAAGCTGGTCAAGCTTGGATTAGCAGAAAGACTATATGATCCATCCGACCGCCGCACCATTCGCTTACAAATTACAGATGAGGGTCAAAGTGCTTTAGCAAAGGCTCAATCTATCGGAAAAGAGGTCTTTGTACAGCTTTTTGAAGTATTAGATGATGAGGAAATTGCCCAATACTTGCGGATTCAAGAAAAATTAGTACAGGGTATCCAGCAGAAATAACCATGTAAAAAAATCAACCTACCTTTTAAGAGGTGGGTTGATTTTTCTTTGTTTAGGCGGATAACTGGCGGATAAAACTCAAAATGTGACGGATAAAAAGAGGAATCTAGCGGATAGCCTTCTTTTTTTGGGTGATAGAATGGCTCTAAGTGGATAGAATGTCCAAACTGGCGGATAAAACTCAAAATGTGACGGATAAAAAGAGGAATCTAGCGGATAGCCTTCTTTTTCTGCATGATAGAATGGCTCTAAGTGGATAGAATGTCCAAACTGGCGGATAAAACTCGAAATGTGACGGATAAAAAGAGGAATCTAGTGGATAGCCTTCTTTTTTTGGGTGATAGCCATGCTCAGCACAATCCGAATGTCCATATGAACTGCTTGAAATGAAATAGTTCATTTAAAATCTAATTGTAAAATAGTTGAATTTATTGAAAATTGTCCGTCTTCATTTTATAATCAAAATACGGTTCTATTATAGAGACATTTGAGGTGTGAAATGACATTAAAAACATTAGATAACTCATTGGAGGTACTGAAATATTTTAATAAGGAAAATCCTACATGGGGTGTTCGTGAGCTAGCAAAAGAGATGGATATTAGTCACTCCATTATTTATCGGATTTTAGCAACCTTCGAAAAACAAGGCTTTCTTATTCAAAATCCTGAGACAAAAAAATATGAATTAGGGCTTCGCTTTCTAGAATATGGCCAGATGGTTAAAGATAAATTAAATCTTTCTGACTTTGTTTTACCAATTATGATCAACCTTGCAGATACCATCAAAGAATCCGTATTTTTAACATGGCTGGATGGAACAGATGGTGTCACAGTAGAAATAGCTGAGAGCTCTCAAACCATTAAGTTTTCAGTGTCGATTGGCACGCGGACACCACTACATATCGGGGCATCTTGTAAAGTCATCATGGCTTATCTACCTGAAGAGAGAAAAAAGGAGATCATGGAGCATGGGATGAAAAGGTTAACGCCTGAAACCATTACCGACCCTGATGAAATGTTAGCCGATTTAGAAAAAATACAACAGCAAGGCTGGTGCTTTTCAACAGGAGAGTACTCTCATTCAGTATTTGGGCTAGGTGTACCTCTTTTTAATAGTAAAAAAGAAGTCATTGCCTCTTTAACAATTGCTGGCCCTATTTATCGTAAGCCAACAGAGGAGAAGTTACCTGATATGGTGAATGTTCTTCAATATGGAGCGATGAATATTCAACGGTATTTCGATCAATACAGCTTTAAATTATATCATGAATAAGCATGAAAAAGAGGCTCAAGATAGACATTAACTATCCTGAGCCTTTGCTTGGATTTTTTTCATGATGGATACGGCCTTGTCAATTTCTTCAAACGTATTAAAATAGTGTGGTGAAAAACGGGCCATTTTAGAAATTTGATTGCGTTCCATAATGGTATTCGCCATAAATGTTCCAGCTTCAATGATGACCCCATGTTCTGCTAAAGCATTGGTTAGCTCATCTGGTGACAGCCCTTCAATGTTAAACGGCGTAATCGATAATCGATGAGCACTATTTTGAGGACCATATAAGACAATGCCTGGAATGGTGGCAAGCTGTTCAATTAAATAGTTTGTTAGCTGCTTTACACGATCATATATGTGATGGATACCGATATTGTTCGCATAATCAATAGCTGCCCCTAAGCCGAAAATACTTGGAATAATTGGACAACCTGGTTCAAAACGTTTAGCGGTTTCTACAAAAGAATAGGCATTGTTTTGATAATCCCACTGGGTGCTGCCCCAGCCAATCATAATAGGTGTCAATGTTGGAATGAGTGCTTCTCGTACGTATAAAATACCTGATCCTTCAGGGCCGCGTAGCCATTTTCGTCCACATGCAACTAGAAAGTCACAGCCAAGCTCTGCAACATTCATTGGTGTTAAACCAAGTGTTTGATTGGCATTCATCAATGTTAGTACATGGTGTTGCTGGGCGAGCTGACATATTTCTTTGGCAGGCTGGAGTGCCCCAGCAGCATTGGACATATGGGCAAAGGCAATCAATTTTGTTTGTGGTGTGATGAGTTGCTCAAGTGCATATAAATCTACCATATATTCATCATTGGTTTTTAACACCTTCAGCTGAACCCCTTGCTGCTGAAGGGCAAGCCAAGGCACATAGTTACTCAACATTTCTGTGTCGAGCACTATGACCTCATCTCCCTGTTTCCATTGCAAGCCACCTGCGACATAATTAATCGCCACTGAACCGTTTGGCACAAAGGCAATCTCCTCTTTTGTTGCGCCGATGAACAATGCTGCTTTTTCTCGAATACGCTCTACTTGCGCATACGTTTCTTGACGAAAAGAGGGCAAGTAGGGACCAATACTTGCTTGTTTTTGGAGATAGCTAGTCATTTCATCCACTACTGGCTGTGGCATGGCAGACGCAGCAGCTGTGTTTAGATAAATATAGTGTTCAAGTAGCGGCATATCCTGTTGTATTTTCCTCATATCGATCATTGTACACACCAACCTTATAAAATGATTAATTCTTTCGAATAGGTCATTAAATTTTCGTAACCATTTTCTGTGACGATTAAATTATCCTCGATACGAACACCACCAACATCCTGCACATAGATACCTGGCTCCACGGTAAAGGCCATGCCTGGCTTTAACACTAGCTGATTACGCTGCATCATATAAGGCTCTTCATGTGCACTTAAACCAATGCCATGGCCAAGTCGGTGTGTGAAATAATTGCCATAGCCGGCATCGCGAATAATGTCTCTTGCCAGATCATCAATGGCATGAGCTGTCATACCTGGTTTTATGGCTGCTATGGCTGTTTCATTTGCTTGCTTCACAATGCTATAAATTGTTTTGAGCGTTGGAGAAACTTCTCCTAAAGCAACTGTTCTAGTCATATCCGCCACATAGCCCTTATAAATCGCGCCAAAATCTATGACGATTAATTCACCTGTCTCTATTTTCTTTGTGCTCGCTCTACCATGAGGAAGTGCACCTCGATAACCAGAAGCAACAATGGTTCCAAAAGGTGTTCCCTCTGATCCACGTCGTCTCATTTCATATTCTAATTGGGCTGCGACTTCCATTTCTGAAATACCAGCTTGAATAATCGGTAATGTGGCTGCAAGACTTTCTTCGACAATCTGTACAGCCTGACGCATGAGGGCTATTTCGTGTTCATCTTTTTCCATACGTATATCACGAATGGTTTCACCGATATCACATAAAGTGTCATATGTAAGGTTTTCGATAGCTTTCTGTTCCTTCACGCGCATGGTGTCAAACTCAACGGCAAGTGTCTGCGCTGTTCCTAGTTCTTTTTTTAGTTGCTGGATGGCCTGTGACGGTCCTTCCTCATCCGAATAGGATAAGATTGTCCCTCCATTACCCAAGTCAACTTTTGTTAATTCTACTTGTGGAACGAGAAAGTATAATTGATGATGAGCAGTAATAGCGACTACTGTTAGGCGTTCACTTTGCTTTAACTGAAGACCTGTAAAATAATACATGTTTGACCCTGGCACTAGCACAGCTACATCAATTGACTGTTGCTGCATACGGGAAACGAGCTGCTCTCTTCTTTTTTGAAACATTGAGTGATTCCTCCTAAAAACGTTTCTATTATAGAGACGTTGTATCTGAAAAATAGTATATATCAACAATAATGAATTTTCAATAAATTAAGATAGCACCATTTTGATAGAGGGCAATGAATGTAAAAGGAAGATAATTGACAAATGAGGGAATAGTATGTTGTAAATTTAGTAAATACTAGTGTACGTCTTTTTTTCGTTCATTATGCATATAAGTAGACTAGATAAACTTTTTTCCAACTTAATACGTCAAAAAGAGGGGCAAAATTGTTAAGCAAGAAAGGACTTATGTATGGAAAAAAACATGAAACGCTCAAAAGAGAAAAAGAGCAAGAAAAAATTATGGCTGTGGATTGTTGGTAGCCTATTAGCAATTTTTTTAATTTTTATAGGTACTGCCTACTTTACCATCCAAAAAACGATGAATAAAATAAATACACCACTTATTCAAACAACAGATGCAGCACAACCAGAAGAAAAAACAGTGATTAAAAAAGATCCCTTTTCGGTTCTAATGCTTGGGGTCGATGAACGTAAAGATGATAGTGGACGTTCCGATACCATGATTGTAATCACTGTAAATCCTGAAAAGCAGACGATGAAAATGCTTAGTATACCCCGTGATACTCGAACAGAAATCGTTGGTCATGATACGGTAGATAAGATTAATCATGCCTATGCCTTTGGAGGCGTCCCTATGGCTGTGGATACGGTCGAAAATTTTTTAGATATACCTATTGATTATTATGTATTTATTAATATGGAGGGCTTTTTACAAATTATTGACACGCTGGGTGGCGTAACAATCGATAATGATATGGATTTAACCTTTGACGAATACCATTATCCAAAGGGAGAAATCACATTAGATGGTAATGAGGCCCTTATTTTTTCTCGTATTCGTTATGAAGATCCTCGAGGTGATTTTGGACGCCAAATTCGACAACGTCAAATCATTGAAGCGGTGATGAAAAAAGCCTCCACACCATCAACATTATTAAAAGCAACTGATATGTTGAATGTACTAGGCGACAATGTTCGCATGAACTTTTCGGTGAAGGATCTTATTCAGCTGCAAAGTATTTATAAAAAAATGGATAAGGATATTGAGCAGTTATCGTTCGAACAGGGAGACGGTGAAAGGATTAACCGCATTTGGTACTATATTCCGAATGAGGCAGAGCTTCAAAAAATACAAACAGATTTACAAAACCATTTACAAAAGTAAGTAAGCAAGTTGCTTACAAATGTCGCATACTAGTTGTTAACTTTTTGGCCACGAGGGGAGGGAGATGAATGAATGGGAGGACCCAGGTGCTGAGGTATACAGCGCTGAATCATTGCATGCAAAGCTATGTACCTAAACGTAAAGTGCGAAAAAATCCAGTCCAATCAGCAATTAGAGGCCTACAAGTATTATGTTTAAAATTATTTATGTAAGGGATAAAAAATCATTCAGGTAGGGTGCATGCCTAGTTGAATGATTTTTTTGCTGTTATTCATCATTTTTCGATATTTCTTGAAATATCAGAAAATTAAGTGTATACTGACATTAGAAATGGTTAAAGGAGTGATTGTGATGATTGTAGGCACAATTTTATTAGCATTTGCATTACCAGTGGGTATCGTATTAGCAGTAGATTTATTAAACGAGCAGCATCACTCTGCTACACAAACTAACCATTCATAACGTTGAAACAGTAAAATATCAATTTCTAGACAATGTTACTTTGTAGCCTTGTCTATTTTTCTATGAATAGGAAACAATTTGTGTGATTCATTCGTCAATAATAGTGAGAAAATGTTATACTATTAAAAAAACAGTATCGGGGAATGAGCATGCAAGCGGAAAAAACATCCAATCTTAAAAAAGAAATATTATCCTACATCAAAATTATTGTCATTACAGCTGTTGTTGTTTTTGGCTGTAAGCAATTCTTATTTGCGCCGATTAAAGTACAGGGAGCATCTATGTATCCTACTTATCACGATAAGGATATTATTATTGTAAGCAAAACAAGTAAAATCGAGCGTTTTGATCAAATTGTTTTCCAATCTCCTGTCGAAGATGAGTTATATATTAAACGTGTTATCGGTCTTCCAGGGGATAAAGTGGAAATGAAAGATGATGTATTGTACGTCAATGGCAAAGCATATAAAGAAGATTATGTGAACCGTCAAACGGATGATCCTAATCAATTACGCATTACGGAAAACTTTACATTGGAACAATTAGTGAATGAAAAAGAAGTGCCAGAGGGCATGTATTTTGTGCTTGGTGACAATCGCCTAAAAAGTAGTGACAGTCGCCATTATGGTTTAATTTCAGAGGATGCTGTATATGGTGAATCGAAATTAATACTATATCCATTTAGTCATTTTCATATTGGCTCAAAATGATGAAAAAAGAGGTCACTCCATTGAGTAGCCTCTTTTTTATTGTTGGGGTAAATCGGTACAGCTTTTATAAGTGGGATAATAGACACAAATCCTTGAATTTTCAACGGTTTCCTTGATGGGCGATGGTTTACTTTTCATGGGAGATTGCATTGCTGGTTCTTCATTTGTGAACGCTTCTTCTACTAATTCTACGCCATAAAATAGTATTAAAAAATAGCAGACAAATCCTACTATACGCAAACAATCACCTCGTAAAATAGTTATTGTATGTTTATATATATGGTCAAATTCGTCGAAATATAAGCAGAAAATCGAAATTTTCTCTTGCCAAAAAGATTTTTAGAGGCAATGAATTCTATGAAAAAAGCTATTGTCAATGAAATTTTGATGTGCTACTATAGCTAAAGTAAATATTTGATCTGTATAACCTCAATAATATGGATTGAGGGTCTCTACCAGGAACCATAAAATCCTGACTACAAAACTTTGCTTCATTTTTGTAGTCAGGATTTTTTTAGTTTGTTTTAAAACAATCTCCTACAAAAATGAACGTGTATCGAAGGGGAGATTACGATGAATTGGAGAGTTTATATTCTTGCTGTGACTACCTTTGCAGTAGGGTTAGTTGAATTAATTGTTGGTGGAATCCTGCCAAATATTGCAGAGGATTTAGATGTGTCTTTAGCGACAGCGGGACAATTAATTACTATTTTTGCACTTGTTTATGCGATTTCTGCGCCTGTCCTACTATCCTTGACAGCCAAGGTGGAACGCAAGCGCTTATTCCTTATTTCTTTATTTATTTTTACGTTAGGAAATCTAATGACCTTCTTTAGTACAACGTTTATCATTGTGCTAATCGCACGTATTTTCACAGCTATGAGTACAGCGTTAGTGATTGTTTTATCATTAACGATTACAACTAAAATCGTAGAGCCTCGCCATCGTGCTAAAGCACTGGGGCTTGTTTTTATGGGGGTAAGTTCTGCGCTGGTGATCGGTGTGCCAATGGGTATTTTTATTACAGAAGCGTTTGGCTGGCGAGCTGTATTTTTAGGTATTAGTATCCTATCAACGATTTCAATGATATTAATTGCTTTATTACTTGAAAAAATGCCAATTGGAGAAGTAGTGCCACTCAAGGCGCAAATTAAATCGCTGGCGAATTTGAAAATCCTGACAGCACAGTTAACTACCCTATTTATGCTAGCGGGCCATTACATGCTCTACGCCTATTTAACACCATTTTTAGTAGAGGCATTTGATATGAATGCTTCATGGATTAGTATCTGTTACTTAATCTTTGGTATTGCCTCTGTTAGTGGGAATGCTGTAGGTGGATGGGTGAGTGATAAAATTGGCACTAGTAAAGCCATAATTTTAATTGTCTCAGCCTTTGCCATTGTCTTATTTAGTATTCCTTATACAATTATTGCCCTTCCACTGTTTTTAGTATTTACGGTTTTATGGGGTGCGTTGAGCTGGGCACTGACACCGCCATTACAAAATTACTTAATTCAGGCGGATCCTCAATCATCGGATATTCAGCAAAGCTTAAATACAGCTGCCCTGCAAATTGGTATTTCTATCGGATCAGCAGTTGGTGGCGCAATGTTTGCTTGGACAGGGTCCGTTATGCACCTAGCTAGCTTTGGTACGATTCTAGTTCTTTGTGCATTAGGCTGCGCGATCTTTTCTATTAAAAGGGCACCTCTTGGACAGGAGCAGCACGTAGATTATCAGTCAGCACATCATCATTCATAATCGAACGATAGCCCTGAAAGGTATTGGGAAAGCCATCCCAATACCTTTTTAATTGGTTTGCATGAATCTATTTTCGTACACTTCCCAAAATTAAATTCTCTATGGTTTCTTAGCATACTCTAATTACCTATGGAATAGATTGTTGTAGTTAATGAATTTACAGATTTGAGAAGTTTGAGATTTTAAGAGCGAATATTATTTTTAAGAAAAATAGTAGGAGGCTTTCAAATCTTGTAAATGGAAGGAGAACTCAATGACTGAATATCATCAACAATCAACTGCTGAAGTCATGAAGATATTGAACGTCACCACGCAAGGTTTGACTGATGATGACGTCCAAAAGAGGCAACAGGTCTATGGCTATAATGTATTAGAGGAAGGGAAAAAGACAAGTACGTTGGCTGTTTTTATGGGCCAATTCAAAGATTTATTGGTCATCATTTTACTCGTTGCTGCCTTCGTTTCCTTTCTACTAGGAGAAGTAGAAAGCACCATTGTGATCATGATCGTGGTTATTTTAAATGCCATTTTAGGTACAGTGCAGCATGTGAAGGCTGAACAATCATTAGATAATCTAAAAGCATTGACCTCTCCCATTGCCAAGGTCATGCGTCATAATCAACTAGTCGAAATTCCTTCTGAAGAAATTGTAGTAGGGGATCTCCTGATGTTGGAGGCGGGAGATTATATTAATGCGGATGGAAGACTACTAGAAAGCCATAATTTACACATCAACGAAAGCTCTCTTACAGGCGAATCGATTGCTGTGGCAAAAAGTACAGACCCCATTCGGAAGCAGAATATCACCATTGCGGATAAGAAAAATATGGTGTACTCAGGAAGCTTTGTGACCAATGGACGTGGCATCGTGATGGTTACGGCAATTGGGATGCAGACGGAAATCGGAAAAATTGCGAATTTACTCGATACAGCCAAGGAAAAGAAAACGCCATTACAAATTAGTCTCGATCAATTCGGTGAAAAATTAGCCTTAGGGATTACGCTGATTTGTTTAGCAATCTTTACGATTGATCTTATCCGAGGACGAGCCTTAGTAGAATCCTTTATGTTTGCTGTATCTCTTGCTGTGGCGGCTATCCCTGAGGCTTTAAGTTCTATCGTGACCATCGTATTAGCTTTTGGCACCCAAAAGATGGCAAAGGAAAATGCGATCATCCGCAAGCTTTATGCTGTGGAAAGCTTGGGGAGTGTATCGGTCATCTGTTCTGATAAAACAGGTACTTTAACAGAAAATAAAATGGTAGTACAGGAAGTTTTTGTGGACCAGAAGAAAATTCCTCATGATTGGCTCAATCCAATAAATCCAGTGGAAAAAGAACTAATGGTAAAAGCGCTTTTATGTAGTGACGCTGTCGAGCGTGACCACAAAGAAATTGGTGATCCTACAGAAATTGCGCTCGTGAAATTGGGGAAACAGTATGGGTTAGATGAATTGAAGATACGTGAGCAATATCCACGATTGGCTGAAATTCCATTTGATTCGACGAGGAAGCTTATGAGCACTGTCAATCAGATGGACAAGCAGCCCATCATGATTACCAAAGGTGCTCTGGATGTACTCTTACCCAAAGTGACGCGAATCAAAACATCAACAGGTATTTTTGAGATAACCCCGCAGCATCGCCAGAAAATCGAGGCGGTGAATCGTGATTTTTCTATGAATGGTTTAAGGGTGTTAGCCATTGCTTATAAGGAGGTATTGCCTCTACAAAAAGTCGATCCACGAGCGGAACGAGATTTAATCTTTGTCGGCTTAGTAGCGATGATGGACCCTCCAAGAAAAGAGTCGAAAGAGGCTGTGGAAAGCTGTATAAAGGCAGGTATTAAACCCGTCATGATTACAGGAGACCATAAAATTACAGCAACCGCGATTGCCGAACAAATTGGTATTTTGCAAAATCCAGCTGAAGCTATAGAGGGACATGCGCTCGAAGGCTTAACTGATCAAGAGCTGCAAGAGAAAGTACAGGATTATTCTGTTTATGCCCGTGTTACACCAGCCCAAAAAATTCGAATTGTTAAAGCATGGCAGGATAAAGGACATGTGGTGGCCATGACAGGAGACGGTGTCAATGATGGACCTGCTTTGAAGCAAGCAGATATTGGGGTGGCTATGGGCGTAACAGGCACAGAGGTTGCAAAAGATGCCTCATCCATGATTTTAACGGATGACAATTTTTCAACAATTGTTAAAGCAATCGCCAATGGCCGTAGCATCTATACAAATATTAAAAATGCCATTCTGTTCTTATTATCTGGAAATGCAGGCGCTATTTTTGTCGTGTTATATGCAACGGTTCTGGGCTTACCTGTTCCTTTTGCACCTGTCCATCTTCTATTCATCAACTTATTAACAGATAGTCTGCCTGCTATTGCCATCGGTTTAGAGCCAAATAATAAGAAAACAATGAAGGACAAGCCTAGAAACATTCATACTCCTTTATTAAATAAAAAATTTACCACACAAGTTGTGCTTGAAGGGATATTAATCGCCATCTCCACCATTATTGCGTTTCAAATCGGTTTATCGACAGGCGATACGTTAACAGCAAGCACGATGGCCTTTACAACACTATGCCTGTCAAGGTTAGTGCATGGCTTTAATTCTCGATCCAAACAATCCATCTTTGCGATTGGTGTATTTTCGAATAAATATACGTGGTTCGCCTTTATCATTGGTGTGCTAAGTTTACACATGGTCTTATTTATGCCGATGCTTACAACGGTCTTTGAGGTAGCTCCATTAACACCTGCTCAGCTAGGCTTTATTTATAGCCTATCGGTGTTACCATTCCTAGTCAATCAATGGTATAAGCTACTGTTCGTGAGAAATCGATAAAGATTAAAAAAAGAAGCTTCCGTTAGTTATTAAAACGGAGGCTTCTTTTTAGTGTGTAGAGGCTAATAACCAGCCTTTACTCTTACTTAGGTCAATCAATCTCGCTCCAAGTAGCGCATAACGCATATGGAGTTCACTATATTTGGTTAGATGTGTTTTCTTTACTGCTAGCTCTAAAGCTTGGCTTACGGCAATCAAAGAAGAGGCAATATTCATCGATAAAATAGCACTTATTTCGCCATCATTAATGAAAGATTTCCCACGAATATCCGTTATTTTCATTTTACTGTATTCTATCGATGCTGTTGGTGCCAGCACACCGTTTTCCTTTAATAGCAGTGTTAGCTGTTTATTTTCCTCTTTTAAACATTGAATAAATTCCAATGTAAGGATTTTTAAGTTTTTATCACGCGTATGCTTAAAAAAAGCATGACTGGAAGCAATATAGCCTTGATTGATCCCAAGCTGTGACCAAAGCTTGAAAACCTCCTTAAATCGTAGCGATGCTAGATTATCATTTATCATTGTCATCCTGACACTTCCTAACTCTTAGGTTGATTTAAGATTAGGATGTAGCAGTAAATGACATTCTATTCATCTTTTACAATAAAAAATGTATAAGAGGTCGCTAATAGTAGGTGCCATAAGGGTACATAGGAGGGTAACGATAGGGATAAGGGTATGGACATGGTTTCATATATTGCTGTGGCATGGTTGGTTTATAAGGGGCTTGATCGGTTGCTGATTGGACACGATTGCAGCCTTTTGCTGGTCCGATATAAGTCGTAGGAACAATCGGTGCAATCGTTTTCTTCCATTGTTCTTCATCTAAACAATACGTATGGGCCATAATATTGGCTGGTGTGAATTTTAAGATATCAGAGCCTAAAATGACCTCTGGCGTTGGCGCATCAAAAATAGCAAGTAGATGCGTGTCATCTTCTGTGGCTACTTCATAATGCCACCAGCCCTGTGGTACATTCGCAACCTGCCCAGGCTTGATAGGATAGTTTTGAATTTTCTTGGTAAAGGGATTCAATAGAGAAACCGTTGCTGCTCCTGCAATACAATAGACAAGCTCTGCAGCATTTTGATGATAATGTGGCTCGATGACATTGTCTTTACTTAAAAAAATATCAAGCAAAGATGTATTTTCTAATGTATTTAATTGTTCCACACCGAGAATATTAATGTAATTTCGGGAGTCTTTTTTAAAAAGCGTACTTTTATTGACATCAAAGGTGAACGCTGCAGAAGGGGAGCTATAATCGATATTTGAGCTGATACTTACATCCTTTCTCATATAAATTGAGCTATTCATCATCATAGGTTATGTTTTAGGTACTTCTAGACTTACACAAATGCCTAGCTACAGTCAGCCTCTGTCTGGATAAAAAATTAGCTAAAATTACCACTTCTATTTCAGAACATACGTGCGTATAATAAAAACACAAACGTTTGTTCTTAGTTATCAAAAACGCTGTTCAACATGAACGCAAACAGAGTCAGTAAAGGAGCATTCAACATGAAAGAACAGTTGATAAAAGCCATGCATCGTCACCAAATCGTTCACATGATGTATATAGCGAAATCAGGTGCCATTACGAAAAGGCGCGTGAAAATCATCCACATTAAAGGTGATTCCTTTACCGCCTTTTGTTTTACAAGGCTAGCGAAGCGTACGTTTCATATTAACAATGTTCTAGCACTTCTGCCCATTCTCCAACGGGAGTCTGAGGTGATATGAATTACAACGACTTCCCACAGAAAGATATTTTTTGTATTGATATGAAGTGCTTTTATGCAAGCTGTATTGCCATGCTAGAAGGGCTAGATGTGCTGACAGATCCAATTGCTATCATCGGTAATTTTGAACAACCTGGTAGTATTGTGCTGGCTGCATCACCAGTGATGAAAGAAAAATTTAACATTAAAACAGGGAATCGGCGTTATGAAATTCCCAAACATCCAGATATTAAGTTGTTTGAACCAAAAATGTCCTTTTTTCTAGAGATGTCCATGGCCATTACGCGTCTGATTGCACAATATGTCCCTCCAGAGGCGATCCATGTTTATAGTGTAGATGAAAGCTTTATAGATCTAACAGGCACGGAGCAACTTTGGGGTTCGCCTGAGCAGGTAGCCAAATTGATTCAGGAAGACATCTATGAAAAGTTTCGCATTCCGTCCGCTATTGGCATGGGACCAAACATGCTGATGGCTAAATTAGCATTAGATTTAGAGGCAAAAAAAACAGGCTTTGCCAAATGGACCTATGCCGATGTGCCAACAAAGCTTTGGCCAGTGCGTCCTTTATCTGATATGTGGGGGATTGGGAAACAGATGGCAGCCAATTTAAATGCGATGGGCATTCAAACAGTCGGTGGATTAGCCCATGCCGATTTAGCCGAATTAGAAAAGCGCTTTGGTATTATGGGTAATCAATACTATTACCATGCATGGGGCATTGATCTCTCCACATTAGGTGAGCCATTGGTGAACAATGCGGCATTAAGCTTTGGGAAGGGCCAAATGCTCATGAAGGATTATCACACACGAAAGGATATTGCGGTTGTACTCCTAGAAATGTGTGAGGATGTGATGCGACGTACACGAGAAGCAGGCTATGTCGGGCGGACTGTTAGCTTGGGGCTCTCTTACAGTCGCAATGCGATGACGAAGGGGTTCCATCGCTCAAGAACCATCGAAAATCCAACCAATGAGACCCTTGTTATGTATCAGACTTGTCTGGACTTACTAGACGAGCATTTTGCGGGTGAGCCAGCGCGTCAATTATCTGTTAGACTGACAAACTTAGAGCCAGAGCGTAGCATTCAGCTTGATTTATTTGATGAGCGAAAAGACCAGCGACAGGTTATTGGTCATGTCATGGATGCGATTCGTAGAAAATATGGAGTGGTGGCCTTATTACGTGCAGCCTCCTATACCAACGCTGGTACCGCTATTTCGAGGAATCGCTTAGTGGGCGGGCATTTAGCATAAGGAGTGGAAAAATGATAAGAGATAGAGGAACGATGAAATGGACAGCGATGATGCTACCGGAGCATTTAATGCTTTTGAAGGCATGGAAACAAGAGATGTTGACAGAGTTGCCACGGGAACATGCTGAATGGGAGCTTGAAGAATTACAGCAAACAATCACACAAGCATTCACACAGCATAACTATATTATGTTAACTATATGGGAACATGGTAACTATGTGCAATGGGGAGGTACCATTCAAGTGATGAACGAGGACCAGCTGCTACTAGAAACCATTACCACAACGAAGCACATCCCGTTAAGATACATTTATGCTGCTCGTATAGAAGATGATGGATGTGATTAATGGAGAGCAACGACGATTATTACATCAATATTTGCTGCTTGATTTAGCTGTGAAATCCTTGCAGCACGATCTAACAGTGGCGGAGCATTTTAAGATGAAGCGTGTATTTTTACCTGCTATGGATGCATTATTAAAGCAGCTACACAAAGATTATTTTCAATTAAAACGTCAGCTCGCCCAACAAAAAATACGATTAGTTGGCTGGCATCGAATTGATGATTATTTTAGTGATGTGCAGGTGGCTACCGCTGGCAATGATGAGGTATTACGCTATGCCAATCAAGCGTTAAAAACCCAAGTCGAAGAGCTAATGAATAAACATTTACGCAATGCTTAGGCTTACGTCTACGATGAAAAAGCCAAAAGCTGATGACAGGAGTGGTCAGCTTTTGGCGGCTTTATTTCTCGATAGGTTTCACATCAATTTGCTCAACAAGAAACTCATTGTTAGTGCGATTAAATTGATAGGTAATACGAACATCGGCTACATAAATAGGTGAGATGCCAATCGATCCAGGGATGTTTAACATTATTTTTTGATTTTCTACTGTATAAATGACCACACCACCGAAAGCAAGTTGCGCTTGATTGATATCTGGCGCTGGATCAAAGTCATAATCAAATGTAGATTCTTTTCCCTGTGCTTTCATCGTAATCGCTAATGTGCCATCATTTTTTTTAGTAATCGTTGATTCAATAGTATGTGCAACGATGTCTTCATAATGTTGGACATTCATCTCCGATAAATCCTCTCCATTTACCACATGAATCTCATAGTGATTGAGGCCTGTCCCTCGTCCAGTTTGGATAATAATAACAGCCTCTTCCTTATGATCATTTGTCAGATCTGTATAGAATAACTGAGGTTTAGTTCCTGTATCAGGGATTGTCCAGTCAAAATTTTTCCGCTTACCATCAATATCTAAAGTTACCTCTGTAATTTCATTTTGTGCTTCATTTCGTGCAAATAATTTCACCTTCTCATCATCGGAAACGGCGATCAATGGAGCCTCATGCTGTATCTCCAGCTGTGATGAGACCTGTTCAGCAGGGGTGTTTACTGTCTCGTTTGGAACAGTAACACTACATCCAGCTAGTAGAGAAATTCCTAATAACCATAGCCACATCTCTTTTTTCAATGTCTAGTTCCACCTTTTCTATAGCTAATTGACTTTATTATACTGTACAAACATACCCCATAGCAGTTAAATTCGTGAAGGCAGCGCTTATATGCCAGGGAGTGGAGGTGTAACAATGAAATTCTTAGAGATGGTAGGTGAAAATAGAGTAAGGTACGTCTCTCATTTTGAAAAGCAAATGAGTGACGATTTCTTTACAACGGCAAATTCATAACGATTTGCTCACCAATAGGTCCCATTCTTCTTTCTCCATGATCTATAAAGCCTACTTTGACATATAAATTCTGTGCAGCTATATTTTTATGATTGACGACTAACACTACTTCATTACATTCTTTAAACTCCTGCTTCACAAAATCAGCAAGTGCAAACATAGCCTTTTTAGCATAGCCCCTACCTTGCTGCTGATGGTCGATGGACAGGGCAGTTAGTAACATTGCCTGAGGATTACTAGAATATTGTTGGACTCTGTCCGTTGCATGAAGAACAAAAAAGCCGACAGGTACGCCACCACTTAAAATCACAATTGGATACTGACCGACCTTATCGATTGAAATCTCTTGAGGAAGTGCCGTAAATTGGTGTTGTTCTTCAGGTAATTCAAAACGATTTAACTGCTCTACATAGCTTTCAGAGAAATGTACTAACTCAATATTCGTTGTTTCTTGCATAAAAAAGCCTCCTTTTCTAATAGTTTAACCACAGAACAAACGTTCGTCAAGGAGGCTTGTATTAAAATAATGTGGGGGTAGGTCATTTTAACTTAAAAGGGTACCAAAAAGTAAAATAAAAGAAATACTAATCATCACAATAAGTGTAATGACCATTGTTAAAATTCCTCGAAGCAAGGTCGTTAAATTTTTAACATTTTTCATACCGACCAGGCTTAGGTAGAAACAGGCAATAGACAAGAGTAGAGTCAACAGTAATGGATGGAAATGAAGATATGTGTCAAAGAAGTCTTTCATTGAACCTGATAGAAAAAATAATAGGATACAGCCCAAAGATAAGATAAATGACCAGAGATTTAAATTAATTCCCATTGTTTTCCTCCTTCCTATAAAAACGAATTTGTTGTAGGAATGTTCCGATGATTCCGCTGGATAGGGAAAAGGAGAAACTAAATGGTAGTTGCTAGAACAGGGTCACTCGGACGAAAGTGACCCCAAGTACCAAAAGGAGTGTAAAGTAAAGTTGAAAGAACTTTACACTACTATTATTATGTAAAGCTAGCGGTTTAAGATAGTTATCTATCTAAATTACTAACTTTTAATTGTGAGTAAAAATAAATGAGCTAGAATAAAACGAAAAGGGAGGAGATTTGAATAGCTGTGGTAGCGATTCATGGTAAAAAGGCTTTAGCTTCTGTAATGGAACAGAGGCTAAAGCCTGAGACGATCAATTAACACATGAAGCTAGCACCAACGATAATAAGAAGGATGAATAGTACAACAATAAGCACGAATGTAGAGCTATTGCCGCTTCCATTGTCCCCGCCACAGTAACTATTGAAATTACAGTAACTCATGAAACACACCTCCTTTCTTTCTTTTAAAGTATGTATTGGACAAAAAGGGGGGGTTAGCGAGTAGAGAAAAAATGAGTTGTCCCTTCATTCGGGAATAAAGAGGTGAAAGCTTTACTTTATTATTATGATGGAATAGTAGCTTGAGTTAGTTGTTAGCCTGTATAGCATCAAGAATAATGAAACAAATTCTACTAATTGTTTTGGTATTCAACACGATGTAAAAAAACATCCGTTCTAGGATGTTTTTTTAGTATAACGGCTGCTGCGTATGACAAGGGGGGAAGCCGTTCACATCATGAATCATATGAAGGTCGTACTGCTTTAAGGCAAATTGACTTTGATACAAATATTCAAGAACAAGAAGTTTTCCTCCTGATACGCCACAGAGAACACCAGAAGTTCCTTGACCATTTGTAAAAGAAACACCAACAGGCTGACCGATTAAATACGGAATTTTATGTTGCCAAGGCACAATAGCCACTCCTTTCACTATAATATATAAAAGGGGTGGCTAGAGGTTCTTACCTTCAAAAAATCGTACACTCTGTTTTTGGAGATGCTAACTAAATACTGACAAATCAATCATTCTTTCATTACTATCAATATGGTAATATAAGTATATGGGGTTATAAAGAATTGCTAGTTATTAACGATCGGGAGGAGAAATGATGAAATTTAAAATAGGGGTCACATTTATTCTAGGCTTCTTACTACTCATGCTTACTGCCTGTACACCAACAGAGAAAAGTGAGAGCCAGCTTCACGAGAAAAAGCAAATAACAGATGATGAAGAGATGGTGTTCTCATTTGAGCACCCTCAAACCAAACAAAAATACAAAATCATTCATGCCAATCAACTGTTTTATCCGTATATGGAAAAGGTCAAAGAGAATCCGAATCTTTCAAGCTCGGAAACTCTGGATCTGTATAATAAGGAAGTTATTCAACCGATCTATCAGGATTGTTTTGAAAATGGAGAATACTATCATATGGCAGAAACCCTTCTTAATACGGTTCCTAGCAGGCTAACAGAAATACAAGTGGTGAGTGAAAAAATGGAGACGCATAAAGCAGAAATCAATCAACTCATTCAAGAATCGCTTTTGAAATCCGCAGACATCTTACCCTCTCAAAGCGATGTAGCTGTTTGCGTATTCCCTTCAGCAACCAATAATAGAATACCCTTCGCAGTAGGAGCGGGCAAAATAATCCTCCCGCTTTATCTAAATGTTTTGGATGATGGTATAAAGTCAACTGTTGCCCACGAATACCATCACAGCGTTTGGGCGGAAAAATATTTCAATAAAGATGTCGGAGCTTCGGTATTGGATAGTATCGTCTTTGAAGGAAAAGCGGTCATGTTTGAAAAAAACGTTTATCCTGACTACGGCTATACAGCAAAGAATGTAACTTACAACAAGGAATTATGGTCTAAAGTAGAACCTGATTTACATAAGTACGACAGTAATCGTACCTCAGACATCTTATATGGTGGTAAAGGGTTACCGAAAAATTACGGTTACAGTGAAGGCTATAAGATGGTTAAATCCTATCTTGACTTGCATCCTGATCAAACACCAGAGGATTGGACAGCCTTAAGTGCACAAGAAATTTTCGAAGAAGGAAAATACTTGGAACACTATCAATAACTATTTTGATGACACTTATTTGTGAGAGTACAAAATTAAAGAGCACTTTTACTGATTACAACATGAACTAGTAAAACATGCAGCATAATGATAGGACTTTCTCAATCGAAAAAACAAACAATAAGTCACTACGGTTTTAAATCGCAGTGGCTTATGTAATGCCGCACAGTCCTATTAGCCTGATGGAATGAGGAGAACCTTCCCAAGAACAATGCAACGGCTTATTAATGAATTAAATCTTGGGGAAATCTCCAACTAAACAGAGTATGTAAAAAGGGATAGCATTGTACAAAAACATCTTGGGGGCGATGTTAAAGGTGCTATCCCGACATTAATGTATGTGAAAGAACATAAGAACATTACCACTGTAAGTAAATTGAAAAGTAATTGAAATAAGGATGTAAAGCTTTTATTATAGGTATAATCCTAGGCATCATGGATAAAAAAGGTGGATTTTCCTTGTCTGCTATGGATGAATTTATATTTTCATTTAATAGAAAATTTTTAGTACATATTTTAAATATAATGTCGATTATGAATTGGTTGATTCGCCACCATCTACATGCAAGACTTGCCCTGTAACATGCCTCGAATCATCTGATGCTAAATAGACAAAAGTAGGGGCGACTTCAAAGGGCTGAGCCATTCGGTTAAATAAATTAGTTCCATGTAAGGCGTTTTCATCAGAGGAAAAGCTAGAAGGAATAAGTGGTGTCCAAATACGGCCAGGGGCTATCGCGTTGACACGAATCTGTTTTTTGGCAACGCTTTTAGCTAGGGAACGAGTCCAGCCTACGATAGCCGCCTTTGTAGCAGAATAATCGATGAGTAAAGGTTCTCCAGCATAAGCCACAACGGAGGCAGTGCCAATAATGGAGCTTCCTGCTCGTAAATAAGGGAGAGCGGCTTTTGTCGTATAGAAGTGAGCATATACATTTAATTTAAAGGTTTCATCAAACTGTTCATCCGTGATGTCTGTCAGCTCATTTTGCTGAAATTGAATCCCAACATGGTTACATAAAATATCCAATTGACCAAAAGTGTTCATCGTTTCGGAAACAATGTCTACACATTGTTTTTTAAAGCGAAGATCTCCAGGAAGCAGCAGACATTTTTGTCCTAATTCTTCAACTCTTTTTTTCGTTCTTAGCGCATCTTCATGCTCATCTAAATAAGCAATGGCCACATCGGCCTCTTCTTTCGCAAAGGCAATGGCAGCAGCTGCACCCATCCCGCTATCACCCCCAGTAATAAGCGCCACTTTTCCCTTTAATTTACCACTCCCTTTATAATGAGGATTTTCTATGATGGGCTTAGGAACCATTAAGCTTTCCAATCCCGGTTGGCGTAATTGTCTTTGTTCAGGTTGAGTAAGTGGCACTTCTTTATATTGCGTAATCTTCCCATAGACAGGATATTGCGGGTATGGATCTTCCTTTTTATTGTCCTCAAACCACTTTTGATAAAAGTGGATTTGTGCTAATAATTCACGATAGTCCTTGTCATTCGGATTAGTAATAACCAATCCCTCCTTTTCCACATATACTATGAAAGCTTAGCTTTTTGTGTTAAACATCCAAACAAGCCGTGAAGGAAACAGGAGGACTGAAAATGGAGGTTGAATTTTTCCCAGAAGTTACGCGATTATTAGAAAATGAAGCGTCTACACTTGAGATCCATTATTTGAATGACACCTGGTTAACACCAACCATTGGCGTAAGACCACCTTATTATAGCTACCCAATCTACGAGTCATATTATCCGATTTGGGATAATGAATAAACTGTAAACGAAGAAGCCATCTGATGCTGAAAAAACAACACCAGATGGCTTCTTTATTTATAAGAATATTAATAATTTTTAATCTCTTCGAAAGTCCCGAACGTTGCATCCCGTAGATTAATTGTACCATATATATTTTTCTTCCCATCAATCACTAGCACCTTTGGATGCATGTATTGTCTGGGAATACTTGATTTTTGTCCGTCCGTTTTGTGGAATGCTAAAATTTGTTGCAATGTCACATCATCGGTATACGTAAATCCACCGAAATCATCATTATAGGTATGAAAAGGTACCGGCCGAATGATAGGTAAATAATAAAATGTACGATCTTTTAGTACTTTTCCTTCAAATAGAACATCTCCATTATTTGTTACTGTGTAACGCTTATCACCGATATGATTCATGGCATCTGTATCAGATACCATCACACCTTGATAGTCGAAATAATATCGGTAATGCACCGTCTTGGGTGTTCTTATAAGTTCTTCATTTTTCATAGATAATACAGTTCCATTGATTGTATGCTCTATTATGCCAGAATCACTGTTTATGAAATACATAGATATACCTTGTTTATCTACATATCCTGCTTCTGATCCATATTCTTTTCCTGTATCTAATAATTTGTAATGCGCATCTGTAAAACTATGCATTAAGAAAAGGTTCATATTGATATATCCATGTTGACCTGGAATGTATTTTTTTACAATGGAGAAAGCATTTGATTGCATAAATTGATTTCTTAGCTGTAATCGTGATTCGTGAGGGCGACCAAAAAGGCTAGTCCCTTCAATTAGCACTTCTTCGTCGATGGCAAAGTTACCATCATAGCGTGCATAAATATGAAGAAGAGAATTAGAAAAGGACACATGTAAATGTGATTTATTGATCGTTGTTACATTTGAAATTTTTTGAAATCCTAGCTCTTCAGCTGTTTTTTCAAAATGAATAACATGGTGATTGCGCTCAATTAATTTGATTGTTCTTGATAAAAAAGAAGCAAACTGCACACGTGTCACACTGTTTTTGGGATAGAAAGTATCTACATTGGAAATGCCTAAAGCATTAAGGGCCTCTATATAGGGTCTAGCTTCTTTATTTGCTTTCTGTATATCCACTACATGACTTTGCAAATCATAGGCATAGTCAATCAATGAATAGTTTCGGACTAATACCATAAGTCGGTTTAACGTTAGTGCCATTTGTTCTCGTGTCATGTGATTATATGGATTTAGGCGTCCATTTTCTCCTTTAAAGATGCCATTATCGTAAAGTAAAGTTGAATACTTTAGCAATTCACGATCCTTCACACGAAGGGGCATATCCATAAAACGATCCATTTCCTCCCAATTTTTATCAACCTTCGCTATGCCGTTCTGTTCGATATATCGTCCCATCATTACGACAACTTGATCACGAGTAATCGTCGTGTTTGGGGAAAAAGTTGTCGGTGTTGTCCCCTTAATAATATTTCTTTTTGTTAGATCCTGTACTTCTTGTTGCATTTGATTCGGCAGTTTTTTTATATCATCAAAGCCACTTGCAGAGACAGAAATGTGATTCATTAAAAAAACGAAACAGAATAAAACGAACATTATTGTATAAATAAGCTTTCTTTTCATCTTTCACCTGCTTTAACCAATATCCACAAAATGATAGCATGTTTAAACAGATAAATTCTATTGGTAATGAATAACAAATATAAAGTGACCCAGAGCTAACTAGATTTATAAATGCTACTGGTATTAAAGAAATAATTACTGTTGGTTTATTTGCAGAAGGCTGTGTAACTGCAACTACTTTAGGTTCTCTTCACAATAATTTTCATACGACAATCGTAAAAGAGGCAGTGGCAAGTTCAAGTGATAAAAAGAGATTAATAGCATTTAATAAGTTAAGATTAAATAAGGTGAAAGTTATTCATTCTTTTCAGTTAGTAGCGATAATTTTGAAAGGCAGAAATTCCTTTCACTTAAGGATATATTGATCGGCAACAAGCTACAGGTTTTCATTACATTTTGTCATGAGAAAGGATGGTAATATGAGTAGGAATTTTATTATCTTTGGAGCTAGCCAAGGATTGGGAGATGCATTTGTTAAGGGGTTACCTGTCAAAGGAGATACAGTATGGATGGTAGCACGAACGAGACCCAATAGTTTAGAACTAAATGATGGAGTAAATCGTCACTGGCTATCCATTGATCTGTCTAGTCAACAACAAATTTCCACTTTAAAAGAAGTGTTACAAGGCATTCCGCTCGATGTATTAATTTATAATGTGGGTGTATGGGAAAAGCATGGTTTTGAAGATGATTATACATTTGATAAGGATGAAGTAGAGGATATTTCGAAATTAATCAATATCAATCTAACTTCTACTATTACATATATTCAGGCACTTTTACCCAACTTAAGACAAGCGGAGCAGGGAAAGGTTATTTTAATTGGATCTACAGCAGGCTTAGATCACACAAACAATGCACAAGTTTCATTTGTCACATCTAAATTCGGCGTAAGGGGAATTACAAATGCACTGCGTGAACATTTAAGGAAAGATAAAATTTCTGTCACATGCATTAATCCTGGTGAACTGGCAGCAGAAGTACCCTATGAAGAAGGAGCGGAAAAAGCCATTCATTTATATGAAGGTACACGAATCCCCGTACAAGATATTGTCTCTCTTGTGCAATGTGTAATTAATCTATCAGCAGTCTCCTGTGTAAAAGAAATTAATGTCCCAGCCATAACGGATTTAAATGCATGATTACTCAGTGAACACTACTCAAGATTGAGTAGCGTCATAGTGTTGAAAAACAAAACCATCCATAGCATTTTTGTGAAAAGTGAAAATGGTTTCCATTGCAGGCTACTTGCTTTCCTGTGGGCGAGCGTAGAGCAGCTTCCTCTGTTTAGTGGCTTGCCTGTCTCGTTATCCCATGGTAGTCAAGTAGCCTTTCACCCCAACCCACAAAAATGTTTTTTTAGCAAAGGTTTTCATTCCTCTTTATGGAGGGGTGTTGTCACTCATCACTTCTCCACATTGAAAATAAAAATCCTATCCTCCTAAGAATACAGATATTGGACTATTTGATTGCTATGCAAGGATGAAAAAAGTAAAGACACTTTTGCAGAAGGGTTGATTGGAGTGGAGCCAGCGTCACTCCTAGGGTTTTTAGCGTCACAGATGAGACCCTGGAGCGAACGAAAGTGAGTGAAGCGGCTCATGGGACGCCCCCTGGAAAGGACGCTGGCGGAACGGAAATCAACCCCTTGCCTTTCAAAATTACTTTTTCTGCCGTTGACATCACCTTTTTTCAACAACAGGACGTGAGTAGCGTCTTTTAATTAAAAGGGGAAATAGATTCCTTCTCTTAGAAAAAATTTTCACGATCCCTTCACACATAACACTACAATTAAGCTCATATAAATAAAGGTAGTAAAAAAATCAACATCCTTTCATCGTCATAATCAAATTCTAAAATCACTTCCAGCCTATCAAATCTTAAGAAAATCTTCAGGTTCTACTAGGAAATATTTAAGATTCGCTGTGTATAATTATAAAAAAAGGAAATTCACGAAACCATTTGAAGATTTAAAACGTATTGGTAGTAGGAGAGAGAATATTGAAGTAGGTGAAGATATGGCACATACGATTTACATAGTATTAACCAAAACAGGGACGTTATTATCAAAAGCGATCGGCATGTATACAGGCAAGGAGATGAATCATGCATCCATAGCCTTTGATGAGGGGCTATTTGAGATGTATAGCTTTGGTCGAAGGCAATTGAACAATCCGTTAAGTGGGGGCTTTTTACGAGAGGATGCAGAAAGAGGGCTATTTGAGTGTGCGGATTGTGTTATTTATCGCTGTCGTATATCACATTATCAATATTTAGACATGATGAAAATTGTCCGTTATATGTACTGGAATCGAGATCGCTATAAATATAATTTTATCGGACTTTTTGGTGTGGTGATGCAAAAGGAAGTGAGACGTGAGCGTGCTTATTTTTGTTCCCAGTTTGTAGCGACGCTACTAAAGGTGGGAGGGCTAAAAATATATCAAAACCCAGCATTAATGACGCCTCATTGCCTAGCGCAATTACCGTATTTAGAGAAAGTATTTGCAGGGAAATTGGCAGATTATTTACAAACGGTTCGTGAGCCAGCTATGCTATATGGTTAAGATGCACTGACTGACGTTTAAATAGTAAAATAGACACTCATGCGACAATCTTCTATTTTGTAAGAGGATTGTCTTTTTATCTTTCAGCGGAAAACACCCTTCTTTATCGGTGGTGCGATAAAGGTACAAATTGTACTTTTTGATTCAATGGTGTCCCAATACTTTTCGAGCAAGCTCGAAAAAAATGAACGCAATTACGCTAAGGCGTCATCAATATTAGTCATATTTACCCCATATAGAATGTCAATAAACCTAGTTGCTGGAAATTGTAAAATGAGTCCTATTCCTGTTAAAAGAGTCACCATAAAATTGCTATCATAAATAATAGATACGTACGTTCTATGAGTGAATATCAGCAAGGAGGATATGGAAATGAGTGATGAAATAGCAGCAGTTGGCTGGGATGCGATTGATCAGGCATTAGCACAGGTATATGGTGAGCAGGAGCCAAAGCATTATGGAACTTTGATTCCCTATTCACTAGGAGGACAAGATCCTTTAGATGGAATTAGTGTTTATAAAAGCGAAACATCCATTCCACATTGGCATTTTGTTACATATGGCTTCTCGGAACTATATGAAAAGGAATTTGAAAACAAGGACTATAGTGGATATGGATTTGAATTAACATTTCGACTAGTACGTCAACATGATGAGGAAGAGCCACCTGCTTGGGCATTGAATTTACTACAGAATATGGGCAGATATGTGTTTAATAGTGGTAATGTATTTAGAGCGGGAGATTATTTGGATGCAAATGGTCCGATTTGCCTCGATGCCGACACACAATTAACGGCACTAGCCTTTACACATGATCCAGAGCTTGCTGAAATCGATACACCAAATGGCAAGATGGAGTTTATCCAAATGGTCGGTATTTCAGAGGATGAGTTAGAAGCGATGCAGACATGGAATACACTTGGTGTACTACAGGCTGGCATGAAGCAAATACCAAGCTATACTACGGATTTAACAAGAACTTCTCTCCTGCAAAATCCTGAAGTTGCCGAGGCAGTTGTGCGAGGAATGGAGGAAGATGGCTCTAATACGGGGTTTCTTTTCGTAGATCAACTTGCTTGGGAAGTAGAAAAAAAGAGCTGGTTTAACAAACCGTCTAATGTTGTTCAACTTGGAGCAAAGCAAGCAGCTGTCATTAGTAAATTATTACGTGGACGTATTCTGAAAGATAAAGATCTTACCTTAGTCGGTCAACAAATAACGATAATATTTAAAGCAGGCCCTCAGGTAGGCTATTCAGAGAATGGTCAAGAGATTACGATCACATTGAACAAGGCAGCGGTAGGAGAATTAAGTCAGAGGCTGATACCGCAAGAAAGTCAATTCACTATTTCTTCTTTAGCTGGTGTAAGTTTTCAAATTTTGAAGACACATATTAAAAATCAAGAAGGAGCGGTTGTGAAAACAATCGGATAAGATGGATCTCTCGCTAAGGCTTTAGCGGGAGATTTTTCTCTAACAATAGAAAGGGAGGATGTACAGTGAAGCAGTGTGTAGAGCATTTTCTAGCGGCTGTGTGGGAGCAAATCACGGCTGTTTATCAAGAAGAGAGTAAACGAATAACAGGGCTGAAAGAGCAAAGTAGGTTACAAGCAGGCATCCTTCAATATTTGAAAGTTGCCTGGAAAAAAGGAAAAAGTCCTAATGGCACAATCTTTATAGATGTTTATGAGCCATTTAGTTGGAGTGATAGCTCCTATAAGATGGAAGCGGGTTCATACATACAAGAATTTACAGATGTCCAGCATATTGAAGAGCTTTTTAGTGCTTTATGTACTAAAACAGAGGAAGTATTTCAATCTGAGCAATACGGTCCCCGATTTTTTGATTACCGCTTTGAGGTTGTGCTGGAATTTGAACATGATAAAACGGTGCTTCATTATCAAAAGGAACTGTTGAATAATCGTAAACTAGCGTCAACGAAACAAGTGCTGGCAAGCTTTATAGAAACAAAGGTGATGGCAGAGCTACCAGTTAGGCCAAGTGACAATGATGAATTTTTCCTTGCGAAGCATTTGGTCAATCCACATTTTTTCCATCAAACAGCTGAGGAAGTCGAACCACTTATTCATCGGCTTCAAGAAAAGCATCGGGCGAATAAAGAACGTTTAGACAAATGGATTTATTATTATACAATGGCCTTTAAGCAGTGGGCAGAGGAGCATTTTTTAACGCACTATTTTGAACAAGCAGGCGATTATAGGAAAGAGTGGGTATTGAAAACAGAGGACTCGGAACAACAACTAGAGAAGGAAAAACTAGATTTCTTTCTTTATGTCGCGTTGAAGATTGGTCAAAAAGAGCCAGCCACTCGATTAGAATACTTGGAACTTGCGAAGCAGCTTGGCTCGCTGCAGGCAGCTAATTATTTGGAAAAAGGAAGCGGTCGTTTTGAAAGTATAAGAAAGCGGGATGTATTCGAAGGACAGGCAAATGATATTTTACAAACGATTGATATACGAGTGATGGTAGAAGAGGAAAACGCTTATCGTGAAGCCCTTTACTATATCATTCAACTGCTACAAGAAGGTTTTCCAAAGGGCTATAAGCTGACTTTAAAGAGTAAAGCGAAAAATTATCTTCCTATTAAAAAGTTAGCTAAATCAAAGCTTCATCAATTTTTCGCCAATTGCCTACAATATCCAAATCTTTTCCCTTTATTAGCGGACTATGCCCAGCTCGCTATGGAGGAATATGCTTGGTATCAGGATGTTGAGCCGAGTGAAAAATCAGCTATGCCCAGCACCTATGCGGTTTTTGGATTAGGGCTTTATAGCAAGGATTATTTTCCACTTGTTCAACGATATATGTTACTCGTTGATACAGAGCATCAATCCGTGCAAGATGCTTATGCGGAAGCCTTTCTTGAAGCTCATGGCTTATCAGTAGAGATGATGCCTGTGTTTGTAGCTATTTTACTTGGTGCAAGTGAATCAGCTAAGCCAATAAAGAACATTGACATCATGGATTTAGATTTGCTCGTGGTACTCCGACAAGAACTTGAAAAGAAAGCAGATTATCAGCGTCCATTTGTTTTATATCGAATATTCGGTAGTTTCAAGAAGCTTGCTCAGCGACTAAAGCAAGAATCAGCACCAATAAGGGATGAACTTGAGAAATTACTGCAATGGATGGATTCCTGAAGGGGGTAGACGAATGGAATGGACGGAAGTGAGTAAATCCAAGGATTTAGAGGTCGTTCGTGAGGCCATTAGTAAATTAGATGTAAATGAGCGAGATGCACGTGGGAGAACACCATTAATGCTTTTTATAACAAATCGAATGCCACATGAAGGAATCAAGCTTCTTTTGGCACAGCATATAGACTTGGAGGCACGAGATAAGCTTGGTGATACAGCACTTAAAAAAGCGGTAAAGTTTAAGCAGAAAGAAGTGATTTCTTTACTACTTGCAAAGGGTGTAAATTTATCTGAGCCAGAGGGGATTACCGCTACAGCTTGGTTTTCGGCAAGGGAGCATGCAAGAATAGCTGATTTATTGGTAGATACACCAGGTGCAATCCGTCTAACTTTGAATGCAGAAGAACAACAGCAAGCTGATGCCATTTTATATGAGGATTCTCTCAATACAATGTGCCAGCGCATAAGCAAGGTATCATCAGCTGTTATTTTACATGCCATTGTCAATAGCTATAACTGGGATGATGGCCCCGAGCCTATGCTCGCAGCATTAGCTAATCCAGTTTGTGCCCCTATTACCATGATAGACATGTTTGAGCTAATGGAAGGAGAATATTGGCTAGTACTAACAGAGGAAGAGATAGCGAGTTCCGATTGGAAGCGACCATGGAAAGAGATGGCACTAACCTTACAAGAAAAATTAAAGTGCTAGCTAGCGAGGAGAGAATAATGGATCAAAAAGCAAGGAAAATATTAATGCAAACCTATTGGCAATCTGGTGGATGGCGTTCAGGTGGTTATACCTATACAGAAGAAGATTTTCAATATGCTAAAAGTAAGGGCTTGATGTTTGATCGATTAACGATTTCCCATGATGAATGTGTACAAAGATTGCGACAGCTGCATGAGAAATTCTTAACAAAGGAGCTTGTGGTAAAGGCATTTTTGCATAGCTTATCGACGCGCAAAGTACATTTACGCAGTGCCTTATCGAGCTGGGCTCTTACGCATAATTTACCAATGCATACGTATGATGAACAACCTGTGGCATTGGTCTCCTATAGTGGCTGTGGCTACTGTAATGAGCGGAAAATCATGTCCAATGCTACGTATGTCAATGAAGATTTAAATGTGCTTAATTTTGAACGCATCAAGTGGGGAGGGGTTCGCCTCAATTGGCTCATCTATTGTTTACTAGACTTAGAATGCCTAGTGAAAGAACAAGAAGCATTGAATGTAAGTGAGGATGACGTAGCCATCTTAAAACAGATGGTAGCAGCAATAGAATCCTGTAACGACACAGATGCAGCTAGACAGCTTGAAAAGCGCTGGAAAGATGTTTTCAAGTCCAATCAACATGAACGAGATGTGGTTATGGAAATCTGGGGTTATGCGGGACTACTCGTATCAAAGGATGATTATCGCAAGGAGCGTGGACGTGGAACTGATTTTATGTCAATGGCGACTTGGAGAGGACAGGATGGCTATTCACAGGAAAAGATGAAGTTTTACTTTGGCTCCTACCTATAAAGCTGAGGATTATTGATATAGCAAAGGAATTTTAAGAGCGGCTACTATAATGAACAGCTGTCATGGTCATGCGTGCAGATTTTACTTTTACCAGAGCTTTACTAGAATAAATAAGAGAGGTGCAGTGAGATGGGGGCTTGGGGATACAAAGCATTGGAAAGTGATGAAGGTTTAGATGTAGTGGCGTTTTTGCGGGAGTTTATGGAACAGCATAAGGAATCCAATCAGCTAACATTATCGGATATTGTACAGGCTATGAAACAGCAAGGCTTTTTTGGTAAAACATTGGAGGATATAGATTTTTTCTACGATATAAGTGCCCTGGCTTTGGCAGAGCTTTATAGTCAATATCTGGATACAGGAACCATTTATGGTCAAGAAAGTAAGGATGAACAAATACAATGGGTAGTAGATGAAAGCTCTTTGACCTTTATATTGCGGTATTTACAGGACATTAGAGATGAAGTACCTGATCAACATGGTAGTAGAGAGATTGTAGAATTATGGCAAGAGTCCAAGAGTTGGCCAGAATGGCAGTCCAACTTAGCCTATCTTATTCAGACGGTGGAACAAGCAATTAACCGTTTGCCACAATAAAAATAGATGGAGTGATTGGAGATGACCTATGATTTTTGGATGATGGCTTCCATCATGGAGTTGGTTGAATATCCAGATGAGACAAGTGATGACTATATAGCACATCCAACTTTACAGACGATCATGGATGTGCTTGAAATCCAAGTACCGATAGCAGAGATTTACGAACGTTATTTTGGTCAATCCATTCATACAGGACATGTTTTAGTATTTGCGAATAAGCAGCAACCACATGTCTGTGTGGTACTTGATACTTATCGAGATCCGCTCGATCAGCTGGATTTAATTCAATTTGGCTGGAGAGTGAACACAAAAGATGTTCACCTAGTAAGACAGCTGACACGAAAACTATTTGATAATTGTGACGAGGGGATTCGCTATGAGGAAGGTCAATCCATTCTCTATCAGGTATTACAAGAACAACGCTATCCACGAAAACTTTACTATGAGACATTATATGAACAACAGCTGAAGAAATTTTGGGTATGATAGCATCAAAAAGGATTCGTAACACTTTCTATAAAAAGTGTACGAATCCATTTCCTAGAACCTATACAAAGAAAAAGCTGAATAGAGATAGCGCAATCGAAATGATTACAATAGGTCCAATCATTTTCATATGTCGTTTTCGTGCCATTACAACAATCGCTACATATTCACGAATCATCGCATTTGGCCAATAATAAAAGGCTGTCTTAGAGCCAATGCCCTGACTATCTAAGCCCGCAAGTCTTGCATAAATACCCGCACGAAAAAGATGGAAATTATTCGTGGTGAAAATACTGTTATAGGCCTTACCCTGTTTCCGATCATCCATGAGCTGCTTAGAAAATAACATATTTTGATAGGTATTCACAGAGCGGTTCTCCTGGAGTGTATGCTCAATGGGAATGCCTTTTTCTATTGCATATCGTTGCATCGCTTCAGCTTCGGGTAGATTTTCATCAGGACCTTGTCCACCAGAGAAAATAATGGTAGGAGGAGTAGTCACTGCTGCTTGCTTATGATAGAAGTCAATTGCCTTTTGAATTCTACTAGCTAAAAGTGGAGGCACCTTATCATTAATTAATCCACTGCCTAGTACAATAATAAAATCTTGATTCAATCGAGGGCGATTGAATTGGTAGAGAAAATAAGCAGATAAAAAATTGGATAAATGGATAAAAAAATAAAACGTAATGAGTGAAATTCCACCAAAAATGGGCTGGAGGTGGACTGAAAACAAACTCGCTGGATTGATAATCGGTAATAGGATAAAAAGTAAAATGCCAATTGCCACAAGTAATGTTAAGGAATTGGCTAAACGTCTACCTTCTCGCTTCATTAATACTCTCGCATTTAAAAATAAACCAAACATTAAAGCAACAATACCAAAAGGAATTAAGATGAAAAGGGCAATCAGTGGAATAATGACAATAAGCCTTAAAAAGTAATGGTCAGATGCTAAAGATAGAATGACGCAGAATAGCAGAAATGAACAGATAAATAGATTAAATAATAGTCCGTTGATCATTTTTCTTGGGTCTTTGAAGTAAGAAATAAGAAAAATGATGAAAAGAATCAGTGGAATAATGCCAAAATACATACAAAATGCACCTCTAGTGATGGAGTTGGTTAATGATATCTCTATATTATAAGTAATTATTGGATGAAATCAACCATCGATGAAAAAGTGGAGAGGGAGCATCTAGAAGCGCCCTCTATTTTTTGTGTGTACGATGATAGGTTTTATTGAGGTAATGAATATATTGGGTGCGGGTCAATCCACCAGTTTGACGATTAAAGTCATCATAGGAGATATCTTCAGGGAAACTAAATTCAGCTAGTGCCCGCTGACGATCTTCGCGGAAAAGTGGATGATCTAGCGACTCTGTAACAATTCCTTCCTCTTGCTTCAACCAATCACTCGCAACGCCTGCATAGACACCATGATTTGTAAAACGGCTAGCTGTTTGATAGGAGGTAGAAGGTGCAGGTTTACTAATTGTTCCTGTCCCCCAGGATAAACGGTATCGAGGCTCTTTCCCATAGTTTAGTGTCACGCCATAGCCCATTGGAAATACAATATCGGATTCTGTTAACATTTTATGGCCAATCTTTTCATAGCATCCTCGCATAAAATGGTCATCCATCACAATATGTGTTTGAGGGGCCAATGGAGCAGATATGATTTCCTCAAGAGAAGGCAGTCGCTCTGTCGTTGTCAACAAATAGGGCCGTACAAACAATGGCATTGTCATTACATTATGCCAAATACTATCTTCTCCAAATAGATGATCCTTTTGCATTTGTCGTAAATCGCCAATGACAAGCACATAGCCATCTACAAATAAATCGATTTCTACACGAAAAATATCACCTGGTACCGTCTTATAGCGTAGGCTTTTCATTTTAGTTAGCTTTTCTAGCTTGTCTGTGTAATCTGCAGGTAGCTGGGAGGGAAATTGCTCTAACCAATTCAAGAGAGCCGACTTAGTCGTTAAATGCTCAAAGCCTGTTAATGGCAGCTGGTAATATGTTTTAGTGTTACGAGCTGTGATATAGCTAGATGGATGGTTTTCATTACCTAGACCAGCAGAAAAAACAACGCCTGCAGCTTTCACAGCGGAGATATTGGTATAATTCAATTTCTTCTCTTTTCCACGCGCGGTTTGAGGGACAATGACTTCACGATTACGTGTTAAAATGTCGACATCCGCTTCTTGGTAGCTATGCTCATTCACGAAAATTCTTTTTTTAATGAGATCACCTTCAAGGCAAATAAAATAATCCTCTCGAATCGGAATCGTTTCCCAATGTGCTTCTAAAGTATGTAGGCCGAAATAGGGGCGCAATGAATTCGTTAACCAACTAGTAAATGGTGTCAATCGAATTTCCTCCTAGCTATTGTTTTGTATTTTGGTCAAGTATACTGAATTTGGTGGGTGTCGAAAATAGCTTAGATGGAAAATAGTTACTTTTATGCAGTGATAATAATTGCTTTTGGAGCAGATGCCTACCTTTTTCTTCAGGCTATAGAACTGCTATAATGACAGACAGAGGTGATGAATATGCATATTGTGACGATTGAAGGCATACCCTATGCTTGGCTTGAACAATTACAGGAAATCCACGCTCACGTTTTTGATGGAGCTAATTTGCCACTCGAAAAGCTAGAAAAGAAAGAAGGCCTTCTTTGCATATTGGCAGTGGAAGCTGACACATTGATCGGCTTTAAACTAGGCTACCCACATCCAGATGATATATTTTATAGTTGGTTGGGTGGCGTTCATGCAGCACATCGAGGTCAGGGAATTGCAAGTCAATTAATGAAACAACAGCATGAATATATCAAGACTTTAGGCTTTCACAAAGTTCGTACATACGGAAGAAATACATTCAAAGCCATGCTCATTACCAACCTCAAGCATGGTTTCGATATAAGATCAACATTTATTGATGAAAAAGGCAGACATAAAATTATATTTGAAAAAACAATTGATTAAGGAGTTTTATACATGAAAGCATATTTAGCAAATGGGTTATTTTCGTTAGGCGATCGTTTTGTAAATGAACAATTAGCAGCAGCTATTCGCGAGGCAGTACCAGGCATCGCATTATACGTACCTCAGGAGAATGAGGCCATCAATGATAAATCTGCCTATGCAGATAGCTTAGCGATTGCCCAAGCAGATTTAGAGATGCTACAGGATAGCGATGTTCTGATAGCTGTATTAGATGGGGTGGAAATTGATTCAGGCGTTGCCGCAGAGATAGGTGCGTTTTCGATGCTGAATCGTCCCATTATTGGTGTGCTAACAGATGTTCGTCAGCAAGGGCGGGACAATATGCAAAAAATAGAGGCACTGATCCGAGATGGGCTAGAGAATCAGTTTGTTTATCGTAATTTATTTGTTGTGGGGTTAATTAAACGCAATGGCGTGATTACATCTTCTATTGAAGAGGCTGTGAAAGCCATACAAAAACTACAGAACGGGGAGGCATCATGATGCTATTAGCTACATCAGACATGGTGGCAGGAAAAGATATCATGGAAACATTAGGGCTAGTGAAAGGGAATTCTGTTCAATCTAGAAATATTGGTCGTGACATGATAGCAGGACTTCGCAATATTGTAGGTGGAGAAATGAAGGAGTATGCGGAGATGCTTGTGCGCTCTCGTGAAATTGCCACAGAGGCAATGGTAGAGGAAGCCAAACAATTAGGTGCAGATGCAGTTGTAGGCGTTCGTTATGCTACTTCATCTGTCATGGATGGTACATCCGAAGTATTAGTATATGGAACAGCTGTAAAATTCAAATAAAAGAGTAGAAGGACTTTCATTCAATGGAAGTCCTTTTTCAATGGTTAAAAAGTGACACATTCATCTAAAATGCTGTAAAATTTTAGTTAATTATGTCTATAATACAGTCTATTGTGCTACTTGAATGGTGATTTATTATAGGATGCGTATAGTACAAATTATACCAATAAAGTAGAAGTTTTATCTTGATTCATTTTATAGATAATGAGATGAATGCACAAATGGAGTGGGTGTCAAAACACCAACTGAATCAAGATAAAAGCCCAAGCGGAGGTCACAGATTTTGAAGAGAAAGCTTTTTGAGCAACTCGCAAAAAATCTGGACGCAATCAGTGGAAGGGCTATTTATGGCCAATATACTGCAAGCTGGGCATGATAGAAGAAAGAGTGGGATATATGGTAGATTCACAACAAGGCAAAGGCTACCGCGTACTATCGATGTTTGATCGATTGATGGATGGCCAAGGAATCAACAAGAAGCAAGAAGCATTGACACATCAGGTTGGTGAAAAAACCATACAACGGGATATCGATGAAATTCGTACGTATCTGGAAAAGGCTAAGCTAGATTACCATTTACAATATGTACGTACAGAAAAAGTGTATAAATTAATGCATACAAAAAACAATCGTTTATCTAAAGAACAGGTACTAGTCATCGTTAAAATACTCATTGCCTCAAAAGCTCTCGTAAAATCGGATATCGGTGAGATCGTTAATCAACTTCTCTCACGTGTAGCAGACGATCAACTGTTATTAAATGAAAAAATTGTATATGAAGATATCCATCAAAACAAGTCATTATTGTCCTTGATATGGGGAATTTCAACAGCCATTCAAAAGAGAAAGGTCATTACAATTGATTATTTACAGGAGGGTGAAGCGATTCCAACTGCAAAAATTTTAAAGCCGCTCGCTGTTATCTTTTCAACACATTATTTTTATTTAATAGGAGATAATCAAGACACCCCAACTGTTTACAGAATGGATCGTATTCAGCATTTTCGTGAAATGGCTATCCATTTTGAATTTCCATCTGTACACCCATTACAAGTAGAGGACGCTAATGACCTTACTCATATCCGTCTTCTCTATAAAGGCCGTTCTCCTCAAATAGTCTACAATCGTTTCCCAACAGCCCACCTAGTTTCACAAAACAATCATGAATATGTTTTTGAGGCAGAAGTGTTAGAATATGGCGTGAAAGAGTGGTTGTTAAGTCAAGGAGCCGATATGGAGGTATTAGAGCCAATTGAACTGAGAGAAGAGATCATTGAGACCTTACAAGCTATGCAGCAAAATTATCGTTACATATAAAAACCCGTGTATACATGCACGGGTTTTTACGCTTACTGAAACAATTGTTTGATAAATGTCATATCGATATCCTTAGTGAGCTTATAATCTTTCATGTAATTTTCCTCATATAAATACACGAATAAATGCTGGTCATCATCTAAACGCAAGCCAATTTCCCTGTTGTCATTAATTGAGAGTGTTAGCCAGTATGCTTCATGAGAATCAGAATTCGAAAACCACACCTTTTTTAAAGGTAGGTCCTTGAATGGCTGCATAATTTGATTGATTTCTGCTGCGTCAGTAATCGTTACTGTTTTTTCATCTGAGGAACGAATAATTTCAATCTCATGAATTTCCTCCATTTCGAGACGTTCTGTTACCTCTGTTGTAAAATCAGTGTCTCGTGTTAACAGCATTGTCGAGATATACAGAATAAGTAGTGGTAGTAAAATGCCTAGAAGTAGTTTGTATCTTTTTTTCATGCTCGTCTCCTTAAATTCTAAAAATTCACACATATGTATTCTTTTCCACGCTATAATTGAGCATATACTGAAATGATGAAGGAAGGCAATTAAATGACACATAATCATGAAGAAAAAGAACTATTTTATCCAAGTGGAATCATCATGTATCGAGGTGGCGTCAAGAAGAATGATTTCGGTCACGATATTTATGACGGCAAAGGCACGCTATTTGATCAAGAGGGAGAATTATTATTCGAGGGTGAATTCGTCAATCATATGAAGCAAGGCAATGGCATTATGTATTTGAAAGGACAACTCATTTATCAGGGTGAATTCATACAAAATAAAAAACAGGGTCATGGCATTTTATATAAGGATGGTCATATCCATTATGAAGGTCATTTTCGCAATGATTTAATGGATGGCTATGGTGTTTTATATTATGAAGAAGAAGTAATTAGCCCTTATCAAACACTACGCGCACAGTATCCACATTTAAATCAACCGCAGTATGAGGGTGACTTTGTCCATGGCATGAAAAAGGGAAAAGGCAAGCAATACTATCCAAATGGATTTTTACAATATGAGGGCGATTTTATTTGGCATCATATGCAAGGGGCTGGGAAGCTATATTATCCTACGGAATCACCAACAGCTGAGGAGCTTGCACGTGGTGTAACTAATCTCCACTATGAAGGTCATTTCTTTGAGGACCTAAAGCATGGTAAAGGCAAAGTATATTCTAGGAATGGAATTTTAGAAGCGGAAGGGCAATTTAAAGAGGATATGATGACAGGGCAAGGAACGCTCTATTATGCCAATGGGCAAGCTTCCTATATTGGTGACCTCGTTCAAGGCAAAAAACATGGACGAGGTGATTATTATAATGAAGAAGGCAAAATTATCTATAGTGGTGAATTTATTAACGATGAGCGGTTACGCATTACACCTGAAGTCGAGCAAGAGATTGCCAAGCTACAAAAACAATTAGATAGTCTTGTAGGTCTTCCGAATGCAAAGAAGGAATTACATAATTTAATAAACTTTATTAAAATTCAAAGTCTGCGTGTGGATCATGGCTTAACAAGCTTTCCTATTACGTATCACCTTGTCTTCTCGGGCAATCCAGGCACAGGTAAAACAACAGTGGCACGCATTATTGGCCAAATCTACAAGCATCTTGGCGTCCTTTCAAGTGGGCATTTTGTGGAAACAGATCGTGCAGGGTTAGTCGCTGGCTATGTTGGACAAACAGCGTTAAAGGTTCAGGAAGTCGTTAACAAAGCAAAGGGCGGGGTACTTTTTATTGATGAAGCCTATTCATTAATGAATGATAAACAGGATGCATTTGGGAAGGAAGCTATTGATAGTTTATTAAAGGCAATGGAGGATCTACGTGATGACTTAGTAATTATCGTTGCGGGCTATACAGAGCTAATAGAAGATTTTTTACAATCTAATCCAGGCTTTAAATCTCGCTTTAATCATTTTGTACAATTTGATAATTTTAGCACGGATGAACTCTATGATATTTTTGCGATGCTTTGTCAAACGAACGATTATCAATTTGGCGAAGCATTTGCCCAACATATGAAAACACAGCTACGTCATATGCCGATTGAAACCATCCCTAATTTCTCGAATGGTCGTTATATTCGAAACTTGTTTGAAAAACTAGTGACGATCCAATCAAACCGATTGATTCAACAGGCAACAATCTCGAGAGAAGAACTCATGACATTTGAGGAGCAGGATATTTTACAGGGCATTGCAGAAAAGTTGTTTGACAATACTTTTTAAGACAAGGAGTAGACGCATGAAAAAGCTATTAGTGTTTATTTTAGTGTGTGCATGTATTTTACCACGACTAGTAACAGTTCATGTTACAGTGAATAATCATATTAATGTACGCCATAAAAACGATAAAAGTTGATGAGTGATGTATAAAGTGGTAATATAAGACAAAACATACGCTAGCGTATTTTTTGGAGGGCAATTATGCAAGTAACGAAAGAGGATTGGATTAGAGCGGGTCTAGAGCAATTAGCAGAAGCGGGGATTCATAAAGTACGTATTGAAGCACTTGCTCGATCGTTAAACATTAGTAAAGGTAGCTTTTATCATTATTTTCGTGATCGTCAACAACTTTTAGATGCCATGCTAGACTATTGGGAAAACAACGCAACAAAGGCCATTATTCAAAATATGGAGCAAGTTGATGCTACTTTAGAGCAGCTTTTACGGATAAGTTTTCACAAAAATAAAAAGATGGAGCTAGGCATTTATGCTTGGGCCAAATATGATTCAGATGTCGCAAAGCGTATCGTTCAAATAGAGGAGCAGCGAATAGCCTGTGTGGCGACACTCTATCAAAAAAGTGGTATCAGCATAGACGAATCCACTGATCGTGCAAGATTAGCTTATTTAACCTATATAGGCTGGATGACACGATTTGAAGCCAATCCTCATTTCGATCTTGAAAAAATGATTAAGCTGTTAATACAGTAAGAAGGTCTCTCAGAGCTAACATGGGCTTTGAGGGACTATATTTAACGCTAGAACATACGGTAGCGTATGTAAATGTGAAGAGGAGGTAGAACATGTTTATTTTATCAATTGTCGCAGTGGGACTATTATGGCTCATGAGTATCCTACATATTTATTGGGCCTTTGGTGGTCGATGGGGTACAGAAGCTGTTATTCCTATGAAAGAAGGCAGCCAACAAGCCGTTTTTACGCCGAGAAAATGGGGAACGCTCTTTGTTGCAATGCTGTTGATGCTAGCAAGTGGTATCATCCTTGTTCAAGGAGGCTTCATGCCATTTTTTCAAGCCTCTATTTTTTCAAAAGTAGGAAGTATCGTTTGTGCGCTAGTATTTTTGCTACGAGCAATTGGTGATTTTAAGTATGTTGGTATTTTTAAAACGATTAAGCATTCCACATTTGCTCAAAATGATTCAAAATGGTATAGTCCTTTATGCTTGTTTCTTAGCTTTGTTTATGTGCTGGTGTTAGTTTAACAGCAATAATACTTTAACAGGGGGAGCAGAATGGGGGATATAAAATGGAGCAAATGATCTACTTACTTCGCCATGGTGAGACGAATTATAATACACAAGGGAGATATCAAGGACAGCTTGATTCACCACTCACTGAGCGTGGTCGGGAGCAGGTTCAGCAAAATGCGCGCATGCTGAAATCACTCATTGGCGATGCAGAAGAATGGACTATCCTATCAAGTCCAATGGGAAGAGCCATGCAAAGCACAGCCATACTTTGTGAAACACTGGGCTATGACAGCAACAAGGTGAGGCAGGATTCACGTTTAACAGAGGTTGCTGTGGGACAATGGGCTGGATTAACCATGGCGGAAATACAGCAACAATGGCCTGCCTTGTTAACGAACACAGATGCCTTCAATTGGTATTTTCGTGCACCAGATGGGGAAACCTATGAAGCTGTTGTAAGCAGATTAACTGCTTTGCTTGAAACGATTCAACCACTTTCAAAAGTGATTGTTGTCTCGCATGGCTTAACTGGTCGTATTTTACGCGGCGTCTATGCAAGTCTAAGCAAAGAAGAGACGCTCAAGTTAGAGGTTTCTCAAGATGTAATGTTCAAATTAACAAATAAAGAGATTACAAGAATTAGTTCAAATTTCGATGATGATTTTTACCTGTGAAAATATTTGAGCGCATCCCATTTTTCTCAAGGAATATTCAGAAATGCCGCCTCTTATAATGTGTAGGAGGCGTTTTTTATGAAAAAGTGGATGTTAGTAGGCTGTATTTGTATCATGGTTTTCTTATTTTATTATACAAGCAAAACATATGAATTCACGCATCTAGAACTGCCATCATTACATAGTCAAAATGCTTTGTTACTCAATGAACAGGGCGATGTATTATACGAAAAAAATGCGGATGCTATTATTTATCCTGCATCTTTAACAAAGATCATGACAGCCATCGTTGCCATAGAGATGACAGATAATTTACAAACACAAACCATTGTAGAGCCCCAAACGATTGCGAACTATACGGCACAAAATGCTTCGATGGCAGGCTTTCAAGCAGGAGATTTTGTCACGATGGAGGATTTATTGTATGGTACACTCCTTGCCTCAGGTGCCGATGCAACAGGAACACTTGCAGATGCTGTCGCTGGCAGTGAGGACAAATTTGTCACGTTGATGAATAACAAGGCGCAAGAATTAGGCATGCATGACACACATTTTGTTAATACCAGTGGCCTACATGATGAGGCACATGTATCCACCGTGCGGGATATCAGCAAGCTTCTGCGATATGCATTAGAAAATCCTACCTTTTATCAAATATTTACCTCAAAAAGCTACACAACCTATGTACCCAATCAATTAATCATCACAAACTCATTATTTACAAAATTACCGGGTCTAGACAGTCCGATAATAGGTGGAAAAACAGGCTATACCCCAGAAGCAGGACTGTGTCTGGCGACCATAATCGAGAAAGAAGGGAAATCTTTTTTATTCATTACAACCAATGCTCCTAGCTATATATGGAACCCACCCCCACATATTGAAGATGCCCTAACGGCCTTCGAAGCTTTATAGCAGGAAGAATAATGAAAAAACCTCAACTTTTTCATGGTTCCTAACGTCTTAATAGAAAGGGGGATTATATAGCTGAGGTTCGGTGGTGGATAACCAGCATCAAATACGGGGAGAGCTGCTGCTAAAAGTGAGGGAGCAGTTCAAAAAGAGAGGGGAGCCATCTCCCGGTAAGGAGAAGGTCACTCACCTAAGTCCGTAGGCCGTTTAGCAGCATGAGATAAAGGAGCTAACACAAAATCTACAAAATAAGCCACCATCATTTAATTATCATAACCTATGCATAGTTTCTCAGTAAAAAGGGAAGGAGGAATGTATAAGTATTTACTAAAATATGAATTTTAGCAGCATCGTAAAAGGGAATCTAGTTGATTATTACTATTTTATGGCAGGGTTGTTTACTCTATAATAAAAGTTAAATCTTAGCAATTTTTTAGCAAACAGACATGGAAGACATCTAAGGGCGGTGTAGAACAATGAAAAAATTTTTACCCTTTGCCATCGTTTTGACGTTTATGATGTGCATCTTGGCAGGGCAACTTTCAGTAAATGCTGAAGGGTCAGTGGTGATTCACAAGGTAGTCAAAGATACGGTTATTTTTGAAGAAGCTTCAACGAATAGTGCGGAGATCGGGGAACTTTCGAAAGGTAGCTTTGTTTCAGTAACAAAAGTAAGTAAAGGTTGGACACATATTCAAACGCCAGAGCAGGAGGGCTATGTCACATCTGATGCTTTAGTCAAGTTGAAGTCTGAGGGATACCTAGTGATTCAAAAGGGTGGTACAACATTATTTACAGCCCCAAGTCAACATGCCCAGCATGTAGGACAGCTCTATGAAGGACGAATAATTTATGTGTATGGCACAGCACCTGGTGGTTGGTCTTTCGTTCAATATGGCGAGGAGATAGGGTATGTAGCGACAAACGCATTAAAAAAACCAGCTCCAACGAAGAAAAAAATTAATGCTGTTGCTGGTGCTGAATTACGTTTAACAGCTAGTCCAAACGGAGAAGTTCTTGGTACACTTCCCAATAAAACAACTGTCCAGTATTACATAACACTTGCTGGTTGGGCTTATGTAGAAGCAGGCGACCAAAAAGGGTATGTCAAAGCTTCTGAGCTAGCCGATATTCAGTTAATAGATAATAAAGTTTATAATAAAGGTGTGCCAGTAGCGAAAGGCGCAAAAAAACGGGTAGCCTTAACATTTGATGATGGGCCAGATGCTAAGGTGACACCACAAATTTTGGCAACGTTAAAGAAATACGATGCCAAGGCTACATTCTTTATGGTAGGTAAAAATGTGTCAAGAAATGCTGCAATCGTTAAACAAGTCTATGAAGCAGGGCATGAAATCGGAAACCATACCTTGAGCCATAAAAAATTAACGACCTTATCACTAGCAGGCGTTAAACAAGAAGTCAATGGCACAAGTAATGCTATTTATGCAGCCATCGGGCAGTATCCAACTGTTTTCCGCCCACCCTATGGGGCGACCAATGACCAAGTACGTTCTGTCATGACAATCCCCTCAATTTTGTGGTCGATTGATACACTGGATTGGAAACATCACAATCCAGATAAAATTTTAGCGTATGTCAAAGCCTCTGTAAAAGATGGGAGTATTATTCTAATGCACGATATCCATCAAACGACAGCCAATGGTTTAGAAAATGTTATTCTTTATTTACAAAAACAAGGCTATGAATTTGTTACAGTAAGTGAGATATTACAATAATAGAAAAGCTTTGCAATCGTCTACTCAGAACGAATGCAAAGCTCTTTTTTATTTAAATAAATTGATAGTTGTAATAATAATAGGAATCCCAAATACGTCAATTAAAAATGCGCCGACAATCGGTACGACAAGAAAGGCTTTTTTAGAAGGACCGAAGCGTTGCACAACGGCTGACATATTGGCCATGGCATTTGGTGTTGCGCCTAGACCATGTCCTGCAAAACCTGCTACCATAACAGCAGCATCGTAGTTTTTGCCAAGTAATTTAAATAACACAAAAATACTAAATACAACAATAAAGAATACTTGCGCAAAAACAATGATAAATAATGGTAGTGCCAAATCAGCAATTTCCCATAATTTAATACTCATGAGAGCCATGGAAAGGAATACACCTAATGTGACATCTCCAATTAATGAGATGCTTTTCATATTAATGGCTTCAGGTTTGAATTTATCCATAATATTGCGCACTAATACAGCCACAAACATTGCTCCTACATAGCCAGGTAGAACGAAACCTGTTGCTTCTGAGAATAGTGTTCCGACGTACGTACCAACAGCCATACAGAAAGTAATTAATAAGACTTGTGTAAAGAACGAATCCGATGTAATTTGCTCATGTTTATTTTCATATTGGACTTCTTCCGATTCTTGTTCATCTGGTGTTAAATTATATTTACCTACTAAATATTTGACAATTGGACCACCAATTAAGCCACCAGCAACTAGACCACATGTTGCGGCAGCAGCACCAATTGTCATAGCTGAAGAAATCCCTAAATCTTCTAAGGTTTGGCCAAATGCAGCTGCAGCGCCATGACCACCCTCCATAGAAACGGCACCCGCCATCATACCTATTAAAGGATGGATCCCCATAAGTGATGCCAGAGATACCCCAATGACATTTTGCATTAACGCTAGGAAGCCACATGCTAGCCAGTAGATAATCAGTAATTTACCACCGAGCTTTACAAGTTTAAAGCTTGCACCTAAGCCAATTGTCGTAAAGAAAGTAATCATAAATAAGCTTTGTAAAGAAGTATCAAGTGATATTTCTAAAATACCCGTTGTTTTTAAGATAGTGGCAAGAGCAGCGAACAATAAACCACCAACCACTGGTGCTGGGATACAGAAACGCTTTAAAAAGCCTATTTTATTGATAAGAAAGCTTCCTAATGCAAAGAGTGCAACAGCTAGGAATACCGTTGTAATTTGATTAATTTCGATCATGAACCTTGCCCCCTAAGTAAGTTGTTCAGTGCCTCATATACAAAATAGGCACCTAATTTCACTGTACGTCCGTTTTCATCTAATAACGGATTGACCTCACATATATCAAATGAATGGGTGTGAGGGTGTGAAGTGACTTGTTGCAAAATTGAGCGCACAGTCGATGGGTCAAGCCCAAACGGTGATGGAGCACTTACACCTGGAGCAAATGCTGCATTCAATACATCCATACATAATGTTAAAAGAATATAATCATGCTTATCCATAAAATGTTGTAATGCATCCGTTAATTGTTGTTGGTAGGCTACCGTCATTTGATCCTCATAAACATACTTCACGTTCAATTCATCAGCTTTTTCGAAAAGTTCTCTTGTATTGCCGTAGCGTTGAATACCAACAACAAAATAGTCAGCGTGTGGATCCTGCTCTAAAATTTGACGGAACATCGTACCTGACGAAGGTTGTTCATCATATGGTCGTAAATCAAAGTGAGCATCTATATTGATGATGCCGATTTTAGCTTCCTTTGGTAGAGCAGAACGAACGCCTAAATAATGGCCATACAGCGTTTCATGCCCGCCACCTAGCACCACACATGACATGTTTTTTTGTAGTACTGTTGCTACGACTTCACCAAGCTCACGTTGCGCCTCCTCTAAAGCATGGTTTAGACAAACGATATTGCCAACATCAATAATTTGCTGATCGTCCTCAAATGTCCACGGTAAACTGGCTAAGCCTTCTCGTAGGGCGTTTGGACCATTTGCTGCCCCTACACGGCCTTGATTTCGACGTACCCCTTCATCGCAGATAAAGCCAACGAGAGCAGCACTTTTCTTATCTGAAGCGCTTACATCATTAATCGCAACTCTTTTTACTTGTTGATGTAAACGAAAGCTGCTTGTATTTGTCGTTGAATCTATTCGGCCTTTCCATTGTTTTTGATCTGTCATTGTGTACATAAACTTATCAACCCCATTGTGAATATTATTGTAGAAAAAGTATTGTTGTAATTCATTATATATTCACATAATTATAATTACTAATATATAATTAATATTAATCTATAGCTTTTAACTATAAATTTGGGAGGTATCTATAGGTGGACATAAAACAATTACACTATTTTATCGCTGTTTCAGAACAGATGAATTTCTCAAAAGCCGCAGAAAGACTGCATATTTCGCAGCCTTCCTTAAGTAATGCGATCAAAAAATTAGAACAAGAGATTGGCTCCCCTTTATTAGAGAGAAATACTAGAAATCTGCAATTAACAGAAGCTGGAGAGTTACTTTTTGAACGAGCAAAAGTTATTGTAAAAAATATGGAAGTGCTAAAAATCGAAATGGATGAAGTGATTGTTCATGGCACGAGAGACATCACCATTGGTGTCATGGAATCTATTAAGCATTGGCTGCCAAAGGTAATCGCCAACTATAAAAAAGACTATCCTCACATGAAAATTCACTTAGTCGATATTTTAGGTAGTAAACGTGTGAAAAAATCCTTGAAAAGCTATAAAACTCATTTAATCATCACCAATCAGCTAATGGATGATCCAGAGTTGGAAGTTCAAACTTTATATGAAGAACGGTTGGTCGCAGTATTACCTTTACATCATCCGTTAGCTCAAAAGGATACTTTAACCATCTCAGATATTTGTGAAGAACCATTTATTATTAGTACCGAGGGCTTTCAAACAAGACGAGATATCTTAACGTCATTTGAACAGGCTGGTAAAAACATCAATATTCAATTTGAAATTGAGCGTTTTGAAACCGCTGTATCGCTTGTACGAGAACATTTAGGAGTGACCATATTACCTAAAAATTACTTGCAAGGACCGACTGCCAAAACGATTGTAAAAAAAGAAATAGAGGGTCTGAATTTAAGTCGCAATGTCTATCTAGTGTACTTAAAAAACCGTCATTTACCATTAGCCATCCGACAATTACTGAAGGATATAGTACAGTTTTTTGAAAATAAATGATGTAAGTCCATAGTAATGAATTTTCTCTTTTGTTAGAAAATTCAAAAATAGAACATTGCTTTACTAGAAAAATAGCGGTAACATTTATTGTAAGAATGAAAATGAACATTCATTCATTTTGCGAAGTTCAAGCAAAGGGGGTATCTTCTAATGAATTTTTCCTATAGTGAAAAAGTTGAGAAGTTACAGGACAAGCTGAAGAATTTTATGGCGCAATACATTTATCCAAATGAGGCCGTTTATGCTGCACAGGTTGAGGCAATGGAGGATCGTTGGGGAGCGATTCCACCGATTATGGAGGAGCTGAAACAGAAGGCGCAACAGGCAGGTTTGTGGAATTTATTTTTACCAGATAGTGAATATGGGGCAGGTTTAACCAACTTAGAATACGCACCTTTATGTGAAATCATGGGCCGCTCACTTCTTGCCCCCGAAGTGTTTAACTGTAATGCACCTGACACAGGCAATATGGAAGTACTTGTACGCTATGGATCGGCACTGCAAAAAAAACAGTGGCTGGAACCATTATTACGAGGCGAAATACGGTCCTGCTTTGCGATGACGGAGCCAGCCGTTGCATCCAGTGATGCTACAAATATTGAGGCAAGCATTGAACGCGATGGAGATGAATACATTTTAAATGGCCATAAATGGTGGACAACTGGTGCTGGGGATCCTCGCTGTAGGGTGGCTATTTTTATGGGCAAGCATAAAGATACAACGGCTCCTATCCACGAGCAGCAGTCTATGATTCTTGTACCGATGGATACACCAGGAGTAAAAGTGGAGCGTATGCTAACGGCTTTTGGCTACGACCATGCGCCAGAAGGACATGGTGAGGTTACATTTACCAATGTGCGTGTACCGGTAGAAAATATTTTATGGGGTGAAGGTAAAGGCTTTGCCATTGCGCAAGGCAGACTAGGGCCAGGTAGAATTCATCATTGTATGCGTCTTATTGGTGCCGCAGAGCGTGCATTAGAGGAAATGTGTGTGCGTGTACAAGCGCGGCAGGCATTTCATCGACCACTAGCAGATCAAGGGGTAATGCGGGAGCGCATTGCGGAATCTCGGATGGATATTGAGCAAGCAAGACTTTTAACATTGAAGGCTGCTTATATGATGGACACAGTAGGCAACAAAGAGGCAAAAGCTGAAATTGCTATGATTAAGGTAGTTGCTCCAAATATGGCACTCAGAGTCATTGATCGAGCTATCCAAGCATTTGGTGCTGCTGGGGTAGGTCCCGATACAACGCTTGCTGCACAATGGGCAAATTCTCGTACATTACGTTTAGCGGATGGACCAGATGAGGTGCATCGTAATACCATTGCTAAACTAGAATTGAAAAAGCATGCCAACAAACAAGAGGAGCTGGTGAAATGACGGTCCTAGAGTTATTTAGCTTAAAAGGTAAAACAGCGATTGTGACAGGTGGAGGACGTGGACTCGGTGCGCAAATTGCTCAAGGATTTGCAGAGGCTGGAGCCAATGTGGTCTTATGCTCACGAAAGGTGGAGGCATGTGAGGAGGTTGCAGCAGGACTCGAAAAGCTTGGTGTTCAATCATTAGCTCTAGCCTGTGATGTCACAAAGCCTGAGGATATTGCCAATGTGGTAGCCCAAACGATTACAACATTTGGTAGAATTGATATTTTAGTCAATAACAGTGGCGCATCATGGGGAACACCTGCCATTGATATGCCCTACGAAGCCTGGCAAAAAGTATTTGATGTCAATGTAAACGGGACATTTTTATTCAGCCAAGCCGTTGGCAAAATTATGCTAGAGCAGAAAAGCGGCAAAATCATTAATATTGCTTCTATTGCTGGACTAGGTGGGACGCTACCAGCCTTTATGGATACGATTGCCTATAACGCGAGTAAAGGGGCTGTCATTACTTTAACGAAGGATTTAGCCGTCAAATGGGGGCCACATGGAGTCAATGTCAACGCTATTGCACCTGGTTTTTTCCCTACGAAAATGTCCAATGTCTTAATCGAACGTGGACAAGACTATTTGATGGGTGTTACACCGTTGAAACGCTTAGGCTCCGAAAATGATTTGAAGGGCGTAGCTTTATTTTTAGCAGCACCAGCTTCGGACTATGTAACAGGGGATGTCATTGTAGTAGATGGGGGCATGAGCTCCATTATTTAAGGAGGGAAATAGAATGGATACGATGCAAGTAAGGTCAAGTGAACGTTTGGATGTTGATAAACTACATGCCTTTTTAGAGAGTTATTTCACTGAGCTTCCACAGGGGAAGCTTGAAATAGCACAATTTAGTGCAGGGCATTCCAATTTGACGTATTGTTTAAAAATAGCTGATTTTGAAGCTGTTCTACGTCGTCCTCCGCTTGGACCAGTTGCCAAAAAAGCGCATGATATGAAGCGGGAATTTACGATTTTATCGGCACTGCATCCATTTTTACCATCGGTTCCAAAACCATATGTCTATGTAGAGGATCGAGACATTATCGGTAGTGATTTCTTTTTAATGGAGCGCAAAAAAGGAATCGTCCTTGATACACATTTTCCAAAAGGCACAGAACCAACAGAGGAGCTAGCACGTCAATTGTCCGAACTGATGGTTGATTCTTTAGTTGCATTACATGCTATTCCTTATCAGGACACTCCGTTAAAGGATATCGTGAAGCCTGACGGATTTCTTGAAAGACAAGTGTATGGCTGGATTGAGCGTTATGAAAATGCGAAAACAGCAGAACATGCAGAAGTAGCGATGTTAACAGAGTGGTTAAAAAACAATCTTCCGTCCAATCATGAGGCAACCATTATTCATTATGATTATAAATTGAATAATGCAATGTTCTCCGAGGACTATACCGAAATGATTGGCCTTTTTGATTGGGAGATGGCAACAGTAGGGGACCCACTTGCTGATATTGGTGTAGCTATGAGTTATTGGATGCAAGCGGATGACCCGAAGATGCTATTATATGCACTTGGTGAACCACCTGTAACTGTATTACCAGGCTTTTATACCCGACAGCAATTTATTGATCGTTATGCAGAGAAAAGTGGGCGAGATGTGTCAGCTATTCATTATTACTGTACATTTGCTTATTTTAAATTAGCCGTTATTTGTCAGCAAATCTATTATCGCTATGTTAAAGGACAAACGCAGGATGATCGCTTTGCTCAGATGGATAAAATGGTAGCTGCCCTCATACAACAAGCTTCTCAATCAATATGATTTTATGGAAAAACGGTTACTTTTAATAAAGTAGCTGTTTTTTATAGCCCATTATAACAGATTATCCGACATTAATTTATATAATCATTTATACTAACTCGCACAAAATTTACTCAAAAAACATAATAAATCACGTACAAGAAATTAAAAGAGGAGGGAACGTTTGTTCTTTTTATTAGGGTTGTTAATCAATAATAATTTATTGTTTTTCGATAAAAAATAATTGACTTGTAATAAAAATAACGCTATCATCAATAACAACAAGGATTTAATAATATGGAGGAAGAAATAATGAAAAAATATTTACTTGCCACAATTCCGATGATCATGGGGATCGTTTGTTTATTTATAAAAGGCATTATAGGAGATGAGATACTAGCAGATGGTACGATAGTAGAGAAAAACTTCTTTCTAATTACATTGAGCTGTTTATTTTTCTTTAGCGGTATACTTACATTCTTGATTATGGCGTTATCTTCTTCATTCAAAAAACATAGTTCCGTATAATAATGCTAAAAACAGGCCCTGAATAGGAGCCTGTTTTTTATAACCATGTTTGATCTAGTTTATCACTATAGTAGTGAATAGCTTTTTTATAATCTTGAATGCCTTGATGATTGGTTGTGCGTAATATAGTGTTCAATAATGTTTCCATTGATTTTGCATGTTCGCCAAGATTATAAAGTGTCATGGCATAGAAGACCTTGATATGCTCCGCCTTCGGGAACTCGTGAATGGCTTGTTCAAAGATCCGTTTTGCTTGCTCGTATTGTCCTATAGTCCGATAGGTGCTCCCTAAACCAAGATAGGCATCCACTAAAACTTCTGGCTTTAGCCCCAACTTTATCGCTTCTTCGTAGTGCGGAACAGCCTCTTTTTCCTGCCCTAAAGAATCAAATGTCCAAGCACATTGAAAATGATAATAAGCATTTTGAGGATGTTCCTTGACCAGTGCCACCATACATTGATTTGCTTCCTCAAGCTGTCCGTTTTTTCTTAATGTAAGTATGTGTTCTAATTGTTTGTCCATTATATTTAACCTCTTCTTTACTTAAGTAACTTACCATTCATAAAAACAATCTTCTATCAGCAACTCAAATGAATCAGCTATTCGCTTAATTTCTCCACAATCATGATCGCAAATAAAAACATGGCCTGATGGATCGATGAAAATGGGATTACCTCCACCATCCATTGAAATAACATAGCTCGTTTCTAAAACATTTGGAGATAGGAGCTCTTTATATTGTTGACGAAAATCCAGTGTTAAATCGACAACGGTTTCGTTTCCAAGACTTGAGCCGTTAGAAAAAGCATGGATTGCTATACCTGCATATGCCCCACCAAACGTTTCAATGAACGCTACGTAGTCGCTGTGAAATTGTACATGAAGTTGTTGCTGTGCCTCTATGATTTCCCTTTGACTTGCAGGTTTACCCACTAACGTTTGATGCTTCTCATTAAATAAAAATAACCGCAAACGCTTTATTAGATCTTCCCTCATAGACATTCTCCTTTTATTCAGTATACACGATCCTTCATTGCTAGGAATCTATGGGAATGATATTGTTATTGTAAATAATAACATCTACTGGGGTGATAGAATGCTAGAGCGTTCAATGGAAAAAACACGGGAAAACCAAGAGGGAAGGGAGTGATGATACAAAAATAGAAAAGAGGATGAAGCTAATGACATATCAAAAACTTATGTGTGATGGATTTGAATTAAACTATTGTATAAAGGGACAAGGCCAACCAATTTTAGTGGTGGGGAGTAGTGTTTATTATCCACGTCTGTTCTCAGAAGACTTTTATCAACATTTCCAGGTGATTTTTTTAGATCATCGAGGTTTTGGTAAGCCAGCTCAAGCATTTACGCAAGAAGATTACACATTAAACAAAATAGTGAAGGATATGGAGTATGCGAGACAAATCCTACAGCTAGATAATTTAATAGTGTTAGGACATTCAGGACATGCATTTATGGCAATGGCGTATGCCAAAGCCTATCCTCAGCATGTTCAAAAACTCGTACTATTAAATACAGCAACATCGAATAGTCAAGAAAGACAGCAACAAAGCTTATCTTATTTTGAGGCACATGCAAGTATGGAGCGTAAACATCAATTTGCGCACGAAATAGCCTTATTGGAGCAGGATCTAAAGAAGGAGCCTGAACGACGCTTTGTTCATATGTGTATTCGTATGGGGGCGCATAGTTTTTATGATTTTATGTTCAATGCTACCTCTATGTGGGATAACGTTCATCCGAATATGGAAATTATTGATTATCTATGGGGAGTAGCTTTTGCGGAGCAGAACCTTTTACAACAAATGCTACAAGTTAACAAACCAATTTTTTTAGGTCTAGGCAGGTATGATTATTTAGTAGCCCCTATTTCATTATGGGATGCAGTAGATCATATTCCCCATGTAAAGAAAGTCATTTTTGAAAAAGGTGGTCATAATCCTATGTTTGAAGAGCCTGTATTTTTTAAAGAACAACTAATTCAATGGATAAACGAGGGGTAGTCGAATGGCTGGTTATGCTTGTATAGCAATTAACCAGCCTTTTTTAATAATAAAAAGAAAAAAGCCAAAGCATCAACTACCTCAACAAGTTTTACGTATCGCATCAATGTTTTGACAGTCCATAATGACAGGCCGTGCCATATCATCGATTTGAAGGAAGTACCCGCAGCAGCTTTGCGGAATAAGATAAATAAAGTATATTCCTAGAAATTGGCTGCCATCTGAAAGGTATACATCTACTAAAGTCCCTGGTTCAAAACATTCTAAGTGACTACAAATACAGCTTTGACAATGCTTTTCAATTTGATTTTGTTTCTGATATTTTTTTTCAAATTGGGGACTATTATAATATTTTATTTTATAAGAATCTTCCTCAATAATAGGATGATCTACGCTGGGAGAGTGACCAAGGTAAACATTCTTTGATTCACAATAGCATTTAGAAAATTTATGATAATTGTTAAATTCCCAATTCATTCGTGTTAAATATCTGTTTCCATCCATTTCTAAAACGCTCCTTTATGATTACAATGTCATGCTAGCATGAGTCATCTATTTCTAGTCTATGTTAAAGAGCCCTTTAGGAGATGGTAAAATGTCCATTTATCTGTACAATATAAGAAAAGACTAAACTCATTAGTAGAGTTTAGTCTTTCAAGTTGTAATCGCCTTTCAATAAGCCATATATCTCTAAATCAACAACACCCTTACCAGACCATAATGAAGCTTGTCTCAAAAGACCTTCTTTTAAAAATCCATTTTTTAACAGAACCTTTTTCGAGGGTTCATTTAAAGGCATGACTTCTGCCTGTATTCGATTAACATTTACCTCTTCCAATAAAAATTTTACGATTGTTGCAACTGCCTCTGATGCAATGCCTTTTCCCCAGGATGCTTCAGCTAAATAGTAACCGATTGTTACCATATCTACTTTTTGATTAAAGTCCATCGCTTCGATAATCCCTACTAGTTTTTCACGCTGTGATATTTCGAAGATCCCCCATTTAATCCTGCTTTTCTTCGTATAATCACGTTCAAAATGGCCAATCATTTTTTGAACGGTTTGAAGGTTGTGTTTTGGGATGATGCCACAATACTCAAATACCTTGTCATTATCATAAATAGCAAATAGCTCTTGTATATGTGAGTCTTCAATTTTTTTAAATTGTAAATTAGCTGAATGTAGGGTAGGGAACTGCTTAAATACTTTCTCAATAATCATCGACCTTGCTCCTTTATTATTCTTTAATGGGAATGTAGATTTTCATTTTCATCTCCTGTGGATAGATAGATTGCATGACATCGGTTATTTCAAAATCAGGACCCGTATCGCGCTCATAATTAGAATTCGGCAACCATACCCCGTAAATGAAACGTCTTGTATTTTGAATTCCTTCCGCAGTACCATTCAATGTAAACTCTGCATATTTACCAGCAGGAATTTCAAGGTGGGTAAAGCCTTTCTCTAATTGCTCCTCAAAGATTTCGACTTCCTCTCCTATAATAAAGGAAAACCGGCCATCCTCCTGAAAGTTTGTAGAAATGCCATACGCCATATTAGGGGCTACCTTATGGGAAATTTTTTCATAATATTGCTGCTGACCAAAATCCAAATAAAAGCCAGGGATTTCTGCATAGTACTGTTCGTCTTGTAAGGATGTTTTGTATTCATAGCCTGTAATACGTTTTTTAGATAAGTGAAGAATTTCCGGTCGCTGCATAGGGAGTTCTCCTTCCAGTTTATAATCCAAAAAGTTTATTTTGGTTTGAAATGGTATGGAGTTGGCTCCTTTTCGGTATTTAGCAGGTGTGACACCAAAATACTGAACAAATGCCCGTGTAAATGCCTCCTGAGAACCATATTGAAAGTTGATTGCAATCTCAAGTATATTCTGCGTTGTTGTTGCTAATAAGGAAGCTGCTTCAGAAAGTCTCCTGTTGCGAATATACTGCTGCACAGAAAAACCTGTAATGGCTTGGAAAAGTCGTTGGAAATGAAATGCTGAAAAGTAAGACTGAGAAGAAATATCTGTAATCATTAACTTTTCATGTAGGTTTTTCTCAATAAACTCTATGGCGTTTTGAATTCTTTCAAAATAATCCATACCATCATCCTTTCTTAACTCAATGGTACTGTTTAATGGGAAGGGTTTTTTGATAGTTTGTGCTAATTTGTACATTAAATTGTAATGTATAGGAAATCAATAGAAACATTGATTAAAACAATAAATAAATGTATAATTTAACTAAATTTACAAGAAAGTGAGTGATAGATGATGATAGTCAGCTCTGTTTTCCCATTGAATATAATAAAGGTGCGGGAGAATAAATAGATTAGTTGATTTCTTCCGCAAACAATCGGAGGAGAATATATGTACAAAAATTACGGACCGTTAAGCACAGCACTTTATGATTTTACGAAACCAGTTGGATACTCGCTTGGTGGAGATATTGAATATTATCTAGAACGACTGCAAGGTGTAAAAGGGAAGATTCTAGAAGCAGGGGTTGGTTCTGGACGTTTCTATATTCCTTTTATGGAAAAAGGCTTTGATATAGAGGGAATTGATCATTCCTCAGAAATGCTAGCATCCTGTCGAAAAAGATGCCAAGAACGAGGATTGACGCCAGTGCTGTATGAAGGGAATGTTTGCCAATTCACCTTAGGTCAACAATACGAAGCCATTGTTATGCCTACAGGCTCATTTTGTTTAATTGAAAATCATCAAGAAGCACTATCAGCATTAACCTCTATGTATCAGCACCTTGTCCCTGGTGGGAGACTCCTCGTAGATTTATTACTTCCTACAGACTGGAAAACAGGAGAAATTACGACATCTTACCATCAAATTTCACAAGATGAAGGAATTGCCCTTGAAAGAAAATCGATTGCCATGAATTGGGTGGAGCAATATACGCTGATGGTTTTAAAATATGAGAAGTGGCAACAAGGCACATTAAGTGATACGGAACTACAAAAGTTTTTATTACGCTGGTATGGGATTGAAGAATTTAAGCTTCTATTACAAAGTGTTGGCTTTTCTGCAATAACTTGTTCTGCGCATTATAAGTTCCTTCAACAACCAACTGAAGAAACGTCACTCATAACGTTTGAAGCGGTACGTTAATTAAAATGACCAGTACTCCTTAAAAGAGTACTGGTCATTTTTACGAATTAGTCAAGCTTTAATTTTGTTGCAGTTCCTACTCCTTTTGTATGCACATCGACTTCAATTTGAACTTCAAGATTAGGGTAGAGGGTTTGCCAGTTCTTTTTAATTCGATTCCATGCTCGATAGTCCTCTCGGTGTAATACATTACTAAATTTTAATAAATCGGCTTGATAGGTTTGTTGAATTGTTTGAAGTGTACGTTCTAATCGTTCCTTGATTTGTTTGCTCGTTTCTTTATTTAAAGCATCGATGGTTTTTGATTTCGTTAAATCCAAAGAGCAACTTACCTCTGCAACGTTTTGCTCAATATCAAGTTTAATGGAAATCGAGGGTACATCATTTTGAAAATGACCCGTCATTTTAGTAGAAGAATTAATAATTTCTGTTGAGATTTTCCCTTCTTCAGGACAAGCAATAATTTCAAATGTACTTTTTATATTATTATTTAAAAAATTATAGTCTCTGCTTTCTTGTTCTGATAAATAGCCGATGAGTTTATAATTTTTAAAAATAGCCAGTCCACCATATTTTAATTGTGCAGGGCTATCAATTTTTTCTATATTCGAGCTAAAATCTCCAGCATCTGCATCACCATATATATGAATAGAGGGTAAGACGGCACTATGATCAATACTGCCTAACGATTGAATTAAATCATCAAGAATAACAGATTCTGTAGTGCCCAATACTGCTTCAGAAACCTTTAATGATTTAAACATTTTGCTAGCAGGCACATCCTCTAAAGGGGTTAAAACACTTAATATTTCTTGTGCAGTCGAATCATGTGAAATAATAAAGTTAAAATCACTTCGTCCTTCTGGGTCTCTTTGAAATAAATCTAAAATGCTATTCATACCTTCCTCAGCCATTTCTTCACCAATAATAATAATTTGGGCATGCGCATAATAAGGCTTTCTAGGTGTTAGCGCTGTTAATTTTCGAATGGCATCAAATAATGATTTTCCTTTTGCATGGTAGGTAAAAACAGGGACCTGAATGCCAGATGCTTTGTTCGAAGCCACTTGACTTGGACTAACAATCTGAACAGAAATTTCGAATAGCTCGTCCGATTTATCCACTCCAACAGCCGTAACAATAGCTAGTTCGTTTAACTCCCGCTTATTCCAGCATCCACCTAGTAAAAGAAGTACTGACAGCAATAGGATGAATGATACCTTGTGTTTAATGGTGGACACCTCCTCTAGGAAAAGAAGACATTTCCGATACTATTAAGGATAAGCAAAAGACAGGTAAAATAATCAATAATGAAAATCTCAATGAATCTTTTTGAAGGAGAATAAAATGAAGAAAACAAACTGTGAAATGGAGGTAAGAAAAATGAAACAATCCTTATTTAAAGGTGTAGAGGCCATTTTTATTCCAATAAAAGATCCTAAATTATCGGCTAAATGGTATGAGGAAATACTCGGATTTAAGCTTCAATATATAGAAGAGGGCGCAGCAGTTATGAAAATCACTGAACAATCCCCCACGGTCATTTGCTTAGTAAAAGCTAAGGAGCATCAGCCATGTCATTTTCCAGACAATCACTTTGGTGTGGGGAAATATGTAAACTTCCTCTCTCAAAATATTGAAGAAACATATTTATTTCTAGTAGATCATCATGTTCAAGTCGAGGCTTTAGAAGGAGAAGGGGACACCAAATTTTTTACCTTCTATGACCCTGATGGGAATCCTTTAGGTGTTTGTCAATCATTATAAGCGGGTCACTGCGTTAACAGTGACCCTAGTAACAAATCTAGGAGGTGTAAGGCTAATTAGCTTTACACTACTATAGTATACTAATTCTCTATATTGAAATAGTTAATTGCCTGGGTAATAAAAAGAAAATTTAGAATTTTGTAAAATTAAATGGGATGGACCTATTTTTTAACAATATGCATATAATGGATAGTTTCAAAAGCACATAAGTAATCTGTTCGATTTTGAAAATACAGCTCTTGAATCGCTGTAGGAGATAGATGTTCATATATAAGCAAACCTAATCGATCTAGCATCCTCTCCATGTCCTCATAAGCATAGCATGATTTCATTGGTTCACCACCAACTGCGGCCATTTTGACCATGTTTTCTACTCTATTGGAAAGTCCTTTTTCCGTGAAGAGTGTTTCATCAGCATAATCCAAAACAATGGAACTACCTGATGGAACTAAGGAAAATAGATGATTGAGTAAACTTGCTAATTCATCTTTTGTTAAATAATAGGACACACCTAACAGACTAAAAAATGTTTTTTTAGATTGGAAGCCTTGCTCTGAAAATAATTGAGATTGAAATTGCTTTGTAAAATCCATCGGTACAAAATGCAGATGATTTAAGAGGGGGAGAGAAGCTTCCTGTAATCTTTTCATTTTAGATGCCTGTGTTGCGGGATAATCCACCTCAAAAATTTCTAGCATGGTTTGTCCTTGCTGCTGACGATACGAAAAAGTATCAAAGCCAGCACCTAAGATGACATATTGCTCGACACCAAGCTGTATTTCGCTATGCAAGATCCTTTCACAATAAGCAGCACGTGCCAAAGGAGTTGGTGAGAGTTGAACTTGTGTAATCCATTTTATTAATTCCTTTGAATTGTCTTTAAACTTTGTAGCGATATCTTTATTAAAAAATGCAATGCCTTGTATCAAATTAGCTTGGATATTTTGATATTCTTCTTGTGAAATCAATTCCTTGGCTATATAATCATCAAAAATTTTCGGTGTATCAAATTGGCTATGGTAGGCTCTACTAAAGGCAGCCACTAATGAAGTGATACTAGATTCCTGTTGATTCATACCAACACTCCTTAACAAAAAATAGGATTCCCCTGGCCAGGAGAATCCTATTATATAATATTTATTTAAATGTAAATTTTAGCATAAAAACATTTTTTTGTCAAGTTTTAGATACTGAGAAAGAGGAGTAATATGAAAAAATTTAAAATAGGCTTATCTTTACTCTTAGCAGTAATTGTTAGTGGTATGCTCATTACATGGAAAGATCAAAGCTATTCTGCTATTGATCTATTAGAAAATGCTAATTTTAATGTGGAAAATTCCACTGTTACGCTACATCGTATAGATACAGATACAGAAGATATCTTTTCTGAAATGAAAATATCAAAAGAAACACAGCAAGAATTGATACAGTCTTTTCAACAGGCAACATTCAAAAAAACAGCCATAAAAACTATTGATTACGATTACCGAATGACAATTTCACTCAATACAAGCTACCCGATGTTCATTGATTCTAAAAATAAAATATTGGTTCTCCTTAACACAAATGAAAGCTTTGAACTGATAGAAGATCACGCTTTTTTTAGTCTTTTAGAAAAAGCAACGGAAGATTCACAGAATTAGTTAGTATCCAATACAAGCTAAATAAGTAGGGATACAGCATAGATATTCCCTGTGAATTATGTAGATGAACCAACTGGAAATGGTGAATTTCACACCTCCTTTTATAGTGACCATTCTGATGAAGAACTCGGTATCTGATATGCGGTGAAAAATAAAGGCACACAACAATTTAACTAGAGTGTCACGGCTTCGGAAGGGAAAGTATGGGCTAAAGGTAGAGTAACTGCTGAAGGATAAATATCTTTACTGGAAAAAGAAGCCTATATAAGTCAGAGGAGCGTGTGCTATAGATGGAGCTGACGGCGTGTTTGATTTGCCATTTAATTAGTAGAGTAAAAAATTTTTAAGAATGTGTAACTTTTTAAAACATCAGCCGTCTAACTCATCAGTAGAATACAAAGAACTAAAGCAAACTAGTAACATTCACTTTTCACAAAAGGGCCAGGATTCACATTTTTTCGTGTTTCCTGGTCTTTTTGTGGTGGTGGTCCTATAATTTAACGAAAAAATAAAGAATTTATGAAACCTTTAGCCTGTTCATTCGTATTGTAATTTGAATCTAAAGCTAGACCAGATTTAGTAAGATTCACTTTCACTTAAAAGACTAGAGCTTACATCATCATGTGAGAGTCTAGTCTTTTTTGTATGGTTGTTCAGATATTGTTCAGTATAAATATGTTAATCTATGAATGAAGATATTTCATAGTCTTCAACCTAAACGCAAAATGGCCAGTTCTCTTTAAAAGAGTGACTGGTCTTTTTGTTTAATGTTCCTTTAGCAGACTGGATTCTTCTTCAGCATGTTTTATTAATAGCACGAAAAAGTTATTAAAGGGAGAAATTAGTTTAGGTATAGTAGCTTTACCTATCATAGTTAAGACCATAGGGACCTGTATGTTTGTAACAGAGATGTCTGGCTTGTATTGCTTTCGGTATCACCATGCGAGAATAATGAAGTAAATTTCATTAATTATTCAGTTAGAGCAGGGGGAGCATTATTTTCAATTTCAGTCTGTAGAAACACAATTTAAATTATGTGAAAATAGCTAACAGTCACCCACCTATACAGTGGTGCTGTCATTGGTATGTAACCCTGTGTCATTAGCTATGGTTAGTTATTTATGAAATTTCATTATTTCTTGAAACTAAGAAAGACTATAAAATTTGATAGAATGATTTATTTTCTCGAAAAAGCATTAATTCTCCCTAAAATCCTATTGGAAAATATTTTAACTTGTTCAGCGCCTCAAGTTGTCGTAGTATTATAACGAATCAAAACTAAGTAAGTTAGTAAGATTCACTTTCACAATAAAACCAGATGCTCTCTTTTGGGGAGCACCTGGTTTTTTGTTTATATGTGATATTAGCTATACCCGCTACATATTGCCTGAGCACACAGTGATTATTTTTTCTCTGCTGTAATGATTAAAAACATAGGTCTCCGTAGTTCATCCTGCATGTCCGGAATATTTTTTAGCATTTCCTCTGAAGGCATAGGTTCCTTCACCGCACTTATCGTAAATCCAGCTTGTATTAAGACATTCATATAAGTAGACAGTGTCCGATGGTATTTAATAACATTTTCGGTAAGGAAGGTCGTTTCTCGAATGCCTTCTGTCTGATAATGATCAACTGCCCAATGCAGGCGGTTGCCATTCTCATCGTAGTACCAATCTTGTTCATTGCGTGATGTGTATATAGGATGCTCTACAGAAAAGACAAATGAACCATTTGGTTTTAGATAAGCATAAACTTTCTTACAAAGTGCTTCGAAGGATTGTACATAGTGAATCGCTAATGAACTAATTACTACATCAAATTGAGAAGCGGAGAAATGGATATCTTCGATCGGCATCTTTAAATAGGTAATAAAAGGATCATTCGTTTTTTCCTGCGCTTTTTGCAGCATTTTTTCTGATAAATCCACACCAATTACTGATTTTGCCTGTTGTTCACGGGCATAGCGACAATGCCAGCCGAAGCCACAGCCTAGATCAAGTACGGTCTTATCCTGGAAATCTGGAAGAAGTGCTTTTAATACATGCCATTCACCTGCCGCGTCTAGTCCTTGAACGGAACGTGGCATTTTTTCATATTCGGAAAAGAAGTTGATTTCATCATATTTATTTTGTTTCATGTATAGAACACTCCTATCAATTAAGTTCGCCCCCTAAATCTACTGACAACCTAGGAGGCTAGCTATCTTCTTCTAACCATTGTTCCACCTCATGTAACTATTTTTTTTTACTATAACACATGATCATTCAGGCGTACCTAGAAAATAGGAGAAGAACAGACTTGGCGTCACTTGATTATGAGTAAGAAATAAATAATGAAGTATTAGAGGAAGTCGAATACACTCCTCGTCAAATCAAAAAGATCCCCTCTCTAAAATTTAGAGATGAATGTTTTCCGAACATTCTCTACACCTAGGCTACAGAGTAGATAAAATCTAAACACACTTGTATTTTTCTGTTAAGTTTGTTGATGGTGTCCATTTTGTTAGCAGTATACCAAAGTTTGAGATGTTGAAAGAGAAATTAACTGTTTCAACTCATATAAAAAGAAAGCCCAGTATCAAGTCTGGGTTTTCCTTAGTTAGCGGTATTAAAAAAGCTACTTTTTCGCCTGAATCAGGGTGAACCAACTTTTTCCATTGAATGTACCAGAAACTCTGTATATGGGTTGATAGAAATCTTTTGTATCATACATATACGAGAGCTCTATTAAATCGACAGTAAGTTGATCGCCTTTTTTTATCAACAGTTCTTCTTCTGTTACAAGTGCATTATATTTTATCTGTGGAAATTTTCCATTTTTAATTCGTTCATACACCTCTGCAGGTGACAAAATATTTACTTCACGGATCAATTGATGCTCATGAATATTATACGATAATGAATACAAACTACCATCTGGCTTCAAACCGAGCTCTACTTCACCAAGCCAATAATCTTGGTTCAATTCAGCTTGGTCAGGAAGCGTCCATTCAAATACGCCATTATCCAAAGCTGTAAACTCCCCATCTTTAGGAAGGAGAGAAAGCTCATCCATCATACTTTTTGCCTTTTTCACAAGTGTGTCTTGCATTGCTAAAGAAGGTTGCACGGGCGTATAAAGATCGTCTGTTAGCGACCAATTACCCTCTGAATTAATAAATAACGTATACGAGTTCTCTTCTTTATCTTTCAATAAGAGCTCACGATCACCATTAATATCCTGCAGACTTAACACTGATAAATCCAATTTCTTTTGCAACAAAGTCTCAACTTCATCTGTATGAATTATTTTTTTATACACGGGGGCAACGGTAGATGCTGTATGTAAATCTAATGAGGTGGTTACATCAACATCCGACATATTTGATTTTGTGTAGGCATTAATTGCTAAATGACCGAATTCCTCTTGAGCGTAGACAATCATCATGCCAATAAAAATCAAACCCATCATGAGAGGGATGGCTAGGTTACCGATCAAACTTTTCATTTTTATTTTTTTATGCTGAACAATAGAAGATCCTAGACTATATAACTGGTATCCAATAATCCCACCAAGCGAGTTGTTGATTAAGTCATCAAGCTCGAAAATCCCTGCTCCTGTAAGTGTTTGATACGTTTCAATGGATAAGGTTGCCGTCACCACTACAGGAAGAAGCCATTTAAACAATTTAAATTTAGAGAAAAGTAAAGGTAAGAAAATGCCTAGTGGCACAAACATTAAAATGTTAAAAATACAATTTTGAAGATCACGTAACGAGTATTTCTTCCATGCATCTATATAGCCACTAAATGGTTGAAGATTCATTTGCATGAAATGGGAAGAACCACGCCCAAAAATCGTTAGTTCACACACAAATACAATATAGCCGATAAAGAGTGCTACAAGTATCAGTTGCTTAAAGTTTATTTTTTTTCGATTTGACTGTTGTTTTTTATGATAGAGGAAATAATAAAGTCCAATAAGTAAGAACTCAGCACCAACTATAAGGATGACTGGCAACATTAAAATTCGAATGTTATTCATAATATCTGTAACGCCCAAGACAAGATGCTCCTAACTATGTTAATCTATTGTCGACTTTTCTTATTGTAAATGGTAATTATTAATAATTATTGAGAAAAATTATGAAGATTTCTTAAGATTTTGTAGCATATCTACTTGAGGGAAAATGCTTATATTTTCCGTGAAAAGGGGAGGAACAGTCAACAAAGTTTGTGAAAATTGCACGTTTAGAGGCAAAGACAAAACTTGCTGTTTCGAATTATCAGCATAATTTTATGGGCATTAAAGTATAGGTAGGCATTTTTTATAAGACTTCCGTTGTATTGTCTTGTCAGTCCTTGTAATCAAAATTGACATAAACAATTGTCAGAAAATATCAATATACCCTATAATAAATAAAAAAGCTGAGAATAAGAGGTGAACTTATGGGGAAACCAGTAGATTACAATCTATTTCCGGGTTATCAAAACACACTTGACTCCAGACTTGATGAACGTAAGGAAGAATTTATTGAGGAACTAGAAAGAGCAAAAATTGATGGACATATACTTGAATTTGAGAAAACACCAGAAGAATTGCCCCAATAGTAAGAGCAAAGCATCTTGAAAAAAGATGCTTTTTTCTTTTATTTGGAGCTTGTTTATATGTATAAATTGGGCTTTTCACTTCAAGGAGCTCTTCCTTTTTAAGCGATAATAATTGAGAGAAATGTCAATAATTAATAGGATGTAGAGTACACTAAATACATTTAAAATTAATGAAGGCAGAGGGAAAATGACCTCTCTAATCAATATTAACCAAATAGTGGTTGATACTAAAACAATGGCATCCAATAAAATAACCATAGTATGTTTATGGGCTTTAAAAATAAAATTAAATACAATTAATCTTACTAAAATTGGTGTCGTGAAGAAGTAGAATGAATAGATCTGTGTAATTTCTTCTAGGCTCACATGCATCTCCCTTTGGTGTTATTTGAGTTAAATAAGCGGCAGCACATAAAAATAGGACTATTAATAGTAGTCCTATTTTAAGAGTATAGCATATAAATGTCTATTTTTCCATTTTACGTAAATAGGCGAGTTGTCCAATATGATAGGCATTATGGGTAGCGGCATTAGATATGATGGCCCACCATTGTGCTTTCACAGGGAACCCATTTACGATAGATAAAAGTTGCTCTTCATCAATTAATTCTTGCCATGTAAGTAGGATATGTAATAACTTTTCTTTTAATTCATAAAAAGTTACCTCCTCTTTAACTAGAAACGTATTCGCATTATTTGTTTGCGAAGGAGCCTTCACTTGATTTTCTCGATACCGTATTTGCCAAATTTCATTCCAGTAGATTAGATGCTGGACAATTTCAGCCATACTATGGCTAGAAGAATCGGGTTTCCAAAAGGCTTCTGCTTCAGATAACCCTTCTACGACTTCAGAAAATGAGATATACCAACTTGGGTCATTTGCATTAGCTAAAAGTTGATCTAACAAAATGGTCTTCGCCTCCATCATTCACGTTCCCTTCTTCAAAGTATTTTTTTGAATAGTATAACATTTTAAGTTTTAATGTACGGATAAAATACTAGTTCTGACTAGCTTTGTATGAATGCAACAATAAAAAAGCTGCAGCTTATTAGAGCTACAGCAAATATAGATGCGGATTTTAACACTAGTCAGTTAAAACAGGCAAATCAGCTTCTATTTTCAGCTTTTTTCGATTCTTCTTTTTTACTTCTAAGTAGTAATGCCATGAATAAGAAACTAGCCACCCAAAAGGCAAAGAATAAATTTTCTAGCAAAGCCCAATGACCATCTTTAATATAATTCCAAACGGTTGTAAATAAAAAAATAATGATAAAGAATGCGATATATAAGCATTTTCCGAATGTAGTCACTTCAAGCACCTCTATTATTAATCATCACACATAAGAAATAAAATCCTCTGTTTCATTCATTATGGGTGATACACTCAAGGTTAGTGTGTGTAAATTTTGGTTACTTATACATCCTCCGAAAAAATAGAAGGTAACACTTACCATATAAAAACTTTTTTAAAAAAATTTCAAAATTAGCGTTTTCGCGTTATGTTAGACTGAACTTAAGAAATAGGTGGAAGGGACGGAAATAGAGTGAGACAGTATGCCGACAAAGAAGAATTGATTAGTACGATTAACGAAAAGTATAAAAAATATATTGCCGAATTTCATGATATACCAGAAATCTTGAAAAACAAACGGATTAAAGAAGTTGATAAAACGCCGTCTGAAAATCTTTCTTATCAACTTGGTTGGATAAATCTTTTGCTTCACTGGGAGCAAAAAGAACAAAAGGGCGAAGAAGTACATACACCTGCAGAAGGCTATAAATGGAATAATCTAAGTGGATTGTATAACTCTTTTTATAAACAATACGGAGAGTACTCTTTGAAGGAACAACAATCAATGCTTAATGAAGCTGTCAATCATTTATGTGAGTGGTTAAATACCCTTTCAGAAAAGGAATTATTTGAAGTTGATCAAAGACGATGGGCAAAAACACAAGCTAATTGGCCTGTTTGGAAGTGGGTTCATATTAACTCAGTCGCTCCATTTACAAATTTCAGAACCAAAATTCGTAAATGGAAGAAGATGAACCTTTAAAAGATTAGATGTTCCTTACTATAACAAACCAAACGAATTGACTTTAGCCTTCCATAAATGGAGGGCTTTTTATTATCCACTATGACAACAAGTGTGATGGGCTATGGTGCGTTTTACTGTATCTCGATGCTTCATATGAAGGAGTGGAAGGGAATGCAGTCAAGCAACAATCTTTCAGCGAGCTGCTATTATGGTGTCATGTCAGTCCTTCTCTACAAAAGTAGTGAAGTTTTTTTATGCCGCCGGAACTGAGCTGGTACATTAGCTCATATGAAAATGTAATTACATAATATAAAACTACTATTCGAATGACTATTGTAAAAGATAAATATGTACTATTTTACATAGAATTTAGAATATTCATATTAAATAACAAAGTAATTATTATTTTTCTGTTAAAATTATTATGTTAAACAATATTTTGGTATTGTTTGATAATTACCGATAATTTTGTTAAGAGGATTTAAAACTTATCTTTACTAAACAGGAATAGGGAGGGATTACGCAAAGTATGAGTAGGTGGGGAAATCCAAGTATGCATTAACAGCTTCAGCGGTTGTAGTAACACCGATTACAAGGATGTACAGCCCTCGCCACAATTTTATAAAAAGATTAATAATTTAATGATCGTGCCATGATGGGTATATTTAAACCCGAAAAAAAAACTAATCATCTGTATTTTGGAGAAGCTTTAATACGAATTTCTTTAATGCCATCTGGTAGTACAGGTACTATTTCGGGGGATTTAATCATTTATGCGCCGAATGTAACCCTCTCTTTAGATGGGTTAACCATTGTAGGGAACACAGTAATTGAATAATAACTTCCATGTAAAACCTAAGGAAAAGATTATTCAGACTAAAATCATAAGGAGCTAAGCGAATGAAGAAATATGAATGTAATGTCGTTACCAAAATAGCGTTATCATTTTTACTTGTAATCTCTATGATTTCACCTTACTTCACAGTTGTAAAGGCCGAAACGACAGAAGCAATTGGAGTGGGGGAAGCGGTCAATCAATTTGATCCAACCGCAGTAAAGAGTAATGTTACTGTAGAGGGATATATAGTAGGGTTCGCCAAAAGTGAAACTTCTTATTCTGTGATAGCAGATAGTGACACAAATATTGCGATTGCTGATACACCAGATGAAACAGATGTCACGAAAATGCTGTATATTCAATTACCAAGCTCCTATAGAGCCAATTTTGGATTATTTACTAACCCAAGTAATCTTGGGAAAAAAGTTAGAATAACAGGTTCACTGGAAAAATATTTTGGCAACCATGCAGGGCTAAAATCACCAACTTCAATGGAGTTTGTTGGGGACGATACTACTGAACCAAATCCTCCCGAGACAGCAACAATTGCCGAAGCTCGTGCAGCTGTTGGAACAGACCGCACAGTTCAAATTCAAGGGACGGTTACGACATTACCTGGTAGCTGGGGAGGCAAGGCCTTCTATGTACAGGATGAGACAGCAGGAGTATATGTCTTCTCTAGTTCTGCAGAAGCAGGGAGCTTAGCTGTTGGAGATATTGTCAGCATCACAGGGAAAACTAGTTTATATAGTGGAGAAGTTCAATTTAATTCACCGACAATTGAACGGATTTCTACAGGGACGGCACCTACACCGCAGACAGTAAATTTACCGATTGCGGATGATAGCACACAAGGAAGATTAATCACACTTGAAAATGTGAAGATTAAAGATTTAGCGCCATCTGGTACGTATGGTACATTTGAATTTAAAGCAGTCGATGCAGCAAATAACGAGCTGTTAATTCGCCATGATAACCGTACAGGCTATCAGTTCTCTCAGTTTGAAGCAGATGGTTTCAATAACAATGATGTCATCACAGTGACAGGGATTGCGTCAATTTTTAACGGGACCTATCAATTAAAAACGTTAAGCGCGGAAAGCTTCCAATTAGTATCAAACTATGAGCCAACACAAGTAGAGAATATTAAGGCTTTACCAGCAACAGGCGAAGTTTATGCAGGAACGAAAGTAACATTATCTACAAATACCCCAAATGCAACCATCTATTACACAATCGATGGTTCTGAACCGTCAGTAGCTAATGAGGTTTATGATGCAGCAGCGGGGATTGTTATAAATGAAGCCATGACTATAAAAGCATTTGCTACTGCAACAGGCCTAGACGATAGTGACATTGCATCCTTTGATTATACGGTTAAAGAAGAGCCAACTGTTATATCCATTACGGAAGCTCGTAATAAAGAAATCGGGCAAACTGTTATCGTATCAGGGATCGTGACAGCAAAATTAGAAACGGCTACAGCGCACATTCAAGATGAAGATGGGGCGGCGATAGCCATTTATCCTGTGGATAGTCTTGCCGCAAATGTCGGTGATCGAGTGACGGTGCAAGGACGAGTAGATGAATATAGTGGTCTAAAGCAATTAACGAATATTTCACTTGTTGGTATGCCTGTTCCCTCGACAATACCAGAGCCACATCTTATTAAAAGTAATGAGGTTGCGGAAGACAATGAATCGAAACTAGTTACAATTAAAAATGTTACCATTACTGGTTCGGGTCAAAACTTTACAGGTACTGACGAAGTAGGCCCATTTGCTATTTACGATAAAACAAGAGATTCTGGTTTAGTGAGTGGAAAAACGTATGGGGAAATTACAGGGATTGTTGGTCAATATACAAACCATCAATTGCTCCCTCTTCGCGTTATTGAAGATGTAACAAAGGTGCAGGATATCAAAGCTTCTCACGTCGGGGGCGTAACAGCTGGCACGAAAGTCTCCCTTTCTACAATGACGGAAGGAGCAACGATTTATTACACAGTGGATGGCTCAACCCCAACAACAGCTAGTGCAGAGTATAAAGAGGAAATCCTTGTTAATAAACCAATGACGCTTAAAGCGATTGCAGTGAAAGAAGGTTTAACAAACAGTGCAATTGCTACATTTGTTTATGAAATTATTGATACTAAAAATGCCAAGATTAGCGATATTCAAGGGGCAAGCCATAAATCACCATATGTCGATTTAACAGTAAATGATGTGGCGGGAATTGTAACATTCGTTTTAAATTCAACTAGCTTTATTATGCAAGAAAGCGAGTCGTCATTTGATGGCGTAAAATCAACTGCTATTAAAGTAAATAAGACAGGACATAATGTAGCAGTAGGGGACGTTATTAACGTTTCAGGAAATGTAGTTGAGGCGGGTGGCAACTCTCGATTGACAGATACACAAATTGCAGCAACAAATATTACAAAAACAGGTACAGCAGGAACTCCAGAAGCCCTTGTGATAGGGGAGGATCTGTTGCCACCAAATAAAATTATCGATAATGATAGTTTTGCAATTTTTGACCCACAAGAAGATGGCATCGATTTTTGGGAATCTATCGAGTATATGCTGGTATCATTCCCGGATGCGAGAGTAATAGGACCGATTTATAATAACGATTCTCCAATTGTTGTACCGAGCACAACTAATAATACATTCAATGTGAATGGTGGTTTAAATATAGCGGCCGATGATTATAACCCAGAAAAAATTATGCTTGAAGGGGTAGCAGGAAAAAACTATGATTCAGGTGATCGTTTTAATGAAGCCCTTATCGGATTTGTAGAGAATTTTACAGATGGCTATCGACTGAACACAAATAAAATCTTTCCAGAAGTGACAAAAGCGAATCTTCAGCAAGAAGTGACGCATCTTGAACCAGTAGCGGACAAGTTGAATGTCGCTTCCTATAATATCGAAAACTTTTCAAATAATCCTGCCAATACATCAAACGAAAAAGTAGCCAGAATAGCAGCGACCTTTGTGAATAATATGAAATCACCAGATATTATTACATTAGTCGAAGTTCAAGATAATGATGGACAAACTGATTCAGGAAATGCGGATGCATCAGAAAGCTACATGCGATTAATTCATGCAATTAAAGCTGCGGGTGGTCCTGCGTATGATTGGATTGATGTCATGCCAATTAACAATACAGTAGGTGGTGCACCTGGCGGTAATATTCGTGTAGGCTACCTATATAATCCAGAACGTGTTTCATTAGTGTCAGGTATAAAAGGGATGGGTGACCAAACCAATACGTGGACAGCAGATGGAAGCCTTACTTTAAATCCTGGCTTTGTTGATCCATCAAAATTTGTAGATACCCGAAAACCAATTGCAGCCGAATTTGATTTCCAGAAAGAACGTGTAGTGATTATCGGAGCTCACCTAAATTCTAAAGGTGGAGATGGCTCACTTTGGGGACCAACTCAGCCACCAGTGCTAGAATCAGTAAAGAAACGTATTCAGCTTGCTCAAGCCATCAATGATTTTATCGATGAAGGACTTGCCATTAATCCAGATTTAAATATCATTGTAGCAGGGGACATGAATGACTTTGAATTCACACCAGCTCTTCAAACGTTAAAGGGTGATGTTTTAACGAATATGATAGATAAAGCCCCAGAGCAAGATCGTTTTACGTACTTCTTCCAAGGAAACAATCAAGTGTTGGATCATATTTTAGTTTCGAATAAGCTTGCTGACGTTACAGAAATTGACTTGATTCATATAAATGCGAACTTTACAGAAGCACAAGGCCGTGCATCAGATCATGACCCAGTATTAGTTCAAATTGATTTGAAAGCAGACAATGAGGAAATACCAACACCAATAACACCTGAAAATGTATACAATTATGATAACTACAAAACAGGTAAACTGATCATGAATCGCCCAAGCATTTCGCTAACGTTAGGGAAAAATACGAATATTAAAAATGGAATTGCGGTATTTAGTGAATATGCGGAATTCCACGGGGAAGGATTTGCAGATAAAACAGTAACGATTAGTCCCAAAAAAGGAAATGCTATTATTGATTTTAAAGGTACACAAATTGGAAAAATAATTATCGAAGGAAAAAATGTAAAAGAAATACGGAATTTACCTGATGGAGCGACCATTACGTATACTAAAGGGGCTTCGGCAGAGGAAATTGAGTTTAAGTAGTATCTAAAAAACAATCCAGCACTAGTCTATATTGATTTGGTGCTGGGTTGTTTGCTAATTAACCTAATATGTTTAGAATTCCCTGGCTCATTTGATTAATTTGCGCAATCATCGATTGGGATGATTGCAAAAGAACTTGATCTTTTTTCAATTTAGACGTTTCTTTTGCCATGTCCGTATCACGTAAAGTTGACTCAGCTTTCGTTAAATTTTCTTCAGCGTTTTTAACGTTGTTGTAGGCATGTTCAAACATATTTTGATATGCACCTATAGTTGATCTTGCAGATGACACTCTCTTAATTGCATTTTCAATAATAGTAATTGCTGAATTTGCATTCTCTTGAGAATTAACAGATAGAGGATCGATATTTAGTTGCTCTACCGTTACGTTAGGTATTGATACTTTAACACTTTGTCCAGCATTACTCCCTACTTGTATATCTAAATGTAAGAACAAATCTTTTTCTTTCCCTGGTTCACCAAAAACATTAAGTTCAAACACTCCACTACCATTACTTGGCCAATTCAAACCATAATTCTCAGGTCTAAAATCGTATATATATAATTTTCCACCATCAGAAGCTAACTGTGAAAAGTGCTTTACAAAATTTGTTGCGCCATTTGGTAGAGTATTCGAATTAGGTGGAGTTGGATCATATACGAATCCTGGCTGACCATAGGCTGTTTCAATTATCTTGTTGACTAAATCAGTCCCGTTTGTAATTGTACTCACATCCACTTCCATTACCGGATTAGAATCATTTAATCTTGATGTATCTGGATTACCATTTACAAATTTAATACTATAGGCTTGATTACAAGTACAACAAGTATAGTTAACTCCTTCTCCATTTAACTTAGCTACATCACTAGCTGAGTTAATATTGCTAAAATCAATAATAGCGCTAGCATAATCAATTGAATTATATGTATATTTATCCGTTATTCCACCACTAGTTGTAACTTGTTGAACATATTGAACTAAAGAACCAGATGTTATACTATTTCCATTTTTATCTTTCGTTCCAGCAAGCAAAACCATACCATTAAATTCCGTATTAGAGGCAATATCACTTAGTCCTTTTATGATTTGGTCCACCTCTTGTTGAACCTTTTGCCTATCGCCATCTGTTAAAGTATCATTTGAAGCTTGCACTGCAAGTTCTCTAAGTCGCTGTAGATTAGGATCTAACATATTTGCTAAGGCTCCATCAGCTGTGTTAATTAAAGACAATCCATCTTGAATGTTCTCCCCAGCTTGATTCAAACCTCGAATTTGCGCACGCATTTTTTCACTAATAGTTAAACCGGCAGCATCGTCAGCAGCTTGATTGATTTTATAGCCTGAAGAAAGTTTATTTAATGTTTTATTAATTTCCGAATTTGTTTGGTTATATCGATTTTGTGTAAACAAGCCTTGATTGTATTGAATCCGCATTTTCTAGCCCCTTTAAATATCTGTATTAGTAAAATAATACTGCAAAATTCTACTATAGTCCATTAATTGATGTGTAATTAGTTTTATTGTGTTAGGAAAATAGTCATTAATTATTCTAGGTTGATTTAATCGAACAATATCATTTCAAATGAATTTGGCTGAAGCGAAAATTTTTTTGTTAAAATGCACTTCAACTAAATAAACGCAACTAATTACTCAATAACATGGCGTCAATAATAACTGCAATAATGAGTAGAACTACAATACCCCAAACGAATTTTTCAGCTGCGCGTATGTTTTCTTCGTTTGTGACTTTGTTTTGGACTTCCTTTCGTACTCTCTCTGACACTTCTCTCTTTTTTCTCGTTAAAGTATCTTCAAAAATCGTATTACAATATTCACATTTTACAAATACTAAACCATCTCTATATACTTTCTTAAAAGGGTTACTGGCTAAACAATTAGGACAATTATTCATTTGTATTCACCTCAATATATCTATCTACTATTTACCATTTTAGGAAAATTAACATGTTTTGTACATAAAAATAAAAATCGGTAATCGATTTAATAGCAGACTATTTAACCTTCTTTATGGAATTACCTGTAAAAATAGGACAGATATATTAAACTGTGCAGTAATAGTACCAGTATGCTTTTTATTCAAACTTGTACCTCACAAAGTACAAATATAGGTTTGTCAGGCTTACATTTTACACATAAGAATATAAAGTACTAACAAATCCCTCTAATCTCACCATTCCAATTTCCTTAGATCAAAACTCGACCAAATCAATACTTTTGGGCAGATGAAAGAATGAATGACTATGGCAAACGAAAAAAGCATTGCAACGAAGCAATGCTAAGTACGTGGGGTTTTTGACAACTTTACTACATTAAAAACAAAGCCTATAACTCCACAAATAAAGAAAATATAGGCTACTAGTATGGACATAACTTCTAAGTTGTTAGTGAATATCCTGTATCCTCCTAAAGTAAATAAAGCCAAACTGCCAACCGAACTAAGTAATATTTTATTTTTGTCAGTCAACACACACACCTCCAAATAATGGTATGTATATAGGTTAACACAAATTGTATTTTTAGTTAACCTATTCTATTTTTATTGGTGAGTGTCATAAAAACAAAGGAACTTTACTGAACACTTTGAATAAAATGTTCAGCAAGTAAGAGGATTCTTGCTGAACAATACTATAAATATAATAATTTTTTTATTAATTAATAAAATTTTGAGGAATACATCTACGAACACCAGAATTTCTCAATGAGTTAAATAAAGCTGCACTAATTCTTAAAATAACAAAGTTATCAGTGCCATTTTCTAATTCATAGATCACAAAGTATGAATTATCGACTGAAAAAATACATTTTCGTTCTAATTCAAATCCAGGTGGTACAGGAGGAAGGTTGAAACGTGGTACAACTAAAGGTGTATCTCCTTCATCTCTGATAAAATCAAAAGTTTGTTGGTCAATCTCATAGATATTAACTGGATCAATCTCCACACCTTTTTCTGGAATTGTAATTTCATCTTCAACTAATACGAAAAAGCGTTCGTTTCGAAAATTGAAAAGACCTCTCGCCCCAATTTCAAATGATGCCATTTTATATTCACCTCCTGTTCTCTAAATATTTTATTCATATCAAATCCAGTTGTTTGGACATTAAGGAGGGGGGAGTGAAAAATAGTTTCTGGTCTGAAGTCATTAGAAGCTATTGTGGGGTGAGATAGATTTACAATTTAGGATATGAATGGGGATTAGCTGGACAATTTGAAGTTCATGTCAGAAAGAAAATGTGCTGTAAGGAGTGACAAGCTGGAGGTAAATGAATGAATATGGAAAGCCCTATACACTGGTATAGGGCTTTTATAATCTTAACATTAAATTCTAAAGAATCTGTGTTAATTCTGCGTTCACAAACCGTTGGGCAGCAATAATTACACCTGAAGCTGTTCGTCCATAAACGCTATATATTCCACCATTTTGATTTGGAATAATTTCAACTTCATATTGAGCTCCAACTACACCAGGCGTTACAAAAGTAGAACCATTCGCAATAGCGGCAAAAGGAGTTGTTGATAATAATTGTCTTGACCCATCTAGTCGAAAAACTCTTACTACGCCAGTTAATAATCCTCCCGTAAGGTTAAGAATTTTGACACGAACACTAGCTGCATTAGCTGGTTGATTTCCTGTATTTTCAATTGGGCCAGTAGTTAAACTCATTTATTTCACCTCCAAATAAACAAAATTTGTATAATCTGCAGATTATATTTTCATAGTATGAAGTATTCTGTATACTCTCTAGTCTTATTAATCATTTCTATAAATTAAAGAAAAGTGTGGATTGGTTTAGTAAGCGATGCGAAGTATGTAAGTGAAGGTTAACCTATTTCTCATGACATAGTACCTTAGTAGAACATCGAATAGTGGAGCTATTGAACAATATGAGGAAAGAAACTAGTGTCACTGGATTGGTAGTGACTCTAACATGAGAGAGGCCGTGACGGTCAACTAGCACCACAAACGAATAAGTGCGTGCGATACACTCAATTATTAATTTACAATTAAAGATACATAAAAAAAAGCCGTAGCGTTTGCAGACGCTACAGCTCGAATTGGTTGATGCCTTTAAAGTCAATTTAGTAAACGTAGTATATTGTAACTTAGGAGGACGAAACTATGTAACAGGGCAAACAACAGTTACTAAAGATGGCTGAAACAATCGAGGAGGCAAGGCAGCCAGTAACGAAAGCTGATAACAATAGTTAAATGGGAGCGAAAACGGCTATGTAGGGCATTGAATCAACATTACCAAAGGCATGTGGTGGCATAAAAACTGTATACAGCATTACAGCGCGTCGTATATATTCATTAAATTATCCAATACGACAACAAATGATGAAGTAGCCGAGAGACTACTTCTTATAAGTTATTTCTAAAAGTATTTTTAAGCGGAATTATTTTAGTATGAGATCTGGATAAACTATGTGCTTTCATATAAGGTCATTCAGTCTAAAGCTCTTTATTTTTATGCCATTTCATTGGTTTTTTCAATATCCTCTACTTTGATAAACTTTAAGACAACAAACAGGAGAATAAATCCTAATACACCTGCCGTAATATAGCTGGCATTGAGATAATTTTTCATGACAAGTGACATAATAGGAGGACCTGCTGCAACCCCTATAAATCGTGCAGAGCTGTAAAAAGAGGATACGGTTCCTCTTAACTCTTTTCTAATATTGTCAGTAATAATTGTGTCAAGTGCAGGCAATAGTGCACCAATAGCAATCCCCACTATACTCGTAACGACTAATAAAAGAATCAGTTTTTTACTTGTAAACCCAACAAAGACAATACTGACAGACATTGCAATCAAGGAGGCAATGATTATTTTTTTAATCCTTCCTAGGTTTCCTTTAATTTTTCGACCAGATATAAATGAAGCGATACAAAGTAATAAAAGCGGGATGGCTAGGACAAACCCTTTTTTAATCCCTTTTATATCATGAACTTTTTCGAGATTTTCTGACAAGAAAAATAGCATACTAAATAATATGAGCATCACAAGGACCCCGTTAAGGAATACGGTATATAACCATTTACCTTCCTCCTTGAAAACTTTTTTTGTATTCTGTAAAAACTCTTTGAGCTTCAATGGTTCATCATCATCTTTAGGAGCTTTAACGAAGAAAAAAATAAGTACAATCGAAATCAAACTAAGCGCTGAAATGGAAAAGAAGGGCAGGAACCATAAAAACGCAGCAAATATTGATCCTAAAATGGGACTTAACACTTTCCCAAACGTATTAGACGTTTCAATTATCCCTAATGTAGAACTTATTTTTTCGTCATCATCCTGGTAAAGGTCACCTACAAGAGGCAATACGATCGGCATTGCACCAGCGGCCCCAATTCCCTGAATAATTCTTCCAGCGATAATCATTGCGTAGGGGTCATCCATTTTCCATGAAGCAAATCCAGCAATCAGACCACCGATTAAAGCTAAAATTAAGCTTGGTAATATGACCATTCTTCTGCCGAAGCGGTCCGATAAATAGCCAGCTACGGGGATTAGAAAAATAGCTGCGACTGAATAGCTTGTTATGATCATGCTCGACTGAAATGATGTGATCCCGACCTTATCCTCCAGTATAGGGAGCACGGGAATAAGCATTGAATTTCCAAGTGTCATGATGAGCGGAATAGAAGTCAAACTTACAATACACCAGACACTTACATTAAACTTCTCTTGGTCCATTACCACACCTCGACTAATATTCTTTTAAAGGTATGGTTTCCTTTCGTGTTTATTTTATGCGCTGTCGGTGAGTTTATTGGAATAACACTTGGTAAGCCTGCATCCCAAAGTAGATCCCGAAACCAATCATTAATAAGGCTGAGATAAAAGAGACCGTTTTCAAAAGCTGTATAGATAATAATTTTCGAGCGACACTGGATAAAAAGGAATAAATAAAATCTACAAAAATAATGCCCATCAAAATGGCGATACTCACCAAAATGATTTCATACCCTGTTGAGATATCAGCCGTTTTTGCAAGTATGGAGCCGTATATTCCCAGCCAGAAAAGAATGGTTAGCGGATTCAAAAAAGACATGAAAAATCCAGTCATGAGGGATTGTCTCAGTCGTGTCCTTTTCCCTGTTTTCGAATCCATCTCAATTTTATGTAGCGACAGTAAATTTTCGATACCGGTGTACAAAAGAACAAAACAGCCGAAGGACCAAAGGATTGTTTTCAACCAGATGGAATTAATAAATTGACCAATTCCAAAATATACGATAAACATATAAATAATGTCAGTCGCTATGGCACCAAGACTAAAAAACCATGCATGAAAAAAGCCATTTTTTAAACCTGTATTCAATAGGACAGTCTTAACAGGTCCAATTGTTGCAGCCATTGATATGCCTAAAAAGATAAAGGTAAATATAGATCCCATAAAATAGCCTCCAATTATCAAATGTAATTGCATTTTATTCGAAGGCAATAACTTTTAGGACAATCTAAAAGCGCATAAAATACATGAGGATTTAATATGTCCTTATCGCACGCTAAACTAATTATATATTGCATATTTATCAAAGAATATAGTTTCGTTTTTGTCTTTAAATTTATCCTTTAAAACAAATAATTCAATCAAATTCGTTCATAATAATGAAAAGGACGTGATGACTATTCTAAATGACAAGAAGATATCAAAGCTAAAAAATATGTTAATTGAGCAAAAACACTCGCTCCAACGAAGAATGGATACAGATGATGAATATTTAGAACGAGGTAGTTTACGGGATTCTGTTGATGAGTTGTCAACAATCGATAATCATCCAGCAGATCTGGGTACCGAATTATACGAGCGTGAAAAAGATATGGCGTTAAAAGTTCATGACACTGATGAGTTAGCAAAAGTAAATACAGCCTTACAAAAGATTGAGGATGGTACCTATGGCGTATGTGAAGTTTGTCAACAAGATATCCCATATGATCGATTGGTGGCACTGCCTTATACCTCTTTTTGTATTGAACATACTGCAAAAGACGTTCCAACAGATCGACCGGTTGAAGAGCAAGTGATGCTTCCTCCAGTAGACAATTCTTTTGCTGGACGAGATGACAAGGATGATATTCATGATTATGAAGATATGTTTCAAGTTGTAGCAAAATATGGAACTTCTGAAACACCTTCCGATTTTGAAGGGGATTTTGAAGATTATGATGAATTGTATGAAGACCCAGAAGAAATTGCCGTTAATGACGAATGGGATTCATACCATATCTCTGAAACAGATGAATTAACACGCCAAGTTTCCATTCAGGAAGTAGAACACGCGAGAAAATTTGATTATTTAGAGGATTAAATTGAGGGATTCAAAAAGGTAGGCGCAATTGTTATAAATGAGTGCTTTAATAAAATGTTTGGAACAAATGTAAAACTTGCAGCATGTTTTGTAATAAGAAAAATAGGATGTAAACGCGGAGGTAGGTCTTTTGGTATTTACAATAACCTCAATATTAGGGAAAGACAGACCAACGATCGACCTGCACTATAATTCTGTTTGGAGCATGCCATACATCCAAAATAACGTGGTGTCGCACTATCACGAGTTGCAATGGAGCTCTCCATAATAGGATTACCATAATATTTAAGCTTTCATCATAGGATGGAGGCTTTTTCTTTTTCTTTGAAAACTATGAGTAGAGAGGGCAGAGTTAGGTGTGGTTTTGAAAGTTGAATTTAATGTTGGATTTAATTTTCTCCCCCATTATTATTAATGGTGGAGGGTTTGTTATGGATATATTAAGATTTAATTATTCAACTTTACTTAAGAGAAGTAAATCAAGAAGTTATCAACTACAGGTGAAGGAACTAACAAAAGTCCTTATGACTTTTTTAAAAGATAATAGTTTAATAAATATGGATCCTTTTAAAGAGGATGGGTCTATAAAATAGGATTTAGTAATTCGTAAATCAAATTTGACTGACATTGGTAATGAGTTATTTAAAATTTATTATCCGAAGTGGTCAAATTACATAGATCGTGGGGGGGAATATAGAAAATGTAAAGATATTAGAAAATGGTTTAAGGGCTCTACAAAAAACTAAAATTTAAAAAATAAATGTACTATATTAAGCATCCGAAATCGGGTGTTTTTTTGTTCTGAAGGTGAGTATCGATTATTTCTTGTCATTAGCTGACAATGTAGAGATTGCACAGTAAATAGATAAAAGCCGCAGCGTCATCACACGTTACAGCTTATATTTTTATATTTATTTTTATTAAAAATTTGTAATACCAGTACAAAAATAGATAAGGGAACAAATACGAGAAAAACGTCAGGTAGACATTCCAACCGTTTTCATAAATTACTCTTCCGAAATAAAAGAAAATCATTTCTAAAAAAGTAGTGAACAACGACATTAAAAAGATAATCAAATAAGCTCTGTTAAATTTTTTTATGAAGTAGATTAAGTAACATCCCAAGACTGGGTAAATCCCTAAATCAAAAGGTAATGTAGCTATATGTTTCTGATTAGGAAAAGGTAGTACTTCCCAAAAATCATAATAAAAACCTATGGCATTTATTATATAAGCAGAAACACTAAAATATGGAGCAAATAAAAAGAGTAACATTTTATCTCTCTTATAAAGGTGCAGTATACCTATAATCCAAGGAATTAGAAAGGCCAAAAGTAGATGCAGTATCATTTTTTTCATTCCTTTGATTTTTATTATAAATATGTACTTAATCGCTTTTTATTAAACAGCGTGAGTTTAGTGCAGTAATTGCCTTTATGCGTTATGAAGAGTGAAGAAAAAATTTAATGGTGAGGTATAGTAAGACCGAATATACACAATCATCTGTTGCTTCTTTCAAGGCTGTTCTTGCGATTATAAGTGAAAATAGTGTATTATAGCTTTCATGTTGTAAACAAAAAGGACGGATGTAATGAAATATAATAAGACAGTTATGCTCAAGCTTATAAACGAACATCGAACATTGCATGATGAATTAAAAAAGCTAAAATCTGAAATGGGTTTAGAGAAAAATTTCGCAGTAAAGGCATTGTATCATTCATTTGTTGCAGAAGATGGTCCTTATATGAAAGAATATCAGGATTTAGAGCGATTACAATAAATGTAGTGCCACTAACAAAATTGTTGGCAAGATAAGTAATAATTTTTAGTCCGAGAATTTAGTACAAAGTTCGTGGTTGAGCCATTCATTTTGAGTGGCTTTTTATTCTGTCTTTTTACTGGCAGACGCTATAAAGAACGATAGGAAATACACTTTTGAACAGTTTGGGGATTCTTACAGATCACTAAATTGGGCTAGCAGGAAAATGCAAAAGAATAAATACTTAAAATGTATGAAAATGAAAAGGGTAACCGCCTGAAAGTTGAAAGGGAATTGGAAAACCTTAAAACAATGATTGGCTATGTGAAAACGCAGATTCAAGGAGCATTGAACTCAATTGGTATTGGTTAATCGATTACTAGAAAGATATTGTTCAGTAACTTGAGTGGATATAGAAGGAAAGCAGAAAAACAATAATCAGATACAAGGAACACAAAATAAGGCACATATACTACCCTGTTTTCCTACAGGTTAGTAAAAAACACCAACTAAAAGAGATTAGTCAGTGTTTCGTGTTTTATTTATATAAGAAACTCTAGTTTATTTTCTACAAGAGTCTGAAATCTATCCATAAATAGAGCTGCATGGTAACCATCGCAGACAGAATGATGAACCTGCAAGGATAAAGGTAAATAAATATTACTAGTTTTATTGATAAACCTACCTGCAGTGATTATCGGCAAACAATAATTTGGGCTATTATTCACGTTTAAGTTAAAACCAGTAAAAGAAGTCCATGGAATCATAGAAATATTGACGACATTTTCAGGTATCGGTGTTTTAGGAAACAGTTTTCCTGTACCATTGTACTTCTCAGTATCGGAAATATAATTCTCATAAAATTTTTTAAAGCCTTCATCTGTATTTGTATAAATGGCTGAAAATAACTCTGATGTCTTATCAAAGATAGTATACATTGGGACTACCTTATCCCAGTATCCAAACTCTCCAGCAGAATTAAAGTTCATTCTAAAATGTTTATTTAAATTTGCCACGTGAGTAATTAAAAAGATGAATACAGGATAGAATTTATATCCCTTATCTTTTGTAATTTTATAAAGTTCAGTAATATCAATATTTCTGGTGATGCTAAAGCTCGTTTGTTGATTTAAGAAATGATTGAAAATTTCTTTTCGTTCCCAATTATTAATATCAATTTTATTGAATTTCATCTTATAAAGCCTCCTAAAATTTAAAATCTAGATAATTTTAGGAAGCTAATTTGACTGCTTTTTTCATAAGATCATTCCTTTAATTTTATATAAGTCAATCTTAACATATTATTACGGTTTCGATTATTAATTTAGATTAGCATAGAGAGCTTAAACTGCTAATCAAAAAGCTACTGCACAATATGAGAAATCGTCTTCAGGGAGGGCATCTTTGGAAAATTCTAATATTTCTTCGCCGAAAAACACAACAGATAGTAGTATTAGTACAATTAAAACGGCTCACTAAAGTCTGGATGTCATCACTTGATACAAGGGTTCGTAAGTCACATAGAAAGCTAGATGGTCAGAAAGCTGATAATGAAGGCTACTAACATTATGGTATGGGGCATTACATCGATGGATAGTCAGTGTCGCTGGCACAAAATATATATGGAATGGCAAGTTACCAGAGTATCGATGAGGCAGAGACTACATGGACGATATCTACCAAAAGCAATCGGCTGTTCGTATTGATGCTTATATGTCTGATTTAGGGTTAAATTACAAACAAGCTTTTAATAAGGCGTACAAAGAGGTGAAGCCTCCACGTGTTGTAGTACCATTCGTAAGTTACGAGGAATGGAGTCAACAATTTAGCAGTAGAGGGTGAGTGTAGTTGGATAGGAAGTAGTTATTCCTAGGAATAAGTTTTTAGATATTTATGTTAAAAACGATATTGAAAATTAACACTTAAAAATCGTAATGACATGTCGGAAATGGTACGCTTGACATAACAGTAATCATAGTAACTATTTCGTACCGTATTGTTAAAAAACAAAATGTAAATTCGTAGCTTAGGAAAGGATGTGTGATATATGGACAAAAGAAACTCAATAATGGAAACATATTTTAATACAAAGGATATTGCTAAACGTAATGTATTATTAAAACAATTAGTATTTGACTTGCCTGAGAACGGAAAGGACTTTTTTCTCAAAGTATATAAAAAAGAGAGATATTTGGATATGCGGCTAACTGCGATTAGAGGATATGCTGCCTATGCAAGCGAAGAAGAAGTTGCGATTTTAATGAAAAAGATGTTGGAAATCTTAAAAAGGCGACCAGAAAGTACACCATATAATTATCAGGAATACGAAATCTTGCGTTCATCTTTTCTGATACCTTATTTATTGGAAAAATATCAATACGACTGTTTCAAAAAATTTAATGAACAGTTAAAAAAACAGTACGACGCTATGCCTGAAGTTTTCAAGGGAATTTTTACATGTGACGATAAAGGGGAACATATTCAACTAATTTCCCCAGCAGTAGTACGGAAAAAGATTGAAGATTTCATGCATGGTGAAGGATGTATCTAATGGATTTTGCACCCAAATGATAAATTGGAGATTTATGGATTTATTTCCTATGTTAGTCTAATAGCTATTGTAATTATATCATCTCGCATTGCACATTCAACCTTTGCAAAGAAGGAAAATTGGGTAGGAAAGCTGTTAACAAGTGTGTTTGCTAATATAGGTATGTTTACTTTTGCCATGGGTCTATTTTGTGTTATAGAAGGATGGAAAAGTGCGAGTGAATTGCTGTCATATGGAAATGTAGTAATTGCTATAGGTTCATTCGCAATGATGTTTTTTATTGCTTTTTAAAAAAAAAACTGATGAAAATAATAAATGAATAAAAGACAACTCTGTGTGAACTGCCCCGTAAAGTTAGATTGATGTTTAACTTTTACGGGGCAGTTCTAATAAAGTGATGAGTGGTTTTTCTCAATCATATTTATCGAAAACTTATAAACTAAAACTTTTTTTGCTTCGAATTCCATTGTTAAAAAAAATTACATTTTTGATTTCCAGCACCTGCCCATTATCTTTTATTTTTAAATTTTTGTACCCAAGTGTACCCCAATTAAGTGGGGTACAACGGGTAAAAACAGAAAAAACATTTTTTACCAAATATTTTTCTGAATCTAATTTCTATTTTTTTTAAATTACAATTTATTAACTTTTTCTAATCAGTAGAGCAAAAACCCCACCAAATCAACACTTTTGCGCTACAATGTAGGACGAGGTGAAGAAAATGTTTGTGAGTGAGAAACAGATTGAAATACGGTACGCAGAGACCGACCAAATGGGCGTGGTGTACCATGCAAACTATATTATTTGGATGGAAATTGGGCGTACTCAGCTTGTAAGTGATGCGGGCTTTGAGTATGCTGCCTTAGAAAAAGATGGCTATGTATCGCCAGTGATGGATTTATCGATTTCGTATAAAGCAGCCATGCATTATGGACAAGTGGCGACGGTGCGCACTTGGGTAGAAAAGCATGATCGTTTACGAACGACGTATGGCTATGAAATTTTACATGAGGATGGCACGGTAGCAGCCACAGCTCAATCCGTACATATTCTTGCGCATAAGGATACATTGCGACCGGTATCATTAAGTAAGATTGACCCAGCTTGGGATGCCAAATATAAAGAAATTGCCGTCGAGGCAAAATAGGAGAACAATAGATGGAAATGTTTATAGCTTTAGGCGCTATTTTGGCAGCTCTTGGTGTTGTTTTAGGTGCTTTTGGTGCACATGCACTCAAGGATAAGTTTGCCTCACCGCATTATGCAGCCATTTGGGAAACGGCTGTGCAATATCAGATGTATCATGCTTTAGGGATTCTAGCCCTTGGCATTCTATCCAATGATGCATTTTTAGGAAGCTCAAGTCTACTTTCTTGGGCAGGCTACTTGATGTTTACAGGGATTGTATTCTTCTCTGGTAGTCTATATGTGCTTGCCGTGACAGGTGTGAAAAAGCTAGGTGCGATTACGCCAATTGGTGGCATGTTATTTATTGTTGCGTGGGTGCTTGTTATAATTGCTGCCTTATCCTAATACAGAAAAAGTAACGAGAACGTTCTGATGATTTATATCATTGGCGCTTCTCGTTTTTTTGTTGATAAGAAGAAAATGAAACAATTTGTCTGATTTTGCGTATTACATAGTATGAAGAGATGTTAAAATAAGCTAAACATCAATGTGAAGGTGGGAATATTTATGGGTTTATTGAAAGCAGGCGTTGGGGCATTAACAGGTGTTTTAGAGGATCAATGGCGTGAATATTTTTATTGTGAGGCATTATCCTCAGATGTTCTAGTAACTAAGGGTATTAAACGCACTTCTAAACGAGGTTCAAATAAAGGAAATGACAACATTATTAGCAATGGCTCGATTATTGCCATCAATGAAGGGCAATGTATGATGATTGTTGAACAGGGAAAGGTTGTAGAGTTTTCTTCAGAAGCTGGGGAATATGTCTATGATACATCTACAGAGCCTTCGATTATGTACGGCTCAGATTTATCTCATGGCATTATGGAAACATTTAAACAGATAGGCAAGCGTTTTACATTTGGTGGAGAACCTGCTAAAGATCAGCGAGTTTATTATTTTAATAAAAAGGAGATTGTTGGCAATAAATATGGCACTCCGGCACCAATTCCATTCCGTGTTATTGATTGTAATATCGGATTAGATATCGACATTGCCATTCGTTGTCATGGTGAGTATTCTTATAGAATCATTGATCCGTTATTATTCTATTCAAATGTATGTGGAAATGTAGAGCGTGAATATACGCGAGAGGCCATTGATAGCCAGTTAAAATCAGAATTAATGACAGCGTTACAGCCAGCCTTTGCACAAATTTCAGCAAGTGGCGTTCGTTATAGTGAAATACCTGCGCATACGGTTGCGTTAGCAGACGCACTCAATAAGGTATTATCAGAAAAGTGGCTTGCTACACGTGGTTTAGCTGTTGTGTCATTTGGGATTAGTACCCTAAAGGCTTCTGAGGAAGACGAAGCCATGATAAAACAACTACAACGCAATGCGGTTATGCGTGATCCAGGTATGGCTGCTGCCCATTTAACAGGCGCTCAGGCAGAAGCGATGATTGCAGCTGCTAACAATGATGGTGGCGCTATGGCAGGCTTTATGGGGATGAATATGGCTGCACAAGCAGGTGGAGTCAATGCTGGTCAGCTTTATCAAATGAATGAGCAAAATAAGCAAGCGCAAATGGCTCAGGCTGCGTTGCAAAATCAATCAGCAAAAGCATCTGGTACATGGACATGTGCCTGTGGTCAGGACAACACGGGGAAATTCTGTTCAAATTGCGGCGCAGCAAAACCAGCGGAAGAGGGCTGGACATGTACATGTGGAGCGGTGAATAAAGGAAAGTTTTGTAGCGAGTGTGGCTCTAAAAAACCAGCTGATGCTTTACTCTATGCATGCGATAAATGTGGGTGGGTACCAGAGGATCCTGCCAATCCGCCTAAATTCTGTCCAGAATGCGGCGATGTTTTTGATGAAAAGGATGTCAAGTAAGGAGATGAAGACCTATGTCAACGCAAGAAGTTGAACATGTCAAACAAGTAAAGCTTGACTTTGATGCGGAATGTCCATCCTGTAGTGCATCAATTGAGTTTAATCCTGCTACAGGTAAGCTGACTTGTCCGTATTGTGGATTTGAATCTGAAATTGCAACCCCTGAGCAAGAAGAGGAAAAGGTTGCACAGGAAATGGACTTCTTAAAAGCAGAGGAACGTGGGAATTTCAATTGGGGCGTGGAGAAGAAAACAGTTATTTGTAAAGCTTGCGCGGCCGAGACAATTTATGATGCTCTGCAGGTCGCTGACAGTTGTCCTTACTGCGGCTCAAATCAGGTCATGGAAGCGAGCGCTGAAAATACGCTTGCTCCCAATGGCGTATGTGCTTTTGAAGTAACGGATAAGCAGGCAGGAGAACATTTTCAGAAATGGATCAAAGGTCGATGGTTTACACCAAAGGCTGCCAAAATAAGTGCAAAGCCTGATGCCTTTAAAGGGGTATACCTCCCGTATTGGACGTTTGATTCAAAAACAAGCTCCAGATACTCCGCAAGATATGGACGACATCGAACGGTTACGGATAAAGATGGTAAAACGCATACTGAAACGGATTGGTATTCAACAAGTGGGTTTTATCAGGAATTTATAGACGATCATTTAGTGAGTGCCACAACACGCTATGATCGAGATATGATGCGAAAAATTGAACCATTTAATCTTCTTAATAATAAGGCCTATAAACCTCAATATGTAGCTGGATTTTTATCAGAGCGTTACAGTGTTGGTTTGCAGGATGGCTGGAGCCAAGCAAAAAGTGAAATCCATGATCACCTCCATGCGCAGATTACATCCAAAATCCGTTGGGAAAATAGGGCGGATGTAGTATCCAATCTACGCTTTTCCACAAACCATGATGATATTACATACAAATATTTAATGTTACCGATTTGGTTATCTTCTTTCCGCTATAAGGAGAAGATTTACCGCTTTATGGTGAATGGACAAACGGGTCGAGTTGGTGGTAATGCCCCTATTTCACCGCTTCGGGTGACAATTGCAGTTATTTTATCATTAGCAGTAATCGCTCTGATTTGGTATTTCTTTATGTCTGAATAATAATAAACAGTATGCCAGTAGGAGCCTCTTATTGTCCTTTTGGAATACTGTTTTTTTCATAAAATTGTCCTTAAATACTGGGTAAATGACTGAATTAATTGACTGGTATAGGATAATCATCATCCATTATCACGGCTGTCATTGCGTCAAGTTGCATAGATTAAAGGGAGAGTAAAATATCAGAACAGCCTTGGTTGGACAAAAGCATAACGTTGCAAGATGGTGTAACAAGCAACCTACTATGTAGGAAAGTCGTTAGAAATAATGCAATTATGGTGGATAAAAATTAGGACGGATTTCCATTAATGATGAGAAGTGAAGTTGCGATTTTACTTTAAACAACTTATTATACAGTCAGAGAGCATTTTTTAAGCTAGTCATGATAAATGTAATGTTATTTTTGAATAACAATGAAAACGTTATTCATATTGGAGGTTTCGATGATGGACGCAATTGAAGTGTTAACAAATTTAGATCAAATACATGGGTATTATCAACCGATATTTAGCGCAGATGCGCATACGGTGATTGCCTACGAAATTTCCGGATATCTACAAATTCAAGGTCAGCAAATTAATTTAAAGGATTTTGTCAACAATGAAGATATTCCAGAAGAATATCGAATTGATATGGAACATAAAATTTTACATGCGGCATTAGCCAAAATTGATGAAATTGCACCAGAAATTGATATTTATATCCCAAGCAATCCAAATTTATTGATGCAAGATTTTGGTGAAAGTCATTTTAATATTATCCAACAATATATAGAGGAAAAAGATTTACAGCGTATCGTACTTGTCGTATCAGAGCATCGTTTTATAGGGGATATTAACAAATTACATCACGCCCTACGCTATTTTACGACGTTTGGGGTGAAAATTGCCGTTCAGGAAGTAGGAGCCGAAAGTCATTTAGAGCATATTGCACTATTGGCACCACATATCTTAAAGGTCAATACACGTGATTTAAATTACGATTCTTGGTCCGCTCAATCGGACATGATTTCTGCCATTGGTAGCCTAGCTTATAAAATTGGAGCAAATCTATTATTTGAAGATATTGAAACGGTTTATCAGCTACAATTTGCTTGGAAAAATGGCGGTAGATTTTATCAAGGGCCATACCTAGCAAATCCAGCTATGACTTTTGTTGATAAGGATATATTAAAGGAACGTTTTAAAAAAGAATGCCAGCAATTTATTACTTCCGAAAAGAAAATGCTGGAGGCGCAATATTTGCAGTTGAAAAAATTAAGGGAGGAATTAGAGGCGATTGTTCACCGTGTGAAACCAACAAGCGACAATGTCTCCCATTTAGAGTACTTAGCTGAATTATTGGATAACTACTCCTTCCGTCTCTATATTTGTAATGAGGATGGGTTCCAGTTAACGCCTAACGTTATGCGAATTGATGGGAACTGGGAGCTACAGCCACGTGCCATCAATAAAAATTGGAGCTGGCGCCCTTATTTCCTTCAAACGATTATCAAAATGCGCAACGATCAAAGTGGGGAAATCTCTGAATTGTATCGGGATATTGAAACAGGAGAAATTACAAGAACATTCTCCATTGCGATCAACGAGCATGAATATTTGTTTGTTGACCTTTCCTATGACTATCTTTATGAGCATAAAATCTTTAGATAAGAATGAATAAGTAGTTAGGGGTATAATCAGTGATTATACCTCGCTTTATTTGCAAGATTTTTGGATAAGTACATAAATTTTAAGTTGTGTTTAGGTAGTTGTAAAGCATAAAGGAGGGCTCTTAGTAATGAAGACAGCTATTATCTCAGACATTCATGGGAATATCGATGCATTACAAGCAGTACTACTAGATATTAGAAATCGTGGGATCGAGGATATTTATAATTTAGGTGATAGCTTATATGGACCTTTATTTCCGATCGAAACTTATGAATTATTAGTCAAAGAGAACATTCGAAATATCAGGGGGAATTGCGACAGAATCTTAATAGATCACAAGACAGACAATTCAACGGTACAATATGTTCAGGACTTATTGGAAGAAGAGCAGAAGGATTGGATTGCTAATTTACCATTCTCTTTACAAACGGAGGATTTTTATTTTTGCCATGGTACGCCCACTAGTGATGAAAGTTATTTATTAGAGGAAGTGAGTCCAAAAGGTTCTACACTTAAGAAGACAGAAGATATTATAAAGTTGGTGAATGGGATTTCGCAGAATATTATTTTTTGTGCCCATACGCACATACCTAGAGTTGTCTATTTACCTAATGATAAGATCGTAATTAATCCAGGTAGTGTTGGATTGCCAGCGTATGAAGACGAATTACCAACCTACCATAAAATGGAATCGGGCTCTCCTTATGCGAATTATACAATTATAACCAAAAAAGAAGACGATTGGATGATAGAGCAAATACTTATTCCATATAATCGAGATGCAGCTATCATACAAAGTGAAAAAAATGGAAGAAAGGATTGGGTAAAAGCCTTACAAACAGGAAGAATTTAAAATTTACTGTTAGACATTATTCAGAAGGTCTTCTTGTGGCCTCGGGGATATAGGATTGATGATAGTGTGAAAGGAATTAATTTAATTCTAGATGGAAGTAATGCCAGCATAGGTTGTTCAGAAAATGTTCATATTACCCTGATATACTATGAATGAACACGCATATTCACAAAAAAACTAGGTACCGCCAAAGAGGGGTACCTAGTTCTATTATGCAAAGGGACACTTGGGATGGAGTGACCCTAGTAACAATTTCGGAGGTGTAAGGCTAATTTAGCTTTACACTACTATATATATGTTGTGATTGCTATTGTTGAATAGTTAATTGCCTGAGAAATAATCGATGAAATGCAAAAGTGTTTGGGTATTTCATTGATTGTCTAGGATAGAAATGGTAAAGTGAACATAACTTTAGGACAAGGAGGAGAATTCACATGAAAAAAAGAGCTATTCGTTTTTTAAGCATGGGTATAGGGTTCTCCACAGCTGTTTTTTTCTAAAATCAACGAACAAGGGATAAGTCTGCTCTTTTTTAGAAAAAAAACAACCCTAAAGGAGAAAAGAATATGAAAACAAACATAGTACGTAAAAATCCAATGCAGGTACCTAGCCCTGTTGGGAAGTATAGCCACATCACAATCATTCCGAAAGATGCAACAATGTATGCATTCTCTGGACAAATTGGGGTTGATCAAGATGATCAACTGCCTGCAGATTTAATTGAACAAACCACCAATACATTTAGAAATATTGAAGCGCTTTTAGCAACTGAGGGATTGGATGCATCTCATGTGGTAAAGGTGAATATATGGGCGACAGAGGAGATTGATTGGCACCATTTCTATCAGCAATGGGAAGTAATGTTTGGTCATTCCTATCCCTCTATGACTATTGCTTATGTATCTGCATTAGGGCTACCAGATATAAAAATAGAGATTGAACTTTGGGCTGCTAAATAGCTTAAAAAACGACAATATCCATGTGGTATTGTCGTTTTTGTATACAGACTGAATTAACGTAACATCCTTTTTAATTGTTTCATTTCATAATTTAAATCGTCAATTTGCTTTTGTAGTTTGTCAATATCATTGCTATTACTTTCATTTTCCTTCAACTCATCTTCTAGCGCAAGACCAGCCGCAATGGTCGCTAGAGCGTCTCCAAGTGTTGTAATTGCCCCCGCAATGACAGCCAGCTTAGCTGCTTGACTCACGGATTCCAATCCCTCATTATTCCGATTACCTTTATTTTGCTTCATATAATCCTCCCTACAAAAAAGGGTATTATTTGCATTGTATGCTTAGAATAAGAAACAGGTGAAGAATTTATGGGCATCAAATAGGTAACAAGGGAAAGTTGGATATTATAAGGCGTTTTTTAGAAGTTTATGGTCTTTTCTAACATGATTCCAATGACATTCAGAGAATAAATAAATATTTTAACTCATATAAAAATGTGTTGTCAATAATAAATTTGTAATTTTATTAAAAAATGTTATAATAGTATTACGATCATTTTTTATAAACGTATTTCGAATTCCGATGTCCTATTTTGCAGAAAGAATTTGGATACGTTTTTTTTTTATTTTTTAAACGGAAGAAAAATTCGAAATTGTTTAAAGAAGTTATTTAAAAGAATTTACTATCTAATAGTAACTTAATTTTTATTCCATAAGGAGGACTAGATGAATGAATCTAATTAATAAGAAAGTTACACACAAGCGTTTTGGCATAGGTAGTATAGTTAATCAAAATGATTCAAGTATTGAAATACATTTTGCATCAGAAAATAAAAGGTTTGTTTTTCCAGATGTATTTGGAAAGCACCTAACAATACATGATAAAAGTGATGCTAAGTTACTTGAGGAAATTATACAAAAAAAAGAAATTGAACGAAAAGAAGAAGAATCGCGGATGGAAGAGGCCAAAGAACTTCAACGGAAAGAACTCTTGCTTCGCTTGGAACACGAAAAACTTATGAGTAATCATAAACTTCATCCCTCATCACAGATGGTTTTTTGGTGTGATTCAGAGGAACAGAATAGTTCTGTTTCAGAGTGGAATGTTTTTTCAGGTATATTAAAGAGTGGTAATAACAAAGGAAAGCCAAACAAGCCGAGCCGCTTGCACCAAAATAGCGCTGTCCTTTTAACAGCAAGGGATTCCAGCCAGCCTGAAAGTGATAGACGCATCTTAGGTGTCTATATGGTGAATGAAAAATTCGTCGGCAAGCTGTGTGAAGATGGACATATTCCTGCTCATTCAAAATACAGAATTCAACTGACAGAACAGGAATCGGATCAGTTACTTTTCTGGCAATATTATATCAATGAAAAATTCCCCGAAAAAATGACATGGAAAACAGGGAAATATCGTTATTTCGAAAATTTATGGATGGCTCAAATTTTACTTGATATCATTTCGTTGAAAAGTGACCCAAAAGAACTGGAGTTGGCACAACAATTCTTTAAACATTTTTGTAAAATGAATCAGATAGCAGTTCAAGAAATTCCTAAACCTGATGGTGCATTAACCCGTATTTAGTACTGTTAACCAATTATCAAGATAAAGAGCTATACTTGCTTGCAAGAGAAAAATAATGGCAATGAATACAAGTCACTGGATTTTAAAATCCAGTGACTTGTATGTTTTTATCCCAATAACTTTATTAGCTTTTAATACCTATTCCACACAAAGTAACCCCAATGATTCACTTATTAGATGTAATAAAAGTAAAAAAACAGCGTTAACAATGGCTTAACGCTGTTTTTAAATTAGTCACTTTGGTGACTAAATAAAATGGGGATGTGTTTCTTGCTGAAGATATGAGCAAAGATGGAAAGCGAGTAGGGTACATTACCAATATATGATGTTTACCACCAAGCTGATAGGTGTTTATCCTTTACGATAAATAATCTTTCGTACTTTGTCGTAGGGGAGGAATTGTCCAATATGTCCCGATTCGCCATAGCCATTCCATAGGGCCAAAGCGGAAAAAGTATAGCCATAGCTTACTAAAGAGCAATTGGCAACCATAAATGCCTAGACAAATCCACAAAGATTCAAGATAGCGAAGTTGTCCAATTAAACCGAAAGCATGGCCAATTAAGAGAATGAGCGCTGTTTGCCCCAAGTAATTAGTCAAGGCCATGCGCCCATATGCTTTTAACGGTGCCAATAGTCGTTGGAACAAAGTGCTTTGTAATAATAGGATGATTGTTCCCATGTAAAAGGCAGAAGCGAATGGGCTAAACTGTAGTCCAATTAATGAAAATTGCTCAATATTTGTAATATGAGCCGCTAGCTGATCCTTGTGCAAATGCTGGATATTAACAAGAGGCTCAGGGACATACTGCCATTGATAAAACCAGCTAGCCATGCTTATAAAGCCCATTACAATCGTCACTAACATGATTTTATTTCGATGTAACGAGATATTTTCAAATAAATGATATTGACCAGCAGCTAGACCAAGCAAAATCAGTGGAAATGGCATTAAAATTTTTAGACCAAAATAGGCAGTGATGGCTAATAGGGTGAATCCAAGGATGAGATTGATGTCTTTGCGCATTTTATAAAAAGGTAAGGCTACAAAGCCAAAGATAGCATAGACAGTTAAGGCTTCACCTGGTTGGAAATAAAAATGCACTAGCCCCATAAACAGTAAAATCAAAAGTCTACGACTAAATAAGGCATAGGCTTTTTCGCCCCTTGCCTGTGCGCGTGAAATAAAGAGATAGAATCCTATTCCAAATAAAAATGAAAAAATGATAAAAAATTTACCCTCTACAAAAAGTGTTAGAAAGCGGCTATAGGCAATATCGTTTGCCAATTCGGGTGGTTCAATCCACATTAATGAGGGGATATTGACTAAAATAATGCCCAGTAAGGCGAACCCTCTTAAATAATCTAATGTATCAATTCGTTTATTACTGTTGGTCGGTTGCAACGTATATCTCCTCCTTCAAAACCAATTATAAGGAAGATCTTTTAAAAGTAGTAACGATGAATGTTACGTGAATCTGACAAAATTGTCATCTTATAGAGGCTCTATTGGCTCAGGGTAAATCGCTAATAGCTCATATGCATGCTGACGTATAAGCTGAATTAGTGCGTACGGTTCTTTGACAATCGCATGTTGACCAAGGCGAAAGAAAAGGGAGCTATTAAAGTGGAGCTCATGTTGATCGATGATCGTATCGATATAGCCTGTTCCATCACTATGTCGAACAACCGCTTTTTCAAGATGGGGCTCACTTAAACATTGACGAACGCCCTCGCTTGATAATTCTACATATAACCGAATAGGCAGCTGTGGCTCATAGTCAGTTTCAAGCCATTGCTGCAAATTCATCGTCGTTTTATGGGTTGCTTCACTAATTTTTATCCCTTTAATTCGATCTACACGGAAGAGTAATATTCTTTCATTTGATAGCAGTAGCGCAGGCATATACCATAAGCCATCATGAGCGTACACGCCAATAGGCTGGATATGCTTAGAGGTGATACCAGACTTCGATTCATACTGGATATGCAATTGTGATTGGTTGATGATAGCCTCTAAAACGTCCGTTAAGAGTGGTGTTGTAATGGCTCTTTTAGGGTTCCAAAAGGCAATATAGGATTGCAGCGTATCCACCTTTTTCTTGGCTTCCTTCTGTAAGGATTCATACAGCTTTTGAGAGACAGACTTCATTTCAGTATTAAAGGGTAAATCACGATAATAGTGCAAAGACTGGAATGCAAAGAAAATGGCGACCGCCTCTTCCTCGGTAAATAATATCGGGGGGAGAATGGCATTGGATAGCACCGTATAGCCCCCATATCTTCCCTGTTCCGCGTAAATGGGTAGCCCCATATCACTTAAATCCAAAAGGTAACGATGCACCGTTCGCACGGAAATATGGAAGGTGTCGGCAATTTCCTGCGCTGTAAATTTCTTTTTCTTACTGACAAATAGCAAAATATCAATTAATCGTTTAGCTTTGGTCATATTTTTTTCACCTTTTTATTTAATCATGCCAATAGTTGTCATGTTTTGTATTTAGTATAGAGATTGTACAAGAGATTTTCAAAAGAAGAGGAGCTGACGTAATGTCACGAGAAATACTGGTATTTATTGCAGGGAGTTTAGATGGATTTATTGCCAAGGAAAATGATGATCTACAGTGGCTAGAGGAAACAGAGGGAGAGGGTGATAATGGCTACGGTGATATGTATCAAACTATTGATACCGTCATTATGGGAAAACGGACATATGATTATATCCTAGAACATATTAAACCGTTCCCTTATCCTGATAAAAAATGCTATGTGTTCTCAACAACTCAAACTGGGGAAAATGAGCATGTGACGTTTATCCAGGAGGATGTCATCACATTTACTCAACGTTTAAAAGAGCAAGAAGGCACAAAGATTTGGATGGTAGGGGGAGGTAACCTTCTAGATGCTTTTTTACAGGAGCGGCTAATTGACGAATGGATTATTACGATTACACCCCATTTACTGGGCTCAGGGATACCCTTGTTTAAATCTCCCCGTCCGTTCGAAAACTTAAGGCTATTGGAAACAAAACGATATGGCCAAATGGTACAACTGCATTATGAGGTAAGGAAAGAGGCTTAAATCAAGCCTCTTCTTTATTGGATAAAGGAACGATAGATTTCTCCTAAGAGACCTTGCATTTGATGGACGCCTGTATCGGTGTTAATCATGGCAACAAAGCCTTTGTCTAGGTGGGGGTAGGCCACTAGCATACATTGATAGCCAACGCCCCAGCCAAGCGAGGATATTTCAAGCTGCTCACCAGCACCATCAAGAAATACACCAAGGCCCATCCATTCTTTACAGCCCTGAGGACGAATTAGCTCATGGATTGAAGCTAAACCAAGTGTACCCTTTCCCTTTAAGGCCTGCATTACCTCTTGTAATAATTTTGCTAGATCTGACGGTGTTGTCCATAATCCACAAGCTGCATCATACGGGTAAATAGGGTATCTTTGTGCTGTTAGGGTGCCATCTTTCTGATGACCACTTGCTGTATTGGCAGTTGGGACTGCGGAAGAAAAAAAGCTATTTGTCATGGCTAGTGGTCGGAAAATCACGTCTGTCATGAGTGTTGAAAAACTTGAGCCTGTTGTATCCTCAATCAGCAATTGAACAATGCAAAAGCCAGCATCTGAATAGTGAAATTCTTGCCCGGCCTCAAAAGTACTATCGATTGGTATGGAACAATAAGGAGTTGTACCTTTTAATAAGTCGACCATCGAAGGCCTCTGCCATAGTGAATGTAAGGGAGAGAAGCTGCCTTTAGGGTCAATAATTCCGGCCTGATGACTTAACAAATGTCGTAATGTTACTTTTTTTTCCTGAGTGTAGCTATGATCTGGCATCTTCCAAGATGTGAGCTTTTGATTAATATTCTCATCTAAATCTACTATACCTTGCCCGACCAGCTTCATCACTAAAATGCTTGTAACTAGTTTACTAATTGAACAGGCATTGAAGATGGTTTCGGTATTGATTCTGTTAGTTTTCCCGACCTCTAATAGACCAAAGCACTCCGCTTTCCGAAGCTCACCATCCTTTATATAGGCAATGCTGAGGCCAGCTATTTGTTGTTGCGACATTTGCTCATGTATTGTCATGAATAAAGATCTCCTAGTTTTTCCTTTATTATACCATAATTAGGAACGAATGTTCTTGGGAAACTATCGTTATGTAAGCTGAAATCTATTGTATAATAAAGGAATTATTTCTACAAAGGTACATATAATGGAGGGGTTCTGTGACAAAAGCGTTTCCACAAAAAATACATATCATTGGGTCCGTTGGCAGTGGGAAAACAACATTGGCGAGGAAGTTATCTAAAACCTTGCAGATTCCTTATTATGAGCTTGATAATGTGGCATGGATGCGAAAGGAATCAGGGGATATTCTAAGAACAGATGAAGAAAAAAAGGAGCACTTACAAACCATTCTCCAAACGAACAGTTGGATTATAGAGGGGATCCATCAGGAGGATTGGGTTGTTGATAGCTTCCAGCAAGCTGATTGCATTATCTTTCTCGATACGCCTTATAAAATTCGAGTCTTTCGTATAATAAAAAGATTTATAAAACAAAAAATGGGCTTGGAAAAAGCTCACTATCAACCTACTTTTTCGATCTTTTTTAAAATGTTTCGTTGGAATAAACGCTTTGAAAGGGTAGGAAAGCCTAAATTCTTTAAACAGCAACATGCTGTATTGGCTAAACTTTTAATGATCCAGCGCAAAAAGGATTTAGATTCCTATTTTCGACAATTCTAAAGCGTATCCCGATGTCAGGATACGCTTGTTCTTAAGCATTTTTCTTTGTACGTGTAGTCCGTTTTCTTGTAGCGGGCTTTTTTGTTTTTTCTAAAGAGGCCTGTAGAGCTGTCATTAAATCCGTGACATTTTCAGGAATTGGACGTTGTTTATCGCTTGTAGATATCGTATTTGTAGCTTTCTTTTCTTCAATTAGTTCTAATAAAGCATTGCGGTAATCATCTGTATATTTTTCAGGGTTGAATGTAGTTGTTAGTTGTTCCACTAACATGAGGGCTGTATCGAGCTCCTTTTGTACTACATCCTGTTCACTTGGAATATTAGGGACATCGCCAATGCTTCTTACCTCATCTGGATAGTGAATTGTTTCCATCACAAGGGCATTTTGATAAACACGCACAATGGCAAGCTGCTCTTTAGAGCGGATAACGATTTTGGCAATGCCAATTTTCCCTGATTGTTCTAATGTTTTTCGTAACAATGAATAGGCTTTGGCTCCCGTCGAATCGGGTGATAAAAAATAGGTGCGTTCAAAATAGATTGGATCGATTTCAGTTAATTGCACAAAATCAATAATTTCCACAGCCTTATCTTCATTTTCCTTACGCAAGTTTTCTAAATCCTCTTGATCCAACACAACAAATTTATTTTTGGCATATTCATAAGCCTTCACGATATCCTCATCTGTTACCTCTTGGTTACAGCCCTCACAAACCTTTTTATAGCTAATCGGCGTATGGCAGTCTTTGTGAAGCTGACGCAATTTGACATCTTTATTTTCAGTTGCAGCATGTAGTTTCACAGGAATATTAACAAGTCCAAAGGAAATACTGCCTTTCCACACTGTATGCATTGTTGTCACCTCGTTTTTCTTACTATGATGTATTTTGAGGTTTTTTATGTATCTTAAAATGAAATCTTCAAACACTGAATATAAAAAGCAAAGTAGGTATAGCGGAATGAAACCAATGCTTTTATCCGAAACAAACGATATTCCTAGTGGAGATGAATGGCTATTTGAAACAAAATATGATGGTTTTCGCTGCTTATTAGTTTGGGATGAGGAGCCGAAGCTCATTAGCAGAAATGGACGACATTTAAATCACTTGTTTCCCGAAATTTTAGCTTTTTGTCAGCAAATATATGCATCCATCCAAACCTTTTTACCCCTAACCTTGGATGGAGAGTTAGTTTATTTACGCAATCATTTTAAAAGTGATTTTGCCGTTGTTCAGAAGAGGGGGAGAATGCAAAATCAAGACGTGATTCAGGAACATGCTCATTCATGTCCTTTTCACTATCTAGCATTTGATGTTTTAACCCTTAAAGGAGAATCTCTCCAAAACCACTATTTAAAAACGCGTAAGGAGCAATTGGGCAAGCTTGCGACGAAGTTCAAATGGCCAAGCGTAAACTATGAGAATCCAACGCCTATCCAAGTCATACATGGTAGTGAGGAGCATGAGAGCTTATGGCAGTCCATCAAGCTTTACAATGGGGAAGGCATTGTTGCTAAGAAGAAAACAAGTAAATGGCTTGAAAACATACGATCAAATCACTGGTTAAAGATAAAAAATTGGCGTTATGTCACAGTCATTGTCACACAATATGACCATAGCAATAGTTATTTTCATGGTGCAGTTTTTGAGGACAATCAATTACGAGAAGTTGTTACGTTTAAGCATGGGATGACAGAGGAAGAGCATCAAACACTTGTCAAATTCTTTCAGACTAATGGACTGCGTAAAAAGGAGCTATGGGAACTTGAACCTTCGATTTGTGTTGATATTGCCTGTATTGATTTTGATGGTAGTAAGCTTAGGGAACCTAGATTTCATGCCTTTCGATTAGAGATATCACCTAAGGAATGTCATTGGCTGCACATGCAACGTCAACTGTATCCTATCCCTGATTCAGTTGCTATCACACATCCAGACAAGCCTGTATGGCCGAATATGGGGATTACAAAGGATCAATACTTGTTCTATTTGCAAAATATTTCGCCCTATTTAATGCCTTTTCTAAAGGATCGTCCTCTAACGCTAATACGCTATCCACATGGTGTTCCAGGCGAAAGTTTTTATCAAAAAAGTAAACCAGAAAAAATGCCTAATTTTGTGGCAACAGCTGTGATGGATGATATTGATTATATCGTGTGTAATAACTTGGAAACGTTATTGTGGCTTGGAAATCAGCTGGCATTAGAGCTCCACATTCCATTTCAAACACATCATTCTCCGTACCCGACAGAAATCGTTTTCGACTTAGATCCTCCCTCAGTACAAGATTTTTCATTAGCCGTTTCAGGAGCACTTGATTTAAAGAACATTATTGATTATTTTCAGCTCCAATCCTTCGTCAAAACATCAGGTGGAAAAGGTTTACAGCTGTATATTCCTTTACCCGCAAATACATTTACTTATGAAGAGGTACGTATATTTACAGAGTTTGTTTGTCGCTTTTTATGTGAGCAAAAGCCAAATTTATATACAATTGAGCGTTTAAAAAAGAATCGTCATGAAAAATTATATTTAGATTATGTGCAGCATGCAGAGGGCAAGACTATCATTGCCCCGTATTCTACTCGGGGCAATGAAATGGGTTTAGTAGCAACACCGCTTCTATGGGAGGAGGTCAATGAAAACCTAACGCCAACACTTTTTACGATTCCCTTTGTCATGGAGCGCATGAAAAAAATGAGTAATCCCTTTCAATTATTTCGTGAAGTAGGGGAGCAACAAAATTTTCAAGCAGTTCTAGATCAATTAAAGGAATGAGGACACTTATGGAGATAGGGAAAGCTTGGACAGGGCATCAGCGCAGTGCGATGTAAAGCGAGCGGTTCACCTGAAAAAAGAGTGCCCTCCGATGTAAAAGGGCAGGTTTTACAAAAAGCTTGCTTTGACCAGTACTATAAGCGCTTCTAAAAAAGAGGTGTCCCTAATGTCATTGGGAACACCTCTTATTGCCGTTAAAGTGGAATCTGCGCATTTGCTTTTTCGAGATAATCCAGTATGCCCATTGCGGACACAATGGTATCGAATGGGATGGTTTGATAGACAGGATGATCGGACGGAATGCCGTTTTCCTGTAGATAGTTAAATAAAAGTTCCTTTAAGCGAGCATCTAAGTAGTGAACTTGTTCTTGGAACTGGCTGGATGCTGCTTGCGCTTTTCTACCTTCTTCTAAAAAGAGTGGTGTCCAATAGCGCACCTGACGATAGGCTTCAGCTGGATTTTTATAAGCCCCATAGTGACCGAAGTATAATTCACTTGCTTGTAGCTTTTCGTACAATTTTAAGGATTGTTCCATTGTTTCAGGGTTGTATTGATTTGGAGAGGTGGACGGAATGATTAAATCAATTGCTTCCTCATCCATTTCGGGATAGCGAACACCTGTTGTATCTCCTACAAACAAGCCATTTGTTGCGGAATAAAGCATTGAAACATGATGCTTAGCATGCCCCTCAGTATGATAAAACGTTAAATGATGTTGACCTAATTGTAAACGCTGTTCGTGAAGAACTTCAATAATTCTTGTAGCGTCAATGGGTACAATTGGATCAAAAAGGCGGTCAAATTCAGCGCCATAAACCCCTTTAGCACTGCGGATAAGACGACTGGGATCAATCATGTGGGCTGCGCCTCGTGGATGAACCACTAATTTAGCATTGGGACAGCTTTGCAAAAATAACCCTGCTCCGCCTGCATGGTCTAAATGAATGTGTGTCACGATGACATAGTCTATATCCTCTACTGCAATATTTAATTTCTGTAACCCTTCCATAATATAAGGTACGGATGGACTGGCCGAAGTTTCGATAAGAGCAATCTTTTCATCGATTAATAGATAGGAGCTTGTTCGCTGCTCTCGACCTAAATCATGTGTATCGATACAGTAGAAATTTGGTGCGATTTGTTGGACACTAGTCAATTCAATTTCCCCCTTTTTTTCAAAAATAAGCTAATTCTGCTTATTAATGCAATATTTATCTACAAAAAGTAGTTGTTATACTATATAATAATAGAAAATTAAACTGAATGTCTATTCATTTTTTTAGGGGGATAGTAATGGAGCATAAAATTCGTTATGATACACGAAAAGTTCATCGTGTAAATTTGGCTATTATCTCAATTTTGGCCATTCTAATATGTGGACCTATGATTCTATCAAAGGGCATCCATTTTTTATTTATTGGGTTAGCTGTCATTGCTTTGGCGGTATGTAATTATTTTTTACCTATAAAAACGTATGTCAAAGGCTTTATTTTTGGTCTCATTCCATCAAGTGTTGTGTTTACCTTATTTTTGCTTGATAGCTTCTCATTAAATAAACATTATATTTTACTGTGCACAGTGGCCATCATTGCCCTATATTTTAAAAAAGAATTGATTGTTTTCTTTGGGATTCTAACCAATTTTAGTTTTTTCATTTTATATATGGTCAACTCGTCATCATTGTTAGGACCATTTGATGACACCATTGTCTTTGTGACACTTCTGGCAATTATGAATGGGGTCATTATTGCTTTTTATTTGCTGGCAAAATGGGGAAATGAATTGATTCAACATGCAGAAATCCAGCAAAATGAAGTGCAAGCATCCTTCAATCAACTACAAAATACATTTCAGGAAATCGAAAAGAGCAGTCAGGCATTGGACAAACATGTCACGCAATTCCAACAAACAATGCAAAGGATTTCTGGCTCTAGTAAGCAAATTTTAGTAGCGACAGAGGATATTTCTGCAAGTATTCAGCAGGAGGCATCCAGTTTGCAAATGATTCATGGCACAATGGGCGACTCGGTTCATTTTGTCAATAAAACATTGACGATTTCGAAGGATACGGTCGCTAAATCTACTGATCTACAACAAGAAGTATTAGCAGGGTGGGATAAAATGCAGGATGCAATGACTCAAATGAGCGTCATGAGTCATGCCATGGGCTCAACTGCAGAAACTGTCAACGAGCTGCAACACAGCCTGCAAACAGTGGATAGTCTATTAAAGGGGATTACCCATATTGCAGAACAGACTAATTTATTGGCCTTAAATGCGGCGATAGAAGCAGCTAGAGCGGGAGAACATGGAAAAGGATTTGCTATTGTAGCAGATGAAGTGCGTAAGCTAGCAGAGGAAAGCGCTGCAATTACTGTCAGCATTACCAATGTGACAAAAACCTTGTTTGAAAAATCAACAGAGGCTCATCAACGCTCTGATGACGGTGAAAAGGCACTCCAGCATGGAGAACAGCTTTTACAGGATGTCAGTCATTTCTTTAATAGTTTAAAGGACTCTTTTACGGAAACGAATACAGATTTAACAAGAGGGATGCATGAATTAAGCAGTGCCATCTCACAATTCGAGGTAATCCAAAAGCAAATTGAAAAACTGAATCACATGACCGAGCAAAATGCGGCTTCTACTGGTGCTATTCTACATTCAGTGGAGGACGAAAATCAGCTTCTAGTAAGCATGACGGATACAACAAATCATATTCAGGCTTTAAGTAACACGTTAAAGGCATTAGTGATGGCAAAGGTATAATAGAACCATTGATATTGAAATAAATGGTAGGGTAAAATAAGAGTAGGATTAACCTTCCTAGATGGAGGGTATAGAGATAGTATTCATCGACATTGTTTTATCCATATCTGGTTGTGGTGATTGTTTTTGAGTTTGTATGAGCCTCAGCACAATAACTTAAATATGCATTTGTAGTGTGTTTGTTATGGTGATTGTCACCATTTATATATTAGCTGTAGATACATTCAGACCATAAATCTGTTGTATGACTTGAAAAGGAGGAGGGATTCCATGAACATTCGTAGTGTACAGAGTTCAGATTACTATACTTTATCTCCATTGATTAATGAGTGGTGGGGTGGTAGGAATATGTCAGACAAGCTGCCTAAATTATTTTTTGATCACTTTACAAATACAAGCCTTATTATGGAGAAGGATGGCGAAATTATTGGCTTCCTCATTGGCTTTTTATCGCAGTCCAAAACAAATGAAGCGTTCATCCATTTTGTTGGGGTCCATCCTGATTACAGAAAACAGAATATTGCAAAAAGATTATATGATGTATTCTTTCATGTGGTGAAGCAATACCATCGAAATATTGTGAAATGTGTCACGTCGCCTATTAATGAAGTATCCATCGCCTTCCATACGAATCTGGGTTTTAGAATGGAAAAAGGTGACAAAGTGATAGAAAATATGTCCATTCATAGTAATTATGGTGGTGAAAATCAAGATCGTGTGTTGTTTTATAAAATTCTACCGTAATTTACTTTCGATAGTTGGCATATAGTCCCGAATAAGGGGGCTATACATGTTTATTAAAAGGTTATTTACGTTATGGTTTCTACTTTTAAGCATTGTTTGTGGTGCATTTTTCTTTTTGGCAAATGCACCTATTCAATATGCTGAAAAAACCAATGTTTCTATGCCACAGCCTAGTAATGATGAATTATTGCGTTATATTCAGCAATATCAATTTTTAATTAGTGAGATTTCCTATACATTGCGCAAAGAATCCTATAGCTTTCTATTAGATTATGGAATTTTACCTAATGGAAAAATAGAGCTCCTTGTGTCATTACCCGACAAGGTCGATCACAAGACAAAGCAACATATAGAAGAAACAATGCTGGACGTTATCAAAGCTAATGAATTAAACCCTATCTCTTTTCAAATAACGTTAAAGCAACTCTATGAGCCAGCAGAAGCGATCTCAACTCGGCTAAGTTATAATGATGTCATGGCCAATCTATTTGAGGTTATGTTTGCAGAAAATTTTGGCACTTTCAGCATTGACCATAGTATGACGTCTGAGGAAATTCAAGTAAGAATTAATTTAACTCAAGAGAAAAATCACAAGGCTAAAAAGAAGGCTCAACAGTTAGCGGAAGATACGATAAAGCAGCATCAATTTGATGTAGAAACCTTTTCTATTGATGTTCAAAATACGATGAAAACTTTAGATTAAAAAATAATTCAGATTAGATGAAGAGGGGAATACATACTCTACATGTGACAAACTCTGTATCTTTTTCCTTTATAGGTGTGTGTCAAGGTATGATGGTCATTTTCAAAGAAGTGCAGTGTAAGGGTTTTGATTTCTAAAAACGGAGCGGACCATTATGGTGATGCTCTTTTTTTTATTAATAATCTCAATAACCATGGGGGTAAAAAGAAATGAATAAAACACAACATAAAATAGCAATCATTACGGGTGCAAGCCACCCTCAAGATATTGGAACAGCTATTTGTAGAAGATTGGCTATGGATGGTGTTAATGTTTTTTTCACACACTGGCATGCTGATCGTAAGTGGATAGGAGAATTCAAACAGGAAATTTTGAGTAAGGGTGTTTCATGTGAAGAATTGTCGATTGATTTATCAGATTCCCAAGCTCCAAAAACGATACTCCAAACGGTTTTCGAAAAACTAGGTGTACCTTCCATTTTAGTGAATAATGCTGCCCATTCAGCACAAGATGGTTATCTAGCATTAGATGCTCAAACATTAGACGAACATTACGCGGTGAATATAAGGTCAACCCTACTACTTTGTGTGGAATTTGCACGTCTTTTTGAAAAAGCTAATTTAAACTCAGGGAGAATTATTAATATGACTTCTGGTCAAGATTTAGGTCCTATGATAGGAGAGCTAGCCTATGTGGCAACGAAAGGGGCAATTTCAGCCTTTACTAGATCATTAGCACAGGAGCTAGCACCGCTAGGCATTACCGTCAATGCTGTCAATCCAGGGCCAACAGATTCTACATGGATGAATGATGAGATTAGAAGTTATCTGTTACCCAAATTTCCAATGGGACGGATTGGGACACCAGTGGATGTGGCCAAGGTGATTAGCTTTCTTGCTAGCGAGGAGGCTACATGGATAACTGGTCAAATAATCCACTCAGAGGGCGGATTTTTACGAGGATAATTGATTAAAAGCCTTGCTACAGTTGTGGCGAGGCTTTTCTACGTGCTTATATGTACGTAAAAAGGGTCACTCCCGAAATTGGAAATGACCAAGGTTTGTTAGGTGTGTTCGTTGGAGGAAAAAATCTTAAAGAACAGATACACTACTATTTTATTCGGTTAGTATAATAATTTCTAGGCTTTAAACCAGTGACAGCGTATCTTCCTAAGGGCTTTATTTTTTCCCCACATCAACACTTTTATAGTCCTCCTACTTATGTATAGCAAGGCAAAAAGGTTGCTGTAGACCCACTCGATGTTGGATTGTTATGATGATAATGTACGTAAGTGGGAGGTAAGTGAATTGGAAGCAGAAAGATATAATAATCTTAAATTAGGTGAACGTGGTGCCATTATCAGTATTATTGCTTATATAATTTTATCCATCATAAAAGTTGGCATTGGTTACTTGAGTGGTTCAGAAGCTTTAAAAGCTGATGGGTTGAATAATACGACAGATATTATTGCCTCTATTGCAGTACTTATTGGGCTAAAGCTTTCACAAAAACCAGCAGATCATGATCATCGCTATGGTCATTGGAAAAGTGAAACCATTGCATCAATGGTCGCTTCATTTATTATGATGGCCGTTGGTATACAAGTATTGGTCGGTGGTTTTTCTTCCTTTTTTCAAGGTGGAAAAGAATCGCCGGATATGGTCGCAGCCTATGTAGGGATAGGATCAGCATTGGTGATGTATTTAGTCTATCGTTACAACAAACAATTGGCTAAAAAAATCAATAGTAAAGCCGTTATGGCTGCAGCTAAAGATAATTTGTCAGACGCTTGGGTAAGTATTGGAACCGCTGTAGGAATTTTAGGGTCACAACTACATATGCCTTGGTTAGATACGGGTACTGCAATTGTCGTAGGTTTCATCATTTGTAAAACAGCTTGGGAGATTTTCAAGGAAGCCTCTCATGAACTATCGGATGGATTTGATGAGAAAATTCTTCAAACATATAAAGAGATTATTTTAAAAATAGATGGCGTTAAAGGATTGAAAGAAATCAGAGGAAGAAATTATGGGAATAATGAGGTAATTGATGTCGTTATACTTGTAGATGCAAAGTTAGATATCACGAAAGCGCATGATGTTGCTTCGGTTGTTGAAAAAAATATGGTGGAAGAGCAAGGGGTTTATGAAGTGCATGTCCATGTAGAGCCTAAGGATGCAAAGGGCAAATAAGTCCTAAAATGTAATATTCAGCTTCAAAAAATATACGGATTAATGAGGGTAAGGAATGTCGCTATTGAAATACAAAAACAATTGCCTCTAGCTGCGGGTTATCGTCATACTGTTGGGCTAAAGGCTGACGGCACGATGTTAGCTGTGAGCAGGAATAATGAAGGCCAAGGTAATGTAGTTTCAAACTAAACAATAAATAATCTGTAGCTACTTCATGGCGGTGAAATGGCTAATTTTAACCTTTAAAATTGGTGGTACGTGCAGGTTTTAGCCTTCATTGATAAAAAAATTCACTTTTCACTGGACTAATACGATTTTTTATCATATACTGTATGTAATAGAATCTTTCTTAAAGAAATAATAAATTCACATATTACAAAGAGTAATCGTGTTTTGTTAGTTACTTTTTGTAATATGTGAATTTTTTTCTTTGGAAGTAGTATGATTTTATTTAATAACATTATTGGAGGTCATTTAAATGACACAAGGTACAGTAAAATGGTTTAACGCAGAAAAAGGTTTTGGTTTCATCGAAGTAGAAGGCGGACAAGACGTATTCGCTCACTTCTCAGCTATCCAAGGTGAAGGTTTCAAATCACTTGAAGAAGGTCAAAAAGTTGAATTCACAGTTGAAGAAGGTCAACGTGGACCACAAGCTGCTAACATCGTTAAACTTTAATTTTTAAATGAAGAAAAACATTCTTAAATAGAGTGGTTTCAGTAGACAAAGTCGATTTTTTCGACTTTGTCTTTATTTTTTTTCTCATTACATTTCAAATCAAAATACATTTGTTACTTGCCTATTCTCGATGAAAGAAGTGAGGATATGAGGTTTTACCAAGAAGAATGTAAAAGCAACACGAGGGAGTTTGTTCAGTATGATCTGTTTACAAATCAAAACTACCTAAAATCATAAAATCTACAATCACGCCACTTACAGGATTTTCCGCTCCTAATACATTAATTCCCAATACTGTCACACCACTAATATTTGTAATATTAGCAGAGACATATTTCCCACTAATATTCTTCTCTCTCATTTGAACTCTCGGTCTTAAGTTTATCGTTGGATTTGTCGAGTATACACTTGCCACTGCATAGTCAATAGTAGATAAGAGAGGATTGCCATTCGCTAATGAATTGTCTGTAAAATATAATGTGGCTATTCCATTTGCATCAGAGGTAGCTTGTCCATAAACGATGCGCTTTACTTTTTTTGGATTTGCATCTCCTGCTTTAAACACCTGCATGACTGTTGGGGCAAGTGTAATAAAATCAATGCTCATAGGCATTCTCCTTTGTTATTTTTAGCCCAAATTATGCTTGATATATTTTATGAACTGTTTGTTAGATTAGTACACTAAGCAACAAACTTCCTACATACATTCTTCTATGCTACAAAGTAAGTATAAAAAAGGGTCACCAGGGTGGGAGACGACCCTTTGATCATAGCATGAATATTTGAGGATAATAGAAGGTAATTATTAATGATATAAGAAAGTAGCACCAGCAATAATTAAAAGAATAAAGAGGACAACAATTAGAGCGAATGATAAATTATCATGCTTGCCATAGTTTGAACCGTATACTTCATATCCCATATGAAAGTCCCTCCTTTCGAAAATCTAGAATATGTAAAGTATAGAAAGCTTCAGGCCAAATAATCTCCTTTAAAACGAGGTTTATATAAATGAATAAATATTTAAGGGTCACTCGGCTGAAAGTGACCCTAAGTAACAATTCGGGAGGTACATGTTAAACTAGATTAGCTTAACACTACTATTTATATGAAAAGTTAACTCATTGTGCATAGTTTATTGCCTTTAAAATAAAAATAAGACTATGACGGTCAACCAACTTCACAGCCTATGCGATACACTTATTAATAGTTTGTGTAAATACAGTCTATTTTTACATTCAAAAAGCCGCAGCGTCGACAAACGCTACAGCTAAAAGTATTTTAGTTATTCATATCCTTCAGGCCAGGACTGTGTTCATTTGGCATCTCTGGCATAACAGGTACTGGGAATCCTTCTGGTGGAGGGGTCACATTTAATTCTCCACCATTTCTACTTGGAGTTTGTCCTTGGAAGATTTCCCCGATACGAGTTGGATCTAATCTAAAGTTAAATTGAGCATTGTGATAACCCATTTCAACAAATTTTCTACACTCTGGGTATTTGTTGATATCGTAGTTCGGTACAGGGAATAATTTTCCCCAATCTACCCCTAAAGTTTCTAATGCTTTGGCAAATGCATTTTGATGAGCATTGTCACGAACAATTAGAAAAGCAAGTGTTTCTCTAAATGTCTGATTAGAGCTCATCTCATATATACGTGTCTTTTGAAGTACACCCGTTGACTCCAGTACTAAATTATCCAATAAATCTGCAATAAGGTTTCCATGTGCATAAACCCACGAGCCATTCCAGGGATTACCTGCTGCATCTACAGGCAAAGATGATTGTGCACCCACAATATAATGGTGTGGATTGGCATGTTTAACTGCCTCATCTAAAGGTGCTTGGTCCATGCCGTTATTTCCAGGAGCAGAGGATTCCCCAGAATCATTTAATAATTGGTTGATTGTATTTTGTACAAGTTCAACGTGTGCAATTTCTTCTAAGAAAACGCCCCGTAATAAATCACGATATTGGGTCTCTTTGCCTCTAAAATTAGAGCTTTGAAAAAAGTACTGCATCATGGTTCTCATTTCACCATAATGACCACCAAGTATTTCTTGCATTACTCGTGCTGCTTGAGGATCTGGTTTGTCAGGTTTAATAATGTTTATCAATTCTTCTTTATAATAATACATTTACATTCCTCAATTCGGGGGAATAGTCTTTATTTTTCAGGATAATTAACATGTAATGGTGGTGGTACAAGCCAGCCTTTATTTTTGTTTAAACGTAAAAGCTTTGCACCAAGTTGAGCTTTAGCCATATGGAATTGCCCAAACATTAATGCGATATCTTCACGAGTAGAAGTACCCATTGCCTGACTACATGCAACTAATCCAGCTGCTAGGTCAGCACTTAGGGCAGCGCTTATTTCTGGATCATTAAACTTTGCACCTGGAGGAATATCTTCCAGTCTTGCTACAGGTCTCTCGGGTGATGCAGGAGGTAGTGCAATCCCATTTGTTTTTAGAATTTTTTCTAATTGCTTTACTTCTTCCCTGCATGTTTCGATGATATCTTCAATAATTTTTTTAAGATCTTCATCACCAGCATGATTATAAAACGTTTGATAGCCAGAAATCATGCCATAGTCTGCAATTAAACCCGACCAAACACTAAATACCTCACCATAATGCAACGGTTCATCTTTTGGATTTCCACCAAGAATACCCATCTGTACACATCCTTTTCTTATTTTTCGCCATTAAAGCCATGTTAGTATGGCTGAAAAAATAAGTAAAATTCACTTTTAATAAAATTTTTAATGCTAAAAATCAAAAGAAGCCACAGAGAAAGAAATCTCTGCAGCTCTTTAAGTAGTGAGACACTACGCACTTATAGAATGGATGTTTTTTGTTTAGTTATACGTTTAATGTAGCTTTGAAAAAGTGAAAAGTATAGATTTTCTTAAGAAAGGCCACTTTAAAGCATATTGGAGGTGAGTGTTTTGACAAAAGAAAAGCAAAAGAATGAAGTAGAGCAAGAAGAAATAGCAATGGAATTTAATCCTGAAGAATTAGAAGCAGTAAAAGAGGAACAAGAACAACAGAAAGAACAGCCCTTCAATAAAAAAGAAGTAAGAAGATAATATTATGCCTTCATCTAAGGTTGTGGCATTTCCATAAAGGTTATGCTTGAACCTCCAATGACTTAATTGAAAGAAGATGATTTAAAATGGACAAGAATTTGAATTACGGGAAAGATTATAAATTTATCCCAGCAACTTCTGTTGGAAGCGGTGTAGGTATAGACATATTACCTGATTTATATCAATACACGATTCAAATTGTAAATATTGTACTTTATGGTGAACCGCAGATGAAAGATTTTGTGCTAATAGATGCGGGGATGCCCAAAAGTGCGGATGAGATCATTTCAGTTGTTGAAGAACGTTATGGTTCTAAGTCTCGACCGAAGGCAATCATACTGACTCACGGTCATTTTGATCATGTAGGAGGAATCATAGAATTAATAGAGCGATGGGATGTTCCTGTCTATGCGCACACATTGGAAATACCCTTTTTATCTGGAAAACAAAATTATCCTGAGCCTGATCCAACGGTAAATAACGGCTTGGTTGCTAAAATGTCACCTATTTTTCCAAATGAAGCTATAAATTTAGGTGGTAACCTCAAAGTTTTACCTTCTGATGGTAGTGTTCCATTTATGCCAGGTTTTCGATGGATTCATACGCCAGGCCATTCACCAGGGCATATATCTTTATTCCGTGAGAAGGATAAGGTGCTTATTGCTGGAGATGCATTTGTTACGGTCAAACAAGAATCTCTTTATAAGGTGATTACGCAGACAAAAGAAATCAGTGGTCCCCCTCAATATTTTACAACAGATTGGTCGGATGCTCGAGCATCTATTGAAAAATTAGCAATACTAAAACCTTCAGTTGCCATCACAGGGCACGGATTACCTATGAAGGGCGAAGAACTGACAAGCAACTTAAAAAAACTAGTCGATGATTTTGAACAAATCGCACTACCTAAGCAGGGTAAATATTTAAATTAATCACGTAAGGAAAAAACAAAGAAAAAGCCGCAGCGTCGTCACACGCTACAGCCATTGTCTTACCAATTTAGTCAGATGATTCATTATATCATAAATTATCAGATTGCAACTGAAGAATGAACATATTTGAATGACAAGACACGATGAATGGCCAAGTTGTTAATAGGAGCCTGTTTTGATAATAGCTATCAAAACAGGCTCCTTCTTTGTATTTGAATGTCATAGATCATTTCATGATATAAAATTTCCTTTTTAAAAAAGTGGTTGAACAAATTTTTTATTTGTGTATATAATGTTTATATAGTATATATACAATATAATGAATTTGTGGGGGGAATTGTTTAAGTGATAGGCACTGAAAAAGCGGATGAAAGTAATCTGTTAAAACGATGGATCATCACTATTGGTATATTTTTAATTGTTCAATTGATCTTTATCGCGGTCGATGGCACTGCTCTTGAGCCGAACATGAACGATAGTAATAATTTAGTTGCCAGAATGGGGAGATGGATTTTGGATTCGAGGCTTTTCACCGAATGGATAACGCCTTATTCCTTTCCTTTTTTTAATATGTTCATCACAATCCATGTTATTGCTATACTGATTGCAGCACTAGGGAATATTATTTCAACGATATTCTTAAAAAAATAAAGAAGAGGGATTGGCATGCAAATAATTATTTCGAACAGTTCAAAGGAGCCAATTTATGAACAAATTACAAATCAAATTAAATCACTTATTTTAGCAGGTGAACTACAGGAGGGCACTGCAATACCTTCCATGCGTAACCTCGCAAAGGATTTACAAATTAGTGTAATAACGACAAAACGGGCTTATGAAGAATTGGAGAAGGCGGGCTTTATCTATTCCATTGTTGGCAAAGGATCTTTTGTAGCGGAGCAAAATTTGGAGGTTATACGGGAAAAGAAGCTGAAGGTTATTGAGGAACAGCTAAGTGCGGTCATTGCGAATAGCAGAGAAATAGGCCTGTCTCTTGATGAACTAAAGGAATTATTGAAGATTTTATACGAGGAGTGAAAGGTATGGAAAATGTAGTCGAATTAAAGAATGTCACAAAGAGGTTCAAGGGCTTTTCCGTAAATCATATAAATTTACAGGTAAAGCGAGGCTTTGTAACGGGTTTCATTGGGGCAAATGGAGCTGGTAAGTCTACAACGATAAAAACGATGATGAATCTATTAAGGCCAGATGCTGGAGAAGTAAAGCTTTTCGGATTAGACTACAAGACGCATGAGAAGGAGATTAAACAGCGCATTGGGTTTGTATACGATGGCAATATATTTTTTGAAGGGTTGAACTTAAAAGATATAAAACGTATAGTTGCACCTGCCTACAAGCGTTGGGACGATACAATATTTTATCAATATGTAGAACAATTCGAATTACCGCTTAACAAAGCAATAAAAACATTTTCTAAAGGGATGCAAATGAAGGCTTCATTAGCAATAGCCCTCTCACATCATGCAGAGCTAATCATTATGGATGAGCCGACAGCAGGATTAGATCCCATTTTTAGACGGGAGCTGTTAGATCTATTACAGGAATTAATGGTTGATGGCAATCGCACTATTTTCTTTTCTACGCACATTACAACTGATTTAGATCGTATCGCAGATTACATAGCTTTTATACAGAAAGGGGAATTAGTATTTAATCAATCTATACACGATGTAGCTGAAAACTATGCGCTCGTTAAAGGTGAGTTGAATCTACTTGATAGAGACACTGAAAAAGCATTTGTCCATGTTCATCGTGCATCCACAGGATTTGAAGCATTAACGGATAATATTAAAGCAGCGAAAAATATTTTTGGAGACACAGTTATTATTGAACGTGCCTCTCTGGAAGATATCATGTATTACTTTAAAGGAGGCATCCATCATGCTTAACTTAATTAAACGCGATGTCATACTACAGAAAAGGCAGCTATTACTTTTTATTCCTTTTATCTTAGTTTTTATTTTGTTGGGGGCACCACCCGTTTTAATTTTTCTGGTCGCCAGTATTTTTATTCCCTTTAACACATATGCATACGATGAAAAAGTTGAGACGAACATATTATTAAACTCCTTACCATACACACGTACAGAAATTATCGCATCCCGCTATCTTGGAGCGATTGTCTATATGATTTTATCCATAGGTGTTACAAGTCTAGCGCTGCTAGCTTTCAATAAACATTTTACGGTATCTGACATTGCCATTGGTAGTGGCTTATTCTTACTATTTGCTGCGTTGACCTTCCCATTATTTCAGATATTTAAACAGGGTTATATTACAACGGTTATACTTATTAGCTTTATCCTCTTAACTTGGATTTCAAGACCGATTGCATTGTATATGAATGAACACTTAACAACAATTATTGATTTTGTAGATAATACATCCGTTACGGTTTTATATACAGGGGCGACGTTTTTTATTATGCTAATCTATATTATTTCTTGGGGGATTACACATATTATTTACCAACGAAAAGCCTTCTGATTGTGTGCTTTTGTTTACTCTTAGCAAGGAAAGTGGTCAATTTTAGAATGGTGCCCTTGATAAAATTTCATTGGGAGCTGAATGTAAGATGGAATTTAAATGTCTTTATGCAAAAATGAATGAAGTAAAAAGGTTATATTGCTTAATATAAGGGAAAGAATGAAAGCCTCCATATGCCTACAAATCGACATATTTAGGCATGTTTACTTAGTATTTCGAAAGTGGTTTTATAGTAATATTTGGTATATAGTCTGTAGGAGGTTTTATATGCCTGATTTATTACTCGTTCTTTTTTTATTTAACTTTTCTTTATTTCTTTTGCACGAAATGGATGCAATAAGACGCTCTGAGTGGCGATTGTTTATAATACTTAAAGATATGGAAGATTCAAAGGCTTATAAAGTATTCACTTTTATTCACCTGTTTCTATACGTATTAATCCTTTCCTTACTTTTCAGTCAGTATCAAACCATCATTTTTTGGGTCCTTGATCTATTCTTTATCATTCATGCAATCCTGCATTTATTTTTTGAAAGGCATCCTCGAAATGAATTTAAAAATAGCTTTTCAAGATCCATTATTTATCCAATGGGGGTCCTTTCTGTCATACATTTAGCATTATTAATTAATATTTCGACTTAATTGTATTGTAAAGGAAGTTTTCAGCTAGTAATTTGCAGAAAATTATTCCAATTTGTTGGTTTTCTGCTTATTATAAAGATGGAGGTGATTATCAGATGTATAGTAATACGGCAAATATGTTGAAGCAAACGAACAATCTTATCAATGCATTGAAAAAATTGAAGCAAAATCTATCTTTTGTGAAATTGTATATTAATAGCGATAGAATACTGGCTATCTATTTTTTAAGTAATGCGTATAGTGATTTTAATTTATTTAAAACAATTTATTTATCTGTAACACCTGGTGATCAAACGATTGATAAGTTTTTACAGGAGTATGAAAAATTCTTTGTAGAAGTGAATAAATACTTAGAGGTCTTTAATGATGATAGCGTCGTCGAGGATAGACTTCATAAGGAAGTTTTGTTTGCGATTAATGAATTAGAAAGATATTTGTTAAATCTGTTAGATGTGTATAGATAAAAAGTTAGACATTCCTTATTTCTGAGGGGTGTCTTTTATTTTAAAGAAGCTTCTTAGATAAAGCCTCTCTGGTTGTAGGGAGAAATGAATAAGAAATGTTAAGGGATGGGAGAAAAATATGATTAGAAAAATTGAAATGGGTTTGTTTGTAGTTGGAGTAGTAATGGCCTTAATAGGTATGCCTTATTTATTGGGGTATTCAACGAATGAATGTTTAAAATATCCTCTCTATCTAGGGTTAATATTAATGGTTGCCACTCTCCCTGTAACAATATCCAAGAGAAAGTAATCCATTGAGATTTAAATACTTGGTGTCTAGAGATTGTAGAGACACACTTGTGATATTGATCCTAAAGAGTAGTATTATTCATAAGTAACGAGTTATCTTGCTGATACGTTCTATAAAAATGATTTTAAGTAATAGAAAATTAAACAGTCACAAAAGTATTAAACAAAAATGCTATCTTGCTTTGAAACCTAATTTTAAAGAGAGACAACACTAAATGATGAAGAAATAAATACATTGTTAAAATAACAAAATGAATGCAAGAAAATAAGAAGCTCCATATAACTAAAGAAATACTACTCAAATCCCCTGGATAACTTTCTGCAGCTGTAAATCAAATACCTCCCATAAAAAGCACAGTCACCCATTGGATACAATAAGTTAAGAAAAGTACGATTACAAAATAAACAATATACGATAAAGTAAGAAAAATGTCTTATGAACTATTCCAGTCTCCTCCAACAATAATGATATTACTTAGTTGCACATTTCTAAAAGTAATGCTCCTTCCATTTATGAAGAAGGGAAGTAGAAAAAGGAAAATATTACATATATAAAATTAGGTGAGACATTGTTAAGATTTGATAGGTAAAGTATTCGATGGAATTGGAATAGAACGCTAGTTAGTCATTACAAACTTTAAAAAATGGTACATAGGTCTAAACTTAGGGCCAATTAAAAAAGTAGTCAAAATAAAATATAGGAGCAGAAATGGCAGTCCTTACGTAATAAAGAAAGGGAAAAACAGAGCTGATAATTGAGAATAGAGAAACTATTGTAGAGAAATTATCCGAACTTTTCTTAGTGCGACCATAGCTTTTAGAGGTTTGTAAAAGGAAGGAAGTATTTTATGAAAAATCAATTGATACGAATAATCGCTATCGCTCTACTTGGTGTGTGTGTATATATTAATATGTACGAAATAGATGAATTAGGGTTGATGCAATTTTTTGCATATGTTGGCTTATTAGGTTTTACTTTTGCGGTGGGTATTCCAATTATCTTTATTAAAAATAAGATTAGTTTATCCAAAAAATTTGGTTTGTTGTTTTTAAGTATGATTATCGCAGCAATAATTCCTTTATTGGGATTTGGAAATTTAAAATATATCCTTGAAGAACATTTAATGAATAAAGAGATGAATAAAGTTGTAAATCAATATAATGTAAATTTGCAAACTGATGAGGTGTTTTTAACCTTTCAAAATCATCTTCTCGTTGGAAAAAGAGATGATTTGTTTGGAAGTATAGACAAAACACTATTAGTTTATAATGCCGTAGGGAAAGAAACGAAAAGAATAAAAATAAAGGAATTAGCAAAAGCGGCCGTTCCTTATCTGCCCCTTACTGATAAAGAAAAGGAAACAACTTATTTTGATGGTATGAAGACGCAAGGAAATACATATGACCTTTGGAAAAAAATAGATGATAACGACATACAACTATTTTTTAGATACATTACAACGGAAGTTCCTGAGGATTATCAACCTGAACCAGATATGCCAGCCGATGCAAAGGACATAAAGTTCCATTATGATATCACCTATTCACCGGTTTTAGATGAGAACGGGGAATTTGTTTTTAGTTCGGATACTTTCCATTTATATAAAAGCAACGACTCAATTCGAGTTAGCTACAAAGCTTCGGGCATTGAAGCGATTGTTGCTCCAAATACTGCAGTGTTAGTGAACGAAATCAAGTAAGGATTACATACATTGCTAACAAAAGTACAACATGAAGCCAGTAGAGTGTTAGCGGCAAATCCACAAACGTAACTAGAATGAATATACTAAGTAACAACAAAGCCTAGGTACTCAAATTAATGTTGAGCCTGGGCATTTTTTACGTGATTTATTTATCTAACGAACGTGTTGTTTTTCGAAATTTCAAATAAATGAATGACCACAACCTAATAAAGTGGTAAAGTATAGAAAAAGTGAATGGAGAATTATGTAATGGAAAAACTGAAGAAGGTTGAATTAAAACATTTTTCAAGTGAATATATGCAAGGACTGAACGCTTTTGTACTTACTGAAGAGCAAAAACAATTTTCTGCACTGCCAAGCAATTTTGAGGAAATTAATGAAGGACAGCATCGCATTGTAATTCTAAGTGAAAATACACCTGTTGGTTTCTTTCTCCTAAATGCAAATGAACGAGTTAAGAAATATTCTACGAATAGAAATGCGATGCTATTATCTGCATTATCAATTAATCATACAGAACAAGGGAAGGGCTATGCAAAACAAGGAATGACATTACTAGTTGAGTTTGTTAAAGCAGAATTTCCTAATTGTGATGAAATTGTTTTAGTTGTAGACAAAGCTAATATACCAGCACAGAAACTATATGTAAAAGTAGGGTTTGAAGATACGAATGAAAGGCTAATAGGACGTATCGGCGAAGAAATAATCATGAGGCAATTCATAAAATAAAGTTAGACCACCATTGTCACCAGAGTTTATGCTACATTTTGTAGATGAACTCTGGTTTTATGTTTTGGGGAAATGTCGCATCCATTCTTGAAAAAGAGTTTCATCGATCAAGATTAGCAAAGAAAATTATTTAAAATATCCTGATTAAAAATACACCAGCTATCATCACCATTAAACCAATTATTTGTAATGGTTGAATTCGATTCTTTAGCGAGTTAAACAATCCGAATTGCTGTACCAGCAAGCTACCAGTGATTTGACCGAATAAAGCAAGAACTACAGTTTGGCCATTTCCAATTTGATTGACAAGAAATACATTGATGAGAACATAAGATCCTCCTAAGATCCCGCCAATCCATATCCACCAAGGAGCAGCTTGTTTAAAAGGCTCTTTAATACTTGTGTAAGATCGATCTTTTAACCCAACAATTATAATCAAGGTAATAGTACCAACAAAGAATGAAACAAGGGCAGCATGAGAAGAAGAGTGAAGAACTTTTCCTAATTGCCCATTAACAGCGATTTGGATAGCTAGTAACATTCCTGCTAGAATCCCTACTATGCGCCAAATCCATAGATTCCGCACACTCTCCTTATTTGTTTGGGGAGAATACTGTTCATTTTTCTTGCTTCGTATAGCTGTAGCTAAAAGGACGCCTAGTAAGACTAGTAATATGCCAAAGATTCGATTCCATCCAAAGGAATATTGTGTTGCATTAAACCAGCCATTATGATCGATTAACATACTCATGAGAGTCATGCCAAAGATCGGTAGAATAGTTGTTTGCACACTTCCCAATTTAGGAAACAAGAGAATGTTAGTAGTTATCGCAATAGCGCCACCAATTCCCCCCAACCATATATAGATAGGTTGGTTCAACAATAAATCTAATGGAATCCCCAGTGATGAACCACTACTTACTAATGTAATAGTTAAGAAGATGACACCAACAGCGAAGGAAATCATTGAAGCTAAAAAAGGAGAAATCACAAACTTTCTTAATTGAGCATTAATGGCTGTTTGCACAGCAAGAATAGCTCCAATACTTATAGCCAAAAGTACTGCAAACATAAAAATTCACCACAACCTTTGTTGAAGAAAATGTAAAGAAAAAGAAATGTAAAACAACGCATGATTGATTATATCAGAGTACGTGTTGAATTTTATAAAATTAAGCACTGAACACTAAGTAAGAAATAGATTTTATTTATGATGTGGAACGTCACCAAACACATTAAGATAACGATAAAAAATCAGTTTCTCAAAAAAGAAATGATTTTTCATGTATAGAAGCGGTTAAGAAATAGAGCTTTATGTTAATAAAGTATAGTGTAATCTCTTCATATTCTGTATATTGGTGTATGAGGAGGAGATTTAATGGCAAGAAAATGGATACTACCATTATTTATATTACTAGGTGTTTTGATCTCTGGTTGTAGTGAGGGTCAGGAAAAAGGTAGCAAAGATGGTGGAGATGTAGAAGTAACTATTCCAGCTCTATTTTTTGAGGGTCAGGACATTGATTCTGTTATTTCAAAGGCAAAAAGCAGTGGGATGAAGGAAGTCAGTAAGAATGATAATGGTTCTTTAACTTATAAAATGTCTGAAACAGAACATAAAGAAATGATGAAAGGTTTAAAAGAAGGCATTCTAGCAAGTGTAGAAGAGCTTAAAGCAAGTGAAGAGTTCAAATCTATTAAAGATGTAACCTATGACAAGTCTTTTTCAGAATTCACTTTATCTGTAAACAAAGAAGAATTCGATAATAGTCTTGATACAATGGCCTCATTCGGACTAGCTTTAACAGGTATGTACTATCAATTATTTAATGGTGTGGATGAAAAGGATTATAAAGTCAAAGTAATTTTTAAAGATGAATCAAATGGAGATGTAATTAACACGATAGTTTATCCAGATGATTTAAACAAGAAAAATTGATCGGAAGAGCACCTAACATAGGTGTTCTTTTTAAATGCTTTGAGTGCAATCGAGTTGGGCAGTAGTAGTTGTTCCTGATTCTTGATTGCTTTTTATTTTTGCAAAGGTTTTGTGTTCAAAGTAGAATGTCAGCAGCAAATTCTTAATGCAAACATGGATAGGCATAAGAAAATGATAGAATTTGTTTTGAGAAACGACTGACGATAGCATAGTTGTAAGTAGAGATAGAACTAAATGATTCCACAAAGCCCAGATACTCATTAATTTTGAGCCTGGGCTTTATACTTATTTAACTTGTAGTCCCTTTTATTATTCTCAAGATCGGCTGAAGGAGCTATCTAAAGAAATTTTTAATAGCATCCATACGAATTTTGCTGTAACATTCTTCGCAACGAAAAATCTTATCGGTTCTTTCCTTTAACTGTCTAAATCTCAGTGACCCCTCGTATACTCTGAATTTATTTCTACAACTAGAACAAATTACCTCATAGTAATGCATTGCTATCCTCCTCAAGTTTTCTGACATATTACTTTTTAGTTGATTTATCGAATATTGTAATCAGTTCTCTCGTATATTCCTCAACATTTAACTGGGGATTTCTCATTAATTCAATAGTGAATCCGTCAATGGAATTTCGTATCGTTAACGCCATAACTCTTGAAGCCAATTTGGTGAATTCGCGGAAGACACCCGCGTGCATTCCCAGTGTAAGTATGTTTTCAATGGGAAGAAAAATAGTATCATCATGATCCGCCGCAAAACGAAGTTTGCCATCAGCAGTTCTTTCATTAGAAACAATTTCAATGACAGCGAAAACATGTTGCCGATTTTCATCTATGAATCTAAGGTTTGATTCAATATAAATGCTAAGCATATCTATAGGAGATTTTTGATTTTCGATTAGAGGAGCAGTATAAGCTTGACATGCCATATAGTAATCATAAATTACTTGCTCTAACAATTCCCCCTTACTTGCAAAGTGATAGGAGATAACCCCCTTACTGATTTGTGCACGTTTTGCAATTTGACCTAAAGAAGCTTGAGCGTAACCCACCTCTGCAATGGTTTCAATAGCACATTCCACAATTTGAGTTCTACGAGCTTTTTCAATAAATGACATTTCTTTTTGATTAGTTGTTTTATTTTTTTTACTCATGTATTTATTTTAGCACGATTGTACTAATAAAGCGATTAAAAAAACATTTAGAGAGGTTCCTAAATGAAGGCTTTTCTTTTACTTTGAAATGTCAAGGGCTAGACTAGGGCGTTTCGTGAGGAAGATTAAGATACTTGAGCTTAATGGAACTATTTCTTATCTGTTGACATGGAGTCGGCTCCATCTTTTAAGATGAATGAAATCAAAGAATGGAGTGATGGGATGGTAATTTTGACAACTATACTAATTGTGTTATATGCCGTTTTAATAGGAGTGGCAGGGATAAAAAAATGGAAAGAAGTTGGATTTGAAGTACGAACATTCATATTTGTTATCATATCAATTAGTATTCTCTTAATATTATGGATACCAAGCAAAGGTTGGTTATTTATATTACTGATAATTGCATTTATCTTGTTACATATACTAGCAGTTATAGAAGGGAGGTTAACAAATGGACGAATTACTTTCAGCCATCATATCATTCGCTTCATTTTCCATTGTATAATTGCCCTAATGGTTTATAAATTTATATTATAGAAGGAGATTTTAATGAAAATTGGTGAATTTGCAATATGTACTGGTCTTAGTAAAGATACTATTCGTTATTATGAAAAAATGAATTTATTGCAACCGGAAATTAAAAATAAGCACCGCTATTATAACAAGAAAGACATTGATACAGTGGAAGCAATTCTTAAACTTAAACAAACGGGATTTTCTCTTCAAGAAATCAAAATGCTTTTTGATTGGTCGGGAAATATTGATCAAAATAAAAAACTGACAAATGAAGAAATACAAAATCTGCTTGAAATAAAAGTTATATTCCAAGAAAAGTATGAGCAGATGTTACAAAGAGAACATCAGCTTAAACAAATTAAACAGGTTTTATTAAATATAGATAATAAAATAAAGCACCTTTTAGAGAAAAATAAAGAAGAAAATTGCTGGTTTTAACGATGTGTTTAGAAAATAAAAAAAGAATGTACTAATAATTAAAGCTGTTTGACGTTCTAATTGAACGTTTGAAACGAACGTCTGTAGGTGAGAAACAATATTTTAAGCTGCTTCTATTTAGTTATTTCTTAAAGTGTTGTTTCTTCAACTTATCGAGAAGGTGTGTAAGAAGGAATAGTAGAATATCACGTTGAAATAGAAGAAATATAGAGTTCCACAAGTAGAAATAAATTAGTAAGGAGGATGTATTTGTGACTAGCCATGACTATAAATCACCAATAAAAAACAGAATCGGCGGTGTGTTTGTTCCAGTTCGTAACCTAGAGAAAGCAAAAGAATGGTACAGAAAAATACTTGGTTTGGAAGGGGGAGAAGAATATTTTGGACATTTATTCGTGGTACCCATGAAAGGTACAGCTGGATTAATTTTAGATTCCATGCCAAAGTGGAGAAAAGAAGATGGTGATATTACCACTTATCAAGTTCCATCAATTCAGCTTTTGACCGATGATATTGAAGCTTCATATCAATTTATGAAAGAGAATAATGTTGAACTGGTTACAGAGATTCAGGATAATTTTTATTTTGTGTTCAAAGATTTAGATGGCAATTTACTAATGATTTGTAAAGAAACTACTTAATAAAATGCGAAAATTGTTCTTTAGACTACTGGAAAGAAAGTGGGGAGTCAATAGCAGCTGAATATGCATTGTACAAAGTGATAAACGACAAACAATTCAAGATTGATGATAAATTAATCAAGTTTTACATGACATTAAAAGCGTACTAGCGAGGAGAAGATAGACAATTAATTAAGTTAACCGAGGATTAATCGAAAGAAAAAGGTCACTTCTATTAAAAGTGACCAGAAATGCTTATTTATGCTTTATTAAAACTCTAGGGGATTAGGTGTTTATACGATTTTATTGAATTTTAATATTTCCTTTATATGTTGCAAAGTAAATACCTGCATCAGGATCGTATGCATAATCAAATCTTGTTAGGTATCCTGCGTATTTAAAATCTCCATCCCATTCAACATGATAAATTTGTCCAGGTGGAAACGTTGAAGTTCTTGTAAAATTATAAATCAGATGTTTTTTACTTTTTGTTATTAAACAACCATCTATATAACTTATTCTATTTTTTAGTGTAACTTCTGATTAATAAATGAGTAGTATTACTAATATGGCGCTTTAAAAAAACTTCTCTGTGTCTTCTATTCTAGAAATAAGGTTAGGTATATCTCTAAACGAAAGGTTATTTAGACAACTTTTTAAGAAGTATGTTGTTTCATTATTCTTTTTATTTAATCGAGAACCTAATCGGGCGTTAATAAAACCTGTCTCTTTGAGAATAGGGTTTTCATCCAAAAACCTTGCTATTTCGTTAGATTTAACGGTATATAGTTTTATATCTTCCATTTGATTAACATACTGACCTACTAAATACCCAACAATCATAGAACCCTGGGTTACAACGGAAGAAATAAAGAAATCACTTAATGGGTTACCTTTTTCAACTGAGTATTCTTCTGATGTTAACTTCAATAATTTTATGTAAGAATCTGGATTGGGTAATACAATTGTTACTCCCTCAAACTCTTCAAATTTCCCTAGTGAATCAATTTCATCCTGAGTGTAGTAAACCTTTTTCTCTTCTTTTGTAATACCTTCTATACTAGTACTGGCAATCTCTTGAGAAGATCGTGAAGTATCTATATTAAATTTTTCACTAATTACTTCAGATATTGCCTCTTGAATACTCTTCACTATTAAAGGGCGAGAGGTGTTTATAAACTGCTGAGTTACCTTAAATTTAAACCGTTCTTTAATAACAAATTTGATAAAATCATCATTTGGGGATTCAAAAATTTCTTTAATTACAGATTTAAATGATTGAAAATATATTAGCGATTCGGCAAGTGTTTTTACAGTTTCTTCATCATACAGATTTTTAGAAAACTTAATCAGATTTTCAAAATCTTCTTCATTATGATTTATAATATTGAAGATAAAAAAGGGCTTAGAATCCATTATATTTGAGTTATTTAAATCAGTAAAAAAGTGATACTCAATTCCGTTTGTTAAAATCCCTAATTTAACACTTGGAAATGTACTGAAATATCTACTTAATTGTGGGGCACTTTTATTGATTTTCGTATTGATCGATTTTGCCTCAATAAAAATTCGAGGTTGCCCATTGATAGAAATAGCATAATCTACTTTTTCATTTTTTTTATGAAAATCAGCTGTGAATTCTGGAGTAACTTCTTGGGGGCTATAGGTATCGTAACCTAACCCTTTAAGTAATGGTAAAACAAGAAATTGTTTTGTAGATTCTTCGTTTTTAATCAGTTCACTATTCTCGGATATTACATTGTTTAATACTTCTATTGTTTCTTTAAGATTCATTTGTACCCTCTCCCTTTGTGTTTGAATTAATGCACAGCAACTATTTTGTACACTGTAGTCAAATAGATTATCTTCCCTGGCCAAGTGAAGTTTGCTTCCTGAATAAAAATTTTTCAATAGAGTATAAGTATTTAATCCATTTATATATTAGTAGTCAATAATTCTTGCGTAAATATACCTATATTCATTATAAAAATATAGCATAAATAAATAATATTTCCAATAGAGGTAACATCCTTAATTAATACTTGTTTTTCAAGCTTCTTACTCTTGTGTACCTCTTCTTTCAAAAAATTTTGTATATAAGTATCCAAGATTGAATGATATTTTGTTCAGAAGTTGTACAGGTAGAAGTGTTAATCTAAAAAAGCAATACTCCGACGACAAAAAAGCCCAGGTACTCAATTAATTATGAGCCTGGATTTTTTTGTTTTTAATATTTTAAATCTTAGTTCTTATAGTAATTAGAAGAAGGAATTTAATCACTATCATATAACAAAGTTTTTTTATTTTTATAAATTTCTCCTTGCTAAAGAGCGAATGTTTGTTCTAATATAAATACAAACAAACGTTCCGTAGAAGGAGAGGTCAAAATGGCGAAAATATATAATTTTCCAACTAAAGCATTTCGAGATATAACAAAAGAAAGAGTCGATGTTGTAACTATTGCTTCTGGTTTTATGGGTGGTGTTGTAAAGGTATATGAATGTGAAGGGACAGTCATTATTCATAGTGAAAATAAGAAATCCAGCCATGCTAGTATTTCAAATGATCTTGGTCAGGTTAAAGAATGGGAGATTAGATATGCAATAGAACATATTTTAAAAAGAGGCCTTACAGAAGTGAATATAAAAGTTAGTAATACAGGAGTTGTTCATATTCGTAATAAAGATATTAATTCACTTTCTCAGTAAAGTCAGGTCACTTATAAAATAATATGAGTACTGGTTATATCGTTAATGGTCTTTTTAAAACGTAGTTTGCAACTATCCCTTCGACTGTTAGAGCTTTAATTAAGTAAATTTAATGTACATTATAATAACCGCATTATGGTTCTTTTTGTTTAATTACGAAAAAGTTAATTATAGTTCTAAAAGTAGAAGTAGTCGCACAAAAGCTCTTACCGTTGTGATTTCTACTTATATCTGTCAAGGTGAAGTTTTTATTATTTTCTTCTTGTGCGAATTTTAATCAAAAATAAATGTATCCTAGTTCGTATCCTACATTATGCTCCAGTTAGATACACTTCATTAGACAGGTATAGAAACCCTCATTATTACAAATCCTTGATATTATGCACATCAAAAAATTAAAAATATCAGGATAGAAACCAGGACAAAGTTGTGCTTGTAGTTCCTTTTTTATAATTCCTTTATTTTTCAAGGGATGGGGAGGGGCTAACCTACAGGTCAATTGGAGCTAGCTATTTGATAGTAAATGTTTAGTACCAGGAGGTGTTTATATTGTAAAGAACTCAACTAATTTGGTTTGAGCAAAAGGAACAAACTGAATTGATCATTAGTAAAATGCCAAGCCACAAAGTGTATGTTGAGCCATTCGGGGGGGCAGATAATGTTATCTCTCGGAAACCAAGAATGAATCAAGAGCTATAAAACGATATTGATGGATTAGTAGTGAATTTTATTATTCAGAGTATCGAGAATACAGAGCGTTTGATTGAGACATGTCAACAACTATCATACAGCAGAGAACTGTACGATAAATGGCGAAAAAACCTTTGCCAACAAATCCATTCTGGAGGGCCGTTAATTGTTTTACTTAAACAGAGCAGCAATATCTAAAGGTAAAGTTGAAGAAGTACCTAATACAGGTTGGCAGCACAGTACCAGCTCGTGTCAAAATCCAGCAAAGAATTTATAAATGCATGTAAGGCCATTAGAGATTATGCAAAACGCAAGCAAGTTATAATAATCAAACACCAAGAATACAAAGAAATCACAACTAGGTACGATTCGAAAGATGCCTTATTTTATATTGATTCCAATCTTTCATGAAATTAATAAAGGCTGGCGTGTTGAAAAACATCAAACTTTTAAGCAAGTGGTGGGTCGACAAAACTTAGGAGCAGATACTAGAGCGGCATTAGGATAGTTAATAAACAAAAGAGTAAAGTATATTTATTAATTTTTTAGTCAGAAAAAAGAGAAAGCCTAGCTTTCTCTTAGGTAGATTAAAAGGTTATTGAACATATTTAAAAATTGATAATCCTAATATGGTGTTGGGTAAGGTAAAGGGTCACGATACAAATTGCCTTGATAAACTGCAGAATTACCGTAAATTACCTCTTGCACAGCTAGATAACCACGGTACAAGTAACCATTCATTGGTCTTTCGTAATATTGAGGTTCAACTGCACAATAACTAACACTTTTACATGGTAAAAGTACATTTTTTACAAATATTGTGTCAGGTGCAGAAGTTGCCTCGGTAGTTTCTGGAACAGCGATAAATGAAACTAATAGTAAAGCGCACATTGAAAGAGCAACCCAAAGATTTCTAAACTTTTTCATTTCATTATCTCCTTTGAAGTTATTTTATTACAAATTCTATTATATTATCTAAATATTTGAAATAAAAGTAATAAATAGGAAATTAAGATAAAATCAAACCAACATATTAACAATTGTTAATAATGAAGATTTATTTGGCGAGTAGTATGAAATTTAGGCTATCAGATAATAATTAGTTTGTTTTATTAAACCATTTATGTTACGTCATAAACTGGGTTGGCTACCTAACAAATTAGAGTATCACAGAACCTATATCATAGGTTTTAAAGGAGAAACAGACGAAAGTTATACTTTCATGCTAACAAAGAATAGTATGTAAGATTAGTAAATAACAATAAAGAAATGGTTGTTAGGAAAAGAGAATTAAAGAGATATTTCAAGGATGGTTGTTTACAGTTTCTAACTACACAATATGAGGAACATGCTTGAAAGATATGGAATGGTAAACGTTTAACTTTTTTCTTTTTTGGGTTTAACAAAGTAAGAAATGAGCATTACAGAAACGCCCATAGATATGTATAGTAGTGTCAACAGATTGATTTGGAATAACTGAATCATATTCAAAGAAACCAGATAATCTTGAATCCAGTTATCGTCAAAGTAATGCCAAAAATAAATATGATATATCTCTTTGTAGAATGTATTTTCAACACATGACAACCCCCGAGGCTAGGATAACATAAACTGGTAAATATTTCACTATTCAGATTGAGTCAATATACATTATGAATATGTAAAATAAACACGTTCACTTGTACGTGTATGTCAGAAACGAGCAATTGATACAACTAATCATAAAGGCTTTCAAATCAAAGTGACAATAATGTTAGCTTAAGCAATTAATTGTCACCTTTTACGATGGTTTAAAGATACATTTTTTCTTAACATAGCTTTATTAAGCTATAAAGGAGAGAATGTCTTGAATATATTAGAAATAAATAATGATTTATTTAGAATGCTTAATAGTCTAGGAAAAGAATTTCAATTCTTCAATTTACCAATGATTATTATTGCTGAATACACAGTTATTTTCTTAGCTATTTTTGTTATTCTGTTCTGGTTTACCAAAGATAGAGAAAATAAAATAATGCTCATGTGCGCAAGCATAGCTTTCGTTTTGGCTGAAATTATAGGGAAATTTGCAGGGTTATTACATTTTAATCGCCAACCATTTGCTGTCCTTTCGAATACAAATCAGTTGATAGAAAAAGCAATAAATAATTCATTTCCAAGCGATCATACCATATTATTTTTTTCATTCTGTATGTCCTTTTGGTTATTTAAAAAAGGAAAATGGATTCTATGGATTTTGCTTGCTATATTAGTCGGAATTTCACGTATTTGGGTAGGAGTTCATTATCCATTAGATGTAATGGTAGGTGCTCTTATTGGAATTACTTCTGCAATAATAATTTACTTTACACTTCCGAAATTAACACTAATAAAAAATGGAATTACCAAATATGAATCCATTGAAAAAGTAATTAGAAGAAAATTCCATAAAACAAATCTAATGTAAAACAATATTAAAGGTCACGTCTAAAATTAAAGTGTACCCTCTACAAAGGGTACACTTTAAAACAGGTGTGACTTTTTCTTTTGCTTTGAAAACAGCATCAAACAGCCAAAACGCTATGAGTTGAGATGGCAGGGTTTGGTGATGTTTTGAAAGTGGAATTTGTAGAAAATTGTTCCAATTTATTATCTCTCAGATTATGATTTAGTGGGAGGATAAATAATGTCAGATAAAATTAAAAACATTTTTATTGGAATCATATTTTTTGTTGTCCTAATTTTAGGGACATCATTCGTAATTGATACAATATTGATCGATGGATTAAAAGTTGATAATGGACTTATAGGTAGTATAGTGGGTGGGATAATAGGAATGGCAGGCGTAATTGTAACTACTTATTTCATTATCGAAGCAAACAAAAAATCAGTGGAGGATTCGTTAAAAAAACAAGATAAGCAGGCAAGGGATAGAGATTACATTGCATTAATCCTTACCAAAGCAGAGGAGTTGAACCATGAAATTATAAAATCTACTCAAATCTACAAAAAAATAATGGATAATTTCAGAATTACTAAAACACACCAAATCTTAATTAACACATATGAGGATAGATTTTCTTTAAAACGTAAAGATGACGGAATTTATGATATGGCTAAAAGGGATTTGGTCGAAAACAATCTGAAACTCGAAAAACTGCGAAACGAATTAACAGTTTGTTTAAATACTTTAATTATAAAAAATATTTACATCGGAATTTTATCAGACCAAATTAATGGTTACGAACATACAGTTAATCGGAATATTGAAATAATAATTAATAGTTTAGATTCGATAGGTAATTTAAATGAACTAGAAGAAACGTTCCGATGGCATAATAAGTATTACATAAAGGATTCAAATAAATTACTAAAAGATTTGAATGATTTTGTTGTAGAAAAACTGAGCGAATTAAGAAAAGGCGTAAGTTGAATACTTTACTAATCAAAAAAGGGTTGATTTCAAACAAATTTTTCTAATAGGAGCGTGTAAAATGAATTTAAAAGAAAAGTTGATATTAATAAAAGAAAATGGGTACCAAGTACCTCCCGATAGATTTCAGTTGATACTAGAAATGATAAATAACATTGGCTCTTTGGATGCCCAACTACGTGATGAGCTAATTTATACAACCTTATCACACTGGATTCCTGATAAATCTCTCACCGCAAACGAACTAGAACAACTTTTACCGGTTGTTTTGGATAAAAACTATTTGCTTTTTAAGCTTGGTGAAACAAATACAGACTCTGTCTTCACTCGGTCTTTCTCCATGCTAGTCATACCGCTCCTCTTAACGAGGCATAGAGAATCACCATTTCTCTCAAGAGAGCAAATTCATCACATAAAAGAGAAGGTATTTTACAGTGTACAAGAAGAGCGAGATTACCGTGGGTATGATGAAGAAAAAGGCTGGGCTCATGCCATAGCCCATGCAGCAGATGCGTTAGATGATTTGGCTCAATGTTCCGAACTGGATAAAAGCGACCTCTTAACTATCCTCGATTTGGTTTACGAAAAGATGACTATAACAGATCGAATTTACTCCGATGGGGAAGATGAGAGAATGGTCAAATCCATAATTAGTGTTTTAAATAGAAAAATACTTAGTCAGACTTGTGTAGAGCAGTGGATTCAAAGTTTTGGTGATGTGGAGAAAAATTCAGAATTTCTCCCTGCCTTTAAGCAAAAAAATAATATAAAGAACTTTTTGAAAAGTTTATACTTTCGCGTTAAATTTTACAAAGCGGATGCCGTTCTCTGCTCCACTATCGAGCAGACATTATATAAAGTAGAAAAAGTATACTATTCCTAATTTAAAAAGTGTCGAATAAAAAAAGAATATCTTCATAATGAATTTACTCTCTTGGTAGTTATCACTTATGATCCATCCCTAACACTCATCATCTTCAGATTGAAATAGTAATAAAATCGAGTATAGAACTACTATCGTGGGTGATATGAGCGATTTAGTAATAGAAGGCGGTTTAGGGTCTGGTTATACTGGTAAAGGACCGAGTGGTTTATTGAAGGTATTAATATTACTAGGTATTGATAATGAAACCGCTAATAGGTTGGTTTATGAAGATACCCAAAATACTTATACTTTTAAGCATGAATTTTAATTAAGTTCCAAAGCACTCTCGTTCGGGGGGTGCTTTTTTATTATGCTGTGAGAGCAATCGAGATGGGCAATGGTAAATGTTACTGAATCTCGATGTTCCTCATAGCTTTTTATTTTACGGGACAAAGGAGAGGGTATAGGGCATGAGTCAAGAAACAACCTTTCAACAAGCTGTGACTGTAGCTGACCATGAAAAACGGCTACAGGAACTAGAAAAAGACGTATCAACAATTAAACCAATCGTGTACAACATAGTTTCAAGTGTTAAACAAATCGAAAAATCTGTTGAAAAAATGGAACAGAACAGTGATAAAATCACAGGTTATTTTTTAGCTGCTGTAATTAGAGGTGTGGTAGGAGTTTTATTTATAGCATTACAAAATTCACTTTTTAGAGGATAATTAAATGAAAATCAACTGGAAAGTACGTTTAAAACACTAACCATTTTTAGTTTCATTATTCGCATTTTTGTTATTGTTGGTACAACAAGTGTCAGCAGCATTTGGATACAGTTTACCTGCAGCAGTTGGCGCAAGCCACTGCTATTTTTAATACCATTTTAAGTATTTTGATTTTGTTAGGAATTGTCATTGATCCTACAACAAGTGATGTCAGTGATAGTGTACAAGCATTAAAATAAGAAAAACAAAGGGTGATAAATAATGGTGCTAATCAGACAACATATAGTGTCAACAGCCGTTGCTATTAAAGTAACAGGAGGACGAAAAAACACTCGTGAAAAAAATATGTATCCATGAGACAGACAATACCAACAAAGGAAGTGGGGCTGACAATCACGCTCGACTGCAAGCTAATGGTAACAGTCGACAAGCAAGTTGGCATTGGTCTGTGGATGACAAAGAAGCTGTGCAATCATTTACACATGATTATCAATGTTGGGCAGCAGGCAGTACTAAGGGGAATAACGAAGCAATACAAATTGAAATGTGCGTAAATAGTGACGGTGATTATGTCAAGACTGTTCAAAATACAGCATCACTAGTTGCAAAAATTCTTAAAGACGAGAACCTAACAGTCAATGATGTAGTACAGCACAATTTTTACAATGGAAAAAATTGCCCTAGTAAGATGCGTTCCACAAGTGCACCTATTCCATGGAGCAGTTTTTTAAAAATGGATGACGTTATGAAATTTACTAACGAAACACTTAAAGCAGCAGTACGAGACTACCTAAAGCAAGCTGTAGATAAAAAGCTTATTGATAAATTACACCTAGAAAAATTTGACGCTGGTACATTGACTGACGGTGATTTTAAAGGATTAGAAATTATCATTGCACAACGTAGTAAATAATGTTAGTTTCAGTAAAATCGCTAAAAGCCAGCAAAGCTATTTTAGATGAACTGGTTTTAATAATTAATATCAAGTGACAATTCAGTGAAAAATATTATTTGAATATAAGAATGAAACTAAATGAAAATATCAAGTGTTTTAGTGTGATTTCAACTAAAAATGTTGCTTAAGTTATATAAAATAACAATCGAACGCCAAAAAACGGCGGTATAATTGGCGTGATTTGGCGTATTTTTAAAGAATTTAATTGAACACCGTCAAAAATTGTCGGTGTGTACGCCAGAAATTGGCGTGAATATTCATTTGAATTACCACTTTTGGTAATGATAGGATAATGGTAACTCGAGGTCTTATTATGCTATAGCAGTTAACGTAATCTTCAAAAAGTAATAATAATTATAACGAAATTTTAGCTGCAAACTATAAATAAAGGAGAATAAGTAAAATGAAGAAGAAAATTTTAAGTTTGATAACGGCATTTGTATTTGCATTAGGTTTAATTACTTTTAGTGATAGCGCCAGTGCAAAGGAAAGTGTGCTTGAAAGTGCAAGTACTATTGTAGATGGGTATGAAGAATACTTCCGTATAGATGCATTGTTTGCATATAATCCATCTAAAAAATGGTATGTGAGTGCCGAGAATTACACTTATAATAAGGGCGGAGAATACATGATTCGCGTCTATAAGAGTGGAACAAAAACCGTACTATTTGAAGCAAAAGGTTATATCGAAGGAAGAACAGATGGAAGTTTACCATCTAGATCATCTCATTTCTGGTATACACCAAATTCGCAAACTCTTTATTATGATCTTGTGGTTTATCGTAAAGGAGATATCGAAGTCCTAGGAGATGTTAGAGAAGTAGAATAATGAAAAAAACCAGGCGCTCATTCAAAAGTGAGTACCTGGGCTTTTTTGGTTTAACTTATATATTAATTATTTTTTATTAGGCATAGATAACAGTATACCTATAGAACTTTCCGTAGTTGTAAGCTTAATTTCAGCATCATCTTTTGTATAAACCCTTAATGTATCCCCATCTTCAAATTTTTCACTGTCGACCTCTTTCCAGCCTTTAAACATAATTAAGAGCTTATAGTCAAACGGAAGCCCATCCGTCACTTTTGGCCAATCCAAATATAGAGAGTTAGATATATTTGATTCAATATCTATCATTTCATCTTCCCCAATTACTTCAGCATTTTTAGGTATTGGAAACCCGTTTACTATGACTCCTTCTTCATACCTTGAATCTAGCAAAAAGTAAGATATTCCTACAAGCGCTACTAATACAATTGCGATTACTGCCACTATTTTTTTTATTTTACTCACACCCTTTCATTACCATTTTAGGTAATTCGACGTAATTTGTATATAACAAAAAACAGACAACATTTTTAGTTATCTGCTTCATCTTAAAACGGCAGTAAGAAGGTTAATCAACATCTTATGCAGAAATATTTGTAAAAGGCGGTGAAGATCATGAATTACAAAACAATAGTGCCAGTACGGTTTTTATTCAAGCGCAGGCCATATGATGTAGAGATTGTAGGTGTATCAAATTTGTTTTTGACTCGAGAGGAATACGAAGCTCTAACAGATGAAATGGTCTTAAAACTTTTACGAGATCAATGCCACAATGTAATCAGGTTGATCCGTGAGGGTGAAAATGTAATAGGTGTTGATTTTAAGCAGTATTAAAGCCTTCTAACTATAGAGGGCTATTTTTTTGCATAAAAACCGTAGTTAAATGAGTAATTAGGATTAAATAGGCTGTGATTTTTTTAGTTATAATGTATTCCTTGTTCAGGTTTAATATGGTAACTTTGGTATGTATATAGATTTTTTTATAAAAAGGAGAGTATGAAATGTTACATAGGAAATCAACGAAAAATAATTTAATGATTAAAGCACTAGCAGCGAGTGTTATGACAGCTGCTATGGTTATTCCAGTTGCTACTGATAATGCTCAAGCAGCTCCAGTTACCAAAACAACGTTTAAAGATGTACCTAAATCCCATTGGGCATATGAGTCCATTAAACAGGTTGCTGAAAAAGGATTAGTAACTGGATATGAAGATGGTACATATAAACCATCTGCTCAAGTTACTCGCGCTGAGTTTGCAACGTTTTTAGCTAGAGTATTTGATCGTAACGAGCGAGCAACTGTAAGTTTTAATGATGTTTCGAATACACATTGGGCTCATGAAGCAATCCAAGAGGGATTAGCTTTAGGGTTTATCAAAGCAGAGGATTTCTCTAAAAATAAATTTGAACCAAATAAACCAATGACTCGTGGGGAAATGTCCCGTTGGTTAGCGAATGGTTTAGAACATGCTAATGCTGATTATGGCAAAGCAATCGAGGAAATGGCGAATTCAAACCTTACCTTAATACCGATTCCCGAATTTTATAAGGGTGGAGTAGACAAAAAAGACTTACCTTATATTGGTGTAGCACTAGGTACGGGATTGCTTTCAGGCTATGAGGACTTTACCTTTAAGCCGAATGGTAATACAACTCGTGCCGAGGTAGCAACAATCCTTATTCGTTACATGGATACATTGAAGAAAGTGCCATCTGATTTCATAGGTTTACAGGAACTTCGTGAGGTTGCTAATACAGGGACGAATATATTGACACTCACAAATTTTGAAAAAAGGAGGTATAGCGATACTGCTTCTTGGTACAGAAGTACAGAAAAATCTGCGAAAAAGTTAAATATGAGTGTAGAAGAATATATAAATATGGTCTATGGAGAGGCATTTAAGCTACCAGTTGAGGGAGAAGCAGTAGGTGGTTTCGAGGATGTACTAGGGAAACCGTATACGTTGAACAACAAACGTGCTGTTAATACTATAGAACGTGTCATTTTCGTGGACACAAGAGGTTCACAAGCAAAAGGTATCTACAAGGATATGTTTTTTTATACAGATCAAAACCCGAACTCATTTAATATATTAAATAGAAATTTATATCATGTTTATTCCGAATACACAACAACACCAAGTCAAAATACCACTTTATCTAGCATGTATAATGGCTCTGTAATGGGACAAGTAAGTTCTCAAGTTGTTAATAAAGTAAAAGTAGAACAATTTGGTATCACATCACCTCGAACAACAGACGGATGGTACTATGAGGAAGTGGAAAAGGGAGTATTCAAAAAAATAACAAACGATTTCTTCACAAAAGGTAAAACTGTCCGCTATTGGGCGGAACAAATTGAAAGTGAAACAACTAACGATCCAATATCAGGACGTACAGATGATGGAATTCGCTACTATTATGAAATTATAAAATAAAAAGTGTATTCAAATACTTAGAGTTTACAATTTTAACTAAGAAAACAAGTGAAAAAGCATAAAGAAAAAACAATTAAGACCACTCCGTGATTGAACTGCACCCCAATTGTTAGACACATACAACAATTGGAGGTGCAGTTTTTCTATGGCTAAATATTCTTACGAATTAAAATTACAGGCAGTACTTGCCTATTTAGACGGTAAAGAATCAATGCGAGCAGTTGCTAAGCGTTTCAATATAAGCAAAACACCTTTATTAAATTGGATAGCTCTATACAAAGAAAATGGTGTACAAGGATTGATTCCAAACTATACAAACTATGATATTCAATTTAAAATGGACATACTAAATTATATGATCGAATAGTAAGTAATTTATTTGTAAAATCCGCTATTGTTTTCCCTCCTAAATTTTCATCTATAAATTGTTTACTTTGTTCTTCTAATGATGCTTTTTTTACAGTTTCTTTTGGTTTTGAGGAATCACTTTCACTGCATCCAGTTAGTGCTAGTGTAAGAAGAAGTGATGCACTTAAAATGAGTTTCCTCATTTAAATATTTGCTACTTGTATGAGTTGTAATAATATAAATTGTTATTATTGGAATATATTTCAATAGATATACATGTAGATTAATATTGTATTTAAATTGTCATCTGTATGATGGAGATCTTTTTGTTAATTGCGAAGAATTTAATTGTAATCCAAGTAAAGTCTATTGGAATAGAAATCTGTTACAGCAAAAGTGGTGGTGTTCGTTATGGAGTGGCTGAAGAAAATGCAGTTCAGTATATTGCAAAATTATTGAAGCAATACGGCTGGGGCATTTGAGCGAATGAAGAAACATCAGGACTGGAACAGCAAGTATTGTCCCCACCGTATATTGACAGAAAATCGTTGGAATAGTTTTTTGAAACGAATTGAAGAAGCAATGAATCCGATGGAAAAAGGAAAACCAACAGAAAAGGATGAAGATAAAATGCAATTCTCAAATGAGACAACTAAAGCAGCAGTTCGTGATTACATTAAACAAGCTGTACATAAAGGCAAGATTGATAAGTCTTGGCTTGATAAATTCGATGCTGGTACTATGACAAGTGGGGATTTTGAAGATTTGAAGATTATTATTGAGCAACGTAGTAAATAATGCTCGTTTCCGTAAATTCGCTAAAACCAGCAAAGCTAAAATTTAGCCGAGCTGGTCTTTTTGTTAACATTATACTATTAAGAAGTATAAAAGTAGTAAAAAACAAAAAATAAATACACCAATGAATATTAAATTAAAGGTATCTATATTTTTTTGATTATACTCTGGAGGTTGTTCGAGTGTAGTTGTAAAAATCTTTTGTGAAGGCAAAGCCTCATCAACAATATTCTCCTTCGAAATTGGTGTTTTTTCAATTACAGAATTGCAATATTCACATACATATAAACAGTAACCATCTTTATTTACTTCTTCAAATGAATTATTGGCTAAACAATTAGGGCAATTTATCAATTACATTTTCCTCTCTGCTCATATCTGCTATTTCCCATTTTAGGAAAATCAGGATGTTTTGTATATAGAAATAAAAGTTAATATTCTATTCAATGGAAGGGTATTTAAACTTATATGTAGAAATATCTGTAAAAAGGGGTGTGGATTATGAATTACGATATAATAGTGCCAGTAAAATTTTTATTCAAACGCAAGCCTGACAATGTACCAATTATAGGTTTATCAAGCTTACATTTAACACACGGTGAACATGAAGCACTAACAGACGATGTTGCTCTAAACCTTTTAAGAGCACAGGGTTACAACGTAATCAGAATGATCTAAAGAGATGAAAATATTATAAGTATTAACTTCAAAGAAAGGTTTTAAAGGCTGTCAAATATGATAGCCTATAATAAAAACACCAACAAAGAAAAAGAGCCCAGACACATGGATCGTGATGAATTTGATTTAGAAGAAATTTCAAAATCATTACTGAAGCAGTGAGAGAAAGCAAACAAAAATCTTTAGAATCTACAAACGAGATGAACCAATAGAAGGTACCATAATAAAAATATATTAATAATAGTAGAAAATTGTTTGTATAGTAAAAATCAAAATAAAAATGCCACAGATTGTTGCAAAGAAATACTATTAACTTTAAAGGAATTTATATATCGTTCTTTCCTTATAAAATAGTACCTGTCCAAACCTTATTTATCTACATTTTTACGAACTGGGGCACCATTTTAAAAAAGTTACAGGTGCCCCAGCAAGTGCCCCAAAAAGTACCCCAGTTAAATACATTTAGATAGGCTTCGTTAGACAGGTATAGAAACCCACATTAATACAAAACCTTGATATTATGCACATCAAAAAATTAAAAACATCAGGATAGAAACCAAGGTCATAAGTTATGCTTATAGTTATTTTTTTATAAACCCTTTGATTATCAAGGGTTGGGGAGGGGCTAACCACATTGGTGCCCCAAAAAGTGCCCCATTTTAAATGAAAAATAGTGTTTTAATCGAAATTGACTATTTCACTTAGAACTTGCATTGCTCTTTTCTCTCGATCTGCAAACGAATGAGCGTAGGTTTTTAAAAGAGTAGAAGTAGTCATACCAAGGATTTTGGCAATTGTTGTTGGTGGTGTACCGGATGCAATTGAGATGGTAGCAAATGTATGTCGTAGACCATGAGGAGAGATGAGTTTAACGTCATATAATTCATGCATTAAGATTAGCGTTAATCTAGCTGCATTTTGATTAAGAGGCTTGCATGTTTTACTTATAAAGACAAGGTCATCCTCTCTATGTTGAATCCCGAAAATTAATTTTCTTTCGATACACCATTTTCTATAACGATCTAATTGTTTACTTAGTACCTCAGTCATATCGATACAACGGATACTATTTAGTGTTTTGGCAGAGCGCTCCCCATAAAAATCACGAGTACGATTGATGTAAATTAGATTATTCTTAAAATCTATATCGGACCAACGTAAACCTCCAGCTTCGCCACGTCTCATACCAGTAGCTGCTAGAATAGAAATTAAAGTATATCTTGAAATATCACAAGATTGCTTTACACATTTAAGTAAGTATTCTAGCTCAGTCGGAGTTAAATAATTGCCCTCCACTTCATCATTATTAATTTTTTCTATCCTAGGTAATTCAGCTTTCGCAATGCGGTTTTTATCCAAAATATCATCTTCTACAGCAGCATTAATACATCCAATGAAAAAATTATGATACATTTGAATGCTTTTTGGAGCAGCTATTAAAGATAATTTATCAATAAATTCAGATTGGTATAAACTTTTGGACAGTCGAGATAACTTATATCTACCGATATAAGGTTTAATGTAAATTTCAATTACATTACGATAAGTTTTAGGGGAGGTACCTTTCCATTTTGATTTTTTACGATCAAAATAAATATCTACCCATTGAGCAATTGTCATGTTTTCATTAAATATTATTTTTTCTCCACCATTTAAAACAGTAGCTTTTAATGCTGTTAATGCTTTTTCAGCTTCGATACTAGAGTTAAAGTTTTGTCTCGTTTTTTCTCTACGTACTCCAGTATGGTCATAAAATTTGTAACGGTAGGCAAATTTCTTCTTCTTGTTTGAATCATAATACCAATAAATATTTTCCTTTTTAGTACTATTAAGTTTCTTTCTAACCATATCGTCCACTTCCTATCTAACTGACCCGGACAGGTACATTGAATAGAGTTTAAGGACAATTAGAACATCACTCCTTCCACAGTAATTTGAAGCAGATAACCTATATTAAACTCACTTATGAACTGTCCTATATTCATCATCTCATATTTAGACAGGCCAGATTATGCAACCTCTGCATAATCTGCTTATTGTTATATTGTGTTAATCTCCTAAAAGAAAAATCATATTCTACGTTAAAGATTTGCATTACTTTCATAATTGTTTGTGGTGTATGATCGTCTATTGACAAAGCCTCCAACATAAAAGTAGGAATACAAGCGTGGTACATAAAATTGTTGGCCTTGAATTCCTGGTACTCACGAAAAAGGGGATACATATGAAATTGATCACCTGTATGTAATAGGACATGTGATAGCTCATGGCAAAAGTCTTGCCATTGTTGTTGTGGCGACTGATTTTCATTAAGAAAAATATAATGCTGTCCATTAATAAATAAAGCCTGACTCTTTTCTGGCCAATAAAAAACTTTCAATCCCATTCTAAAAGCCACTTCTTCAACATGCAGCAGGGTAGGGTCTGTAATGCCCAGGCGAGTGTAGAACTGTTGGACATAGTCTTCAAGATGTGTATAGTGCATGTAAATCAACCCCTAAAAAGACAATGTGGAACATATGTTCTTTTTATTGTATAATAAAATCATACTATTAGAAAGTGGGGTTTTACTGAAATTCATAGGTATTATTGAGATATGCTATTACTAACGAAAAATTCCGAAAATAAAGATATATAATTTCGGTAAATTAAATAATATAAAACGTTTGTTCTTATGATATTATATTCATAATTATATTGTGACTAAATTGAAAGGAGAGTGATGTGATGAAAACAATTCCTGTAATAATTCTATTTGCTTTAATATTTGGTGGAATTATAGCTTATTTCTTGACTGATCAAGGAAGTTTTTGGTCAAATAGCGCCACTATCATTGGCTGGGTTTTATTCTTGATACAAACTACAATCAGTATTGTTCCACAAGTAAAGATGTTTTTTACAAGGTTGATTGTGTTTATTACGAACCCTACTATAAACTGGGCGCTCTCGATTACTCATATATTCAAAGAGGATAGATTAAACAGTACGACTGAATATTTTTCCGAAATTGAAAATTATCTTAGTCAATTTGAAGATTTTAAAATAGAAAAGAAGGGAATAGACAGGGCTTTATATACTATTCGAGGTTACATGATCAGGGTTAGTTTACAGAGAGAAAATGAAAGCTTAACTGTCGAAATAGGGGATAAAGACATTTCATATAGAGAATCACTAAAAATATTGGAACGACTAATGACGCCTTTAGAAAAGTTACAACAGTTGGTTAAATCAGATTCACAAGAGTATTATGTTAGTATGAAATTTAAAAATAACAATCCATTTGTTGGAGTATTAATAAATAATATTAATGAAACGGATATTAAAAGCTTTAGAGTAAAAGTAAATCATCCGAAAGGTAACATTGACATTTATAATAACAGCTTAGAACTATACGCTTCTAGTATTGGTGATATAAGTAATCTATCTAAAACTTATCTCCATGTCTCTAAAAGAAAATAGAGACATGGATTTTTATTTTAACAGGTCATTGTATATACGATAAATAAACTCTAATTCATGTTGTAGAGTTTCTAATTTATTATATAAAATAATAGACCCTTTATGTGATATACCTACTGAATATTCTTTTTGGTCTACAGGATTATCATATTTTATAATAATCAATGAAAGTTCTCCTTTTGAAGAAGCATCTTGATATTCAGGACTTTTATGGACATTCACACCAAATAAACCTGTCGCATTTAAATGTCTACCTTTTAGACCCGCAATCCATGCACCTGAAATCTCATCTACTTTACTCATAATATGTTCAAATTTAATTTCAAGAGGTGTTAAGTCAAACATTGGTGTTTTGTTTAATTCTTTTATAAAAGATAATGCTATATCAGATTTTGATTGTATAATACATAATTGATCTTTTTGACTATAATATATTTTAAAATTAGTGGGTTCTAAGTATGAATGGAATGTGAGTCCGTAAACTATACCTATTTTATTTCTTTTTACATCAAAATTACATTCATAGACTTTATAGTGATTTAAAACAAAGTCAGATGTGGGGGTAATTTTAAGTTCTATTTCACCTGTTTCAGGAGGTAATTCATTACTATTCTTTGAAGAAATATTTTTATTAGTTAATTTCTCAGAAAAAAGAGATAACTGCTTGTTTTTATAAAAACCATTTGTTTCAAAACTTTCTACTTTACAAATCATAAATGATTTAACCATTAATTTTACCTCCGACTATCACACAAGTAAATATAGAATAATTAAGATTGTGAAAAAATAGTAAATAACTCTTTGAGTAAATATTCCTACATTAATGATAAAAAAATTTGGCTTAAAGGGTTAATGTCACCATAATGAATTTTTTTAAAGGACATGCTCTTTATGGCATGTCCTATTAAAATATAAAATTATACTTAGGGTGCTGGGCGCTCGTGCATGGTAATACCGACTGGGCTATTATCAAATGCAGATGCAACTCGACTTACAGTTCCATATATCTCTGTGTTTGCAAGAGATGACTTATGGTTTCCTAAGAATTTATCCATAGCGTCACCCTCTTTTGTGAAGTTACTTACAGCATCGTAAACTGTATCATCGGCGAATGCTATTGCAGCCATCAATTTGTTATCAGGATCGCCTTTATGCGGTCCTTTCTTTATGTTTCCATAACAAGTAGGGTTTTAATATGATATTTTAACGTTCACAAGCCCAATTATCATTATCACGATCATGCTTTGAAGCATAAGCAGGATGATCAGAACCTACACCATTTGGATAAACTTTTCTCAACTCTGTACAATTTCGATAGTACTCTTTTTGTGGGGTGTTTTGTTGCTGTGAGTTAGATTGTTGCACTGCAGCTTCGGCTTCTTGCTGTTGTTTTAACTCTTCTTGTTTTTTAGCTTCTTCTTGACGTTCTAATTCGGCTTGTCTTTCTAATTCTTCTTGACGTTTTAATTCTTCTTGACGTTTTAATTCGGCTTGTCTTTCTAATTCTTTCTGACGCTCTAATTCCTCTTGCTTTTCTTGTTCTTTCTTGCGCTCTAGTTCTTGTTGGTTCTTTAATTCTTCTTGTTTTTTTAATTCCGCTTGACGTTCTTCTTCTTGTGCTCCATTAATAGTTAGGACGCATCCAGAAAGGGATAATATACAGCCAAATATAATAATAGCGGGTATTACTTTAGATTTTGCTTTAAGATGTTTATTAATTTTGTATTCACGTAGTCCCCATAGAATTAAAACAACACCTATAATAAATAAAGGGTATTTTATTACTACTACCAATGCAATTATAGCTAAAATCAACAATAAGCAACCATTCATCTTAATTCCTCCACTAGCTTGAACCCTTTTGTTTTAAGATATTTCATATTATGTTCAAATGTTTCGATGGTATCAGAGCAGTCTATATTTTCAAAGTCTAAATACTCTAGTTCTCTTCTATTTACACGTGTTGAAAGTATACAGCCCATTCTTGGTAATGGTTCAGCTTGACTAGAATCGTAAACATGGATAAGCACAGAATCAGTAGGGAGAATGGCAAATACTTCTCTAGCAATTCGAATAACACAACTGCAAACATAATCTTGATAAAGTGCCAAATAATTAGTTACACCCATTTTCTTTCGAGAGACTTTATTTGTTGATGTTAGAGTCAACGTTTCTTTAGGCACGACATCCTCATTCCCGACAGTAAAATTCACGATGAGTTCATTGGCATGAATATCAAAACTTAAATGGCTCCCAAAACTTTCGATATCATCAAATGGTGCATAATCAGTTAAGGCGATAGTCCAAACATTGCTATCACCATTCAAAATTCTAGGAGCAATATCTTTTAACCTTTGCTTTTTTTGATGGATTGTAAGATCTAATTCTTTAGCTTCGGGTATGCGCTCTTCAATTAGTAATTTCTTAGCCGCAACACGATTGAAAAGTTTGTCACGCCAAGTAGGTTTGTAGTTAGCTATTTCATCCATAATAGATGTTACATTAGGACCTTCATTTAACAAGTACGATATGTCCTCTGTAGCAACTAAGTGCCAATCGACATTATCTGCTACTTCTAAATGAACAGAAGTTAGCATAGCGACGTATGCATTGTGTTTTTCGACTTCTTGTATGTTTTGTGACATGTCAGGTACTACAACGTTAGTAGACTCATAAGCGACTCTCTGTGGTCGTTTTTTTCTTTTGGTCGTTTGTGAGGTAGAGTAGGAAAGTCCCGTGCCAGGAAGGGAAATAGAATTTGTCTGTCTACCATTCCCGAATGTAGTACGTGCATATTTATTTCCTACAGTTAAACTAGTACCTCTTTTACCAAAATTCACTTTCACACCAGGAGCTATTTTGACACTTTTTCTAAAACGAAATCCCATTTACGCAAACCTCCTTATGTAGTTTAATTTGTCAGGCTACAACTTTATGTATAGAAACTGATTCGAAATAGTAAGTTAATATAACTCGAAATATAAAAAAATATTTATTATCCAATATAGTATTTATTTTACATCCTAGGGTTGTGATAAAGGACATGGCGTAGCCGCATGTCCTTGTTTGTACATTATTTGGTTCTGCTGTTACTATTGAAATGTGTGAGCAGTCAATAAATGTCTATTTGGTCATCATCACTTTCTGAGAAAAGTATATGCGTGTTTTTATCATATAAAAGTACATGAAGTTTGACTGGATTTATAAAATAGAATGAATCACTATTTTCGTGTTCTTCGGCATATAATTTGCTTACACGTCCTCGGTATCCTTCTATCATAGGGTAAGGAAGTAGATATTTATTCCTTCTTTTAACACCTCTATATCCATTAAAAATCTCCCTAAATAATATAGATTGTTTCTATATCTCCCCGTTATCCTTCAAAATCTCCCACATCTTCCGGAGCTTTTCCAAGTCCTCTTCCTTCGATTTTGGTAACTCTTTGTACCATTTTTCAAGGGTAGGGTTATTGGCAAAAGCTTGAAACTCTGCTTCGTCTTTTTCTTGTTGTGAAAATTGTGTAGGTCCATCTGTATTACCAAGTAAATAATCTGTTGTTACATTTAAAGTTTTGGCTAAAAGTACAAGCATTTCATTGGAAGGAGTGCTGTGTCCATTTTCGTAGTTGCTTATCGTACCTTTAGTAGTTTGAACTTTTATTGCTAATTGTTCCTGTGTCATTTTTTTAGATTTTCTTGCTATCTTCAAACGATGGCTCAACATAATATCACACTCCCTGTACAAGTAAATTGTACTATTTTATTTAACAAAATACATAAAGAAAGTAAGAAGTATAAGAAAATCATACATCAGTATTGACGTATGAGAATCTTGTTGTTAATATGTAAGTACAAGTTATTCATACAAAAGGAGGTGTATTGTAATGAAAAACTTGAATTTAATTAATGCTAGAAAAAAGAAACAACTTACTCAAGCAGAACTAGCGAATTTATTGAAATTTGTTAGTAAAGCAACAATATCTAATTGGGAAACAGGCTATTCAAAACCGAGATTAGAGATGGCATTGACTGTTTCCGAAATTTTAGACGAAGATGTGGCTTTTTTATTTGGTTACAATGTACAAGTTTCTCATACAATAACTAGTGAGAACATATAAAAGACTGCAAGTAGATGTTATTGTGCAATGAATTAAGAATTTAAAAGATTCTACACAAGAGCGCACAAGAACGTTTGATTACTAAAAAAACAAATGGGTTAAAACTTGTTGAAGGTGGTGCCAAGTGACTGTGATTAAAAATGAAATGGACATTACTCAATTAGTACTCGAGAACGCTGGTCTTTCTAAAAAGGAACTATTAGAAAGGTACGACCAAATAGTACAAGCCACCATTAGAAAACGAACACTGTATTGGGACATAGATGATCTAGTTCGAGAAACTAGATTTAGTAAGGCCTCATTAGAAAAATATATTCTTTGTGACCCTCGAATTAGGGAGCACCAAAGACAATTAGGCTCTAGATACAAAAGGGTTTGGTTAGCAGAACCCACAGCTAAAGTGCTCGATGAAATTTTGAATAAAGATTACTAAAAAACAACTACCCGGACAGGTATGTATAAGAGATTGGGGCAAACAATCTCATATCTCAACTATAAAGATAACTTAATAGAGAAACCATGCGTGGTAAGCATAATATGCACTTTCTGCATAAGGAGGTGATTTCATTGCATGTAGATGTTGGAGAGTTAATCAGAAAGTGCCGCAAGAAAGCAAAATTATCGCAGGAAGCCTTTGCGGAACTTATGCATACTACGCAATCAACTATCAGTCGCATTGAGCAAAATATCATCGCTTGCGAAGTTAATTTTTTAGCCAGAACTGCCGCAATTACAAATTCACAGGACACAGTAGTAGCAGCGTTATTTAGTGCAGATGCAGCTATGCAGTTTTTACAGACAGTACCCATGTTTATAGGAGGAGGGATTTTCAATTGGATCATGTAAAGAAATTGGAGCTAGAGATAGCCGCAAAGAAAGCATGCATTGAGGATTTACAAGGAGCCATGGCATTTCATAGACAGCACGGTACATACAACTTAGCAGCTGAATGTGCTTGGCGGATTAAAAAGGCAGAACATGCTATCAGACGTTTAGAAGTCCAGCTACAAGATAACAAAAATTTTGGTGGGTTAATTCAAGATTTTAGTAGACGAGGTATTTCCCTAAAGGTGGTGAAGAAACTTGCTAATGAAAATATTAAAAGTTAATAAATGGAGTAATTTGTCATTGCAAGAACGCTTAGTATCAGTAGGGAAGTGGTGGTCAGCATGGTGAAATGGCTAGTGAATTATTTGTATATGCCAGATGACGGCCGGGATCAAGAACATAAGGAGTTCTGTGTGAAATGCGGAATTGTCATGATTGCTATTGGTGTACCAATCATTATTGCTTGCTGGCAATAAAAAAGCTGCTTAATCGTTGGCGCGATTAAACAGCAGAACTATATTAGTCTCGATAATTATATCACAAAACTTGATGATTGCGAGTACGATACTCGCTCTCGTCAAGCAGTCTATAACCCGTTCCTCCCCTTGACGGATTGCTTTGCAGTTATAGGCTGCTTGATGGGATTCCATCAGAAAGTAGGTGATTGAAATGCTTATTGTGTACTTCAAGCGTTTATCAGATCAAAAAGAATTTCTATTTTTACAAGTAAAGAATACCGGGCTTGAAGGTGTCGCTAAAGATGGAGAAATTGTGACGCTGAAATTTGCAGAACGTTCCACACTTTATTCGCAGTCCTATACAAAGTAAAAACCACTGCCGCAAACAGTGGTCTGAAAAATTATTCGAAATAATAGTTACTTTGTATTTTACGCCCAAGACTTCAATAAATCAACTAGCTAGGAGGAAGAATATGCTTTTTTCCGAGAGTAATGTAAATATTTCGGCAGCATTAGCAAAAGCATGGGCTACTATTCAAACACCAAAACATAATGCAAAAGTAAATGTTCGCACCAAAAATGGTGGTTCATATACGTTTGAATACACTGATCTTAATGGCATTTTGGATGCTGTCAGACCTATATTTGTTCAAAATCATTTATCCATCATTCAGAACAGCTATACAACCGTTGAAGGGAATTTAACAATGGCTTGTGTAGAAACCATATTTCTGCATGAATCAGGAGAGTATGTGAAATCTTATCCACTCAAATTTCCAGCAGCCAATAGCATGCAAGATTTCGGTGGTCAGATTACTTACATGAAGCGCTATAGCTTGTCGGCTATGTTAGGGCTTGCTACAGAGAAGGACGATGATGCAAATGGAGCGAGCGGAAACGATTACCAATATATGAATCAAGCTCCTCCAAAACAGCAAAATAACAGTGGTCAGCCACAGCAACAAAAAAATCAACCTAACCAAACAGGTTTAAGGACTCAAGAACAATTTAATGAAATAGCAAAATTATTGAGTGAAGTTGCTACAGCATATGGTTCAGATCCTAATACCGTTTATAACGGTTCTATGCAGAGATGTAAAATTCCTGATAAGAATTCGGATTTATTAACAATGAAAGAAGCGGATAGCTTAATTCAATATTTACGCGCTATCAAGATGCAAGTGCCTCAATGAATTCTGTACCGCACCGAGTGTTGTTGCCACTATGGATTTTTGAACAGGCGGCAGGTGATGAAAAGGAAGTATATCGCCTTGTACGCCGGTACATATGGCAGGGCTACCCTGATTACAAGTTGATCGAAATCAAAGGCAGTTTTGCCATTTGTAAGCGAACAGATGGATTTTTATAAGGAGGGCAAACCAAATGTTTACAACAGGAAATACAACAGTAGATGCGATTGGACAGATGCATTTAGAAGGGAATGTCATCCCACACACTTGGTATGAAAACATCCGATTAAGCACAGGTAAGCCTGATTTAATTGCTATTACTTTACTAAGCGAAATTGTTTATTGGTATCGCCCTACACATGTGAAAGAAGAGGCATCAGGGCGTTTATTGGGCATAAAAAAGAAGTTTAAAGCGGATACGTTACAACGTTCTTATGATAGCTTTGTCGAACAATTTGGCTTTAGCAAAAAACAAGTCAGAGAAGCCATGGATCGTTTGGAGCAACTTGGTTTAATTACTCGTGATTTTCGGACAATCACATCCAATGGAACAAATTTATCCAATGTATTATTTATCGATTTGAACATAGGACTTTTAGAGGGTATTACCTTTTTAGGTAATAGGGTGTTACCCAAAAAGGTAACAGGGTATTGCCCAAATGGGAAAGAGGGTGTTACCGATATGGGCAATAGGGTATTACCCAAACGGGAAACACCTATTGCCCCTGAGGGTAATACGTATACAGAGATTACTACAGAGATTACAAATACAGAGATTACTAAAAAGAATACTAGTCGCAAACGGGTTTACGACGAATCTTCTGTTGAATATCAATTAGCAAATAGGCTTTATGAAAAAATTCTTGCTAACGATGCCAATTTTAAAAAGCCAAATTTGAATAGCTGGGCTAATCATATTCGTCTCATGATGGAACGAGATCAACGGACTGCTCAACAAATTGAATACTTAATTGACTGGTCACAAAACAACAGCTTCTGGCAATCAAATATTCTTTCAACCAAAAAACTACGTGAAAAAGCAACCACATTAATCCTTCAAATCAAAGGGGAAAGGGAGAAAGCTAACGGAAGTATTCCTCCGCAATATCAACGGGTGCGGAGAGAGATTGTTCCACAATGGTTTAAAGAGCGGCAACTTGAAAAACCACAAAATGGAGAAATCATCGAATCATCAATACTTATTACGGATGTAGAGGCGGAGCCGTCGGAAGAACAGAAAGCTTACTTTGAAGCAGAACGACAAAAAATCTTAGCAACGTTAGGGAAGGTGGAAGAAAAATTTGAGCAGACATGAAGAGCATATGAAAATGCGTGACCATTTCGCCAAGGTTGCTCAGGCAAAAGGTACTTTTACTAATGGCACTGACCAAGCACTGGTACGGGCAGTGACACATGATGAAGTAGCGAAGCGTATTAACCAGCTTGTCAGTGAGTATCAGTTCCCGCTTCCAGTCCTACAAGACGTACAGAAGCGGTTAAGTGACAGCAACTGTACCCATTATGCAATGCAACAACTTAGATATTTAGAAAACAATGTGCATGCTGGCATCGCCAAAAAAAGGGAGGATTAAAACAAATGATTAATCGTGTCGTATTAGTTGGCCGTCTTACAAAAGATCCTGAGTTACGTTACACACCGAACGGTATTGCATCTTGCCGCTTCACAGTAGCCATTAACCGTACATTTGCCAATCAAAATGGTGAGCGTGATGCAGATTTTATTAACTGCCAAGCTTGGCGTAAAGCAGCTGAAAATCTAGCAAACTATCAGCGCAAAGGGACACTGATTGGTTTAGAAGGTCGTATTCAAACGCATAGTTACGAGGATCAGAATGGACAAAGGGTTTATACCACAACGGTTGTAGCGGACAGTATCCAATTTTTAGAGTCACGTAGTCAAGCTAGTGGTCAACAGCAGCCTAATTCATATTCATCACAACAGCAACAGCCTCAATATGGCGGACAAGCTTATGGCAACAACCAGCCAAATTATGCCGGCGGGCAATCACAGCAACAATTCGGTGGTCCTATGCCAGGGCAAGGTGTTTATCAGCAAAATCAGCCGCCTATGAATCAATCTAGCTATACAAGAGTAGATGAGGACCCATTTGCGAATAGTCGAGGACCGATAGAAGTGTCTGACGATGATCTGCCATTTTAGGAGGCTGATAGGATGAGTCGTTGTAAAAGATGCAACAGACCCTTAAAAAATGGGGAATCCATTGTACGACAGTATGGGATTACTTGTTGGAAGCGGCACTTGGATGAACTAGAGCAAGAATTTTTGAAAAATCAGCTCACTATCTATGACGTGTTAGAAGCGGAAAATCAAGAAGAAATGAGGACACAGGATGTTTCATAATCAATCTACTAAGCAGCGTGCGAAATCAGTAACACATGCTAACCGTGGCAAGTATTTAGAACGTGTCATTGATATGGCCAACACAAGATATCGTAATGCGGGATTAGCTGATATTCGTAAAATTCCAACGCCTGTACAAATTACAAAAGATAAAGGCTCCCAAGTAGAAGGACGGAAGGAAAAACCTGAATGGGTGGACTATGCAGGTGTCTGTAATGGACGAGCAGTGGTATTTGATGCAAAGGAAACGAAGGGCAAAAGTTTTCCGCTCCAAAACTTACATGATCATCAATACGAACTGCTCCGCTCCTGGTACGAAAAAGGCGCTATCACCTTTCTGCTTGTGTATTTCAGCGAGTTGGATAATTATTATCGCTTACCATTTCCACCGCTCCAAGCAGCTTGGCAGACAGCTAAAAATGGTGGGCGCAAATCGATTCCACTTGAAATATTTGTGGAACATGCAAGCGAAGTTGTATCGATGGACGGCTATACTTTGCACTACTTGTTGCCATTTATCGAAAGCAGGTGGTGAGGATGTTACAGGGAAAATGTGTTGATACGGGCGGCTCTACTAATCTTACAAAAGGTGAAGTGTACTATCTTATCCCACACGGCGGTCAAGCATATTGTGCTAGCCGCTTCCCTCGAGCTGGATCTCACTTTGGAGCCTATCAAAAGAATCACTTTGAGCTAGTGGATGTTGCTATTGATGTGCCAGCTCAAGTACTTAATAAATATTTGGCCCGTGTAGTGAAGCCACCATCGCATTTTTATCTGATCGATGAGGAATACATCATTACGGAGCCAAGAGCAGATGGTTACTACAGTGTGTTTTTTAAGCATCGTCCAGATGGTCCTCCAATTGGCGCATATAAACGTACGGAATGTTTTGAACGTATTGTGCTTTTTGAAGAATCAGCAACAGACATAGCTAGTGTATTAGAAGCGGCTACGGTGAACGAAAAGCTGGAAAAGGTGCAAGAAAAGGTAGAAATGGTGAACGATATGCCTGAAATAGTGAATGTACCTGTAAAAAATCAAAAGTATGAGCAGTTGAGTTTATTTTAGGAGGGATAGAAATGAATGAGCAGTTAAGCTTCCGTGATGAATTACGAAAGCAAGAAATAGAACGCCCATGGTTTTTACAAGCAAGTTCTGCACCGGTTGTCCGATTTGAAGGAAATCGATCAGAGCGAAATTTACCAAAAGGATCATTGTGTTTTGTTAATGGTTGTAAATCAGGAGATTTTGATACCCATGTTTGGACCCGAAGTAAAAGTTCATTTGTCGATTACTTAGATTTAGTACCCATGAAAGTAGTTGACTTTACAGAGGAAGAATTGACACGAAAATATCCAAAAATGTGGGAGCATGTACGAATTATTTCAAATGCAACACTACAAGTTGTAGACGAAGGATTACTTTCTGTCATTGGACCACAATGGTGTGAATTAACAGAGAAACTTTCAAAAGGTGGATATACCCAAAATCGGAGAGTGGATATGCTAACTAGTCATTTCGAAGGTTACAAACCAGCACGTCTATTGGTCTACAAAGACGAATTAGAGGAGAACACAAATGAAAGCAATCACAATTAAACAACCTTGGGCTACTCTTATTGCTTTGGGTGAGAAGCGGTTTGAGACACGCAGCTGGCAGACGAAATACCGAGGTCCCATTGCTATTCATGCTGGTAAAACAATGGATAAGGAATATTGCGAATATCCGCCAATTAAGAGAGCGCTTCAAAGACATGGAATTGAAAAAGAAGATTTACCACTTGGAGTTGTCATTGCTACCACTGAATTAGTTGAATGTCATTTGATACCGAACGAGTTAAGCGTTGCTGGCATTGAATTCGGAAAAAAATTAGAGGGTGACGAACTGTACTATGGTGATTTTATGGATGGTCGGTATGCATGGGAGCTGAATACAGTGAAAGTTTTACTTGAGCCAGTGCCAGCTAAAGGACAATTGAGCTTGTGGAATTGGGATAATGGGAGCAAGTGAAAGATTTTGTACAGGAGGGTTGCATTTTATGTGTGAAAAAATTTGCTGGACTTGTGGTCATTATGCTTTTGGTTGCTTTGTAACAGGCGAATACAATAAAACAGTTCAGGTAGATGGCTCATGTAATAAATGGTGTCCAGAAGGAACGCAGGGCACTGTGACAGACTATGGTTACGATGATGGAAAAAACGAAGAGTGGTTAAAAGACGATATGTCTAATCTTTAATTGAAAGATTTTGTTCAGAAACGAAGGGAGAAAAACAATGGATAAAAAACAGGAGCTTGTTAATGCAATCATTGAAAATCCAGAACGTAGATTAATTGTTATGTATTCTTCAGAAGGTAATCATGACTACTCATACACAGTTGGAGAAATCGAGAAAGTCGAAGTTACTGAATCAACTACTCACAATGAAGAACGAGTTTATTTTAGTGATGAATACGAGGAGTTGTTAGAAACTATAGAAGAAGATATTTACACAGAACTATATGGCGATAAAACAATAAATGATGAAGAAGTTGCAGAAATAGAACGGTTAGCAAAAGAAGAAATTAAAAAATATACTTGGGAGCCTGTAATAGTGGTTTATGTTGGAAGCTAATCGAAAGAAATTACACAGTAAATAAAAAAAGCCGCAGCGTCATCACAAGTTACAGCTTATATTTTTATATTTATTTTTATTAAAAATTTGTAATACCAGTACAAAAATAGATAAGGGAACAAATACGAGAAAAATGTAAGGTAGACATTCCAACCGTTCTCGTAAACTACTCTTCCGAAATAAAAGAAAATCGTTTCTAAGAAAGTAGTGAACAACGACATTAAAAAGATAATCAAATATGGTCTGTTTAATTTTTTAATGAAGTAGACTAAGTAACATCCCAATACTGGGTATATTCCTAAATCAAAAGGTAATGAAGCTATATGTTTCTGATTAGGAAAAGGTAGTACTTCCCAAAAATTAAAATAAAAACCTAGGGCATTTACTATATAAGCAGAAACACTACAGTATGGAGCAAATAATAAGAGTAACATTTTATCTCTCTTATAGAGGTGCAGTATACCTATAATCCAAGGAATTAGAAAGGCCAAAAGTAGATGTAGGATCATTTTTTTCTTTCCTTTAGTTTTTATTATAAATATGTACTTAATCGCTTTTTATTAAACAGTGTGAGTTTACTGAACAATGTGAACAAAGAAACTAAAAAAGGGTCACATAACTGGTAGTGACCCTAAGTAATTTGGAGGCCGTGACGGTCAACCAACGCCACAGCAAGTGCGTGCGATACACTCGATATTAAAATGTGTAAAATAAGGTTTCTTATACATTTTTGCAAAGAAAAACCCCAGTTTTAAACTGGGGAAACGGTTTGTCAGGTAAAAATATTATTTTTCTGGATAATCTACATGTAACGGCGGTGGAACTAACCAACCTTTATTTTTATTAAGACGAAGTAGTTTAGCACCGATTAGAGCTTTTGCTGCATGGAATTGACCATACATTAAAGCGATATCTTCACGAGTGGAAGTACCCATTGCTTGACTGCATGCAACTAACCCAGCTGCTAGATCAGCACTAAGAGCAGCACTAATTTCTGGATCATTAAATTTAGCACCTGCAGGGATATCTTCCATTCTTGCTACTGGTCTTTCTGGAGAAGCAGGAGGTAAAGCAATTCCATTCGTTTTTAGAATCTTTTCTAATTGCTTTACTTCATCCCTACAAAGTTCAATTATATCTTCAAGAATTTTTTTAAGATCTTCGTCACCAGCGTGATTATAAAACGTTTGATAGCCAGAAATTATACCATAATCTGTGATCAAATTTGTCCAAACGGCAAATACTTCGCCGTAATGTAACGGTTCATCTTTTGGATTTCCACCTAGAATACCCATACTTACACCATCCTTTTCTTATTTTAGCTAAAGCAAGGATAGTATGGTTAAAATTTAAAAAATAATTCATTACTGAACAATATGAACAAATAATGAAATGGGGTTAAATATATGGGAGCAATAATAGGTGGGAACCCAAATTGCGGGAAAACTACAGAGTTAATAAAAAAATCAAGTGAAGAATGGTTGTATATCGTTGTGGCTAATAAGGAACAAGCGTACAACATAGCAAGAATGGCAGAACATATGAATTTAGATATTCCATATCCAATTACTTTTGGTGAGTTACCAATTAAGCCAGGGAGCCGTATAAAAGGTGTGTTAATTGATGAAGTGGAGCAACTTTTGATGAATGTTTTAGGTAGGCCAGTAATAGCAATGTCTACATCTTATAAAATGGTTAAATTGGATTCGCTGATAAACGAATGAACAATATGAGGATTTTGCATAGGAGGAAGAAAATAATGTTTTCTATTACTCGTAAAGATGAAGCGAATTTTCCAAAATTTAAAAACCACCTAGAAGCTAGAGAGTATTTTCAAAAGCGCTATGGTGACAGATATAATTTAGGATACTGGGAATATATAGAAGGTTGGAGGAGAGTCTATTTCGACGATTTGGACGGGCAACCGGTGCAAATTCGTGAAGATGGATTTGTTCATGTAGTTTATTAAAAAAAGCTGTAGTGTCGACACACACTACAGCCCTCAAATTGGTTCCTGCCCTTTTTTAAGTTCAGTCAGATAATTGATTATATCATAGGGGGCAAAACTATGACACAACAGACATCTATCGAACAAATCAACACATCTGAAAACGGTGTATACATCGTACAAGATGGAATAATTACACCGCTAAAACCAAAACCATTTGGGCAAGACACAATCATTTGGCACAATGGTCAAGTACTTGATGTGGAGCGGGCTGAACGTATACGTATTAAAAAAACAAAATAATCGTCCTTACGGAAAAACCGATGGACACTAGTAGTTGTTGGCAATTATGTCAGCTCTATTAGTGTCCTTTTTATTTTTACATAGAATAGAAAGGAAGATGGCCATGTACTTTCCAGATTTAATCGAAGAATATAAACGATCTCTTAAAGAGTTAAAAGTAGCAGGAGGGTGTCTCAGTATGATGAAAGATATGCAGGAAGCTATTAAATGGATGGAAACAGGCTATGATCCAGCAGAGTATAGAGCCGCTACACGTACAGATGTTTATGTTATGGACCATCATTTAATGCAAGACCTAATTACGTATGTCGATAGTGATAATATGACTCCTAGTGTACTTGCTGAGGTCATTGATTATAATTACGACAATTCTGCAGTTAAAGAAATAGAAAGAATGTTTAATGTTAAAGATACAGCTAATCAAGCTTTGGCCGGTTTAACGGAAAATGAACGTACCGCTTTCATTATGATACGAGCCGAGCAAATGACCTTTAGTAAGGCTGCCAAAATACTAGGGGTAAATCGTGGTACCGTGCAAAATTATGTGAAACGTGCGGAATCTAAAATTGCAGACAATATTAGTAAAGAAAAACTTTTTTTATATGCTGTATAAAGTTTGTCGTACAAATGCCTATATAGTAGATAAAGTTTTTTAGGAGATATTTCAGTCACTTTCATTATGAACGTGGCTTTCTTATTTTAAAAGGGGGCTAGTAGATGAAAATAATTAAACTACCAGTAGAGAAAATAAATCCCGCTCCATACAACCCAAGAGAAGAGCTTAAACCAGGTGATCCAGAATACGAAAAGTTAGCAAGGTCAATAAAAGATTTCGGTTATATTGATCCTCTCATCTGGAATGAACGAACTGGTAACCTAGTTGGCGGTCATCAAAGGTTTAATGTGCTTTTAGCAGAAGGCCATACCGAACTTGAAGTATCGGTTGTTGACTTTTCAGAGGAGAAAGAAAAGTTTGCTAATCTTGCTTTGAATAAGGTAAGTGGTAATTGGGATGAGGAAAAGCTTGCTGATCTTTTGTTTGAGCTTGAAGGAAGTGAATTAAATCTTGGAAGCGGCTTTGACCAAAAAGAGATTGAATCACTAATAAAGCAATTCACTGAACAAGATGATGAAACAGTGGATTTTTTCAACCAAGAACTTTCATTAGAATCCTTTGACGAGGAAAAATTTGATTGTAAATGTCCTAAATGTGGTTTCGTATTTGATATGAAGGAGCATCGAAATGAGTGAGTGGAATTGGTCCCTAAATGATTTGAAAAAGGTGGAAAAGAATAACCTCAAAGTGTTTAGCTGCTTTTCATGTGGTGGAGGTTCAACGATGGGTTACAAATTAGCAGGTTTCGATGTAATTGGAAACGTTGAAATAGATCCTGAAATGATGGGAATATACAAGAATAATCACAATCCTAAATACTCGTTTTTGATGGGTGTACAACAGTTTAAACATATCCCTAACAATGAGTTGCCAGAAGAATTATTCAATATTGATATTTTAGACGGATCACCGCCCTGCAGTGTTTTTTCTACAGCAGGCAAAAGAGAAGCTAAATGGGGAGCAGCACACCATTTTAGAGAAGGACAAGCAAAACAACATCTTGATGATCTATTCTTTGATTTTCTTGAGGTAGCAGCAAAATTACAACCTAAAGTTATAATTGCTGAAAATGTAAAAGGCATGATTATTGGACAAGCAAAAGGCTTTGTAACTCTAATTGTAAAAGCCTTTGAGGAAATCGGTTATAAGTTACAAATGTTTTTACTGAACAGTGCAACTATGGGTGTTCCTCAACGCCGTGAGCGAGTATTTTTTATCGCACACCGCAGAGACTTACAGTTACCTAAGCTTGAAATGTCGTTCAATGAAAAGCCGATATTATACAAGGAAATTCGTTCTGGTAGAGGAAAGCCGCTTAATCAAACGACTACAACGTATAAGAGATGGTTGAAAAGGCGTCCCGTTGATAACAACATTGGCGATATTACGAAGCGAACTGAAGGTAAAGATAGTTCCTTTAATACCATTCTAGTTAAAGACAGCAAAGTTCCATATACATTGGCTAGTAATTCACAGATCATCAGATATGATGAGCCTTTTTTTATTAGCAGAATGGATGTTATTCGAATTCAAAGTTTTCCTCATGATTATGATTTTGGGAATGCTGATACTCAATATGTATGTGGAATGAGCGTTCCGCCAGTGATGATGAAGAAAATAGCTGAACAAGTTTATCTTCAATGGTTGAAATAAAAAAGAGAGGTGCGCTAACACCTCCCTAAAAATGGGTGCCGAATATCGGCAGAGATAGCGTTACACCGTGCACGGTTTTTTCTCAATGCGCTATCTCACTTTCATTATATGTGAAAGGTCGGTAGGAGGCAATGAAAAACAGAACAAACGTTCCTTTCGGTGAGGAAGAAAAGTCACTTTTATTACTACAACATGAAATAGAAGTATCAGAAAACATCAATGAATCAAAAGAAAAGTACCGCAAAATTGTTCAAGCAGGTATTGCTCAATGGATTAAGGATTTCAGAAGCGGTCACATCAAAGTGAATACAGTTGATGATTTGAAAAAACTAATCGAGCTCGACATCAACTTGCTGAAGGATGAGGATCTATGAAAACAAACTCAACTCAATAGATGGAGGTGGTGTTAATGCAGGATGGCTGAAAACTATGAATTAGCTTATGAAGATTATAAAAATGGCATGAAGCAAAAGGACATTGCTGCTAAGTATAATGTGTCCATAAATACCGTTAAGAGTTGGCAACAGCGAAAGTGGAAAGAGATGGACAACAATGCTGACGCCGACCAAAAAGTATGCACACCAAATAAAAAAAGTATGCATACCAAATCAGGAGCACCAAAAGGTAATAAAAACGCTGTAGGCAATGCAGGAGGCGCACCACGGGGCAATAGCAATGCTAAAGGTAACAAAGGTGGTTCCGCTCCAACAGGCAATAAAAATGCGGTCACAACAGGCGAATATGAAACTATTATGTGGGACTACCTTGACGATGAAGAAAAAGAAATCTTTGAATCCATCGAAACGGACCCACTTTTTCAAATTGACATGACAATTCGTGAATTATCCATAAGGCAGCGCAGGATGATGAAGCGGATTAAAAAAGTTGAAGATGGACTCTCCGAAACACAAAAAAGAGTCCTACAACAATTAAGGAAAGTTAAAGAGGCCGCTCCTGGAACTGATGGAAAAACAGTCACAGTGATAAAAGAGCGGATGGTAACGGTAGAAATAGATGAAACCAAATTTAGGGCCATAGATGATATTTTAAATATTGAGGAAGCTCTAACAAGGATTACTAATCAACTTGTAAGGGCAATTAAACAAAAGCATGATATTGAAAAGTCTATTCTTGAGCAACAAGTGAAGCTTGAACAGATGCAGTTAAACGTTGAAAAAACCAAAACAGACATTGAACTAACTAAGATAACAATTCGCAAAGAAAACGGTGAGGGCGAAGATGAATACGAGGATGATGGCTTCTTAGAAGCCTTAAAAGGGACGGAAGTGGATTGGGATGAGTAAACGGAAGAAACCCGCTCTATTCAAATTCAAACCGTTTAGCAAGAAGCAACTCAAAGTACTCAAATGGTGGCAATCTGATTCCCCTCACAAGGATAAAGACGGCCTTATTTGTGATGGTTCTGTTCGTGCTGGTAAAACAATCGTTATGTCTCTATCGTTTGTTATGTGGGCAATGGAAACATTTGATGACGAGAATTTAGGCATGGCTGGTAAAACAATTGGTTCATTCCGGCGAAACGTTTTCAAACCATTGAAGCGGATGTTGCAGTCCCGTGGCTATAAAGTAAAAGAATATCGTTCAGAAAATATGTTCACCGTCACTCGAAATGGCAAGGTGAACTATTTTTATATTTTCGGTGGAAGAGATGAGGCATCACAAGATCTTATCCAAGGGATTACTCTCGCTGGAATGTTCTTTGACGAAGTAGCACTGATGCCTCAATCATTTGTTAACCAAGCTACAGCTCGATGTTCTGTTGATGGAGCTAAGTTTTGGTTTAACTGTAACCCCGCTGGACCTTATCATTGGTTTAAATTAGAGTACTTAGACCAGTTAGAAGATAAGAATATGCTCCATCTTCATTTTACGATGGATGATAACCTATCGCTTTCGCAACGCATAAAAGATCGTTATAAGCGAATGTATAAAGGGGTCTTCTATCAACGATTTATTCTTGGTTTATGGGTACTTGCAGAAGGTATCATTTACGATATGTTTGATGAAGCCATGCACAGTGTAAAAACAGAACCACGGAAATACTCTAAATACTATGTAAGTGTCGATTACGGGACACAGAACCCTACAACTTTTGGTTTGTGGGGTTATTTTAATGGTGTATGGTACAAGGTTAAAGAATATCATTATGACGGTCGTAAGAGGAGTAAACAAAAGACGGACCAAGAGTATTATAAGGACTTATTGGACTTCATTGATGGTGTCCAAAATTTCCAAGGTGTTATAGTTGACCCGTCCGCTTCTTCGTTTATCACACTTCTAAAACAGAATGGTATACGTGTGATAAAGGCAAAAAATGATGTATTAGAAGGTATTAGAAACGTTGGTAATGCGCTTATTAATGGTTTAATCAAATATAACGATTGCTGCAAGGAAACTTTCCGAGAGTTTTCATCTTACATTTGGGATGAAAAAGCGGCAGATCGTGGCGAGGATAAGCCAGTAAAACATAATGACCACCAGATGGATAGTGACAGATATTTTGTTAATACAGTTGTGTTCAAAAAAGGCGGTTTATCCGTTCTAAAGTGAGGTGATTAAATGCTAATTGAGGATTTATATAGACCACGTTGGCATGAACAGATGGAGGAGGTGATAAAACGAATGGTAGAAAGCGTTATTAAAAATGAACAAGTGATAATTAATGAGATCAAGGATTGGGAAAACTCATCGAAGCGTAAGCTCATGTTAATTGGAGATATGTATTACAAAAATAAGATGGACATTGAAAAAAAGACGCGTGATGCAGTGTGGAAGTCTAATATAAAGCTGATACATGGCTATGTGAAGAAACTTGTAGATCAAAAGGTTGGGTATACACTAGCAAAAATGCCATCTGTGACTAGTGAGAATACAGAGTATCAGAAAAAGCTAAATGACATATTTGATGCAGGCATGATTAACCGCTTGCGTAAAGTAGGTAAAGAAGCCATAAATAAAGGCGTTGCTTACCTGCATCCGTACTTTAATGAAGATGGTGATCTTAGCTTTATGAGGTTTCCTGCCGAGCAAATCATACCGTTTTATACTGACTCAGAAAATATGGAAATTGAGTCGTTTTTGCGAGTGTTTGAAACTAATCATTATGAAGGTACAACCAAAAAGACGCTGAAAAAGGTAGAACATTATCACAGGGAGGGTATTAGTCACTTCGTATTTGAAGGTTCAACTCTTATTTCTGATATTCCAGCAGGAGGGGAACAAGGTTATCATTTTTTATTAGGTAATCAACCGGCTTTGTGGGAAAAGATACCTCTTATCCATTTCAGGTATAACGAAGAAGAACAACCTTTGGTTGAACAAATTAAGTCATTAGTTGATAACTACAACACTCAAGCATCAACAAATGCCGATGTACTTGCTGATATCCCAAATTTCATTTACAAACTAATTAACTATGGTGGGGCTGATTTAAAAGAATTTATTAATGATCTTAATATTTATCGTGTGGTCAAAACAGATGAAAATGGTGATGTTGGCAAATTGACAGCAGATATACAGACCGAAGCCAATGAGAAGGAACTTGAACGCACTCGTAGAGCCATTTACGAGCTTGGGCGTGGAGTTGATACATTACATGAAAATCTGGGCAATGCATCAGGAGTGGCACTCAAATTCCGCTACAGTGATTTAGATATGGATTGTAATATCTTAGAAAATGAAATGCAGTCAAGTATCGAACATATGATGTGGTTTGTTACTCATTACTTGGTTATGGTTGGTCAAGGTGATTTCACAAATGAAAAAATTAAGTTTGTATTTAATCGTGACATTATTATTAATGAAGTAGAAGCGGTTGAAATGTGCGAGAAGTCAGTAGGGATTATTGATGATCAAACCAACCGTGAAAATCATCCATGGTACACGCCAGAAGTTGAAGACAGGTTAGCCAAACAAAAAGAAGAAGAGCAGAAAGAGATAGATGAGTACCAAGAGGCTTTGGAGAAACAGCGCCAGTCTCAATCGGAAGTGACTGACAATGAGTAAGTATTGGGAAAATCGTGCTGCACAACGTGAATTGGAATCACAGCTTATTGCCAGTAAGTACCTTGCTCGTATGGAAGAACAGCTACGCATGGCACAAGTGAACATCATACAGCAGATTGAGGTGTTTTATTCTCGTTATGCTATTGATAATAAGATTTCCTATACAGAGGCTAAGAAGTATTTAACGGCCAAAGAGTTAAAAGATTTTCGTAATATTACATTGCAGCAATACAAAGCTCTTTCCTTGTCAGGGAATCCAGAATACGATCGTATATTAGAGGCAATTGGCTATCGTGCCCGTATCTCTAGATTAGAGATGCTCCATTTACAGATTCAATTGCAGATGCTTGAGTTATATGGTGGTGCGAAAGGGTTACAGGCTTATACGTATACAGGTTTAACAGAAGTATACGAAAACTCTTATTATAAAGGTTTATATGACATTGCCACATTCACTGCTGTTTATCAGCCTGTCACTAGGTTAACGGATAGCGTTATGAAAGAAGTACTCACCTATAACTGGTCAGGTAAGGAGTTTTCAAAGCGCATTTGGGGCCATGAAGCGGCAACTATGGTTACGATTAGAAAGGAGTTAGAAAAGGCTTTTATGCAAGGCCGCTCCCTTAGTAAAACATCAAGGGCAATCAGCAAAGCTACTGACGTGGTATTAAGTAGAGCAGAGACACTGGTAAGAACAGAAGCTAACTTCTTTCATAACATTGCCGCTAATAACTCATACATTGAAGCGGATCTGGAACGTTATCAAATCCTTGCTACTTTGGACAATCGCACATCTGAAATTTGCCAAGAGCAGGATATGAATATTTACTTTGTGAAGGATTACAAGCCAGGTACTAATGCACCTCCATTTCATGCGCGATGCAGAACTACGACGATTCCATTTTTTGATGAAGCTGAGTATATGGCTTATGAAACACGAAATTCTGCTAACGGTAGGATTAAGAAAATGAACTATAAAGAATGGGAAACGAAGTACGTCCTATAAGTTTATCGTCTTTTTTTGCGCTTGTAGACGTTAAAGAGCAAGTGTCTAATACCTAACGTGTCGTTGCACGTAAAAAACGAATTAGGAGGAAAATAGACATGAATAAAGATCAATTAATAGCATTAGGCTTATCAGAGGAACAGGCACAATCGGTTTTAGATGGTTTTGGTCAAATGGTTCCCAAAAGTCGATTGGATGATAAAATCCAAGAGCTTAAAACAGCTAAGAACACCATCACAAAGTACGAAACAGATTTAGAGGAATTGAAACCGAAAGCAGCAGGCAACGAGGCTTTATTACAACAAATTCAACAATTGCAAGACGATAATAAAACAGCTAAAGATCAATATGAGGCAGAGCTTGCGGAAACGCGCTTAACAAGTGCGGTTAAACTTGCCCTAACTGGTAAGGTACAAGATTTAGATATTGTATCAAGCTTACTTGATAAATCAAAAATTGAATTAGATGAACAAGGCAATGTAAAAGGTGGCCTTGACGAACAATTAACGACTTTAAAAGAATCGAAGTCGTTTTTATTTGTGCCTGAAACCGAGGAAAGAACGCTACCTAAGGGAACTAAACCAGGTGAAGGTAGATCGAGTGACAAACCTATTTCTATAGGTGCTCAATTTGCACAACAAGCCAATGAACAATCAAAAAGCACAGAAAAAACACCTTGGGATTAAGAAAGGAGAATTAATATGTACGCAAAAAAACAAAACGTTAGTCAAGTTAATTTCTTAGCAAGTTCACGATTTCAAGCATTTACAACGCAAGTGGAACAAACAGGTGTAACGGCAGATGAGAATGGACGAAAAATCGTTCCCGCTGGCACTGTTTACCCTGCAAATGATGCAACTGCAAAAGGTATCTTGTTGCACGATGTGGATGTAACAAATGGTTCGCAAGCAGGTTCACTTATTGTTGAGGGCTATGTTATTGCAGAACGTTTACCAACCGCTCCTACACCAGAAGCAAAAGCAGCTATGCAAGAGATTAAATATCGATAAAAAATACATTCAGAAAAGAGGATATAAACAATGCCAAACGTATTAGAATTATTTAATCAACGTGAAGTTTTAAATTACTTACAAAACCGTGAGTATCCCGCTTTATTAGGAGCAACGTTATTCCCAGAAACCAAAAAACCAACATTAGAATTTGATTCTATTAAAGGTGCAGGCCGTACACCTGTAATCGCTTCTGTTCATGCTTTTGATACTGAGGCGGAGATTGGTTCCCGTGAGGCCAGCAAAAAGGCTCTTGAAGCGGCATTAATTAAACGTAAAATGCAATTGACGGAAAAAGAGATCATTGCACTTGAAAAACCACGAGACGAAGCTGAGAAACAATACTTAATGCAAAATGTCTATAACGATATTGATGTATTGGTTGCAGGGGTAAACGCACGTGTAGAAGCAATGCGAATGGAAGTATTAGCGAAAGGAACAGTAACTTTAGACGAAAATGGTTTAGATGCTGTTATTAACTATGGTGTTCCTACTGAAAACCAAGAGACTTTATCCGGCACATCGTTATGGACAGATAAAGACAATTCTGACCCAATAGCTGATATGCAACGCTGGGTTAGTAACTTAGCTACCCGTCCTTCACGTGCTTTAACATCAACAAAAGTCTTAGGAACACTTTTATCACATCCAAAAGTAATTTCTGCACTTTTCGGAAAGGATTCTGGTCGTGTTGCTTCACGTAATGATCTAAATGCATTTTTAACTCAATTAGAGTTACCAACTATCGCGGTATATGATGCAAAATATCGTAAGCAAGAAAAGAATGGAAAGTATACACAACATCGTTATTTCCCAGAAAATTGCTTTGTAATGTTCCCTGACGGTTCATTAGGTGAAACTTTATTTGGTCCAACCGCTGAGGAATTACGTTTAACACGTGACCCATCAATTGAAACGAATATGATCGGGAATGTTTTAGCTATGGTCTATGAAGAAAATGTAGATCCAGTGAGTACCTGGACCAAAGCTGTAGCGACTGCTATTCCGTCTTTCCCAGTCGCAGATGAAGTATTCCAAGCACAACCGATTGCATAAGGGAGGACTCGAATTGAAAACTTTAGTTAGAGTAAAAAAGGGCAGCTTCCCAGTACGTTACAACAATGAGAAGTACAATGTTGGGGATGAGTTTGAGGTGCTTAATGAACATGCAAATCACTCGCGTTTTGAAATTTTAGGTGAAATTGAGCCACCTAAAAAACGAAGTACAAAAACCACGCCTACTGAATAGGAGGTATGATCTTGAATGTATTCAACATGGTAAGAAGTAAAATACCAATTGAACAAGTTCCTGATGAAGAATTACTTTTCAAAGTTGAAGAAGTATCGCAAACTATTAAAACTTATTGTAACCGTGAGGACATACCCAACGAATTGAGATTTGTTCATACAAACATGGTAATAGACGTTTTGACGCAAGAAATAAAGGATAAAGAACCTTCAAATTCTATGGTAGCGAAATCGGTTAAAGAAGGAGATGTGAGTGTGGAGTTTGGGACTACCACGACAGCAAGTGAGCAGTCCACAATGATTATTCTAGCTAACTATACATCTCAACTTAACCGCTTCCGTAAATTGAGGTGGTAGTATGGACATCCGAAAGTTATTGGCTACAGCAACGAAGTCAGTTGAACTTTTATATGATCGTGAGGCTATTGTGAAGCGGTATGAAGAATATGAAAAACCAAACGGTTCAACGTCCCAGAAATGGGTCACTAAACACGAAAAAATCCCTTGTCGATTATCGACAGTAGGTATGCAGACGTTAAACAATACAGCACAAGATGATGCAAATCAGATTACTTATGATGCTAAGTTATTTCTTTCATCAGAAGTTGATATTTTAGCAGGCGACGAAATAACAGTACAGCTCTTTGATGGTGAAATACTAATTATTACAGAGGAGTTTACATCCGCTAAAAAGCCTTTTTTATATGTAACCCATCAAGAAGTATTACTAACAAAGAAGGTATATGCTTAATGGCCTTTGAGTTTGATGAAGTAAAGCAACTCGCAGAAAAGATGAAAGAACTGACTATTGCTTCGGGTAAAATCCATAAGAAAGTAGCTGAAAGAGTTGCACAATTAGCCATCCGTAAGGTTAAAATGCTCACGCCAGTTGATACAGGAGATTTACGGAACAATTGGAAGTATCACATTTTAAAGCAAGGCGATACTTATAAAATAGTCATTTATAACAATGTAGAATATGCGTTGTTTGTTGAGAAAGGCCACCGTATAGTAATAGCAGGCCGTACAGTAGGCTTTGTTGACGGTCAGTTTATGTTAGAACTGACAGAACAAGAAATGGAGAGACTGGCACCCCGGATGTGGGAACGTGAAGTTGAGAAGGAGTGGAGGCGTATCTTAGGTGAGTAATGTAACAGAGGGAATTAAGACGCTTGCTATTATGCAAATACGTACTCTTTTCCCATCAATGAAAGTTTATGATAAACCGATTAAGCAGGGCTTGAAAGTACCTGCTTTTTTAGTACGTATTTTTAATGTGCATCAAGAGCGAGGAATGAAGTATCAAGCAAATCGTACCTATTCGTTTAGCATGGTTTATTTCCCTTCTACAGACGATATAGACGAGGAATGCCTAAATGTATTAGAAGTCGTGCAAAACAACTTTAAATACCTCGCTGACAGGTTTCACGTACATGAAATTGATGGTGAAATAGTAGATGAAACGCTTGTAATTAAATATCAAGTCAAAGCTTGTCTACACGACATATTAGAAGAAGTGAAAATGAGAACATTGGAGGGCGTTAATTTTGACACAAGAGACGACAAACAAAACGAACACGAAGAAGCAGCCGGAGAATAAAAAGTTCTCTAAGGTTGCTTTTTTAGAGTCCGCTTCTTCCACAAAAGCTCGTTTAGAGTATGAGGTAGTGCTTGAAGATGGTAAAACCTATACTAAAAATGAAGCTGATAAATTGGTCGATGAGTGGAAAAAGAAAGGGGTTGGAGCTTAATGGGTGGCATGTGGGAAACACAAAATAAAGCACGGCCGGATGCGTATATCAATTTTGAAACTAATAGCTTAAATACGATGGGGCTAGATTCAAATGGAGCTCTAGTAATACCTGTAATGTTCGATTGGGGAGAAGTTGGGAAGTTTATTAAACTTTCTTCTAACACTAAATTTCGGGCTTTATTTGGTAAATCACTAGACGCTATTTTACCAGTTCGTGAGGCATTTAAAGCTACTAGTAACATCTTTCTTTACAACTTAAATGGATTAGGCGAGAAAGCAAAGGCAACTGCCGAAAGTTTTACTGTAACTGCGAAATATGGTGGTACAGACGGTAACAAGATTCACGTCATTGCAACAGTAGGGTTAGATGGCTCTACAACAGTAAAAACATATTTTGATGCTATTCAAGTTGACTCTCAAAAGGTGTCAACTTTCGGAGAATTAAAATCAAATGATTATGTAATGTTGAGCGGATCTTTACCAACAGGAGATGCTACATTGACGTTGGTTGGTGGAACTACAGTAGCAGCTACAAACGAATCTTTATCAGAGTTTGCTTCTGCATTAGATACATTAAATTTTAAGGTTGTTGCTTACGGAACTGATGACAATACTACAAAAGCTTTATTGTCTTTAAAATCAAAAGAGTTTCGTGAACAGGTTGGAAAGAGGGTAACTTTTGTTACAAATAATTATAATGCTGCAGACCATGAAAGTACTGTATCCATTAAAAATGGTGTAACCCTTGATGGAGGAGAAGTATTAACTGCACGAGAGGCTGTATATTGGTTTGGAGCGGCATTCGCATCCTCAACAGTGGAATCATTAACTTACGCTAAATATCCTGGTGCAATCGAAGCCGAAACAATGACAAATGATGAAATTATTCAAGCGTTACTAGATGGCCATATTGTCTATTCATTTAACGATGATGAGGTTGTTGTGGAGCAGGACATTAATACTTTCCGTTCGTTTACAAAGGAGAAGAACCAAGATTTTCGTAAAGGTAAAATAGTCCGTGGTATGGATATCATCCACAACAATGTAAGACATATTTTCCGCAAATACTTTATTGGGAAAGTTGATAACGATAAAGATGGTAACGGACGAGATTTATTTAAGAAACAGATCATGAAATCAGTACTTGACCCTTATAAAAGATTAGGTGTTATTGGTGATTATTTACCAGAAGATATTGTAATCGGACAAGGTGATGAAAAAGATGCAGTATTTGTCGTGATGGGCATTACATTCAATGATGCTATGGAAAAATTATATATGCGAGTCGAGTGCAAATAATAAGGGGGTAAAACTCAATGGCAGCAAACGTTATGCAAACAAAAGACGCCATGTCCTCACGTGAGGGCTTGGTGTTTATTAATATTGAGGGTCGAACATTTGAAATAGCTGAAATTCTAAAATTTAAAGCAGAAGTAGAATACAACAAAGTTGAAGTAAAGCGGTTAAATGCTCGTATGGAAGGTTCAAAGATTGTAGGAGCAAAAGGTGTAGGTGAAATGACGATGTACTACCATCGACCAGAGGTTCGAGCAATGGCTATGGATTATTTACGTTCTGGTAAATCACCTATGTTTGATGCAACGATTATCAATGCGGACATTACAAGTGCAGCCGGTAAACAAACCGTTGACGTTCGCAATATTGTTCCTGATAAAACACTACTAGCAATGTTAGACGCTGATAGTGCTGACACATTAAAAGACGAATTTCCATTCACATTTGACGATTTTGAAATCTTAAACCAATTCAATGTTATCCAATAAGGAGGAACCTATAAATATGAGTAACTTTAAAGCATTCATGAAAGAAAATGTACGCCAAGCTGAACCAGTGGAGCTAAAATTAGAAAGATTTGCTGAACCAATTAAATTACGACCATTAACATCTGCGGAATCTGATTTAATCAATGATCGTTGCTTTAAAAATAAGCCTGGTAAGAAAGGTCGACAAGAACGTGTATTTGATCCAGTGGCTTATAACCGTGGTATTAGTGTTGCTTCAATCGTTCATCCGGATTTAAACGATACAGAGCTGCAAAAATCATACGGAGTAAAAGGTGCTGAGCAATTGTTTGGTGCAATGTTCTGGGTTGGAGAGGCATCTCAAATCTCTGAAAAAGTTTCTGAAATTAGTGGTTTAGATAATGCTTTGGAAGATGAAGTAGAAGAAGCAAAAAACTAATACAGGGCAGTGATGATGAGCGTGATGGTCTTGCATTTTATGCACACGTCGCGCTTCATCGTTTTAATATACTGCCAAATAGCTTTTTAAATATGGATCGTAAAGAAAAAGCCTTTATTATTGCCAGTTTGGATATAGAACTTGAAAAAGAGGCAGAAGCAGCTAGGAAATAGTATGAATATGCCAATACAGTATAGTGAAATCCCTCCAAGTTATGTATATTTGTGTATGAGGAGGGATAAACATGGCTCAAAATAAAGTACTTGCAGGAGACTATGAGGGAAAAAATATAATGATTGGCCAACAAGGTTTCTTTAGTAAAGAAGAAGTTTTTCTATTTACAGGGTTTACAAAAAAGTTCCCTTTAAATAAAGAAACTGTAGCATCATACGAATTGATAACAGAGGAACATCGGAAAAGCGCTGTAAGTGGTGTTACTAGGGGATTAGTTGGTGGTGCATTGTTAGGACCAGTTGGACTTTTAGCAGGCTTATCAGCCAAAAATAAGGGCACTCATACTTTAGTTCTTGAGTTTGTAGATGGTAAGAAAAGTTTGATTGAAGTTAATGAAAAAATATATAAGTTGTTCATACAAAAAATGTTTTAAGCACTCTTATTGAGTGCTTTTTATTATGGCTAGGAAGGAGGCTGATTAAATTGTCTGTACGCACAACAATGTCACTTACAGATAAAATGACAGGTACTCTTCAAAAGATGATGAAAGCAATGAACAGCACTGTTAGAGCAATGGAACAAATGCATACAGCGTCCAATAGAGTAGGAGATATGCGTAGTTTACAAAGAGCTAGGCGCGATATAGAAAGTGCTAGTGCATCTTTTGAACGTTTAAGATCAAGTGCTAGGTTAGCGGGCAACGAGGGTCAAAATTCGGGCAATAGAATAAGAAATAGTCTGAATGGCGTTCGAGAAAGCGCAAATTCAGCCACCAGTAGCGTGCGTAGCTTGATATCTAGTCTTATGGGGTTTACAGCTGCGTACTTATCTATTCAAGGAATTTCTAATGGTTTTAATAAATTTACTCAAGCTTCGGATAATTATTCAAATACTAATGCCCGGTTAGCTAATATTAACGATGGATTGCAGACCCAGAAGGAGTTGCAAGACAAGATTTATAGGGCATCTCAACGAAGTTTAAGTTCATATAACGATACAGCGTCAAGTGTTGCTAAGTTAAATCTATTAGCTAAAGATGCTTTTGCAAGCAATGATGAAGCTTTACGTTTTACAGAGCTTATGAATAAATCATTTAGCGTATCAGGAGCGGGGACACAAGAGAAACAAGCAGGTATGTACCAATTGACACAAGCGATGGCTTCAGGGCGACTACAGGGTGATGAATTCCGTTCAATCATGGAAAATGCTCCACTACTAGGTCAAGCTATTGCTGATGCTACAGGTGTTGGAATGGAAGGCTTGAAGGATATGTCATCAGATGGTGAAATTACTGCTGATATTATTAAAAAATCTTTGTTTGCAGCAGCTACGGAAATTGAAGACAAATTCAATAAAATGCCACTGACATTTGCTGATGCGATGACAGTCTTTAATAACTGGGCACAGCGAGCTTTCGAGCCGTTATTCGTACGTTTTAGACAATTTGTAAATTCCAATGCTTTCGGAATTTTAGCAGGGCATGCAATGGTGTTTGTTAATCTGTTTGTATCGGGGCTATCATTCGTATTCTCGATTCTTGAGGCATTGTATAACATGATTGGGGCTGTAGGGCAGTTTATGTATGACAATGCTAATTGGGTAGTGCCTATTTTAGTAATTTTAGGAACTGTTATAGGTTCAATTGTTGCAATTCTAGTAGCTAAATATGCAATATTAGGATTAATTAGAGTAGCAACTCTTGCATGGGCTGCTGCTCAATGGGTTGTAAACGCAGCCTTTTTATCTAACCCTATCACATGGATCTTAATTGGAATTATTGCAGTAATTGCTTTAGTTATAACGGCCATGATTATGTGGGCTGAACAATCTGCTGCAGTAGTGGGCGCTATTGTTGGTTCAGTTTACTGGCTTGGTGCAGTAATTTACAACGTATTAATGGGCATTGGTAACTTTGGCATTATGGTAGCAGAATGGTTCGTTAACACTTGGAATCAAGGGATTTTCTTGGTCCAACTAGCATGGATTGCTCTTAATTTACTAGTTCGTATGATTTTTGACTCAATAGGAAACGCAGCTCTAAGGGTTGCTGAGTTCTTTTTAAATAAGTGGAACGAGGCTGTTTTTGGAGTGCAAATGGCGTTCTATTTTATGCAAAAAGGTATACTCACGGTCATGAGTGGAGTAGCTTCAGGTATAGTTGGAGCTGTGAATCATGCATTAGGCGCAGTATCTACGCTCATAAACGGAGCGGTTAAAGGTATTAATACACTCATTGGTCTTATCAATAAGATACCAGGTGTAGATATCAGTAATCTTGGTGAAGTTGACTTAAAGGCAAGTACTGCTGCTGTTGATAAGTTGAATAGTATAAAGTCTGAGCTTGAAATGCCAACTAAAGCCGCTCCTGTTAATCTTGGCTCCTTCAATACTGCGGGAGCTTATATGCAAAGCGTAGAAATGCCTAAGGCACCTCAACAAGCTTCATTCAGCCGTTTAGAGTACAAGAACTTAGGAGATGCGTATACAAAGGGTAATGAAGTAGGACAGGAATTTTCAATGGCTGCCAGCGAAAAATTAGGTGGTTTAGTGGATAAAGCAAAGGGTTTAGTTGGATTAGGAAAAGATGATAAAAATAAGTCAAATCCTTTTATTGATAAAGCAAGTTTAATGGATGATGTTGTAAAAACCGCTCCTTCTGAATCAGGTCTAGGTGCAGCTGGCGACCCCGACAAAGGAAAATTAAAGGGTGGAAAACTCGATAAAGTAAAAAAAATTGAGGATAAAATCAATCTTGCTGATGAATATCTTGAAGTATTCAAAGATATTGCAGAAGGAAAGGCCATCAATAACATTATTTCACTTACACCTAACCTACAAGTCCATAATAACTTTGAAGATACAACAGGTAGTAAGATGGAAAAACTCCTTAATAAGTACGATGATTTATCTAGAGTAGGGGGGAAATCGGGTGAAATCAATGACCTTGTATCAAACACATTAAATGCTCCAGCTAGAGATGATATTGCAGTTTCAAAAGATGTACGAGAAAAAGTATCTTCTTCACCTTTTACAAACAGTAATAAGACCATAGTTCAGCATGTTAAGAGTGAACCTAAAATCGAATTTTCAGGGGATATTCATAAAGATGTGGATTTAAATGAACTAGTTAAGCTAATTACAAAGTGGTTAAAAGATGAACAAGATCGCTCTGTTGAGGGGGTATACGAATGATAGGAATCTATCTTAGTGCTAATAATGACAAAGAGGGCTTCCGAATCCCTGTGAATCCTCCTGAATTGCCGTTTAAAAATACCGCAGATGGCGAAGAATTTACAATTTCCAAGAAAGGTAGCGTAAATGTACCTAAGCCAATGAAACTTTCAGAGTTTGGATTTTCTTCATTTTTCCCTGCGAGCGATACCCATTATGCTGAAACTCAATTTAGAGAACCTAAAAAGTATATAGACCAAATAAACAAGTGGATGGCCAATGAAACGGTTATCCGCTTTATTTATGTTGGTGGATCTTTTTCTATAAATGAACAGGTTACAATAGAGAATTTTGAAGTGAAAGATCAATACGGGACAGCAGACGTAGAATACACAATCTCTTTTAAAAAATATGTGCCGTTTGGGTTTAAAAAGATGGAAGTGGTAAAGAAGAGTACTGCTAAAAAAGGAGTAGCCACTAAACAGCCAGTAAAAGTTGCGAAAAAGCAAGCTCCTAGAGACAATCCTAAACCTGTACCGCAGACTTATAGCTTGGTAAAAGGGGATTCTCTTTGGAAAATTGCTCAAAAGTATACAGGGAACGGAGAAAACTACAAAGCTCTACAGTCATTGAACGGAATTAAAGATAGTGAACTAAGGAAATTACCTATAGGGTTGAAAGTAAAAATACCGCCTGAGTGGACGACTAAGAAATGAGGTGACAGGAATAGAAGTTCTAATCGACAATCGTGACGGTAATATATATGAAATACCTGTCACATCACTTAGTTGGAAGACAGAAAAAACAGGAAAAGCATCAGAACTTAATGTTAATCTGTTAAATCCCAAGCCACTTGAAAATAAAATTGTATCTGGAGCAATAGTAAGGGTAATTGACGGGAAACACAAAATTTTTTATGGTTATTCCTTTAAAACAGGTTTTGGCAAAAGTAATGAATTTAAGGTTATTGCTTATGACCAGCTTAGGTATTTAATGTACAATGATACGTTTGTAATGAAATCAATGCAGGCCGAGGAAGGTATAGCGCAAATATGCAATCAAGCTAAATTAAAATTAAGTACAACTACGAAAACAGGCTATAAAGCACCAGCAATGATAGAGGAAGATAAAAAAGCGTTAGACGTTATTATGAAGTATATTGATTCAGCTATTGTTGCAACAAATCAAAGCTTTGTGTTTATGGATAACTTTGGAGCACTAGGACTGCATAATATTAAAGATTTAGTTATCCCACCCATTGATTTTTATATTGGTGAAGAAAGTTTGTTGTATGATTTCGATTATTCCGTATCTATTGATGATAGTTATAATCGCATCAAACTAGTTTTGGATGATAAAAAAGCATCAAAACGAAGAGTATTTATAGCGCAGGATAGCAACAATATAGCCAAATGGGGACAGCTACAATACTATGAGAAAGTTGATGAAAACATGACACGAGCTCAAGTTGAAAGTTTGCTAGATGCATTACTAGCTGTACACAACAAAGAAAAAAAGAAACTGACTCTGAAATGTTTAGGTGATTGGCGAGTAAGGGCAGGGAAAATGGTGTTCATCTTTATAGAAAAGTTGGGGCTAAAACAATTGTTTTTGGTTGATACTTGTACACACGATTGGTCAGCTAAAGTCCATACAATGGATTTAGAATTGAAGGTGATTTCATGAGTTTATTAGAATTAATCAAAACTACAGCGATGGCTGCATTTAATGCGTCCAATCCAGTTAATATTGTTCTGGGAACAGTCATTGAAGCAAAACCATTAAAAATAGAAATCCACTCAAAACTCATCTTAACGGATGAGTTTTTGCTTGTTGCAGAGCATTTGACAAGGCATGAACGTATAGTTTCGCTTGCTTATGAACATACACAAAATTTTTCTAGTGGCCGTATGGGAGATGCATTGAAACAAGCAAGTTCTACACGGAAAAATATAGGTGAATCTGCACCTAATCCTTATGAAAAATACGAGATGAAGTATGCACAGTTTATTTATGAAGATGGACTTAAAATTGGTGATAAAGTTGTGCTCCATAGAGTGCAGGGCGGTCAAAAATATTTTGTATCAGACAGATATAAGGAAGGTGATAGTGTATGGTAGTCCCAGCAGAGGCAATAACAATAACACCAGAAATTGAGGTAATCGAAGCCGTTGAATTACCCACTCGAACATACCACTTGGATTTCAAAAAAGGGTGTTGTACAGGATTTATAGATGGTCAGAAAGCAATGGAACAAGCAATTTTCAAAGCTTTAAATACCATCCGCTTCGAACATCTTATCTACACAAATAACTATGGTTTTCAGAATATGGTTGGTTATGATGAATTGTATGTAAGAGGGGACTTAGCTAGGCGTATTCATGATGCAGTACTACAAGATGAGCGTATTACATCATTAGAAAATTTCAGCCTTGAATTTACTTCAAAGGAAGATGTATTAGTGACTTTTACTGCTCGCACTATTTATGGGGATGTAAGTCTCTTGAAGGAGGCGATAAGGATTGCTTGATTACTTAGAATCACAAACTTTTGATAGTCTCCTAACAGCATTGCTGGAACGTGTACCAGATGATGTTGATAAGCGAGAGGGGAGTGTCATATACGATGCACTTGCTCCATCGGCGCTGAAACTTGCTGAGACTTATTGGGATATGGCTGTGCTCTATCGTCGCACTTTTGCTGCTACGGCAGATGGTGATGATCTTGAAAAGCGTGTAAATGAGCATGGAGTTGAGCGAAAAAAAGCAGGTAAGGCTATTCGCCGTGCTTTGTTTACAGATGGTGATGGACAACCACTTGATGTGTCAATAAGTAGCCAATATCGTTTAGATGAAATTGTATATACGATAATTGAACGGATAGAAGCGGGTGAATTTAAAGCCGAAGCTCAGACAGCTGGATCCGTTGGAAATAAAGATTATGGTGAAATGCTCCCTTTAGAGGCAAACAATCAGTTAGGGAAAGCGATTTTAGCAGATGTCCTTGTGCCTGGTGAAGATGATGAAACAGACGAATCGCTTTATCAAAAGTTTTTAGACCATATTCGTGAGAAAGCTTTTGGAGGGAATCGCGCTGATTATAAGAAAAAGTTAAGGGACATTCAAGGTGTAGGTGGTGTTCGTTTAAGGCGTGCGCCATTTGGAGGGGGAACAGTAAAGGCTATTATTATTGATGCTGATTTTAATGTACCGACACCAGAGTTTGTATCCTATGTTCAAGAGATTATAGATCCAATCAAGTTTAAAGGTGAGGGCTACGGCACGGCACCTATTGGCCATGGAGTCACCGTGGAAGGTGTAGGAAAAAATGATATTGTTGTTGAAAGTGAACTAATTCTTAATGGAGTAACTATTGGGCAAATCGAGGCACAAATAAACGAAACTTTAGAAGAGTATTTTGCAGAACTACGTGCAATTTGGTATAAGGATTTAGACATTAATGTGAGGATAACCCATATTGAGGCGAGACTTTTGGAAATCGAAGGAGTAGAGGATATTACTTCAACCACATTAAATGGGCTTGATAAGAACATCAATATGATTGAAGATATCCCTGTTCTCTCACAAGTAATACTGAGGGAAGTGAGTACATGACCAATCCCTTTTTAGAGGAATTACCACCTTACTATAAAAATATTAGAGAGTTTCGTGAGATGTCCAACACAGTTACAGCAAGTTGGGACCAACTTGACGAAGCTCTTTTTGATATGGAAAACGATCAGTTTATTTTAACATCAAGCGAAACTGCTGTTGCGATGAGAGAAAAAGATTTCGGGATTCGTGCCGACTTGAAAAGTGAAACATTGAAATTTCGCAAGCTTAGATTACTTGCTCGTATGCAAGATAAAGCGCCTTATGTACTTGAATACTTAATTAAGGTTCTTACTAATTTGTTGGGTGAAAATAAACATCAAATTTTACTAGACATTGATCGTTTCGAAATGGAAGTAGCCATTGATGTAGAGCAAACCATTTACTATAAAGAGGTAATAAATATAATTGAGCGCATCGTGCCTTTAAATATCGACTTGATGGCGACAATACTTGCTATTAAGGATTCTTTAGTGTTGATCGCTGGAACATACGCTTGGAATTTTAACAATAATCGTATATGTGGCCGATTTAAAACAGCTTCAAAATCAGCGATCATAGGGAAAGAAAAAATAAGCATACAAGATGGATCGTATGCTTTTTTATTTCGCGCACGTGTTTGTGGCCGTTTTAGAGCAGGAGGTGGAATAGTGTGATCGAAATACAGCCTTTATTAATACAACTTACAGAAGCATTTTTAAGTAATTTGGTAGTTGGGGCAAAGGTAACAATTGATGGAGTGGTTTATGATAAACCTATTTCACATACTAGTGATCGTTATGGATTGAGAAAATATGTGAAATTAACAACCGAAAAAGGTCTTATTACTCGAGTAGTTTTAGTAGATTCGATGGACCGAGAGCTGTACGTAAAAAATATGAATTACCAAAAAGGCGCGCAGGGTTATACCATTGCATTCCCACTAACACTTGAAGCAAAGGAAGTGAAAGAAAATGGCTGAATTTATGACAGGAGAAATTCCTTTGAATTTTAAAACAAATCCATATAAACGAGTGGAATGGGAGGATGATTTAACTGACCCTAACACTGGTGAAGTGCTAGAAGAGGGCACAATTTTTTGGGCGGAATATGGAAATAATCTTGAGTGGGGCCTTTATAATGCATATCGCTTTATGATTGAAATATATCGGCAAATGGAGCGTATGCGTGTGCAATTGGAATTGGACGGGCGAGTACCTGGGAACTCTGGGACATTTGCAGATGTTTTAGATGGCAGCTCAAACAAAATAAGTTTGGATAAAGCCTTAACGGACATTATTGAGGCTGTTGAAATAGGCGGAACTACTTTAAAAGTGGCAAGTGTTGATGGTTTTAAACCGTTTACGCAAGTCACTATTTTTGATGATGTAGCAAAAGAAGATGTTGTGATCACTGAGGTTGACACAGGCACTATTAAAGTACAAGCCCTGAAAAATGCGTACAAAAAAGGTGCTAAAGTGGCTCGTAGTAATGTAGAAATTGACACAGTGAATGCTGAAATGGGTGTCGGTGATTGGCAGACATTTAGTGTTGATTTAGTGGAGGTGGTTTAAGAATGGCACAGCATTATTATGATAAGTTTATGGCAATAAGCAATACATCTTATGTAGAGCCTGGTTGGGCATCTCAAGGAAGTGATTTTTCAGTACGATATGCCGATTTAGCTAAATCCTACTCATGGAATCCTAGCACGGGGAAATTCACGGTTAATAGTGATTTTTATGCAAGTGGAACCACGGTTCCGACTGGGGCAATTGGGTACAGACTGTTAGGAACTGTGTTATATAGATATTCTAAGACAGACGGGAGTAGTCTTGCGGAATACTCTTCAAACGCTTCGGCAAGTACCAAAGATTCCAACTCCGCAAGCACAAACACAAACTATAGCAAAGGCTCGCTAGTACAAGCAGGTATTGCAGCAGAGGATGGCACATATCCAGCAAACGGACGTCATACGGACGGTTATTGGTACGTGAAAGGTGCGTTAGTAGCTACGAACGCTGGCGAGGTTGCTACGGGCAGTACTTGGTCATTACTGAACCCTGTATCTAAAAAATTAGTGCGCTTAGACAACGGTTGGCTACTTGCTGCTATGGTCTACCCAAACAATTACATCTATCTTATGTTATCTAAGGATAAGGGGGTAACGTGGACACTAAAAGGCAGCACTAGTAACGGCGCCGTACGTGATATATCATTAATTTCAGTAGGTAATGACGCCGTATTTTCGTTCTCCAATGGGTCGTCAATTATCTTGTACAAATGGGAGTCAGCTACCGAGGGTGCGCCCGTCTATCTAGGGCAACTAGGCGGCACAGCATCTATAATGGAGTTTGGTATATCCTTCTTCTGGGACGCAACACGCAAAATACTACACGTAGCATATTCACAAACATACGGCGCTAGTTATGCTATATATTACGCTAAGATCACTAACAATTTACAGACGTTCGGTACACCGAAAGCTATTGGTCCTATGAATACAAGCGGTCTATACCATACTACACCTACGGTATTAGTAGACGTAAGCAAAGGCTATGTATACTTGATTGCTCGATATGTTAGTTCGTCGAATCACACTATCGTTGCGTCACGTAGTACCAATAACGGGGACACGTTTACTGGATTTAATTACTCTATCTATGGCGGCGTAGCGGGTTGGACGTGCGATTACCCACACGCAGTTATTGACAGCTATGGTCGTTTGCATACCGTGTTACAATACACGGACGCGACTAACACTACCCTACACACCATGTATAAATACAGTGAGGATGGTATAAACTGGGTCGCAAGCACTACTCAACTACCTATCACTAACAATATGATGTACCCTGTACTGACAGTGGATAAGGGCAACAATGTATTTATATTTGGGACTACAGGTAACGATCAGAATATCGTATTATATACGTCGTCTGATCGTGGGGTTAACTGGAGTCAAACAGCTAAATCGGTCAAAACTAATGCGCGCCACCCACAACCATTATATGATCCGACGTTTAAACTAACGTTCGGTGTGGACAATATCATGCCTATTATTTACAGAAAGTTGTCGTCACCTACAGGGGTATATTACGAGGGACAGATCACAACTAACAACAAACCAACAATTGCCATAATATCGCCCGAAAATAATCGTACACTGTACGAAAACGATGTATTAAACATTTCGGGCGATGCCTACGATGCGGACAAAGACCAATCGGTTACAGTGTTCTATCAGATTGACAGCGAACAAAGAAAAGTCTTAGCAACAAACATCAGTCAAACACAAATAACACTATCCAAACAGCTCACATTCAAGGATGGCAAGTTATATGATGGTGAAACGGTACTTACTGGCACACTTACTGAAGGTGTACCACATACCTTGAAGGTTTGGGCAGTCGATAGTGAAAATGGCCAATCTGCAACTATTGAGCGTACATTTTATGTCGTGCCTAACAGAGCTCCTTTACTATCTGTAGATGCGGTTGTACCTGTAGGAGTTATCGATTCAGACAAATTTAAAATCAGTGGTACTTCATCTGATCAAGATGCAAATTCAACAGTTAAAGTAACCAAAAAGTTAAATGCTAATAACCCTGTTGAAATCTATAGTGGACCAGGTGGTGCTTGGGAATTTGATGTATCACTCGCTGAACTTGTTATAGGTGAAAATACGATTGTCGTTGAGGTAATTGACAATTATGGTGCCAAGACAAGTAAAACTATAAAACTAAAGAAGAATGAAGTAAAAACGCCTATTTTGCATGCTGTGGCGAGGTACAAAGTTACACCTCCTACTGGATCTGCAAAGGGCGTTTTATTATTCATTGAGCGTGATGAGGATATGGATCTTAAAGTTGAACTTTCCATGACATTAGCTGGCGAGCAAGAGCAGTATGAAACGCTAACAGCTGATAACACAGCTCCTATGCCTAACACTAATGGCATTGTCGAAGATACGTATTATCATGAAACGACAGAGCCGAAAGACAATATCATTTTGAAACTTTCTACAACACGTCCAGATGCGACAGTTAATCATAAAATCCACTTAATATCGGGGGCGATTGAGTAATGGTTATGGAATATAAGCAGCGTGAATCCGATGGCTCAATGGGCCAATCTGTAAAGGTTGGAACTGGATTGAGCATAGATGAACAAGTATTATCACTAGGCGAACAATTAGCCCAAGAGAAGATTAAAGGGATTCAAAAAGACCTTCTTATTAATAGTCTTGGCCAAACAGTTACTCAATTAAAGCTAGAAGTAATGACATTGAAAGGAGGTGTTTCATGATGCAATTTTGGCAAATCGCTTTTATGTACAAATGGGTGACTGCAGAGCAATTAAAATTAGCAGTTAAAACAGAAGAAAATCCATTTGGGGAAATCACGCCTAAACAGTACAAAGAAATTACAGGTAAAGAATTTTAATTAATTTAAAATTGGTATTAAAATATAGATTCCTATCGATTAGAATGTTAAAAATCGAAAGGAGCAAACTTAAAATGAGTAAACAATTATTATCTTTTATATGTTTTTTAAAGGCCTCTTTATATGGTTGTCTAGCAATGTTAATTTTTGTTCAGCTTTTAACTGGGAATGATTTAATAACAGCTTTATTTGCTAGATCTGTATTAACACTAACGTTCTTAATCTCAATACTTGAGATGATAGTTAATGTAGCTGATATACCGCAAAAATTAAAATAGGGTTGAATTCGAAGGATACGCCATATGCGTGTCCTTTTTATTATTCTAAAAGGGAAGTGTTCAGATGGAAAAATGGATTGCTGTAGTGAGTGGAACGATAGGCACTATCGTTTCATATTCAGTGGATGGTCTAGGAATGGCTGTTACAGTTTTGATTGGCTTTATGGCAATTGATTACCTTACAGGTATTATGGGCGGAATTGTTAACCAAAATTTAAACAGTCGTACAGGCTTTAACGGCATCATACGCAAGATTTATTACTTAATGCTAGTTGGATCTGTTTATTTATTGTCTGTTGTAATACCTGGCATCGAGTATGCAGGGGATGGGGCAGCCATTGCATTTTGTGTCCTTGAATTCATTTCAATCACGGAAAACGGTACTAAAATGGGCTTGCCAATGCCTGACTTTGTAAAAAATATTTTAGCTATCGTTAAGGATAAATCAGGAGAGGGTGAAGTCAAATGACAAGCGTAACTCAAACATGTCGAGATTTAAGCGAATTAACTGCAGCTGCTCAAACAGCATGTCGCCTATTGTTCCAGGAATGTTTCAAAGCTGGAATTGTAGACATTTTTATCACAGAAACATACCGCAGCCAAACGCGCCAAAATTATTTGTATGAGCAAGGTCGAACAAGACCAGGGCAAGTAATTACCTGGACACGCAATAGTAATCATACATCACGTAGAGCCTGGGATATTGCCATAGCACCGCCTAGAAATTTATACGACATTTCTACTTTATCAAAAGTGGGGGCAATTGCTAAAAAGCTAGGGATTACTTGGGGAGGCTATTGGCCAGTTGGACAGTATGATGCACCTCATTTTGAAATACCTACAAATTGGTCAATGCCTAAAGGTTACAAGTTAGAAGGACAAGTAATCGTGCCAACAAGTAGTGCTGTAAGAGTACAGCTCATTGTAGAGGATAAACCACAACAAACGGAAAAGGATGATGATATTATGAAATTCACTAGTACAACCGCAAAAGCTGCAGTTCGAGATTATATTCAACAAGCAGTCAATAAAAAATTAATTGATAAATCTTGGTTGGAGAAATTTGATAATGGCGCTATAACAAGTGGTGATTTTGAAGGATTAAAAATTATCATTGCACAGCGGAATAGTAATTAAGAGAAAAGAGGGGCACTGAAAAATAAAATCTACATCAAGTGCCCTCATAAAAACTATTAATTAATTTCCTATTGCTACGGTATAACTGATACTCCATATAATTAAAATAAACGTAATTGTCATAACAGTTGCTTCGACATTTGTATCATTCTGTCCCTTTATTAATTTCTTTATTAATTTTATAAAATAGAAACAAAACAAAAACCCATATACTGGCATAAGAAAAAAGCAACTGAAAGAAAAAAATGCCTCCATTATCTAAACCTCCCTATCTATGTATTATTATAATAAACTAATATACTTCTGAAAAAACTAGTACTTTTTATTCAAATTTAAATTATTTATCCAAAAATGATAAAATATGTATATAATAAAAATTGTAAAAAAATTGGGAGGTAGGGAAATGAAGAAAAATAGTATTTTAATGTTTTTAGGTGTCATTTTTGCACTAACGTTGGGATTCAATCATCAAGTTGAAGCCGCAGAAGGTGAACCATCTTTAACCGATGCTGAAAAGAATTATTTATATGGATTGAATTTTAGTGAGACAGAAGTTGAGAATATGCCGTATGAAGAACTAAAGTTCTTAGTTGATAGCGAGGCTGAAATTTTAACAAGTTTCGAAGAGATTTATAGTTTTGATGAAGTAACAAACGATCCATCAGAAGTTACAACTTTTGGTGATATTCCGAGTGCAGATATGAGTTTTAAAGGTAATGTGTTAAAGTTGAATAATAGTACTGTTTCTGGTTACAATGCATTTTATGCACACGCAAACTTTAGATGGTTAAATAAACCAATTTGGGCTTTAACAGATAAAATAGCTATTGGTTTCCCATCAAGTCTTGGTGTTTACATGCCAGCTCAATCTGGTAAACTTCAAGGTTTTAACTCAACATATTCTTTATACAATACTTCAACAGGAGGAACTACGTTAATGTCAAGTAGTTCTACACCGTCAACGTGGGATCCATCTTTAGGAGTAGCAGGTTCGTTTGATCTTAATGGATCTTTAAATAAATTCCAAACTCATGAAGGCACAATTGCTCAAACTTTCTATATTAAGTCTTCATCTTCAGGTAAAGCAACAATTAAGTTCGAATATGGTCATAAGAAATTATCAGGTACAGTAGGTATCTCAATACTTCCTGTCGGAGTAAGTATTACACCTAATCAATCAAATGTTGATGTTAGAAGTTATGGTGCTAGCTTTAGTTATTAATTAAAACGAATTGAAACTTATCTAATGAAATAGACCAGGTACTCAATTGAAAGTGAGTACCTGGGCTTTTTTCGTTTATTCATCATACGGTCTATACTTTTTTCGGAGTAATTCAAGTTCTTCTTTTTTCTCTAATATCATGCTTTTTAAAAACATTTTAGGCTGCTCTTTAACAGCTATTAACTTTCCGTCTTTAACTAATTTTCCAAGACGCACTTTGGATATATCTAAAATTTCAATTGCTTCAGCTGCAGATAACAATTCTTCATTTAAGAATTCAAGTAGTTCCTCAGTT